>WNFB01007122.1_pt1 | contig 17827 bp, 18 predicted proteins | sample 5400501 | NCBI WGS metagenome assembly WNFB01 (sample SAMN13153341, study PRJNA577476) | soil metagenome | isolation source: 200 cm saprolite under Douglas fir tree site 2 hole 1 | place: USA:California | collected 2015-04-18 | reverse complement strand
TGAGCGCGCCGGCGGCTTCGAGCCGCTGCGCTTCGTGCCCGACCAGAAGATGGTCGTGCTGGGCCTGATCACGACCAAAGAGGGCCGGCTCGAAGCGCAAGACACGCTGCGGCGGCGCATCGACGAGGCGGCCAAGCACCACCCGCTGGAGCAGATGGCCATCAGCCCGCAGTGCGGCTTCGCCTCGACAGCGGCGGGCAACCTGCTCACACCGGACGAACAGAAGCGCAAGCTGGACCTGGTGGCCGACACCGCGCGCAAAGTGTGGGGCTAACAGCACTTCAGGGGCGCCGGGCTAGCCAGGACTTGCTTGGGTAGCACATAGCGGCTATAGGCATTTCGATCCTCGTGCGAGATTGCCATTCTGCATACACTTCGTGCAAATTTTCTGGAGGCTGCGCCTGATGTTTTCCCATATTCGACACGCTGTGGCTGTGACCGCTGCCCTGAGTCTGTTTACCCTCGTCAGCGGGGTCGGTACGACCTTCGCGGCGGACGATCCCGGCGTGCCTCCACCGCAGACGGGCTCCCACGTGCACACGGATCGGCGCGTCTGCGAGGCACCGGCTGTGGGCACGGCGGCCTGCCATGCGCGCATTCGGACCGATGCCGATGCGACCGCGGCGCGGCCCGCTTCCGGCAGGCGCCCACCCAAGGTGCGCCCCGACGTGGTGGGCAACAACGGCGCGTACGACCCGTCCTACCTGCAGTCGGCCTATCAAACGCCATCGGCAGGCAATGGCGCCGGCCAAACGGTGGCCATCGTCGATGCTTACGATCAGCCGAACGCCGCAAGTGACCTGGCTCAGTACCGGTCCTATTTCGCCCTGCCGGCCATCCACGGCACCTCAAACACCGACTCGTGCACCGTCGCCGCCGGCCCGTTCCCCTGCTTCCAGAAGGTGAACCAATCGGGCGGAGCTACGCCGCCCTCGGCCAACGCCTCGTGGGGCCAGGAAATCTCGCTCGACATCGATATGGTCAGCGCCATCTGCCCGAACTGCAACATCCTGCTGGTTGAGGGCAATTCGGCGACCTACAACGATCTCGGCACCGCGGTCAACACGGCCATCAAGATGGGCGCGTCCGCCGTCAGCAACAGCTACGGCGGCGGCGAGTTCAGCTCCGAGAGCAGCTACGACACGAGCTTCTACAACCACCCTGGCGTGGCCATCACGGTCAGCTCGGGTGACAACGGCTACGGCGTCGAGTATCCCGCCGCGTCGCAGTACGTGACAGCGGTTGGCGGCACGACGCTGAACCAGGCCACCAACACCGGCACCCGCAACGCCACGGAGACGGTGTGGAGCGGCGCCGGCAGCGGCTGCAGTGCCTATGAGGGCAAACCCACCTGGCAGAAAGATGCCGGCTGCGCCCGGCGAACGGTGTCCGACGTTTCGGCCGAGGCGGACCCGAACACCGGCGTGTGGGTGTACGACTCGTATGCCTACCTGGGCCGGAGCGGCTGGCTCGTGTTTGGCGGCACCAGCGTGGCCGCGCCCATCGTGGGCTCGGTGTACGCCCTGGCGGGCAGCGGCGCCAGTGGCACATACCCATCCTCGTATCCCTACAGCGCCAGCAGCGGGTCGCTGAACGATGTGACCTCTGGCAGCAATGGCTCTTGCGGTGGCACATACTTGTGCACAGGCGAGCCCGGCTATGACGGACCGACCGGTCTGGGCACGCCCAACAGCACCGGCGCGTTCGCGCCCGCGGCCCTGGCGCCGGCCCCCGTCATCAGCAGTCTCGTGCCCGCCTCGGGGCTGACCACAGGCGGCACCGCGGTGACCATCACCGGCACGAATTTCACCGGCACGAGGTCCGTAAGCTTCGGGTCCACCGCGGCCAAGAGCTTCACCTTCAACTCTGATACCACCATTACCGCTGTATCACCCGCCGCGAACGCAGCTGGCACCGTAACTGTCAGCGTGACCACGGCCAGCGGAGCTTCGACCGCGAATCCGGCAGGCGCTAACCAGTTCACCTACACGCTGCCGCCTGCACCTGCGGTGTCCAGCATCAGCCCCACTTCGGGACCGACGACTGGCGGGACGTCCGTGACGATCAGCGGCACCAACTTCACCAATGCCTCAGCCGTGAACTTCGGCGCCACTGCCGCGACTAAGTTCACCGTCGCCTCCAACACCCAGATCACGGCGACTTCGCCGGCCAACAACTCGACGGCTGCCGTTGACGTCACAGTGACCACTCCGAGCGGCACATCGCCTGCAACGAGTACGCAGTCACCCTCATCGACCGCGGATCAGTTCACCTATGTCCAAGCCACCTTCACCATGTCCGCGAGCCCGACGTCCCAGACGGTCAGCGCCGGCCAGTCGACGAGTTACACTGTGACGTTGACGACGTCGAGCGGCTACAACAGCCTGGTCACACTCGGCGTGAGCGGTCTGCCCGCGGGATCCACGGCGACGTTCTCGCCGAGCTCGATCAATCCGAGCAGCACGAGCAACAGCTCGAGCTTGAAAATCACAACCTCCTCCAGCAGCACCCCGGTCGCCAGCTATCCGCTGACGATCACCAATAACCAGACATCCGACACCGCTTCGGTCACGCTGAGCGTAACGGCCGCCGCAACCTCGGACTACACCATCTCCGCCAGTCCCTCTTCGCTGACAATCAGGCATGGCTCGAGCGGAACCTACACCGTTACCCTCACCGCCATCGGCAGCTACACGAGCTCAGTGCCGCTGTCGGTGACAGGACTCCCCTCAGGAGCCACCGTCACCTACAGCCAGAACCCCGCGACGGTTCCGAGCACGCCAACCATCACCATTGCCACTCCTGGTTGGGTCAGCCGCGGCACGTTCCCGCTGACGATCCAAGGGGATGCGACACATCAAGCAAACGTCTCGTTGACCATCAGGTAGTCTCAGACAAGAGAGAAGAGGCCGGCCGCTTAAAGTGGCCGGCCTCTTTTTGATGCCATAGAATAACCCGTGCATTTCGTGCCGCTGGTCATCGCGATGCTGGTGGCCGGCGGGATCAGCGGAATGACCGGGTTCGGCGTGGGCGTGGTCGGCAGCATCTCGCTGGCCATCCTGGTGGGCCCAAAGGCCGCGGTCATCTTGTTGTCCATTCTGTCGAGCTTCGCCTCGGGCGCTCAGGTGGTCAAGTTCCGGCGCGAGCTGCCGGTGGTGCGGCGGCTCATGTGGCTGCTGGCGGCGGCGCTGGTGGGGGCGATCGCGGGCTCCTATCTGCTGCTGCGGCTGTCGTACACAGTGTTGGCGACGCTCCTGGGGGCGTTCACGCTGGTGTATGTGGTGATCTCGCTTATCGGTCTCCGGCCAAGGGTCAGCGAGCGGGCGGAGCGGCTGCTGTCGCCGGTGGTGGGGCTGGTCGCTGGGGTGGTCAACAGCACGGTTGGCTCGTCCGGACCGGTCCTGGGGCCCTACATGCTGGCCCTGGGGCTCACGCCCGCCGCGTTCATCATCTCGCTGTCGAGCACGTTCTTTGTGATGGGCGTGGTGCGGATGGTCACCCTTGCCGCGCTCGACGTGTACACCTGGCCCGTGGTGGCCGCCGGGTTCGGCCTGCTGGTGCCCACCTTCTGCGGCCAGCTGGCCGGCTTCTGGCTCCAGAGCCGCGTGCCTCGGCACGTGTTCGAGCGGCTGGTCCTAGCCCTGCTGGCCGTGGCGGCAAGCTACCTCGTGTACCGCGGCGTGCTGAGCGCGCTCTAGGCCTTAGATAGCCCGAAATACCCTCCACCGGCTGGTAACTTGTGGCATGGCTTGTGCGTTGCAACTCTAGAGGAACCGGGCAAAAGGGGGGCGGTTAACCCGGCGTAGAGATGGCTGGGCACATGCGGACCGTGACGCAGGGCGATGAAGCCTTCGTCCCGCAGCCTCTTCATGACTCCGAAACCGGCCTGTTCAACCGTCGCGGACTGCAGCAGCACCTCGATCAGCTGACCACCTCGGGCGAGCTTCGCGCATTCGCGCTCATTGCCTTCCACACCCAGGGCCTGGTTGAGCTGGCCGACGCCTTCGGCCCGGAATCGGCCGAACAGCTGGTGCGGCAGCTTGCCGCTCGGCTGCTCCTGGCAGGGCCGGCGGAGCGCTGCGCCCGGCTGGGCGAGGAGGAGCTGGCGGTCGTCGTCCCGGGTGGCGATTTGGCGGAAGCCAGCCACCTGGCCGGCAAGGCCACCCTGCTGCTCGAGCAGCCCGTGTTCGTGGAAGGCAACCCGCTCGAGGTGCTGGTGCACGCCGGCATCGCCAGGTTCCCGCAGCAGGGCGACGGCGCCACGGTGCTGCGGCGGGCCGGTTTAGCCGCGGCCAAAGCCCGGGAGCTCGGAGAGGACGTGCACGTGTATGCCCTCGAGGACCACCAGTACGGCGGATCGGTGGTGCGCGTCAGCAGTGAGCTGCGGCGGGCCATGGATCATGGCGACCTGGCGCTTCAGTACCAGCCCAAGGTGTCGATGCGCAGCGGCGAGGTCACCGGCGCCGAAGCGTTCACCCGCTGGATGCACCCAGACAAAGGCAACATCCCGCCCAATCGGTTCATTCCTGTCGCCGAGCAGAGCCGGCTCATCCGGCGCGTCAGCCATTGGGCCATGGAGGCGGCGATGCGCCAGGCGCGAGCGTGGCGCGACGCCGGACGGATGCTGCCAATCGCCGTGAACCTGTCGATGCGCGATCTGCAGGATCCGCAGCTCGCGGCCGGCCTGGAGCAGATGCTGGCGCGCGAGGGCCTCACCGGCCGCGAGTTGATGGTGGAGATTACCGAGACCATGCTCATGACCAACCCATCGCAGACGCTGGAAACACTGCGCCAGATAAGCGAGCTGGGGGTGGGCACCTCGATCGACGACTTCGGCACGGGCTATTCATCACTGTCCTACCTAGCCAAGCTGCCAGTCACCGAGGTGAAGATCGATCAGTCGTTCATCCAGCACATGTTCGGCAAATCGGGCGATCGGGTCATTGTCCGATCGGTGATCGAGCTGGGGCATGCGCTGGGGGTTCAGGTGGTGGCCGAGGGCGTCGAAACGCGGCGGGCCTGGGACACGCTGCTGGAGCTTGGCTGCGAGACCGCGCAGGGCTTCTACATCGCGCCACCGATGCCGCCGGACGAGCTCGGCCGGTGGCTGGGCGCCCGCGCAGCTTAGACGCTCAGGGCCGCGCTGTAGAAGCGGAGGTAATCCTCCATGTGGCTGCCCCAGTAGACGCCATCGTGCTTGCCTGGCCATTGGCGCCACTCGTGCGCGATGCCGCGCTCCAGCAGCTCGCCGTGAAGCGCCTCGGCACCGTCTTTCCAGAGCGGATCCTGGGCGGCCACGTCGAGCCACAGCCTCACTGATCGCGCCGCCTCGGGCCGATCGTACATCAGCTGCACCGGGTCGTGCTGGCCGAAGTAGTCGGCATCGCCAAAGAACGCCGGCCCGTTGGCCAGGCGCGTCAACGAGGGCTGTGGGCGCCGGCGATCCCGAACTCGTCGGGCCGGAGCATGGCCAGAGCGAAGGCGCCGAAGCCGCCCATCGACAGGCCGCCGATGGCCCACTGCTGGCGGTCAGGCATGGTGCGGAAGCGGCCATCAATCTCGTTCACCAGGTCATCGGTGACGTAGGCGCCGTACTTCGGCCCGCCATTGGCAGCATCCATCCAGTAGCTTTGGTCACCTTCAGGCAGCACGATCAGCAGCGGTTCGATCTGGCCGTTCGCGATCAGGCGATCGGCGGCAGCGAGCAGGCCGTAGCCGGGCCATTCGGTTTCATTGCCAATCGTCCCGCCGAAGCCACCGCCGATGCCGTGCAGCATGTACAGCACCGGGTAGCGCCGATCCGGACTGCTGTCGTAGCCCGCCGGCTCGTACACCAGGTAGTGCATGGGCCGAGCCAGAGCCTTGCTCTGAAACAGGAAGAACTCGGTCCTGGACTGGTTGCGCGGCGTTCGGGAGGGCGGCGCCTGCTTGGAGAGGAAGTCGGTCGGCACGGGACTGGTATTGGGGACGGGTTGGAAGGCGGAGTCGGAAGGTTGCTCGGACTGAGGGCCGCGGCTGCCCTCCAGAGCCAGGAACCAGGCTACGCCCAGGATGATGGCGACGACCAGGCCGCGTCCGGCGTTGCCGCGCAGCGCTGCGATGAACTTAAGCGGCATTTTTCAGAACCGGCAGGCGCAGGATTGGGGCGATCTCGGCTGGCGGCGCGGCCGCGGCTTGGCGCCACTGCTTGGCAGCGACGATCAGCTGGACCAGCAGCCAAACGGCGAACACGCCGGTCAGCTCGAGGAGCATGTTCGGCCCCCGGCCAGGATCTTCGGCGCCGAAGGCCACCCTGCCCAGCTTGGTCAGCGACAGCACCACGCCGATGTGCAGCACGTAGGCCGTGAGCGAGTGCTGGCCCAGCGGGATGAGGAGCCAGCCCAGCCAGCTCTCGACACGGCTCCAGGCCAGCGTCGCCAGGCTGAAGGTGAGCGTGGCCACGAGCATGAACGCGAGCAGCCGGCCGACGCGAACGTCGGCCTTCGAGAACAGCAGGCCGGCCAGCGTCTGGGCGTCGGTGCCAGGGGCGAGCGCCTGGAGGAGCTGCTGCTCGTGCTGATACAACACGACTGACGCGGTCAAGCCAAGACCACTGGCGGCAACGTAGGCTCGCGCGGACGTTCGCCGCAGCCAGAGTCCGAGCTTGGCCCGATGGAAGCCCATCGCCAGGCAGGTGAAGTACAGCACCTGCCAGGCCGCCGGCTGGAACACCTCCATACCGTCGATGGGCCAGGGCACCTGGGTCAGGCCGGGGAAGGCTTGCCAGCCGAGCCACACGCCCCAGGACAGCGCCAGGACCAGCAGGGTCTTGCCTTCGGCCATGAGCGCTATGGCCAGGCCGGCGACGCTGAACAGCAGGACGTAGAGCAGCAGCGCGTCCACGAGATAGTAGGTGCGGTGCAGGGTCAGCACGCCGACCACGAACTCGAGCAGGGGCCGATCGCGAGCCGGATCCTCCCAACCCAGCCCTAGAGCGCCGGCCAGGAAGGGCACAGCGTGACGGCTACCGTCCAGCAGTACAGGATGCCGGGTCGGCGCAGCATCTTGACCGTCGCCGTTCCGGAGCCATCCTTGCGGGCCACACGGCCATAGACGATGCCGCTTATCAAGCCGGCCAGGAACACGAAGCCTTCGGCAGCCGACACGTAGAAGCGGTTTCCACCGGTGAGCAGGTACAGCCACGATTCGCGCCCGCCCACGTGGTCCACCACCATGGCGACGATGGCGGCGCCACGGAGCAGGTCGATCCGCACGTCACGCTTGCCTGCTGGCTGCATGGGGCCAGTTAACGGCAGGCGGACGGTAATTGATACGCGGTTATTCCCGCGCAATTCCGGTCCTTGTCCGGGCGTGCTAAAAGCATGAGGTGAAATTCGCCATCATGGGTTCGGGCGGGCTGGGCGGCTATTTCGGCGCCCGGCTGGCTCAGGCCGGCTCCGACGTGGCCTTCCTCGCGCGGGGCGCGCACCTGGCCGCCATGCGGGAACACGGCTTGAAGGTCGAGAGCGCGCTGGGCGACGTCCACCTGCGGGACGTGCGGGCGACGGACAAGCCCGCCGATCTGGGGCTGGTCGACTTCGTGTTCTTCTGCGTGAAGCTGTGGGACAGCGAGGCGGCCGCGGAGCAGATTGCGCCGCTGGTGGGGCCGAACACGACCATCATCTCGTTCCAGAACGGCGTCCAGAAGGACAATCTGCTGCGGCGCGGGTTTGGCGACGCGGCGCTGATGGGCGGCGTGGCCTACATTGCCACAGCCATCGAGCGGCCGGGCGTGATCAAGCACACCGGAACGATGCAGCGGCTGGTCTTCGGCGAATACGACGGCTCCTCGTCGCCCCGAGCCCAGGCGCTGCTAGAGGCCTGCTTGGCGGGCGGCATCAACGCCGAGCTCAGCAATGACGTACGCCGCGAGATCTGGGACAAGTTCATCTTCCTGGTCGGCCTCTCGGCCACAACCACGACGATCCGCCTGCCCATCGGGCCCATCCGCGAGCATCCGCAAACGCGCGCCTTCCTGCTGGACGTCATGCGCGAAGCCATGGCTGTGGGCCGGGCGCACGGCGTCATGCTGCCGGAGGACTACGCCGAGGCGCGCCTGGCCTTCTGCGATAGCTTGCCGGCGGACATGACGTCATCGATGCACCACGACCTGGAGCGCGGCAACCGGCTGGAGGTGGCCTGGCTCAGTGGCGGCGTGGTTGAGCTTGGCAAGAAGGCCGGGGTGCCAACGCCGGCCAACGCTGCCGTAGCCGCCATTTTGGCGCTTCACGCCGGCGGCGGCCGCTAGGGCTGTGGCTCCAGAGCTTGGTCTGTTGCTCCACACGGGGCTGCACATTCGGGAGGACTCGCAGCGGCCTGACCTCCGGCCCGCGCTGGCGGCGGCTCAGGAAGCTGAAACGCTGGGCTTCGATCACGTGTGGGTGGGCGATAGCTCACGCATGGAGCGTGGTTGGCCACGGGCCGATTGCATCGCCGTGCTGGCGGCAGTGGCGGCAACGACTCAGCGGCTGAAGATTGGCGTCATCCCGCTGAGCGCTCCGTTGCGCGATCCGGTGCTCCTGGCGCACCAGCTGGCCACCATCGACGTGCTCTCGGGTGGGCGGCTGCTGGTCAGTCCAGCCGTGGGGAAGGGTGGGCCCGAAGGGGAGCGCGAATTCGCGAACTGCGGTGTGCCCTACAACGAACGCGGGCCAAGGCTTTCCGAGATGCTGGCGATCATGAGGCGGCTCTGGACGGAGCCGTCAGTCACATTCGAGGGCCGCTTCTACGGCCTCAACGACGCCACCATCTTTCCCAAGCCGATCAACCGGCCCATTCCGCTGTACGTGGCCACCGGGCGCGATGAGCGCGGCTTCCGCCGAGCCGCGCGCTATGGCGATGGCTGGTTCACCACCAACCACGAGCCCGAGACCTTCGCCGCTACTCGCCGCAAGATCGAGGTGTACGCCCGCGAGGCCGGCCGCGATCCTAGCGAGGTCAACCGCATCGGGCTGTACGCCACCTTTCATCTGAATCTGGACGGCGACAAGGCACGGGCGGAGGCCGCCGATCACATGCGCGCCTACTTCGGCGGCCATCGCAACACCACCACCGACCTCTTCGGCTCACCTCAGGAGATTGCGCGCCAGCTCGAGCCCCTGCTGGAGGCCGGCCTGAGCATGATGGTGGTGCGCTTTGTGGACGAGGACGTGCCCAAGCAGCTGGCCCTGCTGCGGGAAGCGCTAGCAGCGCCGCGCCCGCTCAGCCGAAGCTGAACTCCTGCCCCAGCTCTTTCTCCCGACTGGCAAGCGGCCCGCGGGAGAGCTCGCTCGCTTCATGGAAGTCCGCTGAGCTCACGATCGCCGCCGCCACGATAGACGCGCGCGGTAGCGTTCGACCATGTCGAATTTGGCGATCGTTGTTCGACGTGTATATGGACAGAGGTGCAGCGCCGAGGTCCGAAACCAAACCAGAAGGAGAAATCACGATGCGATTCATGTCTTTTGTGAAGGCGGCCGAAAACCAAGGGACTCCTCCACAGGCGCTCATGGATGCCATGGGTCACCTTATTGAGGAGTCCATGAAAGCCGGCGTCCTGATCGACACCGGAGGCCTCGCCCCAACGGCGATGAGCACCCGCATCCGGCTCTCGGGCGGGAACCTCACGGTGGTCGATGGGCCCTTCAGCGAAGCCAAGGAACTGATCGGCGGCTACGCCGTGATGGAGTTCAACTCCAAGGAAGAAGCGATCGAGGAGGAGCCCGGTAAGGGAGCGTCGAATCGCCGGCCACAGTTGGGGCCAAAGGGGCCAAGGACGATCCGTTTTGGCCCCACTTGACAAGGTTATCGAGTCAGCGATACCGAAAATTTCGTAGCGCATACCGGATTCGAACCGGTGATCTCCGCCTTGAGAGGGCGGCGTCCTAGGCCGCTAGACGAATGCGCCGTGCGAGTACGAACTATATCGAGAAACAGGCTTAGCAGGCAAGTCCCAGGCCGGGCACGGAGTCGCGCGTGAGCACCATGATGGACACGGCTTCGGCCGTGCGGCCATCCTCCAGCACTTGCACCCGGTACTCGCGCAGGAACTCGGCCGCGGCCAGCGGATCGGCCAGGAACCAGTCGATCATGTCGTCATCGATGAACACCGGGCGCGGCGCCCGCACGCGGCCTACTCGCTTCTTATTTGCCACCCTGAAATATCTCTGCTGGCATAACGTCCGGGCGGGCCCGGAAGTTACGGACGGGCGGTGTTTCCCGGTATACTCCGCGCCAAGGTAACGCGGCAGCATGGCATCGATCGGCCCAGTTCAACCTGGAGCCCCATACCTCCCACCCAGTCGGGACGCCAAGCTCGCCCGCCGGCGCAAGGACTCCTACGACCGCACCTCAGCAGATGAGGCCGAGGTCCTCGAAAGCTCCCCAGCCGACGACGATTACGAAGCTGCGCTGCTGGCTCGCTTCCCGGAAGGCAGCGGGCCTATCAACTGGCTGGCGCGGCTCATCTTTCAGACCTACCACTCGGTCCTTCGTCCCAAGCTCGGACGCATCATCGACATCCTCGCGTAGCTAGCGCTTCAGCGTCTGCAGGAAGGCCACGAGCTGCTGCAGCTCTTGGTCGCTCATGTTGCCGCCAAAGGCGGGCATGTTGTTGCCGCCGTTGAGGACGCGGGTGATGAGCTGCTCGCGGCTCAGGCGGTCGCTGACTTCGGTCAGGTCGGGGCCTTTGCGTCCGCCGCTGCCGGCCACGGCATGGCAGGTGATGCAGCCCTTGTCCTGGAACAGCGGCAAGCCTTTGGCGGCGTCGCCGCTGGCGCGAGCCTGGACCTGCGGCGGGATGTGAGCGTCTCGCGCTGCCCCGATGTCGGGTGACCAGTCAGCCTGCTGGCCCTGGATGGTTAGCACTACCAGGCTGACCAGCATCCCGCCCACCAGGAACACCGCCAGCGGCCGGCGCGCCGGATGGCGCTCGCCGCGGTTGGAGACGAACGGCACCGCAATGACCAGCACGCCGATCAGCACCGGCACGGACAAGATCACCCAGTCCTCCAGGACGGGCGGGATCTCCGCCAGCACGGCGAAGTACCACAAGAAGTACCAGTCAGGCCGCGGATTGGCCTCGACGATGGTCGGGTCGGCCGGTTTGCCGAGCTCGGGCGCGCCGATCACCGCTGCCAGGACCATGATCACTGCCACCACCAGGACGGCGAAGAGGGCGTCGCGCCAGGCGGCCTCCGGGAAAAAGGGCACGCCGTCGCGCTCCAGGAGCTCGTGGTAGCGCTGCTTGTACGTCTTTGGATCGACCACCACGCCAGGCTCCGGCGGCTCGGAGATGCCGTCGAACACCACCAGCCACAGGTGGACCAGGATGAAGCCGGCGATGAGCGCCGGCAGCAGGAACACGTGCACGCCAAAGAAGCGTGTCAGCGTCGGTCCTCCGACCGTTGACCCCGCGACTACCAGCTGGGCGACGAGGCCGCCAATGAGGGGCGTCTTGCCGGCCTGCTCGGCCATGACCACGACGCTCCAGTAGCCGTCCTGGTCCCAGCGCAGCAGCTGGCCGGTAAAGGCAATGGCTGCCGTCAGCACCAGCAGGAAGGCGCCGGTGAGCCAGTTGAACTCGCGCGGGAACTTATAGGAGCCCATCAGGAAGATGCGCAGCACGTGGATAGTGATCAGCACCACCATGGCGCTGGCGCCGAAGTAGTGCATGCCGCGCAGCAGATGGCCGAACGGCGCCTCGTGGGTGATGAACTGCAGGGTGTCGTAGGCCACGCTGGGCGCGGGCACGAAGGTCATGGCCAGGGCCACACCAGTGATGACCTGGATGATGAAGGCGGTCAGCGTCGCGCTGCCGAACACGTACCACCAGCCCGCCTTGTCCGCCTTGGGCACGGGGTGCTGAATGATCGGCAGCAGGCCTTCGTAGATGTGGCTGCGATCCTCGAACCAGCCGCCGATGCGCAGCCACAGGCTCTTGGCGCGGTTCGGCCCGCTGGCGGGCGTGGCAGCCATCAGCGGGCCGTCGGGATGGGGAAGGTCAGCGCCTGGACCTCGCCGTTCTCGATTCGCACCTGGTGCTTGAACAGTGGACGGGGCGGCGGCCCGGCCGCCACTTGGCCATCGGCGTAGTAGATGCCGCCATGGCAGGGGCATTCGAACAGCTTGGCCGCGTCCAGCCAGTTTACGGGACAGCCGAGGTGCGTGCAGTTGACGGCGAACACGTCGTACTGGCCGGGGCCCGTCTGCCGCACCCAAACGGAGGTGTCGGACGCTTCGCCGGCCCAGGGCAGGCTCGAAGGATCCTTGAAGTTGACCAGCTTAGTCTGGCCGGTGCTGAAGTCGCTGACCTTGCCGAGGGTCTGCCAGGTGTTGGGGGCACGCTTGATGAGCGGTCCAAAGATGTAGCCGATCAACGGTACGCCGACCATCACGCCGATGAGGCCACTGAGCCCAAAGGTGAGGTTAGCCAAGAAGCGCCGCCGCGAGCGCGCCTCGCCCAGGCCATGGATGCGGATCAGGTGCTTCGGCACTAACGCGCCTCCGGCGCGGTCTCACGGTCCCAAGTCCCACGTCCTAAGTCGTTGACGTCAGAGTGACCTGGGACCTGAGACCTGGGACCTGAGACCTCCGCGATCAGGGCCCGCATCCAACCGGTGATGGCGATCACCACGAGGATCACCCCCGCGTAGAAAAAGATGCCGACGGTGATCATGCCGAAGGCAGCCGACACCAGACCGAGCGCCAGGGCCGCGGGCCAGATGGTTGGCTTGGGCAGTTCTTGCTCGACGTCGTGCAGATCGCGATTGTCCACGCTAGCCTCCCAGGAACGCCGACCAGAAATAGACCACGCCGTAGATGAGCACCCACATGCCATCGACGAAGTGCCAGTACAAGCTGACGATCTCCAAGCTCGACTCGCCGCTGTGTGGAATCGGCACGCGAAAGGACACGCCGATCAGGGACAGCATCATCAGCAGGCCCACGATCACGTGCAGGCCGTGGATGCCGGTGAGTGTGAAAAAGGTGGTCGACCACACGTTGCTGGCGGCGGTCACCTGCTGCCCGAACAGGTCGAGCCACTCGATCAACTCGCCGGCCAGAAAGACCGCGCCGAGCGCGATGGTGGCCAACAGCCACAGCCGCATGCCGCGGGCATCGCCACGGGCCACGCGGCTGGGGCAGAGGGCGATAGTGGCGCTGCTCAGCCACAGCGCGATCGAGAATGGCACCATCCGCCCGGCGCTCAGCAGCTCGCTGGCACTAGGGTGGCCCTTGTGCCCCTGCCCGGTGACGTACAGCGCGATGACGGCCAGGAAGATCATCGATTCCGAGGCGATGAACAGGAGGATCCCAGCCTTACGGGGACCAATGGCGTGAGCGGCGGGCGCCGCGAGGGCGCTAGAGCTCATGCTCGTGCTGCCAATCGGGGTCCTCGGGATGGGCAACGTCCCACAGCGGCCGGCGGCTGGTGACGTTGGGAATCACCGCGAAGTTGTAGGCGGGCGGCGGCGAAGGCGTGGACCATTCCAGGGTCCAGGCCTCCCAGGGGTTCTCACCGGCCGGGCGTCCGACGCGGATGGACTGCAGCAGGTTCATCAGGAACACCAGCACGGAGAACAGCATGATCCAGGAGCCGACCGTGGCGAGCAGGTTGCTGCCCTCCCAGCCGAGCCCGGCGGGATAGGTGTAGACACGCCGCGGCATGCCCTGGATGCCCAGCAAGTGCATCGGGAAGAAGGTCAGGTTGAAGCCCACGAACATGGTCCAGAAGTGGACCTTGCCGAGGGTTTCGGACATCATCCGGCCGCTCATCTTGGGGAACCAGTAGTACCAGGCGGCGAAGATGGCAAAGGCGGTGCCGCCGAACAGGACGTAATGGAAGTGAGCCACCAGGTAGTAGCTGCCGTTCACCTGCCAGTCGATGGGCACTACCGCCAGCGTGACGCCGCTGAGGCCGCCGATCAGGAACAGGGCGATGAACGCCAGCGCAAACAGCATCGGCGTGCGGAAGCGGATCGCTCCGCCGTACAGCGTGGCCAGCCAGGTGAAGATCTTGACCCCCGTGGGAATGGCAATGGCCATGCTCGAGGCGGAGAAGATGAGGTCGGCGATGGGCGGCATGCCGGCGGTGAACATATGGTGGGCCCACACGCCGAAGCTCAGGAAGCCGATGGACACCCCGGAGGCCACCACGAAGCTGTAGCCGAAGATCGGCTTGCGCGAGAACACCGGGACGATCTCCGAGATGAAGCCGAAGGCCGGCAGGGCCATGATGTAGACCTCGGGATGACCGAAAATCCAGAAGATGTGCTGCCACATGATGGGCAACCCGCCACCGGTTGGGTCGAAGAAATTGCCGTTGAAGAAGCGGTCGATCAGCAGCATCAGCAGGTCGGCCGTCAGCGCCGGCAGCGCAAACAGGGACAGGACCGAGGTAACCACCATCATCCACACGAAGACCGGGAGGCGGCGGTAGGTCAAGCCCGGCGCGCGGTGGTAGACGACCGTCACCAGGAAGTTGATGGACGTGGCGATGGTGCCCATGCCACTGAGGATCAGCGCCAGGGCGTAGTAGCTGAGGCCGTTGCTGCTGGAGAACGCGTGCTCGGTGAGCGGGGCATAGGCGTACCAGCCGGCGTCTGGCGCACCACCGCCCAGCAGGCTGTAGTAGAGGAACAGGGCTGAGGCGGGCAGCAGCCAGTAACTGAAGGCGTTCAGCCGCGGATAGGCAACGTCCCGCGCGCCGATCATCAGCGGCAGCAGGAAGTTCGCGAAGCCGAACAGCCACGGCATTACGACGAAGAAGATCATCGTGATGCCGTGCAGCGTGAACACCTGGTCGTAGGCCTGCGGGCCGAGGAAGTCGTTCTGCGGCACGGCCAGCTGCGAACGCATCAGCATTGACTCGATCCCGCCCACGGCGAAGAAGAAGATGGACGTGGCCATGTACATGATGCCGATGCGCTTGTGGTCGACCGTCATGATCCAGCTCAGCAGCCCGCGCGGCCAGACAATCTCGCGCGGAGCCTCGAGCGGCTGAGCAACAGCGGCCACTACTTCAGGTCCTCCAACAAGGCCGCGATCTCGCGGGCTTGTTGATCCGTCAAGTGAAAGCTGGGCATGAGCACGCCCGGTTTGACCGCCTGCGGGTCTTGGACCCAGCGCGCCATGTTCTCGGGCGTGTTCGGCAACACACCGGCGCCGATTGTAGTGCGGCTGCCGATGTGGCTCAGGTCCGGGGCGGCTTTCCCTCCCGACACGCCCTGGATCGTATGGCAGCCGCCACAGGCGTTGCCGGCGTACAGCCGCAGCGCGTCCTGGTGGCTGGACAATGTGACCGGCGCTTGTTTCTGAGCCGCGAGCCAGGCCTCAAACGCCTGCGGCGGGTCGGCGATGACCGTCAAGCGCATCCAGCCGTGTTGGGTGCCGCAGTACTCGGAGCAGGCGCCATCGTAGGTCCCGGCCTTGCCGGCGGTGAAGGTCCAGACGTTGTTCGTGCCGGGGATGGTCTGCTCCTTGCCGGCCAGGTCCGGCACCCAGAAGTTGTGGACTACGTCCGCGGACTGGAGGTTCAGGCGCACCTGGCGGCCGGCCGGTATATGCAGCTCATTGGCGGCGACCACGTCCCCCGGATAGCGGTACTCCCACCACCATTGGTGGCCGATGACGGTGATCTCCAGGGCGTCGGGAGCGATGGCGATCTCCTTGTTGAGCTCGCGCAGCATGAAGCCGAACACGACTACTAGCAGCGTGACGGGGATGGCCGTCCACCACATCTCCAGCCGCAGGCTGCCGTAGCGCTGCCGCGGATCGGGCTGGCCTGGCCGGCCGCGGAATCGCACGATCATGAACAGCAGGGCGCCCAGCACGCTAAAGAGGAACACCGCTGCGATGGCCATCACCAGCCAGAACAGGAACACAATCGAGCTGGCCTGCTCGCTCTGAGGGCTGACTGGCCAGAACGAGGCGGCGGACGCGGCGCCAGGCAGGAGCGCCAGCAGGGTGCCGCTGGCCGCAATCGCCGCCTTTCTTGCCAGGGTGACCTCCCTAATCAGACCGCTTGCCAGTGGGCAATCTAACATAGTGGCGTGGAGCTTCGCGGGCTGTACGTCATCACCGATCGCCAGCTGTCGCGCGGGCGCGGCGACGAGGAAGTGGTGTCGGCCGCGCTGCGCGGCGGGGCGCGCATCATCCAGCTCCGCGACAAGACGCGACCGCGCGCAGAGCTGGCTGAGCTGGGGCTCCGGTTGGCGAGAATGTGCCACGACGCGGGCGCGCTGTTCATCGTGAACGACGACCCCGAGGTTGCCCTCCAGGCCGGAGCCGACGGCGTACACGTCGGCCCCACGGACACGCCGCCCGACCAGGCGCGAGCGATTCTTGGCCCGGACGCCGTGGTGGGCTGGTCGATCAAGAGCTCGATCGAGACTGCCCAGCAGGCTGAACGGTTGGGCGTGAGCTACGTGGCGGTCGGCAGCATCTTTCCCACCTCAACCAAGGCCGTCGCCGCGCCGGTCGGCGTGGATACCATTAAGCGCGTCCGGGAGGCGGTGCAGCTGCCGGTGGCCGCCATCGGCGGGATCAACGCCGGCAACGTGGCTCAGGTTGCCGAGGCGGGCGCCGACATGGCGTGCGTGATCAGCGCGGCGGTGGGCGCTGAAAACGTGACGCTTGCATGTTCGGAGCTTTCGCGTATAATGAATGCGCGCTGGGAGCGTGCCTCCTCGTTAGAGGCAGGCAAAGGGTGAAGGATGCCCCTCTTGTAAGGGACTTCACATGGCAACATCAGTATTCGCCCCAGTTCAGGGCCGGGCCGGGAGAGCGTACAGTGAACCCGATGCCTGAAGCTACCGCGCCCGACGTGAATGTCCTTAAGCTGACATTTCTGCGCGACATCGTGCAGTCGGCGCGGGATCCTGAGGCCGAGAGCTTCCCGTTGATGCAGCTGGCGCAGTCAATCATCAATGCCGCCATGACGCCCGCCATGGTGCGCGAGCGGCTCGGCATCGACCTCGGCTAACGCTTAGGCCTTTACTTCTAGCCTGACCAGCACCGGTCGAGCGGAGCCGCCACACCACAGCACGCCTTTCTGGTCCAAGGCCATATAGCGGCAGTTGACTGGCTTGCTGATGTGCGGGTACACCGTCCACTTCTCGGCCTGGGGATCGAAACGGCCGACGTAGTTGCCGCCGAAGTCGCTGACCCACACGTTGTCCTTGGCGTCGATGTTTATGGCGTAGACCTGATCGCGCCGCCCGTCTTGTCGAGGCGCCAGCCAGCTGGTCCATTGCTCGGTTTTGGGATCGAACCGCCCCAGGCCGCCCCACTCGTGCTCGGCGAACCAGATCATGCCTTTTGAATCAATGCCTAGGCGGCGCAGGCCAGGATCGTTGGCCGCCGCCGGATGGACGAACTCCTTGATCTCGCCGGTCTGTGGATTCAGGCGGAGCAGTTTATTGCCCAGGAACTCCGACACCCACACCATGCCGTCTTGAGCCTCCTGGATGCCATATGGCCGCGCAACTTTCGTGGCTACGGGCCATTCGGTGAGCTTGTTGCCGTTCTTCGGCTCCACCCGCGCGACGCCGTCACCCCACTCGTAGCTGAAGAAGATGTTTCCGTCCTTCGCCACCCAGAGTGTGTTGGGATAGGCAAAGCCCCGCCCAAAGTTCGTTGGGATCTCGGTGAATTTCTCCGTCTTGGGGTCAAAGCTCACCAGCTTGTTGCTACCAGGTACGGTGTAGCCGGTCCATACAATGCCGTTGGCGTCCACCTTGATGCCGTGCGGCCGCGACGGCTGCGTGGGCGTATCCCAGCTCTTGAACTGGTCCGTCACGGGGTCGTA
>WNFB01001946.1_pt1 | contig 17827 bp, 17 predicted proteins | sample 5400501 | NCBI WGS metagenome assembly WNFB01 (sample SAMN13153341, study PRJNA577476) | soil metagenome | isolation source: 200 cm saprolite under Douglas fir tree site 2 hole 1 | place: USA:California | collected 2015-04-18 | reverse complement strand
AGATCGTGGTCAGCAATCGATCGATACGCCGCTATCGATGGCGAGGTCCAAAGCGCGAGAGAAGTCAGAGCTGGCGAACCTTCCTGCGCAACCAGTTCACGGGCATCTGGGCGGCGGACCTGTTCGTGGTGCACACGGTCGGCTTCCAAACGTTGTACGTGTTCTTCTTTATCCGCCACCAGCGCAGAGAGCTGATTCATTTCAACGTTACCCCCAGCCCGACAGCTGCGTGGATCTGGAGGCAGGTGATCGCAGCCTCTGCCTGGGGTTGCCAACCGCGACACCTGATCCACGACCGAGACAACGCCTACGGCGGTGACTTCGGCACCAAGCTCGCCGGCATCGGCATCGCAGATGTCCGAACGCCCTACCGAGCGCCGTTAGCGAACTCGGTCGCAGAGCGAGTAGTGCGGACCTTTCGCGAAGAGTGTCTTGACCACATCATCGTGCTGAATGAGCGGCATCGGCTCGCGGTGCTCACCGAGTTCGTGGGCTACTACAACCACGATCGTCCCCACCGCACGCTTGGGTTGGGCACGCCGGTACCACGTCCGCCAATGTCGGGCGGCGTCGTCGTCAGTCGACCGATCCTAGGCGGACTTCATCACGACCATAGGTGCGACCTACTCTGGGCGCCGTCAACAGGGAGGCACGCACCGTTGACTCCATTCGCGAGGTTTGAGCAGAGAAAGCACACAACGGCGCCGACCTCGTCTGGGGTCCCAAATCGACCAGCTGGCAGTTCTTGCCTAACGAACTCCGCGATCGCTTTGGGATCCTCTTTTAGGCGCCGATCCCAACTGCCACCTTCGTACAGCATCGGCCCAGGAGCGACAGCGTTTGCGGTAACTCCTGTACCGGCTAGTGATGCGCCTAATTCGGCAGCGTAGGCAATCTCAGCGGCCTTGGCTGCGTTGTAGGCCGGAGCGCCGCCGGCCTCAAGACCGTACACAGACGCCACGAAAACGATTCTGCCCCAGCCTCGGGCCAACATTTGTGGCAGAGCCATCGAAGTCAGTTCGGCCGCCACCCCAGCATTTCCCTGCATTGCGCGTTGCAGTTCAGGAACTCCCGTATCCTGCCAGCTCGTCCCTGCTCGTGCACCGAAACTATTGATCAACACGTCAACTGGCCCGAGCAGTTCAACTGTGGTCTCAAAAGCATGTTGGCGGCCGTCGGGCGTCATCAAATCTGCTGCAATCCCAGCCCCGCTCAGCTGGGCGGCAATCTGGTCGACATCCGCTCGTGTCCGTGCAATGACGGCGACTCTTGAACCCTCTGTGGCCAGCGAGCGTGCTATTGCGAGGCCAAGGCCGCGCGTCGCACCCGTAATCAATGCGACCCGCCCTTTAAGCCCGAAGTCCACTACTCAGAATCCTAGCGGTCGAAGTCTGGATCGGCCGTGAGCATTCGTATGGTTTCCTGGCCACAGGGTAGACCAAGTCACAAGGGCAGGTATCTCGCGTGGAAATCGAGCCTGCGAAATGCGAGGTGGCCACGCTCATTCGGTTATCAACTGGTCGCGGGGAGTCTTGGTCGCGCGACGCATTCCTTTGATCGCAGTCAACTCGTTCAGATCGGAGGTAATCACGTGTCGCCATTTCGAGCTGTTCTGCCCATCGGGTTCACGCACATGGTGCGGCTGAATGTCGACTGCTCCAGCTGAGGTCGCGAGGACAATGGCAATGACTATCCGCTCTTACGTTGACGGCGAGTGGCGCGATGGGAGCGCCACAGCTGACGTCAATCCCGCCAACCCCGACGACGTTGTTGCCGAGGTACGGCTCGCCACTACCCGGATCTGTTTCGAACTCAACCTGGGCGAACATTGGGTCCCTACCGGCCTCCACGTCCCAACGAGGCGACCTCGAGGAGGCGTACCGGCTCGAGCGTTGTGATCGTGGCTCGTTCGTCCCCCGTCAAAACCACGACGGACGCCGGCCGCAGCCGGTAGGTCGTCTGGCCAGCCGCTATGCGGGCCTTCCCGATCAGGATGTGGCCGATCAGATCGCCCCCGCCCGCTGCCATCTCGCAGCTGTCGCCCATCGAGATGTTGCGAAGCGCGATGGTGATGCGATCGGTGGCGATGAGCAGCTGGCCCGGCGTGACGTCGTCGAGGTTCGAGTGGACGACGAAGCTCGCGGTGTTCGTCGGCGGCTCCGCGAGATCTCGCGACCGAGGAGGCAGGTTGGGATACCTGCCGGGAATCACGTGCGGCGAGAAGCTTCCGATGATCCGCATCGGCGTGCTGCCGGTCACATGGATGTTGTGCTCGACCCCCATGGGCGTATGCACGACGGTGCCCGGGCGGAGTGCAAACGGCACGCCGTCGATCCAGACCTCGCCGACACCCTCGTCGACGTAGAAGACCTCCTCCTCCGGGTCGTGGACATGGCCCGGGGCATGACCCGGATGAAAGTAGGAGACGTTGTGTGTGACCGTCCGGGATCCGCTGGATTCGCCGACCAGCAGGCGGGTGGTGCGGCCCACGAGCTGGTAGGGCTCGGCGTCAGATTCGTGGATCAGAAAGATGGCAGTTTCTTGGACCGATCTCTCAGGCGGTCGCCGCGCTGGAGATTGCCTCCCCAACGGCTCCACTGACGGCGCTGACCAGGTCCTCGACGGAGGGGAGCCAGGCCGCCTCGAGAGGTGCCGCATACGGCACTGGGATGTCCAGCCCGCACACGCGTCGAACGGGACCTCGCAGCAGCCCCCAGCCAAGCTCCGTCACCCGCGCCGTGATCTCCGCCCCGGCTCCGGCATTGCGATGCCCTTCGTGGGCGACGACGAGGAGGCCGGTGCGTCCGACGGACTCCAGGATGGTGTCGTAGTCGAGCGGCACGAGAGTTCGCAGGTCGATCACCTCCGCCTCGATTCCATTGGTTGCCAGAATCTCGGCGGCGGCCAGGGCGACATGAACCGTGCGCGAGTAGGAGGCAATCGTGACGTGCGTACCGGGCCGGCAGATCGCAGCCTGACCGAAGGGGGTCAAATGAATGCCGTCGGGGACCAAGCCCTTGGTCCCGTACAACGCCTTGTGTTCGATCACGATCGCCGGGTCACCTGAACGGATCGCCGTCGCGAGCAAGCCCTTGGCATCTGCGGGTGTCGAGGGCAAGGCGACCGTGAACCCTGGAAGATGCATGAAGAGAGTCTCGAGCGATTGGGAATGCTGCGCGGCGGTGCCGCTCCCCACGCCCTGCTGGGTGCGAATCGTGAGCGGAACGCGGTACTGGTCGCCGCTCATGAAGCGCATCTTAGCCGCCTGATTCAACAGCTGGTCGGCCGCCACGAGGGCAAAGTCCATAAACATGAGTTCGACGACCGGCCGCTTCCCGACCATCGCCGCCCCGATCGCAGCGCCGACGAACGCCGCCTCCGAGATCGGGGTGTCGAGGATGCGTTCCCCGCCGAACTCGGCTAGGAGCCCGTCGGTCACTTTGTATACGCCGCCGTACTCTCCAATGTCCTCGCCCATCACGAACACGCTCGGGTCGTTGCGGAGCTCGATCCGAAGCGCCTCGCGGATGGCTTCCCGGTAGGTCAAGACCTGCTCTGGACGGGTCTCATCGGTCATCGTTGCCACTCCATCCAGTCTGCCGTCCCGAGGCCAATGTCGGCCACATCGGGGAGTGGCGCGTCCAGCGCCGCCGCCTCAGCCGCAGCCAGGGACGCCGTGACCGATGCCTCCGTCGCCACGACCTGCCACTCGCCGACTCCGGCCCGGAGCACACCGTCGCGCCAGGTCCGGACCGGATCGCGTTCGCGCCACCGATCGACCTCCGCGCGTGTCCGATACCGTTCGGAGTCGCCTGGCATGTGACCGCAGAAGCGATACGTCAGTGCCTCGATTAGGGTCGGCCCTCCGCCATCTCGCGCACGCTCGGCCGCCGATCGGATGGCCGACTCGACCGCCTCCACGTCCATGCCGTCGGCCTGGAACCCGGGCATGCCATAAGCGGCGGCTCGATCCGCCAGCCGCTCGATGCGCACCGTGCGCCCGACCGGCGTCATCTCGCCATAGAGGTTGTTTTCGCACAGGAAGATAACGGGCAGACTCCAGACGGCGGCCAGGTTCAAGGCCTCGTGGAATGCGGCTTGGTTCGTCGCGCCGTCGCCGAACGGGACGATCGTGACCCGGGGACGCCTGTCGAGCCGGTCGGCAAGGGCTGTCCCACAGCCGATCGGCAAGCCTGCCGCGACGATCGCGTTCCCCGGCAGCACCCCCCTGTCGCTGTCGGCGAAGTGCTTCGACCCACCCCGCCCACCACTACAGCCCGTCGCCCGACCGAGTAGCTCGCCGAAGCCCGCGTCGAAGGGCATCCCCCAGGCCAGAGCGTAGGCGTGGCCGCGATAGGTCGGGACGACGAGATCGCCCGGTCGGCTCCCAAGTCGGGCTCCGACAGCTACCGCCTCCTGGCCGATCCCGAGGTGAATCGACCCGCGGACCAACGATCTCGCGTAGAGATCCTGGGCGCGCTCCTCGAATCCGCGAATGCCGAGCAAGACGGCATACGTGGCCAGCTGCGCTGAGGCGAAGTCGATCTCGACAGAGTCCAATGGTTGCGCACCATACAATCGATTGTGCCCAAGGTCAAGAGGCAAGACCGCCAATGCGAAAGCTGCCTCTTGACAGACTTCGTCGCATGTGCCTATCCTGCGGGGCCTCACAATCGATTGTGGAACGAGCGAGCCGTTCCCGACGAGGCTTAGCCCAGCTCGCGCTGGGAAGGGAGGAACGGATCATGGTCCAGGCGAAAAGGCGGGTCGGCCACGGGACGGTACGCCTCCTGACGGCTAACCTAGTCATCGGTATCGTAGCCGCCGCCGGCTGCACGGGCGGTGGAAGCCAACCGGCGGTGGCCGGCATTTCGGTCTCCTACATCTCTGGATTGAAGGGACTCCCATTCTTCACGAGCGTTCATTGTGGCGCGCAAGCTCGAGCGAAGGAGCTCGGGATCAGTTACAACTACGACGGTCCGGCGGAGTTCGCCGCGACCCAGCAGATTCCGATCATCAACGCGGTCGGCGCCCGGAAGCCGAGCGCGATGATCGTTTCTCCCACCGACACGAATGCGCTTATCGCCCCACTGCAAGGCCTAGTCGGTCAGGGCATCAAGATCGTCACGGTCGATACGACCGTCGCCGACGACAAGGTGACAGTTTCGCGAGTCGTCTCTGACAACGCTGCGGGTGGGAAGCTCGGCGCGGAGGCGCTTAACAAGCTGACGCAGGGCAAAGGCTCTGTCGTCGTTCTCAGCGTCAAGCCGGGCATCTCTACGACCGATGAACGGGCTCAAGGGTTCGAGCAGGCGATCAAGGCGTTCCCCACGCTCAAGTTCCTCGGCGTCCAGTACAACCAGGGCTCCGACAAAACGGCCCAGGAGATTGTGACCGGCCTGATCGCCAAAGAAGTCGACCTGTCCGGCATCTTCATCGTCGGCAACGTGGGCTCGGAAGGTGCTGCCGCGGCACTCCGGAGCGCGAACGTCGGCTCCAGGGTGAAGGTCGTCCAGTATGACGCCTCCCCACCCCAGGTCGATCAGCTCAAGCAGGGCGTCCTCGACGCGCTGATCGCCCAGGATCCGTACCAGGAAGGCATCGATGCCGTTGACCAGGCGGTGAACAGCATCCTCGGGAAGCCCGTCAAGGCCCTGATCCTGACCGGCCTGAACGTGATCACGCGAGATACGATCGCTGACGGGTCAGGGTTGAAATACCAGTACAAGACCCAGTGCTGAGTATCGCGTGGCAGTGGATGTGGGGAGGACGACCCAGCACGACGCCGTGATCGAAGCGGTCGACGTCTGGAAGTCCTTCGGGCACGTCGAGGTTCTACGCGGGGTCAACCTCTCGGTTGCACCGGGCGAGATCGTCGCGCTCGTCGGCGACAACGGCGCCGGCAAGAGCACCCTGCTGAAGATCCTTTCGGGGGTCGAATCTGCGGACGCGGGCGAGATCAGGGTAGACGGCGTCACCGTCAGCATGGGCAGTCCCGATGATGCGCATGCATTCGGCCTCGAGACCGTCTACCAGGACCTCGCCCTCGCCCCGCATCTCGACGTGGCAGCCAACATGTATCTCGGGCGGGAGATCCTTCGCCCGGGCTTGCTCGGCCGACTCGGCTTCATCGACAAGCAGAGAATGCGGCTGGCCTGTTCCGAAGACCTGCGCCTGCTAGGTTTGCGGGTGCGAGAAGACCTGGCCGGCTCGCGCGTCCTCGATCTGTCGGGTGGACAGCAGCAAGCTGTCGCAGTCGCGCGAGCCCTTGCCTGGGGCCGTCGGCTGCTCATTCTCGATGAACCCACTGCCGCGCTCGGCGTTCGAGAGCGGGCCTACGTGCTCGATGCCGTACGCAAGGCCCGCGACGAGCGGGGCGTATCGGCCCTCCTGGTGACGCACGATCTTCCGTCCGCCCTGCGGATTTCGGACCGGGTCGTGGTCCTACGGTTGGGACGAGATGCCGCCGTGGCCGACGCCCGTGCGGTATCGGTCGACCAGCTGGTGGGCGCTATCACCGGAGTCTTCGAGGCTGCCGGCGGCGCGGGCCAGCGGGACGTCCGCCAGACTGTGGAGTGACCAAGCTCGCGTCTTCGGTGCAGTCCGGCGAATCCGCACAGGCCGAAACGCAGGTTCCGGCCAATCCGGGCGGCGCCGCCCTGTCCAGACGGCGGGCACGCGCAGTGGCCGAGTGGGCGCGCGAGAAGTCCGGCCAAGGCTTGATTTTCGCGGCGTTGCTCGCCCTCGTCCTGTTCTTCAGCATCCTGCTGCCGACGCAATTTCCAACTCCGTTCAACGTCCGTTCCATGGGCATCACTGCATCGGTGATCGCTCTGCTGGCGATCGGCGAGACCTTCGTCATCATCGGCGGTGGGATCGACCTGTCGGTCGGTTCGGTGCTCGTGTTCTCGGGCGTCGTGTCGGCCAAGGCGATGGCAGCGCTGGGCCCTGAGCCGGCCCTGGCCACGCTGATCGTCGTCGGCGGAGCGACGGCCGTCGTTACCGGCGCCGGCTGGGGCCTGGTGAATGGGGTGTTCGTCGTCAAGACCCGGATCCCCGATCTCATCGTCACGCTGGGAACTACGGGCATCGCACTCGGTCTGGCTCAGGTGGTCACTGGTGGAGTCGATATCAGCGTGCCGTTAGGTCTGACCCGGGATCTCGGCAACGGCAACTCATTCCTCGGAATTCCGTGGCTCGTGCTGATCGCTCTTGTGGTGGCTGGGCTCATGCAGGTCATCCTGTCCGCAACTCGGTTTGGCATACACACGTTCGCTGTCGGCTCGAACCGCGAGGCGGGCCGCCGCGTCGGCGTCAAGGTTGACGCGCATCGCATCAAGCTCTACGCGATCTCAGGGTCTCTGGCCGGGCTGGGTGGCTTTCTCTCGTTGGCCCTGTACAGCAACACGACGATGGCGGCGCACAGTACGGACAATCTCGTGGCGATCGCGGCGGTCATCATCGGCGGCACAAGCCTGTTCGGCGGAATGGGCACTGTGCTGGGATCCTTGGCCGGCGTTCTCGTACCAGTCGTGCTCCAGGACGGCTTCGTGATCATGGGCCTGCCGCCGTTCTGGCAACCCGTCGCGATCGGGCTCGTTCTCATCGGCGCGGTGTACCTCGACGGCCGCAGACGCGCCAGCCGCTAGTGCGGCGATGGCGCCGGCTCGCCCGGCTTGCGATGGCCACGACTGCGCCCCGGACGGCGCAAAAATCCCGAACCCCCCTTGACACGGCTCGGGCGTGTGCCTATTCTACGGCGGTTAACAATCGATTGTGGAACGTGTGCGCCGTTCCGCGACGATGGTGATGAAGCAAGCAAATCTCGGGATGGAGGATCGGATTATGGTCCAGGCGAACAGCCAACTCGGCCGGAGCGCGGCACCGCGTCTCGCGATCATCCTAGCCATGAGCATGCTGGCGGTCGGCTGCGCGGACGCCGGCAGCCAGCCATCGACCGCGGCCGAGAAAGCGGCGGCGGGCGCCTGCGCGCCAGTGCTTCCCACCGGCACCGGGCTGAGCGGTGATTTGAAGGGCGCCAACGGCGAGAACGGCGTCGCCAGCAGCACTGTGACCCTCTCGGACGGAGACCTGGCCGCCGCCAAAGGCGTTCTCAACGGCAAGACGATCGCCATCTCAGAGCACATCGGGGTCGCCGATTACACCCGCCAGGTGGTCGGCGCGGCGTCGGAGATCCTCAAGTCGGCAGGCGCCACAATCGTCACTTCGGACGCCAATTTCGACCCGGCAAAGCAGGTCTCGGACATCGAGAATCTGCTCTCGCGAAAGCCGGCACTCCTGATCGTCTTTCCAGTCGACCAGGCAGCTACGGTCCCTGGGATCCAGGCAGCCAATCGGGCGAAGGTTCCCGTCGTCGTGGTTGGGTCCGCGCTTCGCGAAGGCGGTGACTATGCCAGCCTGATCACTGCCGACAACTACGAAGGCGGCGTGATCGCAGCGAAGCAGCTCGTGGACATGATCGGTGGCTCTGGCGAGATCGCGATCGTGCCCTACAAGTTTAGCCTGTGGCACGTCGACGAACGTGTTCGGGGGTTCCGTGACGGCGTGAAGTGCAGCCAGATCAAGGTCGCTGAACAAGGCCAGACGTGTACCAACGAGACCGATTGCGTCGGCGTCTTCGCTGACATCCTGACGGCTCATCCGGCCTTGAAGGGCGGCTTCGGCGCCTACGACGGGATCGGTCTCGGGATGAACGCGGCTGCCGCCACGGCCGGGTGGTCGGGGACCATTGTTACCCACGACCTCGGTCTCGCGACCGCGCAGGCGATCCTCCGCGGAACCGCTCCCCTGAAGGCGACCGCCGCTCAGGAAACCCTTGACCAGGGAGTTACCGCGGGGCGCATTGCCCTCAAGGTCCTGCTCGGCCAGGCGGTTCCGAAGCTTATCTTCTCGCCCGTGACGCCAGTCACCAAGGATAATGTGCGGGCCGAGTATCAGAAGTTGTTCGGGCAGCCCCTGACGTGACCTCGCGAGGCGTGCCAGCCGGTAACCTCCTCGCCGCACCGGCACGCCTCGAAGTCCATGGAGTGTCGAAGCGCTACGGCAGCACCCAGGCGCTGAACGGCGTCGAGTTCGAGCTCCGGGCCGGCGAGGTCCACGCTTTGCTCGGAGCGAACGGCGCCGGCAAGTCGACACTCATCGAGATCATCGCCGGAGTGATCCCGGCCGACGAGGGATCCGTCCTGATAGACGACCATTTGGTCGAGATCGCCGAGCCGGCCGAGGCGCGCCGTCTCGGAATTGCCGTCATCCATCAAGAGCTGTCAGTGATCCCATCGCTGACGGTGGAGGAGAACTTCCTCCTCAAGCTGGGAGGAGGCGTGCGTCTGCCCGCCCTCTTTCCGGATCGGGCAGCGGCGGGGCGCAAGGCTCGCGCAGCCCTCGCCCGATTCGGGGTGTCGATCGCACCGACGACGCCGTGCGAGCGGCTCGGTTTCAGCGAACGCCAGCTGCTTGAGATCGCAATCGCCGTGTCGAGCAACGTCCGGATCCTGGTCATGGACGAGCCGACGTCCGGCCTGTCCGACATCGAGCAGGCGCGCCTCTTCGACATCGTTCGAGCCATGGCGTTGGACGGCGTGTCGGTCATCCACGTCACCCACCGTATGGACGAGGTGTTCGAGCTGGCCGACCGGATCACCGTCCTTCGCGAGGGCCGCAACGTCGGTGTCTTCGAGCGTGCTCGGGCGGATCACGGAGCAGTCATCAATGCCATCGTCGGCCGGGAGCTGGCCCGCGAGCTCGGCGAGAGCCAGGCCAGAGACGCTCCAAGCGAGCAGGGCGAGCCGACCTTTCAGGTGGATCACTTTCACACCCATGGTGTGCGCGACGTGTCGTTCGCCATTCGGCCTGGTGAGATCGTCGGGATGTACGGCGTCGTCGGGGCGGGCAGCAGCGCGCTAGTCGAGGGTCTGTTCGGGGCTCAACCGTGGGTCGGCACCATCCGGCTCGGCGGCCGTCCGGTCGTGCCTCGCTCACCGACAGACGCGCGGGGCCTCGGCATCGCGCTAGTCCCGGCCGATCACCGTCGCCGTGGGGTTGTAGGGCATTTGTCGATCCGGGAGAATCTACTGCTAGGTCGGGGCCGCTGGCGAACCGGCTTCCTACGTAGCTTTCCCCAGACCCTCCGGACTAGATTGCTCGGTGTGCTGCGCATGCTGCACGTGGCGGCCACCGGCCTCGAGCAGCCAGTCGATGAGCTCTCCGGCGGCACACAGCAGAAGATCGTGATCGGTCGCTGGTTGGTCGATCGGCCCCGGGTCCTGCTCCTCGACGATCCGACCCAGGGGATCGACGTCGGCGCGAAGGCGGACATTTACGAGACATTGCGGTCACTGCGCGACGATGGTGTCGCGACCCTGCTTGTGTCGTCCGAGCTGACCGAGTTGGTAAACGTTGCCAACCGGGTCCTCGTGATGCGGGACGGCCGGATCAGCGGGGAGGTCGCCGGCAGCCGCCTCGATCGGAGGCAGATCCTGATGCTTGCCACGCATGCCTGAGGAACGCTCGACACCAGCGGCGCCAGGCCTCGGCGTGGCCAGCATGGCTGCGTCCTGGCGCCTGCCACGACCACGCTCGATCATGCGTGCCGTGGTCATCCATCAGCACGCCCCGATGCTGATTGCGCTGCTTCTCCTCAGCATCGCGTTCTCCTTCCTGTCGCCGTACTACCTGACCGGCCCGAATGTCCTGAACATCGGGCGCCAGATCGCGATCGTCTCGGTCGTCGCGTTCGGAGCGACTGCCGTCATCATCGCTGGCGAAATCGACTTGTCAGTGGGCTCGGTCATGGGTCTGACGAGCGTCGTCGTGGGGATCGTTCTGCATGGGACGCCACTGACGGCCGAGGGCCTGAGCGTAGGGACCTTCATGGCCGTGGGCGCCGGACTGCTCGTTGGCCTCGGAATCGGCCTGGTCAATGGTCTCGTGACGGTCTACGGTCGGATCGCGTCGTTCATCGTGACCCTTGGGACGCTGAGCATCGCCCGCGGACTGGCGCTCTCGTATGGCACCGGCGTACCCGACCCCATCACGTCACGGAACTACCTCTCGACATTCGGGGACGGAACGATCCTGGGGATCCCGGTGCTGATCGTTTACACCTTTCTCGTTCTCGGCGTAGTGATGTTCTTGCTCCGCGGGACGCTGTTCGGGATCCAGGTTTATGCGACCGGAGGAAACGCCGAGGCCTCGCGGCTCGCGGGCGTGCCGATTCGCCGGGTGAAGGTCGCCGTGCTCGCCTTCGGTGGCTTGCTTGCGGGCTTCGCCGGGGTCCTCGGCACGGCGCGAGTCCAGACCGCTCTTCCTCAACTGGGAGTCGGCATAGAGCTCGACGCGATCGCCGCTGCGGTGCTCGGTGGGACGCGCTTCTCCGGCGGCCGAGGCAGCGCCGTGGGCACGCTTCTCGGCGCCGTCCTGATTGGCGTCATCAACAATGGCCTCACGCTCCGCGGAGTCGGCTCGACCTACCAAAACGTGATCAAGGGGACGATCATCATCCTGGCGGTCCTGCTCGACCGGATGCGTCCGCGCTGAGGCGTGGAGTCGCTGCCGAGCCAGCCGGGGCACGCGGCGCATGTACTTATGCCAACAGAAAGGAGGAAATTGTGTCAGACGACTCCGAGAAGCGGCGGGTGCCCGTCGCCTTCGTGACGGGTGGGGGATCGGGTATCGGCCGGGCAACGGCCCTCCTTCTTGCCGAGCGGGGGGCCCGCGTTGCGATCTTCGACATCGCCGCGCCTTCTGCCAACCAAGTCGCCGGTGACATCAGGGCGGGCGGCGGAGTCGCCATCGCCCTCGCCGGCGATACGTGCTCCGAGTCGGACGTCGCGGCGGCTCTTGAGAGATCCGCGGACGAGCTGGGCGACTGTGATGTAGTCGTCACCGCGGCCGCGATCCTCAACGAATTCGGCGGGGTCGACGCGATCCGGGCAGAAGAGTTCGATCGGGTCATCGCCGTTAACCTGCGTGGGCCCTTCCTTGTCATCAAGCACGCCGTGCCCCAGTTGCGACGGGCCGGCGGTGGCGCGATCGTGTGCATCGCCAGCGTCGACGGATACTTCGGAGAGATCGGGCTTTCCGCATACTGCGCGTCGAAGGGTGGGGTCGTGAACCTGGTTCGGGCGGCTGCGCTCGATCTTGCCAGAGAAGGCATTCGCGTGAACGCTGTCTGCCCAAGCGTGACCGATACCCCCTTATTGCGGAACCGCCTCGCTTCCCTGGCCAACCGTAACCAGATCATGGCCGAACGCGCTGAGCGTCATCCGCTCGGTCGGCTCCTTGAGCCCGAGGACAGCGCGCGGGCGATCGCCTGGCTCGTATCTCGCGAGGCGGCAGGAATCACCGGCGCACTAATCCCAGTCGATGCGGGCGTGGGCGCAGGGTGGGAGGCCTATCACACCCCCTCCTGGCTGGATCGCTGAGGGTGGCCAATCTCAAGGACGTGGCGAGGCTCGCCGGTGTCGATCCTTCGACTGTCTCACGCGTGCTCCGGAACGAATGGGCCGACGTGGTCCGCCCAGAGACCCGCGAGCGGATCGTCCGAGCCGCAGCCGATCTCGGGTATCGAGCCAACGCCGTGGCCAAGGGACTTCGAACCCGGCGGACGAACACCTTCGGCTTCATCGTGCCTGACCTGGACAACATCGGGTTCGCCGACGTATCGCACGGCGTCCAGGCCGCGGCGGTCGAGGCTGGCTATCTCGTGCTGCTCGCGGACGGACGCGTCGTGGCCACGGAAGAAGAGCTCATCGAGCGACTCGTCCTCGAGGGACGGGTCGATGGGCTCCTGCTCGCGTACGCCCAGCAGGAAGACCGCTTTATCGGCCAGCTGGCCCACCAGCACGTTCCGATTGTGCTGGTCAATCGGCGCGCAGAGGGGGCGCCCGGCTCGGTCGTCGTCGACGATCAACTCGGCGCCGCGCTTGCCGTCCGCCACCTGTCTGACCTAGGCCACCGGTCGATCGGGTTCGTTGGAGGACCGCTGACATTCGACACCGGTCGGCGTCGCGACGCCGGCTTCCGGGAGACGCTCGCCGACCGCGGCCTGCCCGTGCGGGAGGATTGGATCGCCGACGGTGGGTACTCTGAGGCGGGTGGCCATGCGGCCGCCACGAAGATCCTTGGGAACCGACACGATCGACCAACCGCCCTGTTCGCGGCGAACCTGATGAGCGGCCTTGGTACGTTACGGGCGATTCGCGAGCTGGGAATGCATGTGCCTGTCGACGTCTCGCTCGTCGCTATGGACGAGCACATCGTCGCCGAGCACGCAAACCCGCCGATCACCACGATCGCCATGCCGCTCTATCGGATGGGCGTGGTGGCCGTTGGGATGCTCCTCGACGCGATCGATCGAAGGCAGCCCGTCCGCCATGTCATGATCGATGAGCAACCGAGGCTCGTGACGAGAGCGTCATCCGGGCCGCCTCCATCCGGTTAGGCCCTGGCGCCGGTATCGCGAGGAGACACGAGCGCATGCCCTTCCAGAACGATGACATATGAGGTCCTGGATCCACCCTTCGCAAAGCTGGTCAATCGAACCGCCAGGCTCGATCTGTTCGATGCCTCATGCGCTGGGCGGAAGGACCGACGTAAGTTCACGTCGATCCACGCCCTCGCCGGCCACCTGGTCACTCTGCATAATGGGGCGTCGAAGGCCGCGCTCGTGGGTCTGACTCGACAGCTGGCGGCCGAGCTCTACAAGAGCCTCTATCCGCTCACGTCATCGGCAATGACGCGCCTAACCCGCCTTGCGACGGAGAATTGATCAATCAAATGAGCGCTGACAACGCCAAGACGAAACCAGGCTGGCTGCCCGGCGTGGGGTGGGGATGGCGCTGGAGCTCGGCCGACGAGATTGGCGCGCTGAACTTCATGACGCGCGAATCAACGCTGAAGGCCATCGGTCTAGTGCAGCATGGCCGCGCATTCGATCTAGGAGTCAGCGCCGACCGCTCGTCTTTCCACTCCCCGGCCCATCCAAGCACGGAGATCCTGTCCTTTCGTTCTCCCGAAGGTACGAAGCGCCAGGCGGACATCCCCTTCATGGACCCGGCAGCCAACACGAAGCAGTTGGCCTTCATGTCGGCCCTGGTCCTCTGTTCCGACCATCTTGGTTCTCAGATTGACGGGCTGGCCCACGTGACGACAGGAAATGACAACCACTGGTACAACGGCTTCACAACCGAGAAATATGGAGGCGATTTTGGGCCTCGCAGGGCCGGCGCGGAGACGACGCCCCCGATCATCGCCCGCGGCGTGATGCTTGATGTGGCCGGGCTACACGGGGTCGGGCGATTGGCCGATGTCACTGCGATCGGGCCTGAAGACCTCCGTGCGGCTGCGACCCGTCAAAAGGTTGATCTCATGGTCGGCGACGTAGTTTTGGTTCGGACCGGTTCTCTAATGCTGTGGGGCGAGGCCGGACATGACCACGAGCAGCTAAGGGGTGCCGACTCTTCAGGGCTCAACCTTGCCGCAGCCCGATGGCTGGTTGAGGAATGCGGTGCGATGGTGATCGGCTCAGACACGTCGATGGTGGAGGTGTTTCCGGCCGTCGACGGCGATACCTGGCATCCAGTACATGAGTACCTGCTGATCGAGCAGGGCGTCCACATGGCCGAGCTGCACTATCTGGAAGAACTAGCAGCAGAAGGGATCAGCGAGTTCTGTTACGTGGCGCTGCTTCCCAAGCTGCGCGGGATCACTGCCGGATTCGCCATGCGCCCGGTTGCTCTTGTTTAAGACGCGCCGGTGCTCACTTAAAAGGCGACTTTGATGCGGGGCTTCCAGATGACTGGCGTCGGGCTGGGTGCCGTGACTACGATGCCCGAGCCGAATCCACTGCCGGGTGAGTTGGTGCTTCAGCCGGTCGTGAGCGGGGTCTGCTCCACCGACGTCCACGTCTTTCTCGAGGGGGCGCTGAATCCACGCGTTCCGCTTGTGCTCGGCCACGAGTCGGTGGCGCGGGTCATGGACGCTCGAGAGGGAGTCTGGAACGCTTACGGACAGCCGGTGCCCGCAACAGGCGACCTGGTCGTGGTCGAGCCTCTGTTCCCATGCCGCAGATGCCAGGAGTGCGCGAAGGGGTTGCTGAATCTTTGCCGCAACAGCCGGCACATGGGAATCAACCGCGATGGATGTTTCGCCGAATTTTTCACTGCGCCGGCATGGCGTGCAACCGTGCTTCCGCCCGACATGGACCCGATGCGTGCCATATTCATCGAGCCCCTGGCCTGTGCTCTCCGTTTCATCGACCTCAGTGGGTTGCGAGCCGGCCAGACGCTGCTGATCCTCGGGGCGGGGCCTGCAGGCCTGCTCACGGCCGGGCTGGGGGTCAGTTCCGGTTTGAACGTACTGGTTAGTGAACCCGAACCGTCCCGAAGGCGATTGGCCGAGGCGGCCGGCGCCCAGGCCGCGGATCCGGCCAATCTGTTCTTGGAGCTGAACCAGATGTCCGGCGGACGTGGCGCGGATTCGATTGTGGAGGTGACAGGTAACCCGGCGGCAGTGGCGCAAGCTCTGGAGCTAGCAACTCCAGGCACGACGGTGGTCGTTACCGGTTTGAGCGGCAACGGTCATTTGCAGGTGGACCTCAACCAGATCGTGCTTCGCGAATTGAACGTCAAGGGGGCGGTTGCGTCTCGGGGACACTTCGCCCGCGCCCTGGAGCTCATTCAGTCAGGAAGGGCGCGAGTTAATGGTCTTGTCTCCGCGGTGCTCCCATGGATGGAGGCTGAGGCAGCAATTCGAATGGTTCAACAGGATCGGAGCCTCGGCAAGGTCCTCCTGACGCACTGAAGTAGTGGGCACGACAACTGTCGCAGCGACGGCTCATTACGTCCGCTTTCCAACGTCGCGCCCTCCCGACCGCTCGGACGCAAGGAATCGCGATCCCGACTACACGGCGGCTTCTGTAGCGCGGGGTCGATACGCGAAGGTAGAGGGATATGCCCCGTTACACGGGCGGCCTCTGCGTCCGAGCAGGTACTGGCGGAATGGGTCGAGCTTGGAGCTGATCTGCCTCGGCTTGCGCCCTGCCTGTGCTCCCTCGCGCAGCAGCCGGCGAATGGTCTTGCGGTCGCGCCCGCTCTGACGCGCAATCTCGCTGCTTGACTTGCCCTGCATCCAGCCGTCGTGGACGTCCATAAACTCCCTCTGGCCGACCATCTCGGTCCTCCTGCTGCAACGTGAGCTGCGACAGGAGCAACCTCCCACATCCGGGCTGGGTGGGGAATTTCAAACCGGCGCTATCTGAGGAGTTTCACACCGGCGCTGACAACCGCGAGGCGGAATGCCGTTTTGACACCTTATCCGGTGGACTTCGGTGGACTCTGCCGGACTAATCGACCATCGGCACTATCAGGTCTGAACTCGAAAACGACCCTAGTGGACCCTAGTGGACGGTCATCCTTCGGCCTGGCAGTCAGAAGGTCAGGGGTTCGATTCCCCTCGGGTCCACCACACCATCTGGTGACCCGATCAAGGGCTGACCACAGGATGTGGGTCTGTAGCGATTTGATCCATATGTGCCTGGATCATTTTGTGATCAACTGTGCCGAAGGCAAGGCCAGCTCCCCTGCAGCAGATACACCCTCATCTAGCGTCCTCGACTCAGACTGTCCTTTGCCGTGTGAGCAGGATTCCGCTTGTGAGCAGTGTCCAAAGGCTGACAACGAGCAGGACGTAGAACCAGTGGTCTCCCTGCACGCTGAAGAAGCCTGTCCTTGCCAAGTCGGCACCTCCGCTCAGGAAGACCAGACCCACCACCGCCGTCAGCCACCCGTACCACCGTGCGAAAACAGCGCCTGCAAGAGAACCGAACGCAATCGCTAGCGCGGTCAGGGCATCGGGGAAGTAGATATAGGAAAGGAGAATGTGGCGAAGCCCGTAAAGGGCTTTGATCGCTCCAGAGTCGCCGTCGCTGGCGACGCTATAAGCGAGCACTGATAGCAGGCTGTTCTCGACCAGGCCAATCCCCGCGGTCAGAACGACGCCACTGAGTGCGACGGCTGCTGCCCATTGCTGTCCCCCGAGCCAAAGTCGCTGGGCGATTCTGACTCCGAAAACGATGAACGGAAGCGTGGCCAAGCCCTGGATGTAGCTGCCGGCCTGGATGGCGAAGGGCCCGGGATCTGTGATGAATCGGGACTTGATGTCCTCAACCGGGCCGATGCTCGAGGGATGGCTCCCGCCGACACCGAGGCCGACCACGGTGAGCACGACGAACAGGAAGCCGGCGCCAGCGCCTATCCAATCCCGGTTCGGTTTCAAGATGGCTCCTTGAAGCGAAAGCATAAGACGCGTCAAGCGGGTCGAAGAGCGCGTCCTTTCGGCGCCGAGACTCGGCGGTTCGGGCAGGCACGGACCTGGTGGAACGTCTTCAGCCCCCCACCGAGCCCTAGGGCTCCAGTCGATCGGCCTTGAGGAGTCCGAGCACGCCGCTAACGAGTTCGGTTCGGCAGTTAAAATAGTGTCCCGTCCCCCCGGGCAGTCGCCACCTTTAGCTAGGCGATCGGAATCCGGGCCTGCTCCACGGCATCGTCGATCGCCACGTGGCGTTGACGCGCGTCGTCCGTCGAGATGTTCAGTGCGTCGTGAATACGGTATTCGGGCTCCCAGCACGGAACGGGAACCGGGCACGGCCAGTTCGGCCGCCCCGCGTCTCATCAGGTCAGCGCGGCCCGCTGGATCGCCTCTCGGAAGCTGCCGAAGCGGCGCCGGATTGTCTTCTCAGACGGCCGCATTGCAGCCTCCGTCCAGCTCTCGGCGGTCGGGAGCGAGCCGCGCTCGGCGACGAACGCGC
>WNFB01001944.1_pt1 | contig 17832 bp, 16 predicted proteins | sample 5400501 | NCBI WGS metagenome assembly WNFB01 (sample SAMN13153341, study PRJNA577476) | soil metagenome | isolation source: 200 cm saprolite under Douglas fir tree site 2 hole 1 | place: USA:California | collected 2015-04-18 | reverse complement strand
GGCCGCGAGGCCAATTCCAACGAACGTCAGGTTCATGGATGCTCCGCTCGGGCGAGAGGAGCGAAAGCTATACGCGCTCGGGGGTGTCGGCGACGGAGCGCGGTACGGTCCGGAGGCAGATCCACAGCCCCCAGACGAACGATGCCGCCAGCACGGCGAAGGAGATTCGGCGGGTCAACATCGCCAGTCGCAGATCGTAGCTCAGCAGGTTGAAACGGTCGAGCAGATAATTCCAGTCGTGGCCGCCGCCGTCCGGGCTGAAGCTCACCAGCGGCAGCTCCTGGGCGACGGCATCTCCGACATAAACGGCCAGGTTGCTCAGGCTGAACGACAGCCAGCACCCGGCCACCGCGGTGCCGAACCAGTCCCGTCGGGTAATCAGCAGCGCCGCGGCTCCCACGGGCACCAGCAGCTGCATCAGGCTCCCGCCGGCCACGGTCATCAGCTCGCCGAAGGGGGCGAAGAACAGATGGCCGAACTCGTGGGAGCCGAAGATGATGCCCGAGAAGATGCTCCAGTAGTCGGGCTCGGCGAGGTAGCGCCACCCGGTCCAGCCCAGCCAGAGCAACAGCGGCAACCGCCAGACCCAGCTCCGGTAGAGTGTGGGAGGCGCGGACTTGGGCGCGACTGCGGCAGCGGGCGGGCTGGTCATCGTCCCCGTTCGAGGGGCAAGTCCGGTGCCTCGGCGCACCGGAAGCGTCCCGCTGGTCCCGGACTGCGGAACCCACGGTCCGGCTGAGGCTTGGGGCGCCGGGCCGGGAGGCCCTCCGGCTGCTGCGCTGCCCAGGCCTGCATCGGTCTGCAAGGCCCCGCATGATCTGCGATCCGCGCTCCCGTTGACAGCGCACCCGGGCCCGGCGTATATAGATGCACGATGCCGAGAATCACTATTCGTCCGGTTTGCGCGTGTTGTTGTCGCCACGGAGCCCGTAGGGGACCGCGCGCGGCGCCTGCGCACAGGCGAACGTAGCGGCACGAACCCGACGGCTCCGGCAGCATTTGCGCGGAGCGCTGTCGGGACCGACACCAGAGGCCCGGGAGAATGCTCCCCGGGCCTCTTTTCTTTTTCAGGGAGACGGTACAGCAGTGATGGAACGGAGCAGGCAGTGACGGACGCGATCACGCGCGAACACGTGCTCAAGCGCAACTCGACCGAGCGGCTCAAGTTCGAAAAATCGCCGCTCGACATCATCGAGGAGCTGCCCGCCTTCGCGGTCCAGGGATACGAGACCGTCGCCGAGGAAGACATCGTCCGGCTCAAGTGGTACGGGCTGTATCACGACAAGCCCAAGACCGGGTACTTCATGCTCCGGGTGAAGACCCCCGGCGGGCTGCTCTCGCCCGCGAAGCTCCGTACCATCGGGCGCCTCTCCACCGAGCTTGGGCGGGACTACGGCGAGATCACCACCCGTCAGAACATCCAGCTCCATTGGCTCGAGCTTCCCCAGCTCCCCGAGGTCTTCGCCCGTCTCACCGCCGTCGGATTCAACCAGGCAGGGAGCTGCGGCGACACCGTCCGGAACATCACCGGCTGCCCCGTCGCCGGCCTCGACGCCGCCGAGCTGTTCGACGTCACCCCGGTGCTCCGGGAGGCGGCGCGGTTCTTCGACGGCAACCCGGACTACGCCGACCTGCCGCGGAAGCTCAAGATCACGATCACCGGGTGCCCCCATCAGTGCACGTTGCCGGAGATCAACTGCATCGCCCTGTTGGCGGTGCGACATCAGGGCCGCAACGGCTTCGCCGTCCGCGTGGGGGGCGGGCTCTCGTCGGTGCCCCGGATCTCGCGCGGGCTGGGCGTCTTTGTCGAGCTGGCCGACGCGGTACCGGTCCTTAAGGCTGTGCTCGACGTGTGGAAGAGCACCCTCAAGTACCGGCTCTCGCGGGTGAAGGCGCGAATCAAGTTCATGATGGACGACGTCGGGCCCGAGGAGTTCCGCCGGCTGGTCGAGGACCGGCTGGGCCGCCGGCTCGAGGACGGCCCCGAGGTGCAACCGCTTGCCGGCGGCCACGAGCCGGGCGTGCATCCTCAACGGCAGCCCGGGCTCCACTACGTCGCGGTGCCCGTGACCGTCGGGCTCGCGAACGGTCCCCAGCTGCTCCGACTGGCCGACCTGGCCGAGCGACTGGGCGGTGAGGTCCGGCTGACCCGCGAGCAGAATTTCATCCTGACGCACGTGCCCTCGGCGGAGGTCGATGCCGTCGTGCGCGAGCTCGAGGAGATCGGCTTTCCGCTTGGCGTCAACCGGCTGCGCGCCGTGAGCATCGCATGCACGGGGTCGCCGCTGTGCAACTTTGCCGTCGCGCTCACCAAGCCGCGTCTCGTCGCCATCATGGAGCATCTGGAGGCGACGTTCGGCGCCGACGTGGACGGGTTCCGGATCAACCTCGACGGCTGCCCCCACGCCTGCGCCCAGCACTGGATCGGCGACATCGGGCTCCAGGGGACCACGCTGCGCGAGCGCGGGCCCGGAGGCGAGAAGCGCGAGGCCTACGACCTGTATCTGCGCGGCGGCCAGGGGCCGAACGCCGCGATCGGGTCGCCGCTGGTGCGACGGGTGCCGGCGGAGGAGGCGGCCGTGCACATCGAGCGGCTGATCCGGCTCTGGCTGACGGAGCGCACCGAGGGGGAGTCGTTCAAGGCGTTCGCCGACCGGCAGCCCGACGAGCGCCTGGTCTCGGTCGCGGCGAACGTCACCCTGCAGGAGGCCGTGGCCCGGCTCCGGCGGCGGGACTCGAGCCGCGCGGAGGCCGTCGATGTCTGACAATCTGCTGGACGACGCCGAAGCCGGCGAGCTGGCGGTCGAGTTCGACGATCAGCCGCCCGAGGCGCTCCTCGCCTGGGCGTTCGAGCGGTTCGGCGCGCGCATCGCGCTCTGCACCAGCTTCCAGGCCGAGGGGATGGTCCTGCTCGACATGGCGTGGCGGGTCGAGCCCAAGGTGCGGGTGTTCACGATCGACACCGGTCGGCTGCACCAGGAGACCTACGACCTCATCGACACCGTGCGGGAGAAGTACGGGGTCGCGATCGAGGCCTACACGCCGAACGCGGACGAGACGGAGGCGATGACCCGGGCCCACGGGGTGAACCTCTTCTACCGCGCCGTGCCGCTCCGGCTCATGTGCTGCCAGGTCCGCAAGGTACGGCCGCTCCAGCGGGTCCTCGACGGGCTCGACGCCTGGATCACGGGGCTCCGCCGAGAAACCTGGGCCAGCCGGGCCGACATCCGGAAGATCGAGCTGGATCACGACCACGGCGGGATCGGGAAGCTGAGTCCGCTGGCCGACTGGACGCACGAAGAGGTGTGGGACTACCTCCGCGCGCACGACGTTCCGCACCATGCGCTCTACGACCAGGGCTACACCAGCATCGGCTGCGCGCCCTGCACCCGGAAGACGGCGCCCGGCGAGGATCCGCGGGCGGGACGCTGGTGGTGGGAGACCAACGCGCCCAAGGAATGCGGGATGCACTGCACCATCGAGACGGGTGGGTTCGAACACGAGCTGGAGGTGCTGCTTGACCGTCCGCGTTGAGGAAGAATCGCTCCGCGAGGCGCTCGCGCTCGAGGCGGTGGCGCTGCGCGACGCCGTCGGCGACCCCGACGCTCAGGCGGGCTACGACGCGCTGGCGCGCGCGATCGCGGACGGCGCCGTGGCCGACAACCTCGAGCCGCCACTGGAGCGCCTGCTCGAGCTCACGCTTCGGACCGGCCGGGTCCGCCGGCTGCACGGGCCGCACGCCGAAGCGGCCGCCATCCGTCTGTACCAGGCGACGCCTGCAGGCCGAGCCGTCGGTGCGGCGCTGGCGGAGGTCAACGCCGCTCTCGCGGCCGTGCGCGGGCGATCCATCGAGCGCCTCGCCTTCGCCGCCAAGGGGCCGGGCACGTACGGCCTGACGCTGGACACGCCGGGTGCGAAGCTGTCGCTCGAGATCGGCGCCGACGGCGTCGCGGTTCGAGAGCTCAGCGTCGGCGACTGACAACCGATTATCCACCGGACAAACCAGGAGATGACGCAGTGACGGGAACCCGATCCGAGCTCCTCATTCCGCCCTCCGGCGGCACGCTGGTGGACCTTCGGGCGGCGGACGAGGCGCTGCCCGAGCTCAAGGCGCGTGCGAGCACGCTGCCTTCCATCCAGCTCTCCGACCGCGCGGCGTGCGACCTGGAGCTCCTGGCGGTCGGCGCGTTCTCGCCGCTGAACCGGTTCGTGGGACAGGAGGACTACGCCCGGATCTTGGACGAGCTGCGTCTCGCGAGCGGGGCGTTGTTCCCCATTCCCGTAACGCTGCCGGTCGAGCCGGGCCCGGCGGTGGCGCTCGATCGTGAAGTCGCGCTGCGCGACCGGAAGAACAATCTGCTCGCCACGCTGGTCATCGAGGAGATCTACCGCTGGGATCAGGAGGCCTTCGCCCGGACGGCGCTGGGCACCACCGACGCCAAGCACCCGCTGGTCGCGGAGAGCCGTCGCTGGGGCTCGCTCAATCTGAGCGGGCGCCTCACCGTGCTCCGGCTGCCGCCGCACCACGACTTCCTCGGCCTCCGGCTCACGCCGGCGGAGACCCGCGAGCGGCTGGCGACGTTCGGCCGGTCCGAAGTCGTGGCGTTCCAGACCCGGAACCCGCTCCACCGGGTGCACGAGGAGCTGACCAAGCGCGCCATCCGCCAGCTCGACGGCGTGCTCCTGCTGCACCCGAGCGTGGGCATGACCAAGCCGGGCGACGTGGACCACTACACCCGGGTCCGGACCTACCAGGCTCTGGCGCGCCACCATTACGCGCCGGACCGGATCCTGCTCTCGCTGCTGCCGCTCGCCATGCGGATGGCGGGGCCGCGCGAGGCGCTCTGGCACGCGCTCATCCGGCGCAACTACGGCGCGAGCCACTTCATCGTGGGCCGGGACCATGCGGGCCCGGGCAACGACTCGACCGGAAAGCCGTTCTACGGGCCGTACGATGCCCAGCAGCTCGTGGAACAGCACGCCGAGGAGCTCGAGGTCGGCATGATCCCGTTCCACGAGCTCACGTACCTCCCGGACGAAGAGCGCTACGAGGAGATCTCGAAGGTGGCGCCCGGCGTCCGCACCGCGACGATCTCCGGCACGCAGGTGCGGGACGACTACCTCAACGCGGGCCGTGACCTGCCCGGCTGGTTCACCCGGCCGGAGGTGGCCCGCATCCTCGCGGAAGCCTATCCGCCGAGAGTGCATCAGGGAGCCTGCGTCTGGTTCACCGGCCTGAGCGGGGCGGGCAAGTCCACCACCGCCGAGGTGCTCACGGCGCTCCTGCTCGAGCGCGGCCGCCCCGTGACCGTGCTCGACGGCGACGTGGTCCGCACGCTCCTCTCCAAGGGGCTTGGCTTCAGCCGGGAGGACCGTGACCTCAACATCCGCCGGATCGCCTTCGTCGCCTCCGAGATCGTGCGGCACGGCGGCCTCGTGATCGTCGCCGCGGTGAGTCCCTATCGCAGCACTCGAGACGAAGCGCGCGGGCTGGTGGGGAGCGATCGGTTCCTCGAGGTGTTCGTGGACACGCCGCTCGAGGAGTGCGAGCGGCGTGACGTGAAGGGGATCTACGCCCAGGCTCGCCGCGGCGAGATCCAGAACTTCACCGGCATCAGCGATCCCTACGAGCCGCCGGCGGCACCGGAAGTGACACTGTCCACGAGCGACCGGTCGCCGGAGGAGAACGCGCGACTGATCCTCGGCTGGCTCGTGGCCAAGGGCTTCGTGCGGTCCGATGCGGACGCCGACGCCGCGGACGGAGCCGCCGCGTGAGCACGGGCTACTACCCGGTTCTGCTCGACCTGCGCGGCCGCCGGGCGGTGGTCGTCGGGGGCGGGGCCGTCGCCGAGGCCAAGGTCGGGCCGCTGCTGGACGCCGGAGCGGCGGTGACGGTCGTGGCGCCGACGCTCACGCCGGGGCTCGCCCTGCGCGTGCGGGAGGCGGGGCTGGCCCAGGTCGCCCGGGCGTACGTTGCGGGCGATCTCGAGGGCGCGCACCTCGCGATCGCCGCCACCGATGATCCCGACGTCAACCACGCGGTGCACGCGGAGGCGGAGGCCCGGGGCGTCCTGATCAACGTCGTGGACGATCCGCCATACTGCGGCTTCATCCTGCCGTCCATTCTCCGGCGGGGCGATCTCGTGGTGGCCGTCTCTACGTCGGGCAACGCGCCGGCGCTGGCGGTGCGGATCCGCGAGCGGATCGAGCGTGAGCTGGGGGAGGAATACGCCCGGTTCCTCGCGCTGGCCGGCTCGCTCCGGAAGCCCCTGGCCGAGAAGTATCCCGATTTCCAGGTGCGCAAGCGGCTCTGGTACCGCCTCGTTGATTCCGACGTGCTGGCGCTGCTCCGGGCGGGCGACGAGCCCCGGGCGCTCGAGCGCATCTTTGAGATCATGGGTGTCTGGGCGAACGAGCAAACCGCGAACCACACAGAAACTGCGAACCACAGAGACACGGAGGCACAGAGTAACTCTGTGGGTCTCAGTGTCTCCGTGCCTCTGTGGTGTGCAGTTGCAGTTGGAGGAGTTGCAGTTGGAGCAATTGCAGTTGGCCGAGTGTATCTGGTCGGTGCCGGCCCGGGCGATCCGAAGCTGATCACGGCCCGCGGACTTGAGGTGCTGCGGCGCGCGGACGTCGTCGTGTACGACCGGCTGGTGAGCCACGCGCTCCTCGACGAAGCCCCGGCCGATGCGGAGCTGGTCTACGCCGGCAAGGCGCCCGGCGGTCACTGCATCCCCCAGGAGGGGATCAACGCGCTGCTGGTGCACGAGGCGCAGTTGGGCAAGACCGTCGTCCGACTCAAGGGGGGCGATCCGTTCGTGTTCGGCCGCGGCGTGGAGGAGGCGCTCGCCTGCGCCGACGCGGGTGTGCCCTGGGAGGTCGTGCCAGGCGTCTCGAGCGTCGTCGGGGTCACCGCCCGCGCCTTGATCCCGCTGACCACCCGCGGCTACGGTGGCAGCTTCGCGGTGGCGACCGCACACCGGGCCGCGGACGGTGCCGACCCGCTGGACTGGGCCGCGCTGGCGCGCATGGACACGCTCGTCGTGCTGATGGGCGTGGAGCGGCTGGACGAGGTCGTCGCGCGCCTGGGCGAGCACGGCCGGGCGCCGGAGACGCCGATCGCGCTGGTGGAGAACGGCACCCTGCCCAACGAGCGGGTGGTCGTCGGCACGCTGGGGGATATCGTCGAGCGCGCGAAGCGCGCGCTGGTCCGGCCGCCGGCCGTGATCGTAGTCGGCGAGGTCGTACGGCTCCGCGCGGCGCTGGCCCAGGCCGCTGCGGCCGCCTCGGGGGAGACGCGCCATGTCGCTTGACGACCAGGACGCGCCCGCCATCCGGGTGGAGAACGTCACCAAGCGCTTCGGCCGCTTCACCGCGCTCGACAATGTGACGCTGGAGGTTCCCGGTGGCGAGCTGGTGGCGCTCCTCGGTCCCTCCGGATCGGGCAAGACGACACTGCTCCGGGTGATCGCCGGGCTCGAGGCGGCGGACGGAGGCCGGATCCTCTTCGGCGGGGAGGACGCCACGCCCCGGCACGCGCGCGACCGGCAGGTCGGCTTCGTGTTCCAGCACTACGCGCTGTTCCGTCACATGACCGTGTTCGAGAACGTCGCGTTCGGCTTGCGGGTCCGTCCTCGGCGCACCCGGCCGTCGAGCGCCGAGATCCGCTCCCGCGTGACCGAGCTGCTCGAGCTGGTCCAGCTGGCGCCGCACGCGGAGCGCTACCCGGCCCAGCTGTCGGGTGGGCAGCGGCAGCGGGTGGGCCTCGCGCGCGCGCTCGCCGTCCGGCCCAAGGTGCTGCTCCTGGACGAGCCGTTCGGAGCGCTCGACGCCCAGGTCCGCAAGGAGCTGCGCCGCTGGCTCCGGCGGCTCCACGACGAAATCCGCATCACCAGCGTGTTCGTCACCCACGACCAGGACGAGGCCCTCGAGGTCGCCGACCGCGTCGTCGTCATGCACCAGGGCCGGGTCGAGCAGATCGGCACGCCCGAAGAGGTGTACGACCAGCCGGCGACGCCGTTCGTCTACGGCTTTCTCGGCAGCGTGAACCTGTTCCACGGCCGCCTGGCCGACGGCCGGATGCGGCTGGGCTCGACCGAGCACGACGCGCCGGGGATCGCCCAGGCGGCCGATGGCCCAGCGCTGGCCTTCGTGCGGAACCACGAGGTGGAGATCGCAGTGTCGCCCAACGGTCACACCTTCGAGGCCGTGGTGAGTCACGCGCGGGCACTCGGACCGTCGGTACGGGTGGAGCTGGAGAGCCCGGAGCTCGGCGTGCCGATCGAGGCCGAGCTGACCCGCGAGCGCTTCGACGAGCTCAAGCTGCGCCGGGGCGACCGGGTGTTCGTGAAGCCCCGCCGCCTGCGCGTCTTCCTCCCCCAGGAGCCGGCGGTGCCCGCACCCGATCCGGAGTGGGTGCTGTGAGAAGCGAGATCGGTGTGGCCTTCGTGGGCCCGGGGGCGCGGTGTTGTTGTCGTCGCGCTGGCGAGGTGCGGGCCTGAGGCTCGGCGGGTAGATGGCGGCGCGACCGATACGGTCGGCCGAAACCAGCGCCCCGGGCCGGCACCGACCGAGCCCGGGGCGAATTGCTCGAAGGATGCGAAGCGCGAAAGGCCTAGGCCGCCATGAACGAGGAGACGATTCACGTGAGCGCACCGACGTACTCGACGACGAACGGCGACGGGCTGGATCCCGCGCTCGCGGGCGCGCTGGCCGCCGCGCTCCGCGGGCTCCGGTACGGCTCGCTCGAGGTCGTCGTCCACGATTCCCGGGTCGTTCAGCTCGAGCGACGGGAGAAGGTTCGCTTCCCCGCGATCGAAGGGCGCACAGATCGATGAGCAGGACACGCGCAGGTCAATCGCCGACCGGACAGCCGGAGGCCCTCAACCCAAAGGGAGGGCTACGTGCCAACGGTCGGATGGCGACATGTGATGCTGGGAATCGCTATGGCGGGAGCTGACATCGCCGCGCGCGCGCAGACGGCGCGTGCGCAGCAGGACTCGACACCTCCGTCGGTGGACGAACGGCTCCGGGAGCTGGATCAGCAGATCCGGATCCTCAAGCGACAGCGCGAGCTGGAGCGGGACAGCCTGGCGGCGGCCGGAAAGGACCGGCCCAAGGTCTCGGCGGGGCAGGAAGGGTTCTGGCTCCGCTCGGCCGACGGGGCCTTCGCGCTGCACGTGGGCGGTTACATCCAGGCGGACAGCCGGTCGTTCATCGGCGACAGCGCCGTTCCGCTGACGAACGTGTTCCTGCTGCGCCGGATCCGCCCGCTATTCGAGGGCACCGTGTTCAAATACTTCGACTTCCGCATCCTGCCGGACTGGGGCGGGGGCACCGCCGTAATTCAGGACGCCTACGTCGTCGCGCGGGCGAGCCAGGGGTTCCGCGTCCAGGCCGGGAAATTCAAGGGCCCCGTCGGCCTGGAGCGGCTCCAGTCCGTCCAAGACATCCTCTTCGTCGAGCGGGCGTTCCCCACGGCCATCGCCCCGAACCGCGATCTCGGCTTCGAGCTGACCGGGGATTTCGCTGGCGGGCTCGTCCACTATGACGCCGGCATCTTCGACGGCACCGTGGACGGCGGCAGCGTCGACACCGACACCGGCGACAACAAGGACGGCGAGGGCCGCCTGTACTTCACGCCGTTCATCGGGTCGGGTATCGGCTTCCTCGACGGGCTGAGCCTCGGCGCGGGCGGCACGATCGGGAGCGAGCACGGCACCGCGACGGCCGGCGCGCTGGCGTCGTATCGCACGCCGGGCCAGAACGTCTTCTTCAGCTACCGGAGCAACGGCACGGCGGAAGGCACTGCGGTCGCCAACGGACGGCGGTGGCGCGTCTCGCCCCAGGCGTACTGGCATGTCGGCCCGCTCGGCCTGCTCGGCGAGTGGATCAAGTCCTCCCAGGTCGTCACTCGCGGCGCCACGACCGCGACCATCGGCGCCACGGCGTGGCAGACGGCGACGTCATTCGCGCTCACGGGCGAGGCCGCGAGCTTCACCGGGATCAAGCCCAAGCGGCCGGTGGACCAGAGGGGCGGAATCGGCGCCATCGAGCTCGTGGCGCGCTACAGCGAGCTCGAGGTGGGCGACGAAGCCTTCCCCACGTTCGCGGACCCGACCAAGTCAGCGCAGAAGGCGAAGGAGTGGGCGGTCGGGCTCAACTGGTATCCCGAGCGGCGGATCAAGATCGCGGTCAACTACGGGCATACCAGCTTCGAAGGCGGCGCCGCGACCGGCAACCGCGAAGACGAAAAGGCACTGCTGACCCGCTTTCAGGTGGCGTTCTGAGCGCGCCCCGCAACCCTCATCAATCGGCGATGGAGAATCAGATCATGGCACGCGCAGACAAGAATGCGAAGACAGCCGGGCCGAGCGCGCACGCGGGCCCGCCACCCCGCGGCGACGGTCGGGGTGGGGCGGCGGGAGCGCCGGGACGGGTCGGGGCGGCGCTGGGACGGATCCTGGGCATCGGGAGCGAGAAGGCCAAACGGATCCACGCGAACGCGGCCCGGGTGAGCCTGATGGTTCCGCTCGCTATCCTTTTGGGCGGTGGCCTGTCGGCGCAGAGCGCCCCGCGCGCGGTGACCCTGCTCAACGTCTCCTATGATCCGACCCGGGAGCTGTACCAGGACGTGAACACCGCGTTCGCCGCGTTCTGGAAGGGGAAGACCGGCCAGGAGGTGACCGTGCAGCAATCGCACGGCGGCTCGGGCAAGCAGGCCCGCGCCGTGATCGACGGCCTGCAGGCCGACGTCGTCACGCTCGGTCTGGCGTACGACGTCGACGCCATCGAGGATCGGGGGCTCATCGCCCAGGGCTGGGCCAGCCGGCTGCCGGGCAACAGCACGCCCTACACCTCGACGATCGTGCTCCTGGTCCGCAAGGGCAACCCGAAGCAGATCAAGCAGTGGGATGATCTGGCACGACCCGGCGTCTCGGTCATCACGCCGAATCCGAAGACCAGCGGCGGGGCGCGCTGGAATTACCTGGCCGCGTGGGGCTACGCCCTCAAGCGGTGGAACGGCGACGAAGCCAAGGCGCGGGAATTCGTGTCGAGGGTCTACCACAACGTCCCCGTGCTCGACAGCGGGGCACGCGGATCGACCACGACCTTCGTGGAGCGCGGCATCGGCGACGTGCTGATCGCCTGGGAGAACGAGGCGATTCTCGCGGCCAAGGAGCTGGGGAAGGACAAGTTCGAGATTGTGTACCCGTCGGTCAGCATCCTCGCGGAGCCGCCCGTCGCGGTGGTCGACAAGGTGGTGGACAAGCGGGGGACCCGCGCAGTCGCGCAGGCGTACCTCGAGTTCCTGTACTCGGAGCAGGGGCAGGACATCGCCGGCAAGAACTTTTACCGGCCCCGCTCGCCCGCGGCCGCGGCGAAGTACGCGGCTCAGTTTCCCAAGATCAATTTCTTCACGATCGACGAGCTGTTCGGCGGGTGGCGGAAGGCGCAGGCAACCCACTTCGCCGATGGTGGGGTCTTCGATCAGCTCTACCAGCCTGGCAAGGTCTAGGATGGCCCGGCGGTGACCGTGGTGCGCCGCAGCGTGCTCCCGGGGTTCGGGCTCGCCCTCGGGTTCGCCCTGGCGTATCTCGGGCTGATCGTCCTGATCCCGCTCGCGACCATCTTCTTTCGGAGCGCGGGCCTCGGCTGGCACGCGTTCTGGGAGACCGTGTCCGCGCCCCGGGTCCTGGCGTCGTATCGGCTCAGCTTCGGCGCGTCCTTCATTGGCGCGCTGATCAACTCGGTGTTCGGTGTGCTGGCCGCCTGGGTGCTCACACGGTACCGCTTCCCCGGCCGCCGGCTGATGGATGCGCTCGTGGACCTGCCGTTCGCGCTCCCCACGGCCGTCGCGGGGATCGCGCTCACCACGCTCTACGCGCCCACCGGCTGGGTCGGCTCCCGGCTCGCGCCCCTCGGCATTCAGGTTGCTTACGCGCCGCTCGGCGTCGTGCTGGCCCTCACGTTCATCGGGCTCCCGTTCGTCGTCCGGACGGTTCAGCCGGTGCTCCAGGACCTCGAATTCGAGCTGGAGGAAGCGGCGGCGAGCCTCGGCGCGAGCCGCTGGCAGACGTTCCGACGGGTGCTGTTTCCGGCCCTGGCGCCGGCGATTCTCACCGGATTCGCGCTGTCGTTCGCGCGGTCCGTCGGGGAATATGGCTCGGTGGTGTTCATCTCGGGCAACATGCCGCTCAGGACCGAGATCGCGCCGCTGCTCATCATGACCAAGCTGGAGCAGTTCGACTACGCCGGGGCTACCGCTATCGCCGTGGTGATGCTGGTCGCGTCGTTCGCGCTCCTGCTCGCCATCAACCTGCTCCAGTGGGCCGGCCGCCGACGGGCCGCGACGTGACGCCGCGATGACGACCACCGTGAGCGAATCGCGACTGGTGCGCTGGTCTCTGACGGCGGTCGCGCTCGCGTTTCTCGCCGCGTTCCTGGTACTGCCGCTGGTGTCGGTGTTCGCCGAGGCGCTGGCGAAAGGGTGGGCCGCGTACGGCCGGGCCCTCGTCACCCCGGAAGCCCTGGCGGCGATCCGACTCACGCTCCTCGCGGCCGGGATCGCGGTGCCGCTCAACCTCGTGTTCGGCGTGGCGGCAGCTTGGGCGATCGCCAAGTTCCGATTCCCCGGCCGCAACCTCCTGCTCACGCTGATCGACCTCCCCTTCGCCGTGTCGCCGGTGATCTCGGGGATGATCTACGTCCTCGTGTTCGGCGCCCAGGGCTGGCTCGGGCCCTGGCTGGCGGAGCACGACATCCGGATCATCTTCGCGGTGCCCGGGATCATTCTGGCCACGATTTTCGTCACCTTCCCGTTCGTCGCGCGCGAGCTGATACCGCTGATGGAGCAGCAGGGCGCGGAGGACGAGGAGGCGGCGATCGTGCTCGGGGCGAGCGGCTGGCAAACGTTCTGGCGGGTGACCGTGCCGAACATCCGGTGGGGACTGCTCTACGGGGTCATCCTCTGCAACGCCCGCGCCATGGGGGAGTTCGGCGCGGTGTCGGTCGTGTCGGGGCACATCCGGGGCGTCACCAACACGCTCCCGCTCCACGTCGAGATTCTCTACAACGAGTACAACTTCGTCGGCGCGTTCGCGGTCGCGTCGCTGCTCACCCTGCTCGCGCTGGTCACGCTCACGGCCAAGACGCTGGTCGAGTGGCGGCTGCGGCGCGACTGAGCGCCGGCCATCCGAACCTTCTCACCGACCGCGCCGAGTCAGGTGCCGAAGGCGCCCGGGAACCCGCCGGGGTCACCGGCCCGGCCGGGGAAGATCTGATCCAGCCGCCGCGCCCCCAAGTGCGCGGACACGACCTCGCCGAAGAGGTCGCGGAAGTCCGTCGTCACCGCAAGATCGCGCCCCTCGTACCGGTCCGCCGGCTCGAGTCCGGGCCACCGGCCCAGCACCCGGCCGCCTCGGACGCCGCCCCCCAGCACGAACATGGCCGTGGCGTGCCCATGGTCGGTTCCACCGGTCCCGTTCTCCCGCACCGTGCGGCCGAACTCCGACATCGTGAGAACGACGACGTCGGCAAGCCGGTCGCCCAGGTCCTGCGCGAACGCCGCCAGGGCGCGGCCCAGCTCGTCCAGGCGCCCGGCCAGCTGCCCTTGATCCGAGCCCTGGTTCACGTGGGTGTCCCACCCGCCGGCGTCGGCGAAGGCGATCTCCAGGCCGACGTCGGCCTTGATCAGCTGCGCGATCTGCATGAGCGAGCGACCGAGCCGGCCCTGTGGGTAGTCGGCGCCGTTGGCAGGGCTGTACTGCGTCGGATCCGCCTGCTTGAGCATCTGGACCGCTTCGAATCCCTCCGCGGACGATGACGCGAGCAGTCCGGTCGCGGAGCCCTCGTACAGCTCCTCGAAAGCGCGGCTGAGCCGGTCGCGCCCGCCCGGCTGCGGCCCGCGGACGCCGAAGGCACGCAGATCGTCGATCGCGAGCGCGGGGGCCGAGCCGGCGAGCGCCCGGGGGAGCTGCGGGCCGAACGCGACGGCCTTGAATGGCGTGTCCGCGTGCTCGCGGTCGTGCTGGCACACCCGGTTGAGCCAGCCGTCCCGCGTGGTCTTCTCGCCCGGCGTCCCGGTCTCCATGTAGTCCTGCGCGTCGAAGTGACTCCGGGTCGTGTCGGGCGAGCCGACCGCCTGCACCACGGCGAGGCTGCCGGCCCGCCAGAGCGGCGCGAGGGGTGCCAGGCGGGGATGCAGGCCGAAATGACCGTCGAGGTCCACCAGCTGCTCCCGAGGGATCGCAATGCGCTGCCGCTCGGCGTAGTAGGCGCGGTCGCCATAGGGCACCACCATGCTGAGGCCGTCCACCGCGCCGCTTTGAAACAGGCACACCAGCGTCTTGCGCCGCGCCGCCCTGGAAGAATGCGGCGACCGGGCCGCATAGGCAGCCCGGCCCAGGAACAGGGGGTCGAGTCCGAGGCTCACCAGCGCGAGCCCACCGGCCTTCACGAAGATCCGTCGCGAAACTGTCATTTCATTGCCTCTGGAACTCGGGTCCGCCCAACGCCAGTCCTACGGCCAGCGCGCGAGCCTCGACCGGGTCGCGGACGTCGGCCAGCTCCTTCCGGATGACTTGGCGCGTGTGCTCCGTCATCCTGCCGCTGAGGCAGCGCTGGTTCACCGTCTCGACCAGCGCGTCGTAGTCGGTGGTTGCGGGGGAGACGGCATCGAGATTGGTGACGGTGCCGGGGAGCCGGCCACCCGCGAGCATGCCGGCGAACGTCATGCGACTGAGCAACGCTCCGCTGTTCACCCAGTCCTCCTGATTCTCGGGATAACCCGCCGGCGACGGCTGGAGAAACAGCGGCTGGCCCAGGCGGGCCACCTGCTGCGCCAGGCGAGGGGTCGAGTCCGGATCGGCGCCGACGGCCCGCACGGCGCTCACCACGAACTCGAGCGGGGTCTTGACCTTCGCCTCCACCACGGACGCGGTCCAGAACGCCGGCGACCGGAAGATCGCCCGGAGCACCTCCCGCATCTCGCCGTGCGAGCGCTTCCAGGCCGCGACCGCCTCGTCCACGCACTCGTCGCTCGGCTCGTCGCTCACGAACCGGGCGCAGAGCTTGGCCGACACGTGATGCATCGTGGCCGGCGCCTCGGCGAGCATGCGCAGGAGCCGCTCGCCCTCATCTTCGCCGTGGCCCGCCCGAAAGGTCTGGCCGAGCACGGTCTTGGCGCCGCGGTCATGGGCCCAGTCGTTGAAGACGAACCCGCCACCCTTGTCCGGGCGCTCCACACTCCAGCCGGTGAGCACCCGGGCGACGGCGATCACGTCGGCCTGGGTATACCCGCCATCCACGCCAAGGGTGTGCAGCTCGAGCAGCTCGCGGGCATAGTTCTCATTCGGGCCGGTCGGCCGCCGCTTCCGAGCCTCGGCCCGGACCGAGTCCATCCGCGGGTCGTCCAGGCGGACGCGGCCGAAAGTGCCGAACCGGCCGAACCGCACTCGGGCCGGACGTCGCTCGGGGCGCGGGGGCTCCGCGCCCTGGGCGACGCTCTCCGCGTTATCGAGATAGAACAGCATCGCGGGGCTGTGGGCGACCGCGAGCAGCAGATCCTCGAACCGGCCCAGGGCTCGAGGACGGATCGTCTCCTCCACGTAGGAAGGCAGGAGGTAACGGTCCGCGCCCTTGTTGAGGAAAACGTTGAAGTGATTCAGCCAGAAGTCGGTCATGACCTCCGCGAGCTGGTGGTCGGCAAAGGTCGCGCGGACCACGGTCCACTGGGCCAGCTCGCCGCCGAGATCGCGAAAGGCCTTCATCGGGCCCGCATTCGCGGCCCCGCCCGGTTGCTCCTTCATGAGCCGCCGCTCGCGTTCGGCCTCCGCGAAGTGTCGGGCCAACTCGTCACGGGATGCGAACACCCCGGAGAACTCCCGGCGCCGCGCGGCGACCGCGCGGCTAGACTCGCTCTTCTCGTCGAGCTGGGCGTCGATCCAACGCATGACGCCGGCCCGCGCCACCGAGTCCGGCTGGCCCGGCTCCGGGCCGTAGGCGATCCGGTTGAGCGCGTGCACGGCCGAGTCCCGGGGGGACATCGGCTGCTGGGCGGGCGCGGAAGCGGCCGCCGCCGCGAGGGCGGCCGTCGCGATGAGCCATCTTGGCATGAGTGACCTTGTGGACGCTCAGGTCCCCTGCAGGTTAAGGGACCTCCAACAGGAGACCCGGTGGCGGGCTATTCCCAACGCTCTCTTGCCGATAAGCTCGGCATCAAGCCGGGCACGGTGGTCACGACGCTCGGCTCGCCGCCGGCCTACCTCAAGCTTCTGAGCCCGGTGCCCGCCGACGTGACCTTCGTCAACCGACTGGGCAAGCGCCCGCGGTTCGTGCATTGCTTCGTGACCCGCCGGGCGGAGCTGGACCGCGAATTCCCCGCGATCGCCCGGGCGCTGGCCGACGACGGAATGGTCTGGATCTCATGGCCGAAGAAGGCGGCCAAGGTCGAGACCGACCTCACCGAGGACGTCGTTCGGGAGATCGGGCTTCGGGCGGGCCTGGTGGACGTGAAGGTCTGCGCCGTGGACGAGGTGTGGTCGGGTCTCAAGTTCGTCCGCCGGCTCGCGGACCGGACATCGTGAGCGTCGCCGGGCAGCCCGGGCTGTCCCCGTCCTACCGGCGGATCTATGCCGTGGTGCGACGGATTCCCCGCGGCCGGGTAGCGACCTACGGTCAGGTCGCGGTGCTGGCCGGCCTGGGAGGGCACGCGCGGCAAGTGGGGTACGCGATGCACGCTCTGCCCAAGGGCTCTTCGGTCCCGTGGCATCGGGTGATCAACGCTCGGGGCGAGATCAGTCGGCGCCGACGTCCAGGGGAGGAGCTGTCTCAGCGAATGCTGCTCGAGCGCGAGGGGGTGCGGTTCGACGCTCGCGGGCGGGTGGCGCTCGCCCGGCTCCAGTGGCGTCCCCGCGCACGATGAGCCCGATCCCCGAGCTTACGACGGAGCGCCTCACCCTCGGCGCGCTGCACGATGAGGACGCGGCCGAGCTCGAGCGGCTGGCCGGCGCGCGCGAGATCGCCGATACGACCATCAGCATTCCCCACCCGTACACCCGCATGGACGCGGAGCGGTTCATCGCGCATCAGCGCGAGATCGGCGCCCGTGGCGACGAAGTCATTTTCGCGATCCGGCAGGCCGGCGGGTCGCTCGTCGGCTGTGTCTCCCTGCGCGAGATCGATCGCGTACACCTGCAGGCCGAGCTGGGCTACTGGATCGGGGTACCGTACTGGGGGCGAGGGTTTGCCACGGAGGCCTCCCGGGCCGTCGTTCGGTTCGGCCTCGAGACCCTCGGCCTCAACCGGCTCTACGCGCATCACATGGCCCGGAACCCGGTCTCCGGGCGCGTGCTCGAGCGGATCGGGATGCGGCGCGAAGGCGTGCTCCGGCGGCGGGTGCGGAAATGGGGGCGCTTCGAGGACGTGGTGATCTATGCGCTGCTGCGCGAGGAGGCTCCTGCCTGATGTCGAGCACATGCAGTCTGGCCATTCGCCGGCTTGTCGCGAGTCTGGCATACCTGCTGGCGCCGTTGCCGCTCGCAAGCGCGGCCGCGCAGCAAGCGGTCTTCACCCGCGCGGACACGCTCCGGGGCAGCATCACGCCGGAGCGTGCCTGGTGGGATGTCGTCTTCTACGACTTGCACGTTACCATCGATCCGGCTGATAGCACGGTGCGGGGGTGGAACGGCATCACCTATCGGGTGGTCGGTCCTGCGCGCGCCATGCAGATCGACCTCCAGCAGCCGCTCGACGTCGACAGCGTCGTGCAGAATGGCAGACGGCTCACCTACCGGCGCGACGGGAACGCGTTCTTCGTGGCGGTGACCG
>WNFB01004414.1_pt1 | contig 17838 bp, 14 predicted proteins | sample 5400501 | NCBI WGS metagenome assembly WNFB01 (sample SAMN13153341, study PRJNA577476) | soil metagenome | isolation source: 200 cm saprolite under Douglas fir tree site 2 hole 1 | place: USA:California | collected 2015-04-18 | reverse complement strand
AGCTGGAAGCCGACGAGCGCCACACCCTGAAGGAGACCCTGTACTTCCGCAATGAGCTGCTCATGATGCTCGGGCAGGCGGGCTTCGAAGACATCCGGGTCGAGGGCGGCTACGAGCACGCCGACCCGACAAGTGACAGCGACGTCCTGGTGTTCATCGCGCGCAAACCCGCATGACTGACGGCGCCGACCCGGAGCCACCGGGATATCAAGACCAACACACCCACGGCGGCAGATCCGGACGTTCGGTCAGTGAAGGGGGCCGCTACTCGAGCGCGTCGGCTGCGCCCCGATCCGATCAGGAATCGAGAAGCGCCACGGTGTGGCCGGGCCTAGCCTTTCGGTGGAAGGCCGGCATGACACCGAGCCCCTGAGCGTCAGGAAAGGAAGCCCGGGAATGCCCGCGAAGAATGCCAAGAGCGAGTCCGAAGGCTTCAGCGCCGAGGAGCGTGCCGCGATGAAGGCACGCGCCGCCGAGTTGCGCGCCGAGGGCAAGAAGGGCGCCAAGAGGGCCGACGGCCTGCAGGCGGTCCTCGACAGCATCGCGGAGATGGTACCGGAGGATCGCGCGCTAGCCGAGCGCGTGCATGTGACGGTGACCGCGACCGCCCCCGAGTTGTCGCCGAAGACCTGGTACGGGATGCCCGCTTACGCGAACGCGGACGGCAAGGTCGTCGTCTTCTTCCAGAACGCGGGCAAGTTCAGCTACCGCTACTCGACCCTGGGCTTCCAGGACGCGGCGAACCTCGACGACGGCGACGTGTGGCCGGTGTCGTACGCGCTGAAGAAGTGGAGCCCCACGGTGGAGAAGAAGGTCGCCGAGCTGGTGAAGGCCGCGATCTCCTGACCGGTGCCGTGACCGCCGCGGAGCGCCCGCACCGTCCCCGGGTACAGCGCCTTCGGGCGGCTCCGCCTCAGCCTCGCTGTCACGACCTACCGTGCCACGGCTCTGAGCCCAGTCTCGCATCCAGTCACGGTGGTACGACCGCACCGACCCAGGCACGAGCGGACGTTACGCGTCCTCACAGTGGCTAGAAGCGGGCGTCATGGATTGGCGGTATCGGGTCTGGCGCGGCGTTCTGCCTCAGTCTGGATGCTGGTGAAAGAGGAGCGGACCGCCGCTTCCCATGCGTCGCTGACCTGTAATACGCGCCACGATGGCGAAGCGCTACCGAGTACGGCGCCGACTGCGGGGTCGTCTCCGCGGTTGGATTCTCTTGGGGGCCGCGACCCTGGCGATCGCGGCCCGCTGAGCTTGTTCCCGATCATCAGCGGGAGGCCTTCGGCCGCGCCTGTTTCGTCCATGAGACTTCGGAGCGACATGAGCATGCCGTCCAGTCCATCTTGCTGAAGCCCGGTGAAGAACTTGCCCCACACAAGGTCTTTTGCCTGGAGCGCGTCCTGCGTCTCGCTGGCGAGCCACAGTATGAAATCGGGATCGGCCAGAAGTCCACCGTGGTCTAGCAGCCCGGCGGACGATGACCAGCGTGCGTCTGGCCTCGTCCTTGGTGATGCTGGCGGGGTCCCAGACCGTGCCGTCGATGAGATCGGCGTACAGTCCGCGCTGCTTGGCCTGGTTGTGCTCGCGCGCCAGCTCTTCGAGGCTGTCGCCAATATCTACCAGGCTCGCGATCACATCCTGACCGCTGCTGGCGGAGGCGAGCATGTGCGCCATGACGTGCGCGGCCAGGAGCTTGTCAACGTGCCTGGTGATCAGGTCGCCGTACGGCCACTCAGGCCTGACATCGTCTGGGACCATCATGGCGACGACACACATCCAGGCTTTTCCTGCCTCCTCGAAGGCAAGTACCGCGAGGGAGTAGGCACTCGGCGACCTGCCGGTCCGGTACCGGCATCGTCTTGGCCATAGCGAATGAGGCTAGCGGGCCTGGTTGCCGGCAGGCATCTGGATATTGCGTGGCCGCGGGCGGCTCTGGTGCTCAGGCAGCAGATAACCAGCCCACCGAACGTCGGCTCTACGATTCAGCACGCAAAGTTCATTCGGGAGTGACAATGCGGTCGCGGTACCGCTTGGACTACACCTCCAGCGTGGCTGACAGTCCTCGGCGGTGACCTGCCGGCGGGCCGCTGAGCGCAGCCCGGCGAACACGGCGGACTGGGCGTCGCGCGGTGCCCTGTTGTTCGCGTTCCCCGTCAGAGCCGGCTATTCCGCTTCCGTCTCAGCCTGCTGAAACTGCGGTCCGTGGTCAGCGGTCGGCCATGCGGGAGCCCGCATTACCGTTGCGGCCAGGGCGCAGGCGTTGCGGATGCTGGCTTCACGCAGTTCGCGCTCGACCCGGTCCGGGGTATGCAGTGCCTGCCGACTCGTGTGGTATGTCGACAGCCAGACGATACCCCGCTGCCTGATCAAGTCGAGATGCTCGCGCAGGAAGAGCTTCCAGCCCTTGCCTGCCGCGGTCCGTGCAGGAGAACCACGCGCAGGCGCGGCATCAGGCCTATCAGGCCCCGGAGCGGCTCCACGCCCGCGTACAGCTGCTCAGCGGTCGGGTCGCCGTTGAAGTACCACGGGTAGGCGTTCCAGGGGACGACCTGCCGGTAGTCGATGCCGGCCCCGCGGAGGAACCGCCCCATCCGCTCGGCGCTGGGATCGTCGTTCTCAATAGACAAAAAGCCACTGCCCTTGATCCCGCCGGCCTTCGGGCCAGGATCCCTTGAGATGCTCAACGCCAGCGCGTCGACCCCACCGCAGATCGGAGGAATGTACGGAGGGTGCCCGGCCTCGTTTTCCACGCCCAGCTCATCAATGAACCGGTTGATCGCCGCCACCCGGCCGGTGTAGCGGTGTATCCACTGGTCAGCCTGATAAGCCTCGTCCCGCATGCGCCGTGTCATGCCAGAGTCCTCCAGTAATATCAGAGATTGCGGACACAACATGCTTTGTCAGCTAACGATATAGTCATGACCGAAACCCAGCAGTGCAGGTCTGGCGGCTAGCCAAAGGCGGGCTTATACACGCGAGGCAGTCAATCACGCACGTCGGCGAAAGCGCCTGATCGGTACGCGAAACCGCGCCCAACGGCGGGTTGGTGTGCTGACCTCGTCGGAGGAGCGCTACCCTGCGTGATCGGTTTGTCGGCGACCCTTATCGTGGCAAGGACCCGGCTTCCGCGGGTTCATGGAAGTGTGCTCTTGCGGATAACGGGCTGGCCGGGATCTGCTAAGCGGGTGCAGCAAAGGCAAGGGCCTGTCTCGATGGGCCCACGGGCGCAGACTGTGGTTGATGCGGTGGCGCTGCGGCTGGCCTTGCTGGAGGGGTGCGAGCACCTGCAAGGTGATGTTGACCTGACGTACTGGATCGCTACCCGGCCGTCGAGGCTGCTTTGCGCGTTCTGCTGGCAGGCTGCGCAGGTGATGGGCGAGCCACGCTGCAGGTTCTGTGATGCTCCGGCGGGACGCGGTGCGCGACACGATGATTGTCGCGAAGGTGACTGATGAGCTGGCGGGTGCATTTTACCTGTGTCTGACTGCGTGCTTCGCGATCGCGGGGATCGTGGTGCCTGAGCCGGTGGGTAGCCCTCAAGGTCGAGTTCTCTCTGCGGCATGACCGGATGTTCTATACGTCGCGCTGGGCGCTATAGCGTGCACGCTGATGTCATCTGCCTGATGGCCGGAAATAGCGCAGGATCGGGTACGCGTAGAGATCTCCCGCGGTCCGCCGGGAGCCGTGTATTGCCAGCTCGGTTCAAGATCAGCCAGCTGACGGCCGGTCTATCCTGGGCGCCGTACAGCGCCACCGGCGGACTCCACCGACGGCACGCCGGCGGCCCGCACCAATGGCCGCCGAAACCCAGGTCAGTTCACCGTTGCGACCACCAGCCGAATCCGCCGCCGGATATCTGGCCCGAACTACACCAATAAGGGGAGGGTCAGGTCAGCGAACTTCGGTGTACTCGCTGCGGTCCAGCTGCACGAGGTTGGTGTAGTCGCTGCCCTCTGGCTCTGCGACGTCGGTGTACTGGCTGCCGTTCAGCCGCACGACGCGGAAGCTGCCCACAGAGAGCAGCTTGCGCAGGTGCCGCATCCCGCTCATGCCCGCGAGCGCGACAGCTATGGCGGCGGCGAGGACCGAGCCGCCGAACAGCGCGAGCCCGCCGGCGACGGATCCCAGCATCATCATGACCACTGCGGCCAGCAGGGCCACCGGCACGGCCGCCACCAGCAGCAGCGCGACCAGCGTCACGGCGATCATGGCCTTGGCCGGCCTGTCCGGCGTCCGCTCCGCATACCAACCGGTCATCACGCTCACCTCTCAAGGCCCGGAGCCCATCAAGGGCCCAGGCCTACCAACAACACGATATGTCGTGTCCTCCATTGTCAACGCGCCTCTCGATCAGAATCATCCCGTAACCGCCGCCGCGCTGACCGCGGGCGGACACCCACCGCGCCATGCGGCAGATGCGCGTACCTGGGGGGCGCCGGCGTCGATGTTCTCTGACAGCGGAGGTTTCGTCGGCGAGCGGGGTTGTGCCAGGTCGCGCATACAGTGCCGGTCTCTTAGATCGGTTTCATTATTGGCAGGCGATAAGCGAATCGGGTGTAGATGACAGGAGTGCTGTTGCCCTCGAGCCAGGCATCCCATCTCTCTTGCTTCCCGCCAACGATAACCAGGAGCGCTCGATGGAGCGGGTGGCTGGTGTTTGTCAGGAGGTCGTGCATGGCTTGCTGGTCGGTCGGGCTTTCATAGGGCAGGGCGCCGGGATGAGTGTGCCACATTCCGATAAAACGGATCCGGCCCGAGCTTTTGTCCTCCATGGCAGTGATTAGTTCGCGGGTACCTTTGGTGGCTATGCTGACGCGGGAGTTGGACTGCTGGCTGCCCGGGGTGGGGCCGGTCGCGGATGTCACCCATATCACGCGGCTGGGGTCATCGATCAGGCCGAGAAGGATCCCGCCAGTCTCCACGTCGGGCCCACGGGTCCTGCTGGTGCCGAATGCCTCGTCTTGCATGCTGTCCAGCACCAATGGGGCGAATCGGATCTCATAGCCGGACTCGGCATCAATCTCGGTATGGTCCTCGGCCCAGGTCACGTATTCTCCCGTGCACGGCCCGCTTGCGTAAGGGAGCCGCGCTATCCGCGCCGACATGGGCGCGACCGGCTCCCTGACTTCATCGGGCGCATTGGCAGCTTCATCGGGGATATCACCGGCTTGCAGGTCACCGAGGGCGCCGGACAATAGCTGGGAAGCGAGCCCCTGCACTTCGGCGGCGGAGCCGCGGAATGTGGGTTCTGAGCAGCCTGGCTCGGGCTGGAAGGTATTGGTCCGGGGCGGATCTGGGAAGAAGTCCTTCGTCACATCGGCGAGACCGGGCGCGGAGCGGGCATGGAGTGCCAGCTTGCGCAGCATGTCGGTGCCGGCGCCGCTGGCACCGCGGAGAGCAAGGGTGGCGACGCCCCGCTCGGCTAGGTGGCCGATGGCCACGGTGAGGACTGGTGGCCAGTCCGTTTTCCTGGCCCACCGGCAGCGTTCGATTTTCGCGGCCACGGTCTTGTTTGCGGTGGCGTCGATTACCAGATCCACATCCGGCGGGTGGTCGACATCAAGGACTCCGAGGGCATCCCCGGTGATCGGCTTGATAGGGGTACCGTACCCGATGTAGCCCAACCTGGTGGCCAGCGCTCTGGCTTTGGGTTGGCCGATGTCGGCATCCTCATAGGGTTGGCGGACGAGGATTCCCGGGTTAACGCGTCCGTTGTCGACGAGGATCACTTCGCCCGCACCGCCGCGCACGCATTGCTCTGCTATCGGCGCGCCCAATGCGCCGCATCCCAGGACCATGACCCGGCGGGCGGGACGCTTGTCGCAGCCACGTAGCCACCGCGCAGGGCGCTTCTCGTCTCTGCGTTCGATAATCTCAGGCCGCGCTTCGTAGACTGTCGCCCACGACACATCGGCTGTCTCGATCCAGTCGTTGATCTCCTCTACTAGCCCGGCCTGCTCGGGTTGACCGGCGTTACGAGCCCACATCTGAACCAGGTCCGAGGCCAGCCGTGCCTCGTAATCACCGAGCCGCCATGCGGCCAAGTGCGTGAGGTTCACACCAGAGTCGGCTATCCCGCGCATGGGGGCACCGACAAGCGTGTACATGGGAGGAAACGTTGCCCGCTCCGTCCCCGCCTCGCCGGCTGCCTGGTTCGCGCGGACCTCGTTGATCCACGCGACGTCGCCCAGAAGGAAAACTAGGTCCGTTGCTGTTACGCCCTGATTGGCGATTGCCTCAACCAGGGTGCTGCCACTTGATGGGAACTCGAAAGTCATGGGGTCTGGCAGCATGACTGCCGCGCCGAGAAAAACCGGCCTACCATACCGGCCATCCTGTTCGGCCAGCCAGGCATAAAGGGACGCCGTGTCCTGGTACAGCTCGTCATCCTGACCTAGCCACCCAATGAGATCGACCCGATCCTTACCGGCGCGGCGCAAGACCGCGACGCCGCGCCATGGACTGCGCCCTTCAGTCTTGTCTGGTTTCGGCGCGTCAGCATGGATCACCAGGCATCCAGCCCACACCGAGGCATAGGCAACAGGCGGGTGCAAGGGTTGTCCGGGCGCGTCCAGCGTGCCGGCTGCGGCGCGCGGCAGGGTAGAACAGCATCGAAGCCCCCCGGCGGAGGATGCGGATCTTGGTCGATCGCGTCATCCACCGGGGGCTTCGCTATGCGATCAAGCCGACACGCCGTACCTGATCAGGGCATACGAGAGCCAGCCCCAGATCAGGATGAAAAGGCTCACGGCATCATGAATCGGTTGTGATCTGCCACCCTTACTTGACTTTCGCAGTTTTGGATTGCCTGGGGTCTTTGACAACCGTGAGAGGGGCTGCTGGTCAGAGGGGCAGCCACCGGCCGGTGGCCTGGCGCTGGCGGTGCTTGCTGACCCAGTCGTTGTCATTGTAGCGCCATCCCTGCTCGCCGGCCTTTCGAGGCCGGCTTCGATGGTCTCGATCTCGCATGCGTCGTGTTCGGCGTGCAGCGCGGCGGTGCGGACACCGGGGTCGGGGTCTTTTTGGAGCCGCTTCACCTCGCTGCGGAAGCGCTCGTAGAGCGGGAATCCGGCGGCGCCCGGGCAGATGCTGTGCAATGCCTTGACCCGGGCGTGCGGGCCGGAGCGGAGGCCGGCGAGCACGGCAGCAGGATCGGGCACGGGCTTGCAGCGCCGACGGGTTCGCTTGGCCATGAGCGCACTGTAGGGTCCGCGGCCCGCCAGGGCGAGGGCCGCCGCAGCTCGAGGCTCGCCGGATTGACGGCCCCGGACGTGCCCAGGGATCCACCGGCGGCTACGCCACCGCCGGTAATGGCCGATACCGCGTCTCTTTCTGGCCCAACGTCATCGACTTCCCGACGCGAGGATGCTGGCTGCTGACCGAGACGTTGCGGGCAACCACCATCCGTTTCCTGGAACAGGTACCGTGATCCCTCGATGCCCGAGTTCGGCGTGAAGTGAACCACCACGGGAGATGTCCTGGCCGTGCGTGATGTAGCCCCGGCAGCCTGCGGGGGCAGGGCAGCCGGCGGTCAAGTGCGCCGCCGGGCCTGCTCGCCTGTGCGGTCGTCGCCCTGCCGCCAGTTCCGGGCGAGTGCGACGAGGCCGCGGACTACGTCGGGGGGCAGCCCCGGGGTGCTCGCGATGTGCCACAGCGTCGGGTCTTCGTACTCGGCATGCCCGCGGTCCGGCGACCCCACGTTAGGCTCCCCGCCTGCCAGTATCCGTCGGCACGAACCTGGGGCCCAGCCGAGGCGATTCTCCACCATAGCGAGAGTGCTGGGGGAAACCCGCTGGCCGTTCTCGAGCTTTCCCAGCGTCCGCTCGGTCACCCCGATCGCCTCGGCAAATGCCCGCCTGTCCCGCATGCCTAGCTTGACCCGGCGTGCGACGACGTAATCGGCGAGCCGCCGCCAGTCCTCACCGGCCATCTGACCGTCCTTCCCGCGAGCCGCCGCCAGTCCCCCACCGGCCAGTGACCATCCTTACCCGAAGAGGATAGAAGAGTCTAGCCTCTCCTGCGGCAGCTCGCGGGAAGGATCTGCACCCCCCCTTCTCGGCTCATCTTACTCATGCTCTTTACTTCCTGTCTATACTTACCTAGAGTACCAAAGGCAGGAGTAATAGCTTCTTGTTTCTTCCGAGAGGTGCCTGGATATGGGGCCAATTGCCGGATCCAGGAGAGTCAAGACCGTGACCCAGGCCTGGAGCCTCGATGGGCAGCACCGGTGACCCGAGCGGTGAGCCCAGCCTGGCACCCTGCGGCCCACTCACGCCGTCGCGCAAACGCGGAGCGGGGCGGAAGAGCGGCCCCGGCCACGCAGCCGTACATCCGCCCGGCTCTGTCCGATTTGTACCACGCGCAGTACCGGTCACTGTTCCGGCTGGCGGTGTTGCTGACGGGTGTGGACGGCCCCGCGGAAGCGGTTGTGCGGGACTCCGTTGCGGCGTTGTATCGCCTGCGGAAGCGCCCGCAGACGGAGGACGACGCGGTGCCGTACCTGCGGCGACTGCTGGTGGCCGGTCACGGCTGGCCAGGCATCATCTCTGGGACGGCAGCAGGCGGCCCCCCGGCGGGGGCGGGGCCGTCTGGCTGCACTGCGCACGAAGCTCTGCGGCCCGAAGGCTCGGCTGTGACCCAGCTCTGCGCAGGCTGCCAACCGGCCAGCGGGAGCGATCGTGCGCACTCTCTGCCTGGACCTCAGTCCCGAGCAGGCCGCCGCGGCCCTGCGGGTGAGCCTGGCCACGCTGCGACGCCGCCTGGCCGAGGCCAGGTCAGCGTTACGGGCCGTCCCGCCTTCAAAGCCCTGAGACCAGCCGTACTGCGACCGGCAGCGTTCGCCGGTCAGCCAGGCCAGCCGCCCGGGACCAGGCACCCGGCCCGGGGCACCCTCGGGCAGCCGGGCAGTCGTGGCGAAGGCGGCGGCGTACCGCTGAACATGTCCCGCGGAGCAATGATGCAGAGGGTGTGCATGGCCGGCTAGCGAAGCGGGCTCGGCGCGCCGTACCCGATCCGCAGCACGGTTTGGCCGTTAGGCAGTGTGACTTGTTGCGCCCATTCAGGGCGGTACTGGGCTCGCTGCGCGTCGATGAACGCCCGTATCGAGCGGACATTTGCCGCGCGCGTGAGGTGCGCCGCCCGGACGGCCAAGTCCACCCACCGTAGGAGGCTGGCAGGTCCGCCGCCCGGCGACTGGTTGGAGAAGTCCACGATGCGCAACGGGTGGCCAGCGGCCATGAGGACGATCAGCGGCGGCAGCCGCGGGTCAATCTCGCCGCTGAGGAGCTGTGTCCTGGCTCTGGCCGAGAGCATCATGGTGCTGTTGGTCAGCAACTGGGCGTCGGCAGCTTTCCTGGCGCGCAGCGCCGCGTGCTGAACGGCGCGATAGCTTTTGGTGCCTTCGGGAAAGACCCGCCTGATGTCGATCCTGGCGTGTCCCGAGCCGAAGCTCGCGATGATGGCCGGAGCGTAGACGGAGGCCAGTCGACGGCCGAACTGGGCTCGGACGTCGGCAGTGGCGACCACTAGGTCTGAGGGGAGGGGGTCGTTCGACATGGGTCCGAGAGGCAACAGGTTCGCGGACGGGAAGCCGCTGTTGGCCAGGTCCGCGCATACCTGGGAATCGCATGACACGACTGCTGCGCGGCTGACCTGGTGCAGGATCCAGGTGATGGCCTGCATTCTAGCCGCAGCCTCAGCGGCGAGTTTCTGGCTGATCCCGGTATGGCCGCCCGCTGGCCGCTCCGACGATGCGCCCCGCCGGGAAAGGGTGAACGCGAGCCCGCCGGCACCGGCAACGAGCAGAATCAAGGTAAGAAGCGCAGCCGCACGCCAGCGCCACCAGGCCCGGCCACTCCCGCGCCACCCCGACCGCAGCCCGGACGCCGGGCCGCCGCCGGTCAGGCTATCGCCGCTGCCGCGCCGCGGCTCGGGCGGAGCGGCAGGCGCACGCCCTGAGCTGGCTGTCTCGTCCGCGGCGAGAGCGGAGACCATCGGCGGCACCGGGCCCATGAGCCGCGCTCCGGCGGCCACCAGCTCGCTGAGCGCCTCGCGGGCCGACGGCCTGATAGCCGAGTCCTTGTTGAGGCAGCGATGGACGAGCGAGCCAAGTGGTTCGGGAAGCCTGCCCACATTTGGATCGGAGTGAAGAATGGCGAACGCCGTGGCTGTCAACGACTCGCCCCTGAAGGGCAGCTGACCGGTACCTGCGAACGCGATCGTGACGCCCCACGACCACATGTCGGCCGCCGCGGTCACCCGCTCCCCGGCCAGCTGCTCGGGAGCCATGAACGCCGGAGTTCCGATGGCGACCTGGCCAGACAGGCCCGTGGTGGTCATGCCGGGAACGGTCGCCAGCCCGAAGTCGATCACCACTGGTCCGTCCGGCCCGAGGAGGACATTGGCAGGCTTGAAGTCGCGGTGCACCATGCCGGCGGCATGCACTGCGCCGAGCGCCGTTAGTGTCGCAACGGCGATGCGCTCGAGCGCTGCGCCGCTGCGAGGCCCGAGCTGCTCCACGACCTCTACCAGCGATGGCCCCCCGACGTATTCACTGACGATGAACGGCCGCCGTTCGAAGATTCCCGCATCCAGAGCTTGCGCGGTGCAGAACCGGGCGACCCGCTGCGCAGCGGCAACCTCCTTCAGGAAGCGGCTCCGGACCTGTGGGTCCGTGGTTGGCGGCAGGAGCTTGACCGCCACCCGGCTTCCAGCAGGACTGACAGCCAGGAACACGACGCCCTGCCCGCCTTCGCCGAGGCGGCCGAGCAACCGGTATACACCCACCTCGCGCGGATCCGTGTCGCGGAGGGGAAGCATTCCAGACATTGTGAACCGAGCGGACGTCACCCGGCCATTTTGCCCTGGCGGCTCAGCGCACGCCACGATTACGTTTCGCCAAGGTGCCTCAGCTTTCCCCGCAGCGGCTTACGCTTTCGGGGGAACTGAAGCGGAAAGCGCTCACATCATGCATGTGCGGTCGCCCCGAAGCGCCCGCGCGGCGGCTCGCCCCACGCGCAGAACGGCTTGATATGGACGGCTGACGACGCCACGGAACTCGATCTTGCGGCCGCTCCTAACGGCGGCTATTTGCGCGCGCAACTGCTGTTCCAGCCTGATCCGTCGACGCCTGCCAGATCGAGCCGGGTTGCATGATTATTCATCATCCCCCGGGCACCGGGATGCGCGCTCATGCCGCGATGAGGTACGTCGGAGCGACCGGACTTCATGTCGGCGCGAGACGCAAGCAGGAGTACGACGCCAAAGGATGTAGCGATCGCGTGCGCCCGGGTGCCTGCCATGCGGACACGCACACGATCCGAGCCCGGGGACGATCGCAGAGCGTTACGGACCTCCCCAGGGGCCGTCGCGCGAAGAGCCGCCGATCTGGTCGGTTATTGGCTCGGCTGCGATGGTCGCTTCGCAGATGCCGATCCGGGCATTATGCGGTGGCTCGGGTCCGTCGCGTCTGAGACGGCCGGTCCAGCGCCGGGGCGTTTCAAGCTGCAAGCGTATGGAAACCGCGTGGCGCGCGAGCAGGGCCGGTGCGCAGAATGTCCGGGTGGCAGGGATGGGCAGGGAAGCCGAGCTGCGCGCCCGGCTGTACCGGCTGGCCATGCGGATCGCATTCCCGGGTCCCGTCCCCGACGTGGACCAGGCGATCAGGTTGGCGTGCGAGCTGCTCACCCTGGAGCGGGATACCCCGGCGACCATCGACGTGGCGGCGCTGCACTGGGGCACGGCTTTCCGCGACGCCGAGCCGCTCATACGCGACATGCTCGGCCAGCAGCAGGTCCTGGTGCCAGAGCCCGGCACCGGGCAGCCGGAACTCCTGGGCTTCCTGCTGCGGGCATTCGCCGACGGCTGCCTGGCCTGGAGCGAGATCTGGCATCGGCTGCTTGACCTCCTGCCGCGATGGCAGGACCAGGGCCAGGCCCAGCGCGAACTGATGCGGCTAGCCCTCGAACTCGAGCAGGACACCAGCCCCGCCGGAACGGCCGAGACCATCGCCGCCATGCGCGCAGCCGCAGCGAGCGCCATCGCCCAGCTGCCGTTGCGCTTCAAGGTCGAGACAGCCTTCCGGATCACCGGCCGCGGCACCGTCATCGCCGGGGTCATCGAGCAGGGAACGCTGCGCATCGCTGATGAACTGGAGCTGGTGCAGCTGGCGAGCAGCGGGCGGGCAGAGACGCAGCTGACCCGGTGCATCAGTATTGAGGTGATCGCCGCCCCCGGGCGCGACCCATGGCTCGGAGCGCCCGTCGGCGTCTTGGTCTCCGATCTCGCACCGGAAGACGTCTGATCAGGTGGCTGGCTGCGGCACCGCCGCCCTGGCAATTGAAGTACGCCGGTAGGGATCCGCTCGCCAGGCCAGCTGCGCAGGCGCGTGGTTTCCGGGCACGCTGTGTCACGTCAACGCTCGGGCTCCCCGGGCGGATCCGCCGACAGGCGCGGCTCTGCTGGTCGAACGGTGTCGCCGGTGGTGCACACCGAACTGGGTGGATCTGCGCCTGTGGCGCAGCATGCAGGTGCCGCTGTGGTAGCCGAAGAGAGCGATCATCCACGGCGCCAGCCGGTGCCTGAGCAAGGACTGCCGCAGGCCGCGGCGCTGGGCCAGATCCTGCAGGATCAGTAGGTGCCACTGCTCGTTGTCCTGCTCGGCGCGGTCTGCACGATCCGGCCGAAGATCCGTCTGGCCAGCGCCAGGTAGCACATCCGCTCCCAGGCCTGGTAGGGCACCCGGGCGACGTATTCGAGCACGATGAACTTGAGGATCCCCGCTGCGGCCGTAGCCGATGCCTATCGCATTGAACAGGATCCGCGCCAGCAGGCGCAGCGGCTAGGCCGCCAAGAGCTCTGCCTGGCGCCGGGCGACCGAGACCACCGAATCCCACGCCCATTCCGGAGAGCCGGAGGCGGACACGACGATCACGTACGCACCGCACGCGGCAGCCAGCGTCCTCGCGACGCCCTCCCCATCCGGTCCGATGGTGTGCTGCTCGTGCGCCCAGACCCGGCCGGCCCCGGGGAACGCCTCGATATCCACATCGTGCTCCCGCAGCAGCGTGACCTCGGCGCGCAGGTTGCGAAGAAGACGATCCCCAATCCCTTCGAGGGCGCTGAGCGCATCGGGCTGAGATACCAGCGGCATCACCTGAACCCAGCACCACTGCCGCGCGGCCACGGCCTCGAAGGAGCGCCAGGCAGTGACGCTGCCCGCGGCGCGAGCCCGCTTGCCCCACTCGGTCGCTGGCACGGACACTCCCGTACGCCAGGTCCGCTCGTCGATGACGGACCAGCCAACTCCGGGCAGATCATCAACCGTTACCACGCGCGCTAGCACCTGACGGGCGCCAGGCTTTGGCATCAGCTGCGCCGCGACGAAACCCAGCCGCTTCAATGCCATGACCGCATCGTGCCAGAGCGTGCACCGTGCTAGCTACCGGCAATCAAGATCAAGGGCCACTGCGGCTCAGCGAGCCTTTCCGGCCGAGTAGCGAACGGCAACTGGATCGCTAGGCCGGTGTGCCTGGATCCAGGCGCGCATGGCGGCGCTGACGTGTTGAGAGCGGACAGGGGCCGCGTCCAAGATCGGGTGTGAATGAGAAGTCGGGGCGACTGGCTGACCGTGGTGCGCGCCCCCCCATCCCCCCAGGCCTTAATCACCCCGTCGAGGGCCTGTGCGCCCCGCATGAAGATCAGCCTGGCAACCTCACCGCCTGCGGCCACCGTCAGGCACCCACAACGCAGAACTGGGTGACTCTATGGGTGGCTGATCTGCCCGGACAGAGCAGCGGCCGATCGCCAGGCCATGCCGCCCGCATAGTCGGCAGGGAGATCAGGGAGCACGAGCGCTCTCACTCTGCGTAGCGGCACAGTTGGCGCTGTGGGCTGGGGTGGGGGAGAGGGCATCCCGGGTTTTCTGCGGTGCTGCAACGCTGGACCGTGGCGGCTGTACCGGCACTGTCGTCTGGCTGCCTGGGCTTTCGAATGTAGGGTCGATGACTGTGAGATCGCGCGATCCGGGCAGTTACTGGGAGATCATTTCGAGGGGCAGTTTGAGGGGCAGAATGGTGCTAGCGAGTGCTTGTCTGAGCCAGTCTCAGCTTGCGTGAGCTAGCGAATCGCCTGTTCAGGCCGCATATGGCCTGGTCAGGGAACCGGCCGGTGTTCATGGCATGAGGTCTTCACGTTTCACCAGTGTCCATGTTCACGTTTGGCGCTGACATTCTGGCTTGGCTGCTCCGGGGCTGGATGGGGGGGCCGCCTGTCTCGGACGGGCGGCACGGGACATCGTCCCTGGGCCCGGGGCGGGCCTGGTCGTAGGTGTGCGGGACGCCGTGTGGCGGGGCCGGTGAGCGGGTAGCGGCGGTCACAGCCGCCGGGCGGGTGCTGGCTGCCTGGTTACGGCGGGGCGGCGGCGAGGCTGGCGAGGGTCGTCCGCCGGCGGCGTTTCCTGGTTCTGGGCGGGAGTCCGGCGGCGGCGCGGCGGGCGTTGTCGGCCTGGCGCTGGGTGAACGCGTCGAGGATGCGCTGGTTGCGGACGACGAGCGCGCAGGCCAGCCACAGGTGGAGCGGGGTCAGGCCCATGAGCCGGCACCAGCCGCGGCTGATGTTGTTGCTGGCGGTGTCCTTGATGGTGGCGAAGGTGCGTTCGGATCCGGTGCGCCGGGCGCGGGAGCGCCGGTGCGCCGGGGAGGGGTAGTCGTGTTTTTGCCGGGTCTTGGCCGCCACCTGCGGCGGGACGGTGATGGTCTGCTGGGTGCAGCAGGCCGGCGGGTGCTCGGGCGGGGTGAGGATCTCCGGGCGGCCGCGGTCCAGTTTCATCGAGTCCGGCCGGAGCGGGCAGCGGATCTTCCCCATGACCGCGGGGCACATGACGCGGTGGTAGCCATCGGCGTCGTCGGCGCTGATCCGGCCGAGCTTGTGCCGGGCGAGCTCGGCGGCCTGGGTGTCGTGCGCGGCGGTCTCCTCTGGGGTGGCGGCGGGGGCCAGCGGCCCGAGTTGCAGCAGCGGTTTCGGCGTGGCGGGGCAGTACAGGTTGCCGTTGGCGATGATCGCGCCCTGGTGGGTGCCGCGGGGCCCGCGGTCGCTGGGGTGCAGGTCCTGGATGAGCTGGGCGCCGGCCTGGCGGAGCGGGATGGCCCAGGCTTCGGCGTCGCGGTGGGCGTAGCCGGAGTCGTCCAGGATGTCGCCGAGGCGGATGCCGTCTTCGGTCATCCGGGTCAGTACCCTGGCGAGGGCGCGGACCGGGTCCAGCTTGCAGCTGGTGAGAGTCATCCGCCGGGCGAGCTCGGGAATGCGGGGGCCGCGTTCTTCGCGGACCATGGTGCCGGCTGAGTGGTAGTAGCCGTAGAACATCTCGCCCTTGGGGCCGGGCAGGTTGCTGGTGCGGTGCCCCCAGGACGCTTCGGGGTCGGCGCACTCGGTGGTGCCGTGGCGCGGCGGGCGGGCGAAGGTTTCCAGATCGGTCCAGTCCGCCGCCAGCGCGGCGCTGGTGTCCTTGTGCCCGGCGGGGATGCTGGCTTCCAGCAGGTCATCGCAGATCCCGGTGAGGTCATCGGAGGGCGCGCCATCGGGATGCTCTTTGGCCAGCGCGTCCGCCACGAGGTGAAAGGTTCGCTCGGTCTGCCGGTAGGTGAGCTGGTGCGGGCCGGTCTTCCAGTCCTCGATCACGCCGAGCCGCGCCTGGTCGCCGGCGGGCAGCGCGATCAGCGCCGTGTGCACCCTGGTCAGGTGGGCGGGCCGGTCATCGGCCAGGGTGAGCAGCATGCCCAGGATTAAGGTGCTGACTTTCAGCTGGCGGTGGCGCGCCCCGGCGGGCAGGAGCGCCTCGATCCGCGCGGCGGTGCCGGAGCCGTTGATGATGTCCTCGAGCGCGGCCAGCGGGATGCTCACCGCTGCCCGCCGAGTAGTTCCACGGCTGCGGCCTCGTCGCCGGGCTGCAGGCCGGCGGTGATGTCGCCGAGCCGCTGGGAGCAGGTGATCCCGGCCGCGTTCAGGAAGGTAGCCAGGCCGAGGATCTGGGCGCAGTCAGCCAGCCAGGTGGCGCGCAGCCTGCTGGTGTCCAGCCGGGGCAGCCCGGTTCCGCCGGCCAGCGCGGTGATCAGCGCGTTAGTGATGTTGTTCCGCTGCGGGTCTGTCCCGCCGGTGACCAGGTTCTCGCCGGCGAACGCCGCCGATGCCAGCAGGATGTCGTGGTAGCGGGCCAGCGCCGGCACCACGCGTGGCCTGCGGCCGCGGACGGTCACGATCACGCCGCCGGAGCGGCGGCAGATATCGGTGCCGCGGACGGCGCGCAGGTCGGATCGGATCAGCCCGGCGCCGGCGCCCAGGCAGACCAGCCCCGCCGCGCGCATCCGCCGCGACGCGGTCGGCTGCGCGTCCGCCAGCGCCAGGTAGCCGCTGATCTCCGCCGGGCTGTACGGCGCCTTGGCCCGCTCGCGGGGCAGCGGCGCGTCCGCCGGGCACAGCTGCGGGACCACGGCCCGGGCCAGGAACCGCAGGTTCGTCCGCAGCGTCCGCCGGGTCACGCCGGTCAGGCCCGGCGCGTGCGCGGCGAACCGCTCGATCACCGACGGGTGCAAAAGCACCCTGGGCGCCGGCTCCAGCCCGAGGCCGATCGCCCAGTCAGCGAGCCTGCCCGCGGCCCACAGCAGGTTCTTCGCCCGCTCCCGCCCGCCGGGCGCCGCCTGCCCGACGACCGCCCGGGCGAAGGCCGCGGCCGGCGGCGGCACCGACGACGGCCGCCAGGACGCGATGTAGCCGGCCGCCGGCCCCGCGGCCGGGTGCACGGGCGGCGGAGGCGCGGCCCGCGGAGCAGCATTCACACTGTGTATATACAGCAAGACAGGACCGGGGTTACCGGCCTATGCCACCCTGAGACCGTGCACGTCGCCGCCAGCCACCAGGACCAGGCCCGCCAGATCGCCGCCGAGCTGGCCGCCATCGCCGCCTCGGGCATGGTCCTGCCCGGCTCGATCACCCAGCGGCGCACCCGCTGCGGCCACCCCAACTGCGGCTGCCACGCCGACCCGCCCCGCCTGCACGGCCCCTACTGGCAGTGGACCCGCAAGGTCGCCGCCCGCACCATCGGCCGCTGGCTCAGCCCCGAGCAGCACCAGGACTACCAGGCCTGGGTCGCCAACGACCGGCGGCTGCGCGAGCTGCTCGCCCGGCTCGAAGCCCTCGGCACCGCCGCGTTCGAGGCCGACCCGCGCTGGCAGCGCAACCCCCCGGCCCGCACCGCTCAAACCGGGCACGACACCCCATAACACTGTGGGCACAGCCCGCTTAACCCGTGGGCAAGCCCTCGCCCAGCTCCCATCAGCGCAGCTCAGGGCCAAACGTGAAGCCAAACGTGAAGACCTGACCAGGTAACGCACATAATTCGAACTCTTAACCGCTGACCATTCCTGCCCCTGAGGGGCATCTGGAGGGCCAGTCCTGCGGCCAGCTCGTCCGCCGTTGGCTTGCTGACCTGCGGGAGAGCACCGAGCATGGCCTGGCTCTGAGCGCCATGTCGCGCATTGATAATGTGCAAGAGGTCCCGAGTTCGGCACTGAGGCCGGCCGCCCCCAGCAGACTCCGAACACAAGGATCCTGTGGCGGGGAAGTGCCCGCGGCCCAGGCAGCCTCGCTGCAGCTTGCGCGGCCGTTTGACCCGACCGCTAATGCCGATATGAGTGCGGTGCCATGGCCGGCAAACTGTCCGTATGGCCGGTGGTGCGCGCCCGCTTGACACGGGCGAGCGCAGGGTCCTCGATCTGCTGCTTGCCGGGGACTTCGACGGCGCTCCCGCACTTCGCGAGCAGGCGAGGGGTGCCTCCGTTGTGGGCC
>WNFB01001942.1_pt1 | contig 17845 bp, 21 predicted proteins | sample 5400501 | NCBI WGS metagenome assembly WNFB01 (sample SAMN13153341, study PRJNA577476) | soil metagenome | isolation source: 200 cm saprolite under Douglas fir tree site 2 hole 1 | place: USA:California | collected 2015-04-18 | reverse complement strand
ATCCTGACGCAGTACGCGGACGCGAGCCGCCACTTGCGCGACGAGGCCGCCGAGCGGTTCCAAGGGCGCGACCGATCTTCCGCGCCCTGAACTCGACGAACGCGGGGAGCTGACGCTCGAGGTCGTCGTCGGATCCCGGCTCTGCCTCGACCACGAACTTCGCCGGGCGCACCGGAACGCGCGTCGAGATCTCACCTGGCGACCACTCCCAGAGCCCGTCGACGACCAGGCCCGCCGTCGCGCAGCTGTTGACCAGATCCGAGATGCGGTGACCGTACTCGAGCGTCGGCGCGGTGACCTCGAGGTCGTCGAACTTCCACAGTGAGTCGTCTGAGGGCATCGGCCCATCCTCGAAGTAGCTCTTCTTGAAGCGCCAGCCCGTGCCGGTCCAGGTGCCGTACATGCGGAACGTCACCGGATGCATGGTCGAGAACCGGTACATCCCGCCCGGCGCCAGCACGCGGGCGACCTCGCCGATAACGCGATCGGCATCGGGGACGAAGACGATTGAATGGCTGTGCCAGACGAGATCGAAGGACTCGGGCGAGAATCGCGAGAGGTCGCGCATGTCGCCCTGCACGATGGTCAGCTTCGCGCGGCGCCGGCGAGCGAGCTCGCGGACCGTCTGCAGCTGGCGCGCGCTGATGTCCAGGATCGTCGTCTTGGCGCCGAGCTCGGCGAAGAGCACCGCGTGCCATCCGCCGCCGGCCGCAAGCGCGAGCACGCGCGCGCCTTCGAGATGCATGCCGCCGAGCCGGTCGTGCGGGTCGAGGAAGCTGCGCTTGCCCCGGTCGGTGCGCGGCGGCGTGCCCTGCGGGCGCGTGTACGGAATGCCCGCGCGCGCGAGGCGGTCCCACATCTTGCGGTTGTGCTCGGCGACGTCGTCGACGGCGATGCGCCGCGTCACGGCACGTTCTCCGGGCCCTGGTTGATGTGCGCGTCCATGAACTTGCGAACGCGCGCCTCGTCGTACGTCGTGAGCTCATCGACCCAGCTCCATGCCGTGAGCGCGATCGTTCCGGGCTTGATCCGTTCGTACGGGCGTACCAGGAGCTTCACCTCGCCGTAGCGATCGCGTGGATACGTCGTCGTCAGACGCGTGAGCGCCGCGAGGTCAGCGGGCGGGATGTTGTTGTACGAGGCGACCACTCCGCCGTGCTCGAGGTTGTGGACCGCGATCTCGTCGGGCACCGGCTCGGTGTGCGCGCCCCACGACGCCGGATTCGGCCAGTGCGGACCGGACGTCGGCGGATAGGACGAATAGGCGATGGGCTGATCGACGGGCCGGTGATCGCCGACCCCGCCGCCGGGCACGTAGCGGCCGGCGCCCTCACCGATGCCGATGCCGAAGCTTCGCGCGACGATGACGACAAGAGCGACGATCACGACGAGGCCGCCCAGCGCGACCCAGGGGACGCGCCGGTGCCAGGGATAACGCGTCCGCGCCCTCGCACGAGCCGCGTGCTTCTTGCGCGGCATCAGGCGAGGCCGTCGAGAAGCGCGCGGAGCCGCGCGAGCCGCTGGCCGCGCTCCTTCGCGAAGCGCTCGACGCCGGCGAGCAGGTGCTGCGGCGAGAGGTGGGCCTCCGCCACGACTTCGTCGACCGTGCCGCCGGTCCGCCACCGGTCATCCCAGTCGGAGGTGAGCGAGTACTCGGCGACGATCGGGTGGTCGATCCAGTCGTGCATCACGCGCCGGGCGCGGTTGCTGATGACCATCGCGTCGAGCCGCTCGGCCGCGCTCGCGACGCGGTCGCGGTAGCTCTGGTCCTGCAGCGCGTAGAGCTGCGGGCTGATCGCCGCGACGATCTTCACGTTCAGCCCGCGTTCGTCGAGCAGCGGAAGGATCTTCACCACGTTCGCCGTCGTCGACGTGCCCTGCACGAACACCGTGCCCATCCGCGGCTTGCCGGCGCGGTAGTCGCGGACCAGATACGCGCCGCGCGCCGCGGCGAAGTGCGACTCCATCCCGAGCGCGGCACGGTCCGGGATGTCGACGTTCGGCCGCGTGAGGTGAAGGGCGACGATCGGCGCCTTCTGCCCCAGCGCCGCGCCGAGCACCACCGGCACCTCGTTGTGCTCCCAGGGATGGAGGTCGATGACAGCGCCGTCCGGGAAGAGCTGCGTGACGCCGGTCTCGAAGATGCCGAAGTGCGTCCGCGAGTCCTCGGCCGTCTCGGGACCGGAGTGGCCGGCGACCCAGAGGACCTTGCCGACCCGCAGCTCGCAGTCCTGCGCGAGCTGGCTGAAGAGACGCATCTCGCCGTACTTCAGATAGGAGAACGCACCGTAGGTCGAGCACGCGCCCCAGAAGCCGTTGAACTCGTTGAACGGGTCCTCGGCGAGGTTCACCGACGCGATGCCGCACGCGATGCCCGAGTTGGTGAACTCCGTGATCTGCTGGGGCAGGAGCGTGCCGCGTGGATTGCTGTCGCGCTGGTACCAGCCCCAGCCTTCGATGTCCTCGAACCCCTTCATGAAGCCGGAGATGTTGGTGGACTCCGCGAGGTCGGCCGACATCGCGATGAACAAGGGACGCCCGTAGTCGCGCCGCGCGACGCTGTTGATCCACGATCCCCACGTCGCGAGCGCGGCGCGGTTGGGCTTCTTCTCGCCGGGCTTCGCCCACATCGACGCGGGGTAGCGCTCGAAGTCGAACAGCGTCTTGTCTTCGAAGATCTCCTTGCCCTTGTTGCCGCCGAGATAGAAGGAGGAGATCTCCTCGGGCACGGTCCCTGCGACCTCGAGCAAACGATCGCTCAGGTAGTCGGTCACGTCGGTCCGCCTTCGCAGGACCGACGCCGCGATCTCGAGATTGCGTCGCGCCTGAGCGCGCACCGCGGCGGCATCGGTCGGCGCGGGCCCGTCGACGCCTTCGTACTCGACGCCGTACCTGCGCATGAAGTCCTTGCGCAGCTGCCAGAACGGCTCGCTGTTCATCGCGTGCGCCGAGCCGTGCGACTTGAAGTCGTACTTCAGGTAGCCGCGGCCCTTGCGCGTCTTGAAGTAGGCCATCGTCGGCGCCTTCGTGAGGTTGTCGCCGCGCGCCGCGTCGAGCACCGCGCGGGTGACGTCGTCCCACTCCATGCCCCGGAGCGTCCCCAGAACGCGCCAGCCGTACGGCGCGAACCAGTCCTCGGGCGTACCGTGAACGACGCTCGAGAGGGCGTTCTCGTCGATCCCGAAGTCGTTCCAGTCGACGAGGAACACGAGGTTCGACAGCCCGAGTCCCCAGGCCGAGTTCTTCGATTCGTGCGCCGCGCCCGGTGTGAGGCCGCCCTCGCCCTCGAAGACGAAGACCTTGACCTCTTCGCAGCCCGCGATCTTCAGCGCGACGGCTTGGCCGACCGACGGCGGCATGCCGTGACCGGAGGGGCCGGTGTTCGCCTTGAGGAAGAGCGTCTTGCCCGCGAACTCGGCGTGACCCGGGAGGCCCCGATTGCGACGGAGCAGGAGCAGGTCCTCCCAGGTGAGCGCGAACTTGCCGTCGAACGGGAACGCGAAGCGATCGCCGCGCTCGCGCGCCTGGCGCGCGCGGATCGCCTCGTTCATCACGGCGAGCGTCGCGTACACCAGCGGGACGGTGTGACCGGCGGAGAGCACGAAGCGATCGCCGAAACGGCGCCACGGCCGCAGCACGTCGTGGCGCATCGCACCGGAGAGCATGAGCGACACGAGCATGTGGACCTTGGAGCGCGATCCGCCGGGATGGCCGCTCTGACGGTAGTTCAGCGAGAGGTCGATGAACTCGTCGATGAGGTCCTTGGCGACCTCCCACATCGGGAACGCCGAGGACGCGTGCTCGTAGAGGCGCTCGACCTCGGAAGCAACGGTGCGAGCCATCACCGTTTTTGTAGCACCATTGCCCCCGTGCCGATGAACGGGCGCGTGATCCGCTGGAACATGCTCGTTCTCGCGGCGTGTTTCGTTCCGTACGCGGCGGTCTGGCAGCTCGTCGTGAGCGTGAGTCCGCTCGCGGCCGCGTCGCTCACCGGCAATCCGGCCCTCGCGGGGCTCGCGCTGACCGCGGCGACGCTCGGCGGCGCCGTCGCGACGGTCCCGGGCGGCCGGCTCATGGACGCGGGCGGCCGCCGAGCCGGTATCTCGACGGGCTTCGCCATCGCGGCGCTCGGCATGCTCATAGCGCTCGTCTCGCTCCGCGCCGCGGCGCCGATCCTCTTCTTCGTCGGCCTCTTCTTTTTCGGCGGCGGCTCTTCGATCATCGCGCTCGCGCGCGTCGCGGCCGCGGACATGTACGCGCCGGAGCGCCGTGCGCGAGCGGTGGGTGTCGTGCTCATCGGTACCGCCGTCGGCGCAGGCGTCGGCTCGCTCGTGTTCACGCCGCTTCTGCGTGGGCAGCTCGCCGACGCCGAAGGCCTCGCGCTGCCATGGCTCATCGCGGCCGCGTTCCTGATGACCAGTGCTGCGGCGATCTGGCTCATACGCGTCGATCCCCTGACGATCGCGCGCGCGATGCGACAGAACGCCACGGCGACCCGTGCCTTCGACCTGCGCGGTGTGGGCATCGTCCTGCGCCGCCCAGACCTGCGCGCCGCGTTCACCGGAGCCATCGCCGCGAACGTAGCGATGTCCGCGTCGATGCCCACGATGAGCCTCGAGCTGCACCACCGCGGCCACGATCTGGGTGACATCTCGGTGGCGCTCGGCAGCCACCTCGTCGGGATGTACGTCTTCGCGCCGTACTCCGGCGTGCTCGTCGATCGCATCGGCCGGCGCGCGTCGCTGATCATGGGTCTCGGCGTGCTGTCGCTCGCGGTGACCGGCGTGCTCAGCGCGGGTCTCTCCGTCGTCGTCCCGGCGATGTTCTTCGTCGGCGCGGGTTGGAACATCGCGTACGTCGCCTCCACCGCGCTGGTCGCCGACGCGGCGGAGCCGGAGGAGCGCGGCCTCGCGCTCGGATCCATGGACCTCGTCGCGACGCTCGCGTCGGCGGCGATGTCGGCGGCGGCCCCGGCGATCCTCAGCGGCGCCGGCCTCGGCATGGTGGTCTCCGTCGCTGTCGCGTTCGCGGCGGTGCCGGCGATCCTCCTGGTCCTGTCGCGGCGGCGCGCCCCTGTCGCGGTGGGCGCATGAATCCGAGCGCCCTCACGATCATGAGTGAGGCGGAAACGCTGCGCGCTGACCTGTACGGCGTGCTCCCCTCACGGCGCGCCGCGATCCTCGTGCACGGTCAGAGCTGGGACGCCGACGGCTGGAAGGACGTCGCGCCTCTGCTCGTCGAGCGCGGCGTCCCTGCGCTCGCGCTGAATCTGCGGGGCCACGGGGGATCGACCGGAGAGACAAAGATGATCATCGACGACTACGAGGCCGAGTTCACGCCTCCGGCGGCCTGGTCTCCGGTCACCGACCTTCGCGCGGCGAAGAAGCTCCTCCGCGAGCGCGGCGTGGAGCAGATCGCGCTCGTGGGTTCCTCGCTCGGCGGCCACGCGGTCCTCGCGTCGAGCTTCGACGGCGACGCCGAGTGCGTGGTCTCGCAGTCGGCGCCGGTCGTGCCCGTCAACGATGAGCTCTCCCGCATGATCAAGGGTCGCAAGCTGTTCGTCTGCGCCGACGGCGACCATGCGGCGCCGAACGTGTCGCACACCTACGAGGTCGCCGAGACCCCGAAGATGCTCATCCTGTTCGGGGGATCGGAGCACTCGCGGAGGATGTTCACGGCGCCGTACGCGGACGACCTGCTCGACGCGATCGTCTCGTTCGTGGCGCGAGGCCTCTAGATGCCGGCTCGCGTGAATCCCGACGTGCCCGGAGAGCCGAAGCTCCTGCGCGCCGTTGGCAAGCGCATCCGGCTACTGCGGAAGAAAAATGGCATGACGATGGCGGAGTTGGGCGCGGACGGACGCGGTCGCGTCTATTTCCAGCGTCAGTACGTCTGGAAGATGGAGACCGGTCGGGTCGCGCCGTCGCTCGCCGCTCTCGCGCATTTCGCGAAGCGGCTCCGTGTCACGCTATCGGAGCTTCTGCGGGGGATCTGACCGACGCCAGCGGCAGCCGGATATGGAACGTCGTGCCGGTGTCTGGGTTGCGCTCCGCCCAGAGGCGGCCGTGGTGCCGGGCGATGATCTCGCGGCTGATGTAGAGGCCGAGCCCGAGCCCGCCGACCTGGTCTGCGCGCGGGTCGGGTGAGCGGTAGAAGAGGGCGAACACCTTCTCGATCTCCTGCGGAGCGATGCCGATGCCGTGGTCGCGTACGGAGAGGCGCGCCTCCGCGTTCTCGGTGTGCAGCGCGATCGCGATCGGACCGCCCTCGGGGGAGTACTTGATCGCGTTGCTGACGAGGTTCTCGAGCACCTGCTCGATGCGGTCGCGGTCGGCGACGACCGACGCGGCCCCGTCGATCTCGGCCTTGACGTCGTGCGCCTCGCTCAGCAGCTGCATGCGCTCGGCGACCTCGCGCACGATGCTGGCGAGGTCGACCTCCTCGAGGCGAAGCTCCACTCGTCCCTGCTGCAGCCGTGAGACGTCGAGCAGCTCGTCGATGAGGCGTGCGAGCTTCTTCGCTTGGCGATCGGCCATCGAGAGCGTGTCGACGGTACGTGTGGCCTCCGCCTTGAAGGGGTCCGGCGTCTCGCTCGATTCGGCCAGCTTGGCCATGCGCCGTCGGGCGATCTGCAGGAAGCCGCTCACGGCGGTGAGCGGCGTGCGCAGCTCGTGCGAGGCCATGGAGAGGAACTGCGTCTTGAGTCGGTCGAGCTGCTCGAGCTGCACGAGGCGCTGGCGCAGGCGACGGCGCTCGATCGCGCGGCCGACGGTCGCGCGCAGCTCCTCCACGTCGGAGGGCTTGATGAGGTAGTCGTACGCGCCGCTGCGCAGCGCGGCCACGGCGGACTCGAGCGACGCGTAACCAGTGAGCATGATCGCCGCGGTGTCCGGCCAGCGGCGCTGCACCTCGCGCAGCACGTCGATGCCGTCCATGTCCTCGAGGCGCAGGTCGGTGAGGACGACGTCGAACTCGCGCCGCTGGAGGTGCTCGACCGCGGCCTTCCCCTCGGTCACCGCGGTCACCTCGTAGCCGTCGAGCTCGAGGATGGCCTTGATCGTCGTCGCGACGCTCGCCTCGTCGTCGACGACGAGGACGCTATTGGCCAATGGTGGTCTCGGCCTTCGGTCCGGCGATGGGCAGGGTCATCGTGAAGGTCGTGCCCTGGCCGATCCGGCTGCGCACCCGCAGCGTGCCGCCGTGCGCCTGGACCAGGCCGTGCGACACCCAGAGGCCGAGACCGGTGCCCTTCTCGACCTTCGTCGAAAAGAACGGCTCGAAGATGCGGGCGATCGTCTCGTCGCTCATACCGGCGCCGGTGTCGCGGACCTCGATGCGGATGACGTCCACGCTCGCCGCATCGAGCTCACCGCCGCCGAAACGCGACGCGACGTGCAGTGTGCCGCCGTGCGGCATCGCTTCGGCCGCGTTCAGGAACAGATTGAGGAGCACCTGCTTCAGCTGGTCGGCCGACGCGTGGATGTGTGGCAGCTCCGGGGCGAGATCGTTCTCCATGCGCACGTCGTGCTCGCGCAGCTGCTTCGCGACGAGCGCCTCGGCCTCCTCCACCAGCGCGTTCACGTCGGTCGGCGCCATTTGCGTCGTCGGCCGGTAGAACCCGAGCATCTGTCGCAGGATCCGCGACATCCGCTGCGTCTCGCGCGTCGCGATCTCGAGGTACGGCCGCTCCGCCGATTGGCTGGTGATCGCGCGGGACAGCAGGTACAGCGCGTTCTGCACCGCCTCCAAGGGGTTGTTGATCTCGTGGGCGATCGACGCGGCGAGACGGCCCGTCGCCGCGAGCTTCTCGGTGTCGAAGAGCACCTGCTGCATCCGGCGGCGCTCGAGCTCGCGCAGGCGGCCGACGTCCTGCATCGCCGAGACGATCGCCACCACCGCACCGTGCTGGCCGCGGACCTCGGTCGCGGTGACCTCCATCTCGATGCGCTCCTGCGACTCCGGATCGGTAAGCACGACCTCACCGCGCTTGGTGGGGGAGGCCTCCAGGCGGATCTGCGAGAGGAACGAGGTGAAGCGTGCGTCATTGCCGAGCGCGATCTGCTGCGCGCGATCGTCGCGGTGCGCGACGAACATCCGCTCGGCGGCGGGATTCATGCTGATGATCTGGTTGTCGTTGTCGACGACGATGATCGGGTTCGCGACGCTACGCAGGACCAGATCGAGCCGGTCGCGCTCGGCGCGGATCTCGATGTCGGCGCTCTGGATGCGCTCGGCGCTGGCCGCCAGCTCCTCGGTCATGTGCCGGATGTCGGTGACGTCCTTGAGCACCGAGACCGTACCGCGCTCGCCGGTGCGGTGGTTGAGCGCGGGCATCGTGATCACCTCGAAGATCAGCTCGTTGCCCTCGATCGGATCGACGAGGGTGACCTCGCGGTTCGTCGCGCGGCTGGGCTTGTCGAGATTCCAGGCGGAGAGCGCGGCGGTGAAGAGGAAGTTGTTCATGTAGATGGCGCGGCGGCGGCCGGCGCTGTCCTCGTCCCCCGATCGGAAGAGATGCTCGGCGCGACGGTTCAGGTGGAGGATGTCGTTCTGCGCGTCCGCGACCAGCACCGGGTCGGCGACCGCGTTGAGCATCCACCAGAGCCATTCCTTCTCGACCGCATGCGACTCGCTGGCGCGACGAAGCACCTCGACGTCGCGCTCCCGTGTGAGCGCGGCGCTGGCCTGCCGCGCGAACGGCACCAGGCGGTCGATGTCGAGGTCGGTGATGCCGGCCGTGCGTGACAGCAGGACGACTGCACGGGGCCCTTCCGCGACACCGGGATTGGTGCGCAGCGGCGCCGCGATGAATCCGAGGCCGCCCATCGCCGAGACGGCGGTGCTGAGGCCGCCGTCCATGTCTTCCACGGCGTCGGCGTTGACGCGCTGTGGTGTGCCCGTCCGCAGCGCGATGACGATCGGATTCGACGCCTCGGCCACCGATATGACGACGCGACGTGCCGACTCGTCGCCGACGCTCCAGCCGAACGCGCCCCGAAGCATTGCGCTCGACTCGTCGTACACCATCACGAGCGCTCGGTCGAAGCCGAATCCCCGCACGAGATCGTCGAGCATCGGCTCCAGCGTCTCGCGCGGGTCACGCCCTAAGGCGGAGGCGCTCTGCGGTTCGACGAGGTCTGTCACGCGACCTCGCAGGCGTTATCGCTCGGTCGTGGCGCGTGAGCGGGCCGTCGGGATCTCGGACGATGGTGCGCCACCCGGCAGCACGCCGCGCGCGGCCGGCGTGAGCCCGAGGGCGTCGGCGTACCGCAGGTACGTGTCGATGGAAGCGACGACCACGCGCGCCTCGACCGTGATGAGGTCGATGCCGACGAGCGAGACCCGGATCCAGGCGTCGATGACGATGCCCTTGTCGAGGATCCGGTCCAGCACATCGATGAGGCTGCTGCCACCTGGGCTTCGTTCTACGACCGCCATCTACTTACTCCCTCTCGCCTTGAGCTCACGCTCGAGCTGCGCGATGCGCGCCTCGAGGCGCGCGACGTCAGCGTGCGGGACCGCTGCGTCTTCGCGGTGCGCGAGACGTGGCTCGTACTTCCACCAGTTGAGCCCGATCTGTTCCGCCTTTTCGATCGAACACACGAGCAGCCTGATGCGGATCGTGAGGAGCTCGACGTTGGCGAGCGAGATGCTCACGTCGCCGGCCACGACGAGGCCCTTGTCGAGGACGCGGTCGAGCAGATCGACCAGCGTCGCGGACTGGTGATCGGCACCCGCGAGCGCGCGACGTTCGATCGTCATACCGATGCCCCGAGCCGGATCTGCAGATCGTCAGGGTCGAGCCCGAACTCCTCGGCCAGCTCGCCGATCTTCTTCTCGAGTCGCATGAGCGCGACGCCGATGCGCTCGATCTCGTCGTCGTTCAGCGTGTTGCCCTCCATCCGCCGGATCGCCTGACGCTCCAGGACCTGCCGAAGGAACTCGACCAGCGTGAGCACGAGTCCCGCGAGGCCGCGCTCGACGTCATCGGGGTCGATGTCGATGCGTTCGGGCAGCAGACCCTGCAGATGTCGCAGCTCCTCCCGCAGCTCGAGCTCGATCGGGTCCGACCCTGCGGTCATGCGCTCACCGCGAAGGTGTACGGCGGCCACGGCCCTTGAACGGTGGTTGTGATGTCCGGGAGTGTGGCGCCAAACTCTTCGATGCGCGAACGCATCGCTGCGATCTGATCGCGGGTGACCAAGAGCGACATTGAAGCCGCCACCGCTGGCCGGGGGCAAGTTTCATGTCGAGTGAACGCCTGTTCGAGCGGTAACTCGGCGATGAGCCGTGCGACGACGTCTTTCGCGCGCGCCTCGCGCGAGCGGAGCGCCTGGAGCTGCGCGCGGCCGCGCTCGAGGTAGTCGCGCCCGGTCGCGGGGACCACCGCCGATCCGTTCACCATCGCTCCTTCCGCTTTCCACGCGAGCGTGACCGCCAGCTCGCAGCGCTGCCCGACCCGCGCCAGCGCATCGGCCAGCTCGTCCTGCCGCTTGGCAAGTTGCATGCCGAGCATTCGAACGTCAGCAAATACGCCCCCAAAGCGGGCGGGCAGGCAGGGCGCGCGCTCGAAGATCTCGCCGACGATGCGGTGGTGCTCGAGGAGCGCGGGCGTCTCGGCGGTGAGCGTGCCGTCGTGGTGCGTGGCGAGCGCCGCGAGCGCTCCTGTCTCCGCGACCACGAGCGCTGGATCCGCGTCGCGGGCGCGCGACGCGTCGCTCGCCGCGACGATCGCTCGCAGCAGGACTGTCATGACGTCTCGTCAGCGTTGATCTTGTCGGCCGCGGCCAGCACGACATTGATACCGAGGTAGATGAGCTCGACGCCGGCGACGGAGATCGTCGCCTGTCCAGCGAGCACGACGCCACGATTCAACAGGCGGTCGACCAGCTCGACCAGCGGGACCTCCTGCTGTGTTCGAACGCTCACGGCATGCCGCCGAACCGGTAGGCCGGCCATGGCCCGCTCGCGCGGAGCCGGTAGCCGGTCTCACCAAGCGCGCGCTCCGCGCGGAGGATTGCTTCGCCGAGGGCCGCTTCCTTCTCACGCGCGACGAGCAGCGACGCGCGCAAGACGACGACGTCGGTACCGGCCTGCGCCGTCGGCTCGCGGTAGGTCTGCTCGGCGACCGCCCGCACCGACTCGAGCGCGCGCTCCGCGGCGTCGGCGTCACGCCGCTCCAGCGATCGCGCGACGACCGAGGACCGGCGCTTCTCCAGCAGGAAGGCGCGACCGGGCGCGCTGGACGAGATCTCGCGCTCGAGCGCGCGCACGTCCTCCTCGTCGAGCGGCGCGTCCGAATCGCGCGTGAGCGTCATGACCCACTCGGCCCGGCCACGCAGCGCGTCGAGCCGAGACGCGCGCGCCGCGGCGTCCTCCCCGAGCATCTCCTTCACGCGAGCGTCGTCGCGGTAGATCGCGCCGAACGAGAGCGGCAGGACCGATCCGAGCAGCTCGAGCAGCCGTCCGTTCACCGCCTGATGCGCGGCGGCGCGCGGCGCGAGCCAGTCGAGATCGCGCACGTGCGTGTTGAGCGGCTCGGTCTCGTAGACGCGCTCGTCGACGTCGCTCACGGCGGCGAGCAGCGCGCCGTCGACGATCGCTCGCACCCGCCCGCCCTCGATGCCCTCGAGCGCCCCAGCGTCGACCGCGCCGGCATCGCTCGCGCGCGCGATGCCGTATGCGTACCGGAGGGTCACCGCATCTCGTCCGGCAGATCGATCACGACCTCGCGTTTGCCCTCGTCCGGCAGCGCGGCCTGCTCGGCGCGCGCGGCCTCCTTGTTGTGCTCGCGGATCTCACGCAGGCGCGCAAGCACCTCGGCCTCGCGCTCGCGGAACTCGGGGTCGGGGATCGACCCCTCTTCGTAGGCCTGATTGAGAAGGATCAGCTCCTCGCGGATCGGCCCCTCGTCCCACATCTCCTTCTCGGCGACGTCGATGACCTTCTCGATGCAGTAGCGGATGCCGGCCGCCGGCGCGGTGATCGGCAGCGCGAGCAGCTTGAAGAGGATCACGGACGATCAGACGCCGGCGCCGCGCTCCAGCTGTAGCCGGATCGTGACGAAGTTGTACGGCGGCCAGGGGCCGGTGTACTTGAACGAGAGCTTGCCCTCATAGCGCTTCGCGATCTCCTGCACCTTCTTGTCGAAGAGTGCGGCGCGCTCGCGTTCCACCAGGAACGCGGCGTTCATGATCATGCGATCGCCGATGACCTTGTTCGACCGCGACGCGATCGCGGCGTCGCGCAGCTCGTCGTAGATCTCGCGCACGTAGGTGTCGGACTTCTGCGCGAGCGCCTGCTCCACCAGGCGGCCGAGCTGCATGCGCGCGAAGTAGGTCGACGACTGCTGGTTGTTCTCGATCTCGGCCTTGAGGCGGCGGATCTCCTCGAACTCGGTCTCGACCTCGGCGAGCACGGATTCGCGGTCCCAGTTGACCTTGAGTCCGAGCTCGAGCTTGTCCTTCATCTTGCGCAGCACGTCGCGCAGCGCCTCGTAGGTGTCCTTGAGGAATTCGACGATGTCGCCCTCGGTCTTGAACAGCGTTCCGAAGCTCATCGGCACCGGCGTGAAGCCGTTGTCGATCATGACCTCGTTCACGTGCTCGTGGGTGAGCGCGTTCTCACGAGTGGGGTCGTACACCATGAGCTGGCTGCGGCTCACCACGGCGGCGAGATCCCCCTGATGGATCGTGTACACCTCGTCGCCGCGCCCGCCGATGCCGATCTTGCCGAAGGTGCGCGGCTCGGCGACCTCGATGATGCAGTAGACGTAGATGCCCTCGGCGCTCTTCGCGCCGGCATCGGTCGGCGAGAGTGTCGCGTCCATAAGCCGTGCCACTCTAAGCGGGGACACCGGCTTGACGCGAGAGCGGACCGGACGGCCCGTTGCTCGCCTGGCCGGTGGGTCGGCGTCCAAGTGGTGCTGCGACAATCAAGCGTATCGGGGCCCGTATCGCTTCGCTCACGGGCCCGTCGTCGGCGCGATGGGCATGGGAGCATGCCCCCGCGCCTCTGGGGCCCGTAGCTCAACGGCAGAGCAGGGGACTTTTAATCCCTTGGTTCCGGGTTCGAATCCCGGCGGGCTCACCGGAAGAGAAGTAGACGACCTCCGTACGATTTCGTCGCCGCGTAATGCGTTAGGGGATCACCGCGAAGCGCGCGCCCTGTCCGGGAAGCCTCTGGAGCGCTGCCGCCAGGATCGGGTGATCCTCGACGATGAGCACCCGCGGTCAGCGCACAGGATCGAAGAGGTCGGCGTCGGGATGGCTCCCGCCGAGTACCAGGGCGGCGGCGATCTCCGCGGACGCGGGCCCGAAGGCCATCCCATGTCCGGTGAAGCCGCCGCAAACGAAGAGCCGCTCGTCGATCTCGCCAACGTACGGCAGCGCGTCGTGAGAGAAGCCCATCGTCCCGGCCCAGCGGTGCGTCACCGGCGCGCTCACGCCGTGCTCGTGCAGGAACGCGTCGAGGCGCGACTGAATGAACGGTGTCGTCTCCTCCGCTTCGCCGATCTCGTCGTCCGCGGCCTCGTTCCGCCAGCCGCCGACGATCACCCGGCCGTCGCTGGTCTGACGCCAGTAGCGATACCCGCGGTGCGCGTACGTCGGACGCTCGAAGACACGCGATGCCGGGGCCGTCGCCAGGATCTGGCCGCGCACCGCGCGTATGCGTGTGGTCGCCAGATGCGCCGTGTACGCGTTGGTGCAGAGGATCGTGGCACCAGCGCGTGCGCGGTGCGTCTTCGTCTCGACCGCGCCGCGCTCGACGCTGCAAACGCTCGTCGATTCGTGCAGCCGCGCGCCGGCGCGCACGGCCGCGCGCGCGAGACCGCGGACGAACCGCACCGGATGGAACTCGCCGTCACCGTCGTAGCGCGCCGCGCGCGATGTCGCATCGAGCGTGGCGGGGATGCCGCGCGCCGACAGAAGCCGGGCGCTCTCCTGTATCTCGCTCCACTCTTCGTCGTCACCGGCGATCTGGAGCGAGCCGTTCCACGCGAGGTCGCAGTCGATGCCGTGCTCACCGACGAGTGCCCGAACTAGCTCCTGCGTGTGCTTCGTGAGCTTCCAGATGCGCCAGGCGCGCTCCTCGCCGTACCGGCGCGACGCCGCGGCGTAGTTCTCGGCGACACCGGCGAGGATGAAGCCGGCGTTGCGGCCGCTCGCGCCCTCTGCGATCCCGCGTGACTCGAGCAGGACGACCTTCGCGCCGGCCTTCGCGAGGAAGTACGCCGCCGAGACCCCGGCGATCCCGCCCCCGACGATAGCGACGTCCGCGGTGGTGTCCTGGTCGAGCGGAGGATGCACGGGGTGCTCGCCGTCGAGCCAGAGACTCATCGCGGACGAGTGTTCCACGACCGGCTAGGCTGACGCGGTTCAACGTGGACATCAAGAAGGTCGATTCCGTGACACTCGCCGTTCGCGACGTGAACGCCAGCGCGAAGTGGTACGCCGAAACGCTCGGCCTTCCGGAGATCTGGCGCATGGACGAGCGAAAGGGCGTCGGCTTTGGTGTCGGCGACAACTCGGCGACGATCAATCTTTTCCAGCAGACCGGCACGCCGCAGCTCATCATCCAGGTCGAGCGGGTCGCCGATGCGCGCAGAGAGCTGGAGTCGCGCGGCGTGCGCTTCGAAGGCGCGACCGAGACGCTCGAAGGTATTGGCAAGTTCGCCGGCTTCCAGGACCCGGATGGGAACCGAATCGCGATCCTCGACTACACGATCGAGCACGGCGAAGGCTAATCCGCGGCGGCGACCGCCGCGTATTACGAAATGATGCGGACTTTCCTCGCGGTCGTGGTCTCGGCGGTGCTCTGCGCCTGCGGCGGTGCTGCGGTCGCGCCGTCGCCCAGCCCGACGCCGTCGCCCAGCCCGAGCGCCGCCGCGGCCGGTGTCGGCGTCGCGCTCGTTTTCAACATCGACCCAGCGTCGAAGGCCACGGTGCGCGTGCGCGAGCAGCTCGTTCGCATTCCCGCGCCGTCCGACGCCGTGCTCACCGCAACGGGCGTGTCGGGGTCGTTCACGCTCAATCCCGACGGCACGTTCGCGCCGACGTCGAAGATCACCGTCGATCTGACGACGCTGACAAGCGATCAGAGCAATCGCGATAGCACCATCAAGCGACAGCCGCTCGAGGTCACACGCTTCCGTGACGCCGAGTTCGTTCCCACGAAGGCAACAGGCCTGTCGCTGCCGCTGCCGGCCTCAGCCGACCTGAAGTTCACGCTCGCCGGCAAGATGACGATCCACGGCACGACAAAAGAGGTGACCTTCGCCGTCGTCGCCAATCGGACCGGTTCGAAGCTCACGGCGACTGCGACGGCGGATCCGTCGTGGAAGTTCGGCGACTTCGGCATGTCGCTGCCGGTCTCCAACTCCGTCCTCTCAGTTGTCGACGAAATCCGTCTAGAGTTTTCGCTCGTCGCGAACGAAGCGAAGAGCTAGGTTAGGTTTCGGTCGCGCGCGCCTCGAACGCGTAGCGGATCGTGAGTCCCGCGACGATCGCGCCGAGCAGCGGACCGATCCAGTACACGTACCAGTTGTCGAAGTAGCCCGCCGGGATGGCCGTCCCGAACCAGCGCGCCGGGTTCATCGCTGCGCCGGTCAGCGGACCGCCGAGCAGGATGTCGGTGAAGACCGTGAGGCCGATGCCGAATCCGGCGATCTTCGGCGCGAGCGGCGACACGGCCGTGCCGTAGACGGCCCAGACCAGGAAGAGCGTGAGCAGCGCCTCCACCAGGATGCCGACACCAGGCGTGATCGACGCGCCCAGCGCGGGCGTACCGAGGTGCGTCTTGTCGATGGCGACGATGGAGTAGTCGAAGACGACGCGCAGCATCACGCCCGCCAACAGTCCACCGGCCAGCTGCGCCGCGATGTACGTCGGGACGCGGGACCACGGATGCTTCTTCGCGACCGCGAGCCCCACGGTGACCGCCGGATTGAAGTGCGCGCCCGAGAGCGCGCCGAACACGGAGATCGCTACCGCCAGCGTCACGCCGTGCGCGAGCGCGACCTCGAGCAATCCGTCACCCGCGACGATCGCCCCCGCACCGATGAAGAAGAACCAGAACGTGCCCGCGAACTCCGCCAGCAGCGCGCGCGATCTATCGGTCATGCTTCCCTCCAGCGCTCGGCTATTGTCCACGCGTGGCGGATTTTCGTCCGGTGGAGGCCAGCAAGGCGCGCATCCTGAACATCCACCCCGCGCCGGACGGCGCCTCGCTCGATCACGCGAACGGCGAATGGATCGAGGTCGCGGTCAGCATCGACAGCGATCTCGCGAACTGGCGCCTCCAGCATCTGCGTGCCCTCTGGCGCGACGAAGTCGCCAAGCCGGTGGAGTGGGAGTGGATCTACACCTGGGGCTCGCCCGCGTTCGTGCGCGAGGGCGAGATCTACCGCATCCACTCGGGCTCGCGGGTCCGCGCCGCGACGCACCCGCTGCCCGACGATCTCGTGGGTGGCCGCAAGCATGTCTATGCCGCCGGCCCCGTCGGCGCGTCGCGCCTGATCTGGCAGCGCGGCGACTACGCGCGCCTGGTCGACGCGTTCGGGACGGTCATCGACGAGATCGTGGTGTGGCCGCCGGCCGAAACTCCCGCTCCCGCTCCGCAAGCTTCCGGATCGACTTCTCCAGCACGGTGACGCCGATCCCCGGTCCCGTCGGCACCTTCATCGTGCCGTCGGGCTCGACGGTGAACGGCTCGCCGATGATCTCCGTCTCGAAGTAGCGCTCCGACGCCGAGACGTCCCCGGGAAGGCTGAAATTGGGCAGCGACGCGAGATGCACGTTGTGCGCGCGGCCGATCCCCATCTCGAGCATGCCGCCGCACCAGACCGGAACGCCGCGGTCGCGGCAGACGTCGTGGATGCGCCGCGCTTCGCTGTGACCGCCGACGCGGCCGGCCTTGATGTTGATGACGCGCGTCGCGCCGATGTCGATCGCCTTGCGCGCGTCCTCGGCCGAGTGGATCGATTCGTCGAGGCAGACCGGCGTCATGATCTCCTTCTGCAGCGCCGCGTGGTCGATGATGTCGTCCTCCGCGAGCGGCTGCTCCACCAGGAGCGGCGTGTACGCGTCGATCCGCTTGAAGAGCGGGATGTCCAGCAGCGTGTACGCGGAGTTCGCGTCGAGCTGGAACGGCAGCTTCGGGAAGGTGTTGCGGATCGCCTCGGCGACGAACCCGTCCCAGCCCGGCTTGATCTTCACCTTCACGCGCTGGTAGCCGGCCTTCGTCTCCTGCTCGATGCGCTCGAGCAGCTCCCCGATCGTCGGCTGGATCCCGATCGCGACGCCGCAGAGGATCCGGTCGCGCGTGCCGCCGAGCAGCGCCGCGAGCGGCGTGCCGGCGCGCTTGGCGAAGAGATCCCACACCGCCATCTCGATCGTCGCTTTCGCCATGCGGTGGTCCTTGATCCAGCCGAGCGTGTGACCGACGTCGTCGGGATTCTCGAGGTCGGTCTCGAGCAACCGCGGGATCGCGATCTCCTCGAGCAGCCACCACACCGTCGCGGGCGTCTCGCCCGAGTACCACGGGAGCTCCGGCGCGACGCTCTCGCCCCAGCCGACGGCGCCTTCGGACTCGACGCGCGCGATCACGCGCGTCTGGTGGGTCTCGCGCGAGCCGCTCGTCTCGTAGGCGCGCTTCAGCGGCAGGCGTAGCTGGAAGAGCTCAACGCGCTCGAGCTTCATGCCTCATCCGTATCAACGGGCTCGGAGCGCCGCGGTTGCGGGACGAGGAGATACGCGCCGCGGCCGTCTTTCGAGCGGAGGAAGTCCACCGCCGCGTAGCCGCGGCCGACCGCGGACTCGAACGCCGCGCGCGCCGCCATTCGCCA
>WNFB01001941.1_pt1 | contig 17848 bp, 22 predicted proteins | sample 5400501 | NCBI WGS metagenome assembly WNFB01 (sample SAMN13153341, study PRJNA577476) | soil metagenome | isolation source: 200 cm saprolite under Douglas fir tree site 2 hole 1 | place: USA:California | collected 2015-04-18 | reverse complement strand
TCCGCCCCCGGAAGTGGTGGTTCCGCCTCCCCCACCACAGGCCGCCAGCGCGAGCACCAACAGGGCCAGGCTGACGGTGACGCGTCTGGGCATCTGCAGCGGGCGCTCCCGAAACTGCAGGATACCCCTCACGCTCGCTCGCATAGCCCCTCGATGTCGGCCGCCACCTCGGCGGGCCGGTGCAGCGGGACGTCGTGAGGCGACTCGTACCAGCGGATGGCCGCGTCGGGGACGAGCGACCGCAGCAGCTCGGCCGCCGCCTCCTTCCAGCTGAGGATGGGGGCCGGCGCGCTGCGGGCCCAGATCGCGGTTACGGGCCCAGCGACCTGCGGCCAGAGCAGCCCTGGCTGGAACGCGTAGATGCCCTTCAGCATCTCCAGCCGAACGGCCTCGCCCAGCGTCAGGACGAGCGCGTCGCCGTCGGGCGTGAGCTTCGCCCGCACGAACTCCATCAGGTCGGCGCCCCAGGCTTCGGCCAGGTCGCGCCGCGCCTCCGCGGCCGCCTCTTTCAGGCTCGCGTAGCGGGGCAGCGGAGGCTGCATCATCTGCGCGGCCTGGTCCCAGGTCAGAAGCTCGCTCAGCGGCGATCCCGGGCCGTCGATGAAGACCAGGCCGCCGACCAGGTCGGACCGGGTGGCGGCCAGGTCGAGCGCCACCGCGGCCCCCCAGGAGTGGCCCGCCACCACCGGGCGGCCCAGGCCCAGGTCGGTGATCGCGTGGGCGGCGTCCGCCACCAGCTCGCCCATGCCGTTGGCTCCGGCCGGGCGGTCGGAGAGGCCATGGCTGCGCTGGTCGAGGGCCACCAGCCGGCGCCCAGGCAGGCGCGCTGCCACCCGCTCCCAGTAGTGCGCGTTCGAGGAGAGCCCGTGCAGCAGCAGGACCGCCGGCTCCTGCGCCTCCGCCGCCGGCCACTCCAGGTAGTGCAGGCGGACGCTGTCGCGCTCCAGCCAGTCCTCCCGCATGGCCGAGATTATGCCGCCGGGGCCGGTGCCTCCCGGAGGCGCACCTCCGCGGCCGGCCGGCGGCGGCGGCGGATGGCGAGGCAGGACAGCGCCGCCAGCAGCAGCACAGCGGCGGAGGCGGCCATCGTCGGCCGCATGGCGCTCACGTAGGCGTTCACGAAGACGTCGTGAAAGAGCTGCTGCAGCTGGGCCTGCAGCGAGGGCGGGATGCCGCTCGGCAGGGCGGCGCCGCTCTGCCCGCGGCCCAGCTCGAACCCGCTCCGAGCCACGTTGTCGAAGGCGTTCACGAATGGCCGCTGGAACTGGGGCGGCAGCGCGGAGGCGCGGCTCGAGGCTTCGTCGTGGAGGGTGCTCGCCAGCCGGTTCTGCAGCACCGCGCCCACGATGGCGCCGCCCAGCGCCCCACCCAGCTGGCGGACCGTGTTCATCACTCCGGAGGCGGCACCCGCCATCTGCGGCTGGATGTTGCGCATGGCGACCGTGACCATGGGCGCGAAGGTGCAGCCCATCCCGGCGCCGGCCAGCAGCACGCCGGGCAGGAAGGTCAGCCAGGTCGAGTCGGTGCGGGCGGCCCCGGCCAGGTAGACGGTGCTGGCGGCGAAGAGCGTCAGCCCGACCAGAAGGATGTACTTGCCTCCGATGCGGTCCGACAGCCGGCCGGCGATGGGCGCCAATGGCATCGAGAGCAGCGACATCGGCATCATGGTCAGCCCGGCCTGCAGGGGCGTCATGCCGAGCACCGACTGCAGGTAGATGATGAAGGGCAGGAAGATCCCCAGCATCCCGAAGTTCAGGGCCGCGCTGGTCCAGTTCATGAGGGAGAAGTTGCGCTCCCGGAAGAGCGAGAGCGGCATCAGCGGCTCTCGCTGCCGGCTCTCCCACCAGACGAAGATGGCGATCAGCGCCACCCCGGCGCCGATGATCTCGGCGATGCTGAGCGGTCCCCAGACCGCGCCCCAGTCGTAGCGCTGGCCCTCGATCAGGCCGAAGACCACCGCGAAGAGCCCGGCCGAGGCCAGCACCACGCCGGCCAGGTCGAGGCCGTGCCGGCGGCCCGGCCGCAGGTCGGGGATGATGAACCAGCCCGCCAGCAGCGCCAGAGCACCGATGGGCAGGTTGACGTAGAAGATCCAGCGCCAGTCGGCGTAGGTGACGATGAAGCCGCCGAGCGTGGGACCCGTCACCGAGGCGATGCCGGCCACCCCGCCCCAGACGCCGAAGGCGGCGCCCCGCCGCTCGGGCGGAAAGATGGTTACCAGGATGGCCAGCGTCTGCGGGGTCATCACGGCGCCGCCGACCCCCTGCAGCACCCGGGCCGCGATCAGCTGGTTGGAGTCCTGGGCGAAGCCGCAGAGCCCCGAGGCCAGGGTGAAGAGCAGCATCCCGGCCTGGAAGAGCCGCTTCTGGCCGTAGAGATCGCCCAGGCGGCCGGCCGTGATCAAGAGGACGGCGTAGGAGAGGATGTAGCCGTTCAGCACCCAGAGGATCTGGTCCAGGGTGGCGTGGAGCCCCTTCAGGATGCTGGGGATCGCGATGTTAACGATCGTCAGGTCGAGCAGGATCATGAAGAAGCCCGTGCAGAGCACGACCAGCACCACCCAGGGGTTCTTCTGCAGCCCGGTCACCTAACCTCCAACCCGGAGGCCGCCGGTGTTCTTCCCCGTCATCCGAGGTTCACCTTGAGAGCCCTATGCTCGCGGCCGTTGCCGAAACCAAGCCAGCCGGGGGCGTGTAGAGCATGACGGTGAGCGGCCAGGTAGCGGCTGTGGCGCTTCGCCTGTCCGGCCCGGCCGGCGGGTTCGCCGCTGCGGGGCCCGCCGAGCTGGCCCGGCAGGCCACCGGCGGCGACCTGGACGCCTTCGAGGAGCTGGTCCGGCGCCTGCAGAGGCGCGTCTACGGGTTCGCCTACCAGCACCTGGGCGACGCCGACGAGGCCCAGGACCTGGCCCAGGAGGTCTTCGTCCGCCTCTACCGCAACCTGGGCCGCTTCGACGCCGCCCGACCCTTCGAACCCTGGTTCTGGAAGCTGGCGGCCAACGTCGCGCTGAACTACCGCCGCCGCCGGGTGGCGGTCCCCGAGGAAGGCCCGGACCTGGCCGCGGCGCCCGCCGCCGAGCCCGACCGTGCCCTGCGGGCCGCGCTGGCCGCCCTCGACCCGGAGCACCGGCTGCCGCTGCTCCTTCACTACTACGCCGACCTCCCGCTGCTGGAGGTGGCGGCCGGGCTCGGCCTCAGCCTGGCGGCGCTCAAGTCGCGCATGCACCGCGGCCGGGCGATGCTGCGGCGCGCCCTGGAGGAGGAGGCGTGACCTGCTCGCAGGTCCGGCCGCACCTGGAGGCGCTGGCCGACGGCGAGCTCGACCCCGGACGGGCCCGGGAGCTGCGCGCCCACCTGCTCAGCTGTCCCTCTTGCACGGCCGACTACCGGCTGGCCGTCTCCCTGCCCGGCCGCCTGCAGGCCCTGCGCTCACCGGCGCCGCCCGCCGGCCTGGTGACCGGGGTCCTGCGCGCGGTCGGCCGCCGGCCCCCGCTGCTGGCCTGGGGCCTGCTGGCGCCCGAGATCCTGCTCGCCCTGCTGATCGCCTGGTACCTTTCCTTCGCGGGCATCGCCAACCTGGCCGGCAGCACCTGGGGCGACGTCTCCTCGGCCTGGACCACCGGCTTCAGCTCCCTGCCCCAGCCGCCCGCGGTCGACCTCTTCCTGGTCCTCTGCTTCCTGGCGCTGGTGGCCCTGGCGGCGCTGCAGCTGGCTCTCTTCACCCGCGGCTTCGCCGCTCCCGGCGGCCGGCGCCGGGCCTGATGGCGGCGCGCTGGCGGTGGCCGGCCCTGCTGGCCGGCCTGCTCCTGATCGGCCTGGGGCTGGCCTGGCTCGACGCCACCTGGTTCCGGCCCTCGCTACCCTTCGACCTCGGGCTGGGGATCGGGCCCCGGGCGCGCTGGGCGGCCTTCAGAGGCCCGGCCCCGCTCGAGCCCGGCCTCCGGAACCCAACCTTTCAATTCATCCCCGGCAGCCAGCTCTTCGGCTTCTGGGTGCTGGCCAGCAACGGCCTCGTCTTCATGCTCCTGGCCCTGGGCATGCTGGCCCTCTTCCCGAGCCGGATCCGGCTGGCGGTCGAGCGGCTGGAGGCGCCGCTGGGCCCCGCCGTCGCCTTCGCGGCCGGCTTCGCCACCCTGCTGATCATCCTCGGCGGCAGCTTCCTGCTCCGCTTCTCGGTCATCTTCCCGGCCCTGCTGCCGGTGCTCTGGGTGACCGGCGCCCTGGCCGCGGCCTTCGGGACCGCGGCGGTGAGCCTGGCGGTGGGCCGGCTGCTGCGGCGCCCGCTGGGCGAGGGCGCGCCGCTGGCGCTGGGCCTGGCCGGCGTGCTCGTGATCTTCGACCTCGGACTGCTGCCCCTGGCGGGCACCTTCCTGCTCGCCCTCTTCGTCCTGGCCGGCCTCGGACTGGCCATCGTCTCCCGCTTCGGCTCCGCCCGCGGCTGGTCGCTGGAGGAGCTGAGGTGGTGACCGGAATCACCCCGCGGAGGAAGCTGAATTGCTGACCACCCCCCGAATCGCCGTCGCCGGCCTGTCCCTGGTCGCCCTGGCTCTGCTGGCGCTGATCGGCCGCGACGTCTTCCTGCCGCCCAGCACCAGCGCCGCCGCCCTGCGCCTGGCCACCGTCACCCGCGGCACCGTGCGCAGCACGGTTACCGCCACCGGCACCGTGGTGCCCGTGGCCCAGGTCAACCTCTCCTTCAAGGTGGCGGGGACGCTGGCCGAGGTCGACGTCCGCGCCGGCGACCGCGTCAGCCAGGGCCAGGTGGTCGCCAAGCTCGACCCCACCAACTACCAGAACGCACTCGACCAGGCCCGGGCCAACCTGGCTTCGGCCCAGGCCAACCTGCAGTCGGCGCTCAGCCCCCTGACCGGCGACCAGATCGCCCAGCTGCAGCACGCCCTGGCCAACGCGCAGCAGAGCTACAGCGACACCGTCAGCCAGGTGAACAACACCAACACCCAGGACGCCAGCGCGGTGGCGGCCGACCAGGCCGCTGTCAGCGCCGACCAGACGGCGCTCAACAACAGCGCCACCTACCAGCAGGACAAGCTCAACCTGCAGAACGCCAGGAGCCAGCTGCAGACGGACCAGAACAAGTTCAGCGCCGACGGCTGCGCCGCCTACAGCTATCCCTACACCAGCCCGCCGGCGCCGGCCGCCTGCGCCGCCGACTTCTCCACGGTGTCCAGCGACCAGACCACGGTCAACACCGACCAGAGCAAGGTCAACACCGACGAAGCCCCGCTGAAGGCCGACCAGAGCAAGCTCTCCGCCGACCAGTCCAAGCAGAACAACGACGCCCTCAGCGGCCAGCGCAGCGTCAACCAGGCCGCTCAGGCCGTGACCTCCGCCCAGGACAACCTGACCATCCAGACCACCCAGAAGCCGAACCAGATCGCGTCCGCCCAGGCCTCCCTGCTGTCGGCCCAGGTGGCGGTCAACACGGCGCAGCAGAACCTCAACTACACGGTCCTGACGGCGCCCATGGACGGGGTCGTCAACAGCCTCACCGGGACGGTGGGCGAGAACGTCAGCGCCGGCACCGGCGTCACCGCCACCGCGCCCGGCTCGACGGCGCCCCTTCCCACCACCGGCAGCAGCAGCAGCGGCGCCGGCTCCTTCATGGTCATCAGCAACGACAAGGCGCTGCAGGCCGTGGTTCTCTTCGCCGAGCCCGACGCCGCCCGACTGGCCGCCAACCAGGAGGCCACCGTCACCTTCGACGCCCTGCAGGGCGTCAGCGCCTCCGGCAAGCTGGTCGCGGTGAACGCCTCGGCGACGGTGGTCTCCAACGTCGTCAACTACTACGCGACCGTCTCCTTCGGGCGGTCGGACCCGCGCCTCAAGCCGGGGATGACCGCCAACGCCAGCGTCACCGTGGCGCAGGCGGCCAACGCCCTGCTGGTGCCCAACCTGGCCATCACCCGGATCGGCGGCCAGGCCACGGTCATGGTGTACAGCGGCGGCCAGCAGGTCCGGACGCCAATCGAGACCGGCGTCGTCGGCGACCAGTACACAGAGGTGACCGCCGGGCTCAACGACGTCGACCGGGTCGTTCTGCCCACCCCGCGCACCCCCAGCGGCACCACCATCCGAGGCGGCCAGCCGGGAGCGGTGCGCATCGGGTGATCCAGCTCGAAGAGGTCACCAAGACCTACCGGATGGGCCGGGTCGACGTGCCCGCCCTGCGGGGGGTGAGCCTGCGCGTCGAGGAGGGCGAGTTCATCGCCATCATGGGTGCCTCCGGCTCCGGCAAGAGCACGCTGATGAACATCGTCGGCTGCCTGGACCTGCCCACCAGCGGCCGCTACCTGCTGGACGGGGTCGACGTCTCCCAGCTCAACGACAACCAGCTGGCCGCCATCCGCAACCGCAAGATCGGCTTCGTCTTCCAGTCCTTCAACCTGATCCCGCGCTCGAGCGCGCTCCACAACGTGGAGACGCCGCTGATCTACGCCGGGGCGCACGACCGCCGGCGCCGGGCCCGGAGCGCGCTGGAGGCGGTGGGCCTGACCGACCGGGCCAGCCACCTGCCGACCGAGCTCTCGGGCGGCCAGCAGCAGCGGGTGGCCATCGCCCGCGCGCTGGTCACCGACCCCACGATCCTGCTCGCCGACGAGCCCACCGGCAACCTGGACACCGACTCCAGCCAGGAGATCATGCGGCTCCTGGCGGACCTCAACCGGGCGGGCCGGACCATCGTGCTGATCACCCACGAGGCCGAGATCGCGGTTTTCGCGCGGCGGGTGGTGCGGCTCAAGGACGGCCTGGTCGTCAGCGATGAGGCGCGCGCCGCGGTGAGCGCCCGATGAACGTCGTCGAGGCCGTCCGCATCGCCTTCTCGGGCTTGATCGCCAACCGGCTGCGCTCGGCGCTGACCATGCTGGGCATCCTGATCGGGGTCGCCGCCGTGATCCTGCTGGTGGCGGTCGGCAACGGGGCCTCGGTCCAGGTCCAGCAGCAGGTGCAGGCGCTGGGCTCGAACATCATCTACGTCTACCCGGCCAGCGTCCGGGATAAGAGCGGCGTGTCGCAGGGATTCGGCAGCGGCAGCACCCTGAGCATGGCCGACGTCGACGCCCTCAAGAACCGCGGCCAGGCCCCCGACATCGTCTCCGCCATCCCGGTCACCAACGCCCCCGGCAACATGACCTTCGGCAGCCAGAACTGGTTCGCCTCCACCACCGGCACCACCGAGGACTTCCCCCAGGTCCGCAACTACACCGTCAAGAGCGGGACCTTCTTCACGGCTGACGACGTGCGCTCGCAGCACAAGGTGGTGGTGATCGGCCAGACCGTGGTCGACAACCTCTTCGGCGGCCAGGACCCGGTCGGCCAGTCCATCAAGATCAACCGGCAGACCTTCCGCGTCATCGGCGTCTTCGACGCCAAGGGCGCGTCATTCGCCGGCAGCCAGGACAACATCGCGGTCGTGCCCATCACCGCGGCCTGGGCTTACCTGACCGGAGGCCGCAACAAGAACATCTCGCAGATCGTGGTCGAGGCGACCGGCTCGGACAGCGTCAACGCGGCCAAGGACGAGATCACCAACATCCTGGTCACGCAGCACCACGCGGACCCCAGCAACCCCGACTTCCAGACCGTCAGCCAGCAGGACATCCTGAACACCTTCAACCAGATCACCGGGGTGCTGACGCTGGTGCTGGCGGCCATCGCCGGCATCTCCCTGGTGGTGGGGGGGATCGGGATCATGAACATCATGCTGGTGACGGTCACCGAGCGGACCCGCGAGATCGGGATCCGCAAGGCGATCGGCGCCCGCTGGCGGGACATCCTGCTGCAGTTCCTGATCGAGTCGATGGTGCTCTCCGGGCTGGGCGGCCTCCTGGGCATCGCGGTGGGCGCCGCGCTGAGCGCCGAGGCGCCCAACCTGATCCCGGCCAGCGCCAACTTCCCGCCCCCGGTCGTCTCCGTGCCGTCGATCCTGCTGGCCTTCGGGGTGTCGGTCGGGATCGGCCTCTTCTTCGGCATCTACCCCGCCAACCGCGCGGCCCGGCTGCGCCCGATCGAAGCCCTGCGCTGGGAGTGATGAAGTGACCAACATGAAGTCGTTCGCCGTCGTCCTCGTGGTCGTGGTCGCCATCCTGGGCGGCTTCTACGCCGGCTACAAGTTCGCTCAGGCCAAGCCGGTGGCCGCCGCCGGCACCGGGGCGGACAGGACCACCACCGGCGCCGGCGGGACGGCGATCGGCCGGGGGGGAGCCTGCCCGACCCCGGGCGCGACTCCCTCCGGCGGGCGGGGTGGCACCCTGAGCGGGGTCGCCGCCGGGACCGTCACCAGCCTGACCGCCAGCTCGATGACGGTGCACAACGCGCAGTGCAACACCGACGTGAAGGTCACCTTCGCCAGCAACGTGGCCGTGCGCAAGACGGTCACCGGTTCGACTGCGGACCTGCAGCAGAACCAGACCGTCACCGTGGCCGGCCGGCCCCAGGCGGACGGCAGCATCCTGGCCAGCTCGATCACCATCGGGGCGGTGGGCGGGCAGCCGGGCGGCCGGCCGGGCACTCCGCCTCCCGGAGGCTAGCCTGGACTCCCGGCTGGCCTGGACGCTGGCCGCGGTCGTCCTCGCCCTGGCCGGCTGGTGGATGCTGCTCCACGAGGTCCTGGGCGGCGGCGGCTACGTCGTGATCGGGATCGGGCTGGGCATCTTCTGCGGCGTGATCGGCAGCTTCGCCCGCGACCTGCTGGCCGGCAGCCGGGAGCGCTTCTAGTGGACTGTAACGACCGGAGCTGGAGCAGGCCGAAGGCTCGGAGACCGGCGTTCCAGGCGGCCGGTGCCAAGGCGCGGGTGGCGCATGGAGGAGCCCACCCGCCGGTGAGTGACGACGGGCGCCGGGTCCTGCAACACCGGCATCAGCGCCCGTAGGGCGCCCGGCCGGCTGGGGCGCCGGATGCTCCAGATACGGTCGGTACGGGCCACTAGGCCGGGCGCCGCCGGACGAGCAGCAGGACGATCAGGACGTGCGTGACCCAGAGCAGGGGTACGTAGTAGGTGACGATGTACCAGCCCGGCCCGAGCTGGTAGCTGGTGAGGTTGGAGCTGATGCCGACGTACATCGCGTTGGCGAGGTCGGCCATGCCCCAGATGCTGAAGACCCAGACCAGCAGCGTGGCCGGCCCCCAGCGGTAGCGCAGCGAGAGGATCGCCAGCAGGGCGAGGGCGGCGGCCACCAGGTCCCCGTAGCCGATCTCGGCCGCGGCCTGGGCCGGCATGTTGGTTCCGATCTGAGGGGCCAGCAGGCTCAGGCCGACGGTACGGAAGCAGTGCACGAACAGAAGCGGCACCAGAGCTCCGGCCGGCGGCCGATCGCGGAGGCGCGGCCAGGCGTACCACCAGGCCAGCAGCCCGAAGAGCAGAAGGCTCGTCGCGATCTCCAGCCCGAAGACCTGCAGCGTCCCGATGGCGCTGGGAGCATAGCCGGGATAATCGAGACGTGGACCGCATCCTCATGGAGGGGATGGCCTTCTTCGGCCGCCACGGCGTCTTTCCGGCCGAGCGTGAGCTGGGCGCCCGCTTCACGGTGGACGTCGAGCTGGAAGGCGACCTCGGCGAGGCCGCCCGCAGCGACCGCCTCGACCGCACCATCAACTACGCCGAGGCCTACCAGGCGGTCCGGGAGGTCGTAGAGGGAGAGCCGTGCCACCTCCTGGAAGCGGTGGCGGAACGGATCGCCGACCGCCTGCTGGAGCTGCCGCGGGTGGAGGCGGCCACCGTGCGCGTGCACAAGCGGCCGCCGCTGGACGGCGAGTTCCGTTCCTTCGGGGTCGAGATCCGCCGCTCGAGGGTGGCGGCCCGGTGACGATCGCCTACTTCGACTGCTTCTCGGGCATCTCCGGCGACATGACGCTGGGCGCCCTGCTGGACGCCGGGGCGCCGCGCTCGCTGCTGGAGGCGGCGGTGGAGACGCTGGGCCTGGCCGGCGAGGTCGGCCTGGAGGTGCGGCGGGCGGAACGCGGCCACCTGGGCGGGACGCAGGTCGTGGTCTCGGTCCGCGAGGGGCGCGCCCGCCGCCTCCCGGAGCTGGAAGCCGCCGTGGCCGGCGCCGACCTCCCCGCCGGCGTCCGCGAGCGGGCGCTGGAGGCGCTGCGCCGGCTGGGTGAGGCCGAGGCGGCGCTGCACGGCCGTCCGGCGGCCGAGGTGCACCTGCACGAGCTGGGCGGCGCCGACACGCTGGTCGACCTGGTGGGCGCTTTCTGGCTGCTCGACGGGCTGGGGGTGAGCCAGGCCTACGCCTCCCCGCTGCCGGCCCCCAGTGGGTTGGGCGGAGACGGCCTACCCCACAACGCTCCCGCCGCCCTGCGCCTGCTGGCGGGCGCCGGCGCGGTGCTGGAGCCGGACCCCAGGCGCGAGGAGCTGGTCACCCCCACCGGCGCCGCCTTCCTGGCCGTGGCCGCCCGCTTCGAGCGGCCGACGCTGACCCTGGCGCGGGTCGGCTACGGGATCGGCACCCGCGACCGCCCCGGCAACGGGCTGGCCGTCTGGCTGGGCGAGCCCGCCGAGCCGGCGGGCGGCGTCTCCGTGATCGAGACCAACCTGGACGACATGGCCCCCAACCTGCTGGCGGCCCTGGTCGAGGACCTGCTGGCGGCGGGCGCCCTGGACGTCAGCGTCACCCCGCTCCTGATGAAGAAAGGCCGGCTCGGACACCTGCTCTCCGTCCTCTGCGAACCCGAGCGGGCGCCGGAGCTGGCCCGGCGCGTCCTGGAGTCCAGCACCACCCTCGGCGTCCGCGTCACGCGGGCGGCCCGGGTGCTGGCCGGCCGCCGGCTGCTGGAGGTGGAGACGCCGCTGGGGCGGGCGCGGGTCAAGGTCAAGGAGGTGGGGGGAGCGGCGGTGGACGTGGCTCCCGAGTTCGAAGACGTCCGCCGCCTGGCCGCCGCCTCGGGCCAGGACCTGACGCGGGTGCAGCGCCTGGTCGCGGAGGCGGCCCGCCGGCAGCTGGGCCTGCCGTGAGCGCCGTCCTGATGGAGGGCCGCGGGCTGGCGGCCTCGGTGCTCGACGAGGTGGCCGCGGGCGTGCGCCGGCGCCTGGAGGAGGGCCGCTCGCAGCCCTACCTGGCGGCCGTCCTGGTGGGCGACGACCCCGGCTCGGCGACCTACGTGCGCATGAAGCGCCGCGACTGCGAGCGGGTCGGGATCGCCTCTTCCGACCATCACCTGCCCGCCCAGAGCCACACGCAGGACGTGATCCAGCTGGTCTCGGAGCTGAGCCGCGACCAGCGCGTCAGCGGCGTCCTCGTGCAGCTGCCGCTCCCCCGGCAGGTGGACACCGCGCAGGTGCTGGAAGCGGTTGACCCGGCCAAGGACGTGGACGGGCTGCATCCCTTCAACGCCGGCCGGCTCCTGCTCGGGGAACCCGGCCTGGAGCCCAGCACGCCGGCCGGGATCATCGGGCTGCTCGACCACTACGCAGTCGCGATCGGGGGCCGGCGGGCGACGGTGGTCGGCCGCAGCAACATCGTGGGCAAGCCGGTGGCGGTCATGCTCCTCCGCCGGGACGCGACCGTCACCGTCTGCCACTCCAAGACCGCGGACCTGGCCGCCGCCTGCCGGGAGGCGGACATCCTGGTCGTCGCCATCGGTCGCCCGCACGCGATCCGGGCCGCCATGGTCAAGCCGGGCGCGGCCGTGGTCGACGTCGGTGTCAACTGGATCGCCGGCGAGCAGGTGGGCGACGTGCACCCGGAGGTGGCGGAGAAAGCCGCCTTCCTTTCGCCTTCGCCCGGCGGGGTGGGTCCCCTGACGCGCGCCATGCTGGTCCGCAACACGCTGCTGGCCGAGGAGCGGCGCCGCCCCTGACCTTCGAGCAGGCGCTCGAGTACGTGACCTCGCAGGGGCGGTTCGGCGTCAAGCTCGGACTGCAGCGGATCCGGGCCATCCTGGACCACCTCGGCCACCCCGAGCGCGGCCTCCGCGGGGCGCTGGTGGCGGGCACCAACGGCAAGGGGTCGACCTGCGCGTTTCTGGCCTCGATCCTGGGCGCGGCCGGGCTGCGGGTGGGCCTGATGCCCAAGCCGCACTTGAGCAGCTACCGGGAGCGCGTCCAGCTCGGCTCGCGGCCGATCTCGGAGGCGGACTTCGCATCTGCGCTGGAGGCGCTCCTGCCCCACCTGGAGGCGGTCGCCGGCGACCTCGGACCCCCGACCGAGTTCGAGATCCTGACCGCGCTGGCCCTCAGCTACCTGGCCCCGCGGGCGGACAGGCTGGTCTGCGAGGTCGGCATGGGCGGGCGCCTGGACGCCACCAACGTGCTCGACCTGGGGGTGGCGGTGATCACCAACGTGAGCCTCGACCACGTCCAGCACCTGGGCCCGACGGTGGCGGCGATCGCGGCCGAGAAGGCCGCCATCATCAAGCCCGGCAACCTGGCCGTCACCGGCTGCCGAGGCCCGGAGCTGGCGGTCGTGGAGGCAGCCGCCGCCGCGGCCGGCGCCAGCCTCTGGCGGCTGGGCCGCGAGCTCCAGCTGGAAGCCCGCTGGCGGGGCTGGGAGGGTTCCGAGATCGACCTCCGGGGGCCTGGGTTCGAATACCGGCGGCTGCCGGTTCCGCTGCTGGGCATGCACCAGGCCGAGAACGCGGCGCTGGCCGTCGCCGCCGCCCGGGCGCTGGGCGATGTTACACGTGTAACCGAGGTCCGCCGGGGGCTGGCCGGCACCCGCTGGCCCGGCCGTCTGGAGGTGGTCGCCGAGCGGCCGCGGCTGCTCCTGGACGGCGGCCACAACCCGGACGGGCTCGACCGCCTGCTCGCCGACCTGCGGCGCCTGATCGGCGCCGCCCGGCTGGTGGTCGTCTTCGGGTCCATGGCCGACAAGGACCTGCCCGCCCTCCTCGAGCGCCTGCACGCCATGGAGCCGGCGAAGGTCTTCTTCACGGCCGCCGCCAGCGCTGGGACCCGGGCCGCGGACCCCGCCCTGCTGGCCAGCCTCTACGGAGCCGGGGGCGAGCCGGTCACGCCCTCCGCGGCCGCCCTGGCGAGCGCCCGCCGGCTGGCGGGAGACGAGGGGACGGTGCTCGTCTGCGGCTCGCTCTACCTGGTGGGCGAGCTGCGAGCCTGGCCAGCAGAGCCGGCAGGTCCCGGATCGACTGCAGCGTGAAGTAGGCACCCGCGGGCGCTTCGGCCAGCTCGTGCGCCCAGGTCACGTGGTAGGGGATGTGCACCGCCCGCCCGCCCACGGCCAGGACCGGGATCACGTCCGAGCGCAGCGAGTTCCCCACCATGAGGAAGGCGTCCGCCCGCACGCGCCACCTTCTCAGCAGCCGCCGGTAGGCGGCCGGGTCCTTCTCGGAGAGGATCTCGATCCGCCAGAAGCGGCCGGCCAGGCCCGAGCGCGCCAGCTTGCTCTCCTGGTCGAAGAGGTCGCCCTTGGTCACCAGCGCCAGCCGGTGCCCTCGGCCCAGCTGGTCCAGGACATCGGCCACTCCGTCCAGCACCTGGACCGGCTGCCGGAGCATCGCCTTGCCGGCCTCCAGGATGGCCTCGATCTCGGCTCCCGTCACCCTCCCCCCGCTGACCTCGATCGCGGTCTCGACCATGGAGAGCGTGAAGCCTTTGATGCCGTATCCGAAGAGCTCCAGGTTGCGGCGCTCGGTGGCGGCCAGGCGCCGGTCCAGCTCCTCGCCCGGGGCGTAGGGACGCAGCAGCTCGCGCAGCCGTTCCTGGGTGAGGTTGAAGAGCGACTCCGAATGCCAAAGGGTGTCGTCCCCGTCGAATCCGACGACCGTCGGACTAGCGACCGTCGGGCGCGATGATGCCGCTCGTCCGCCGGACCTCGAGCCCGCGCTCCTGCAGGCCGTCGATCAGCCGGTTGAGGCCGATCGAGTCCATCGCCATGTGGCCGGCGATGACCAGGTTGGCGCCGGCCGGAGCCGCCTGCTGCAGCTGGCGCAGGTCGTCCTCGTCGATGTGCATGGCGATGATGGTGCTCACGCCGGCGTCGAAGTAGGTCTTGAAGACCGAGAACCCGCCGTTGGTGCCGCCTGCCATCGCCACCACGTAGCGCCCGACCGGGTTCTCGGGCTCGCCGATCCACGCCTCCGGCTGGAAGAGCGAGCCGCGCACCTCCGGGATCTCAGCCAGAGCCTGCAGCAGGTCACCGACCTGGGAGTCCTCGCTGACGCGCTGCGTCAACCAGCGCTGGACGAAGGCGCGGGACACGATGTCCGGCGGCAGGTGGATGTTCAGCAGCGGGAGCCCGATCAGACGCGCCGTGTCCAGTACGCGGTTGTAGTTGGAGACATGCCGCCGCCGCCCGCGCTTGCGGATCCGCGCCGCCACCGCGGCGCGCGCGATCGGCTCCGCGATCCCGGCCTCGGCCATCTGGTCGACCATGCCCCACATCACCTGCGCGAAGCGGGCCACCGGGTTGCCGCCGATCGGATGGTGGGCGACCACCACGTCGAACCCCGCATCGCGCGCGAAGAGCAGCTCGCCGACCTCGACGTCGATCCCGAACAGCGCCCGCCGGAGCCCCGACCCCGGGATGTAGATTGCGGAGTCGGCCGGCACCTCGCTCAGACCGGCCTGCTCGAGGGCGACCGCCATGATCTGCTCGGTGTCCAACCGGCCCATCTTACGGGGAGGCCTTTGAGCGCCGGCAGCGCGCCGTCGAGCCGCCTGGTGCGCGCCTTCGGGTATCCGTTTCAGGGCGGCTTCCGCTGGAGCTGGGTGGCCGGACCGCTCTGCGTCCTGCTCCTGCCGCTGGGCGCCGTTCCCCTGCTCGGCTACTCGGTGGAGGCGGTGCGCGCGTCGGCGGCCGACCCGGCGGCGCCGCCGCCGCCCTGGCGCCTGGCCCCCCGGCAGCTCGCCGACGGCGCCCTGGTGGCGCTGGCGGTGGCCCTCTTGACCGCGCCCTTCGCCGCCCTCTGGTGGCCGGCCGCCTCGGGCGTGCTGGCGCTGCAGCTCTGGCCCCAGCGCGACCCCTTCCTGGACCGCCTCTACGCGCTCACCCTGGCCGGCTCCCCGCTCGCCCTGCCCTGGGGCCTGCTCCTGCTGGCGGTGATGCCCCCCGCCACAGCTCGCCTCGCGCAAGGCGGGGTCCGCGACTTCCTCGACCTCGCCGCCGGCTTCCGGCTCCTGCGCCGCCGCTTCCAGACCTGGAACCTGGTCGCGGCCGGGATCGTGACTGGCTGGGCACTGGGGCTGGCCGGCTCCGCCCTCTGCGGCGCCGGCGTCCTGCCCGGCGTCTTCTACGCCATCCTTGTCTCCGCTCATGCCACCGCCGCGCTCGTCGCCGAGGATCCACCCGCTGGGTGACGCGGCGGCCCTGGTCGACCTGGGCCGCCGCCTGGACACCGCCCTCAACACGCGCTGCCTCCACCTGGCGGCGGCGCTTCGCAAGCACCACGCGGTCAGGGAGGCGATCGCCGGCTACGCCAGCGTGGTCGTGCACTACGACCCCGAGCAGATCTCCTTCCGAGGGCTGTCGGCGGCGGTGAGGAGGCTGGCCGGCCTGCGGGCCAGGGCGGCGCCGGTCGGGCGCCTGCACCGCATCCCGGTCGCCTACGACGGACCCGACCTGGAGGCGACCGCGGACGCGCTCAAGCTCGAGGTCAGGGAGCTGGTGCGGCTGCACACCGCGCCCTACTACCGGGTCTTCATGGTCGGCTTCGTGCCCGGCTGGGCCTACCTGGGCCCGCTGGACCCGCGCCTGGAGCTGCCGCGGCGCCGGGTGCCGCGGACCTCGGTGCCGGCGGGATCGGTCGCCATCGCCGGCCTCCAGACCGGCGTCTACCCGCTGCCGACCCCGGGCGGCTGGCACCTGATCGGCACCACCAGCGTGCCCATGTTCCTGCCCCAGAGCGACCCGCCGTCCCTCCTGCGGCCCGGCGACCGCGTGCGCTTCTTCGCCAGCGCCGGATGAGCGCCGAGGCGGCCCTTCGGGTTTTGAAGCCGGGTCCCTTCAGCCTGGTTCAGGACCTGGGCCGCCCCGGCCACCGGCTGGGCGGCGTCCCCGAGGGCGGCGCCATGGATCGCTTCGCCCTGGTGGCGGCCAACCTGCTGGTGGGCAACCCGGAGGGCGCCGGCGCCCTCGAGTGCGCCCTCGGGGGGCCGGACCTGGTGGCGCTGCGCCCCTGCCTGGTGGCGATCACCGGCGCCGACTTCGCGCCCAGCGTCAACGGCCAGCCGGTGGCGGGCTGGACCAGCCACTTCCTGGCGCCCGGCGACCAGCTGACCTTCAGCGGCCGCCGCCAGGGGGCCCGCTGCTACGTCGGCGTGGACGGAGGCCTGGCCGGCGACCGCTGGCTGGGCTCGGTCGCGACTTACCTGCTGGTGCGGCGCGGCGGGGTCGAGGGCCGACCGTTGAAGGCCGGGGACGAGCTGGGCCGCGCCGGCCCCGGTGTGCGGCCGGCGGTGGCGGGCCGCTTCCTGCCTCCGGCGGGCCGCCCCGCCTACGCCAGCCCCGCCCGGCTGGCGGCGGTGCCCGGTCCCCACCTGTCGAGGCTCAGCCCGGCCTCCCGGCGCGCGCTCTTCCGGGAGTCGTTTCGGGTCAGCCGGGACGCCGACCGGATGGGCTTCCGGCTCGAAGGTCCGCCGCTGGAGATCACCGGCCCGGAACTGCTGTCCTTCGGCCTCGCCGGCGGCTGCCTGCAGGTCCCCGCCTCCGGGCAGCCGATCCTGCTCATGGCCGACCACCAGACCGCCGGCGGATATCCGGTGGTGGCCGGCGTGGCCCGGGCCGACCTTCCGCTGGCCGCGCAGCTCCTGCCCGGCGACGAGCTGCGTTTCGAGAAGTGCGGCGTCGAGGAGGCCCACCAGCGCTGGCGCCGGCTGCGCGCCGGCCTGGAGACGCTGCGGAGTTAGCGGGCTGCTAGCAGGCTAGCTCTTGCGAGCGGCCTTGCGTTGCGGCCGGCGAGCCACCTTCTGGGCCTCGGCGATCACGAGGTCGAAGTCAGGCAGCGGCTGCTCCTGCGAGCGGACCCAGCGCCAGCGAACCACCCCCTCGGGGTCGAGGATGAAGACCGTGCGCATCGGCATCCCCGAGTAGTTCTTGACGTCGTCCCGGCGCACGCCCCACTCGCCCACGACCTTCCGCTCGAAGTCGGCGAGCAGCTCGAAGGGCAGCCCGCCGAGCTCCTCCGCGAAGGCCCGGTGGCTGAAGACGGAGTCCACGCTGATCGCGTACAGCCCCAGCCGGGACCGCTCGATCTGTTCGTGCCGGGACCGAAACTCGGTCAGCTCGGTCTTTCAACCGGGGGTGAAGTCGAGGACGTAGAAGGCGATGATGGTCGCCCCGTGCCGGGGCAGGATCTCCGAGAGCCTGACCTCGCTGCCACCGGTGCCGGGCAGCTCGAAGTCCGGCGCCTTCTCCCCAACCTCCAGCATGCGAAAAAAGTGTAGTTGCTCGCGCTCAGCGCTTGAGCGGACCGGTTCTGACGCCCGCCTGGCGCAGGCCCTCCCGGACGGTGTGGACCACCTGCGCCGAGCCCGGTGAATCGCCGTGGACGCAGACCGTGTCGTAGTCGCCCGAGCGCAGCAGGCGCAGCGCCTGCTCAGCTGCCTCCTCGGGGCTGAGCACGGCTCCCTTCTCGGTGCGGGGTCGCAGCCGGCCGTCGGGCAGGTAGGCGCGGTCGGCGTAGCCCTCGCGGTGGCCGGGCACGCCCGCCCGGCGGGCAGCGACCAGGATCTCGAACCCGGGCTGGCCCAGGAGCCCCACCCCGAAGTCGCGCGCCACCCGCGCCAGGGCGTCGGCCGCGGCGGGGTCGGCCTGGCAGCGGTGGTAGAGCGCGCCGTGGACCTTGATGTAGCCCAGGCTGGCGACCGCCGCCAGGGCGCCGACCTGGAACCGCACCAGCTGCTCGATCTCCTCCGGCCTCAGCGGCACCT
>WNFB01001939.1_pt1 | contig 17851 bp, 17 predicted proteins | sample 5400501 | NCBI WGS metagenome assembly WNFB01 (sample SAMN13153341, study PRJNA577476) | soil metagenome | isolation source: 200 cm saprolite under Douglas fir tree site 2 hole 1 | place: USA:California | collected 2015-04-18 | reverse complement strand
GCTCCACACCCCGCGCTTGACCGCCTCCGCCACCTGGCGCAGGTGGGCATTGCAGTTGTTCAGCTCCGACCACGAGTTGCAGATGCCGATCACCGGCCGGCCGTCGAAGACCGCGTCGCTGAAGCCCTCGGCCTTGAGGTACGCGCGGTGCATGAAGCCATCGAGGTTCTTGGGGGCGAACCAGTTGCGGCTGCGGAGCGTCGGCGGAGTCGTCGGGGTCGTCATGGCGTCCCACATTCTGCCCTGTTTGCTAGACTTCCGCCATGAGGGCGGCGCGGCTGGCGGGGCTCGTGGCGACGGCGGCGCTGGCGGCCGCCTGCTCGACGCTGACCCCGGCCCAGGACCGGAGCCTCGACGAGGTGCGCGCCTTCGCGGACGAGACCACCCGCCGCTACGGCCTGCCGCCCATCCATGTGCTGGTGAGCCACAACCCGGACAGCCCGGTCGGGTCCTACCGACGCGGCTTCTTCGCGGTGAACCGGCTGGTGCTGGGCTCGGAGTTCCGCGACGCCATCGTGGCCCACGAGCTGGCCCACTACGTGCTGGGCCACGACGCGCCCCTGGCCGGCGCCACGAATGACGCCCGCCGGCGCGAGGTCGAGCAGCGCGAGCTGGACGCCAACGCCACCTCGGTGGAGATCCTGGCCTGGGTGCGCCAGGTGCCGGAGGACCAGGCCCTGCGCATGGTCTACAGTTACCTGCTCAACGTCCACCGCCGCCTGCAGCGCTCCCCCGGCGAGGACCTGCTCGGCCACCGCCCCCCGTGCGACGAGATCGCCGACCTGCTCCGCCGCTATCCCCAGCAGCTCGTCTGGACGGCCCGCCTGGAGTGCGCCCCGGCCCGGCCGAGCGTGGGCGGATAGACAGGCCGCGGCCCGCGTGGTACAAAGACACGGTTATCTTTGGGCTCGTGGTGCAGCCTGGTTAGCACACTGGACTGTCAATCCAGAGGTCGCGGGTTCAAATCCCGTCGAGCCCGCCAATCAATCAAGAGGTTAGAAGGGGGCGGCGCCCTGTCGCCCCCTTCACTTTGCCCAGGACTTTGCCCAGCACGGGATGGTGACGTGGAGATTCTCGGCCCGATTCCCTTCGAGGACGTCCTCTTGGCGTGGGCGCTCCACGAGCACCACGGCAAGCACTGCCACCTGGCTGCGCAGCGCGCCGCCCTGCGTCCTGAGCAGTTTCCGAGGTTGCTTTCCGTATCCTCACTCAGCATCGACGGGGCGTGATCCAGCCCATGGTGGAGACGGGCATCAAGGAATGCGTCCGCGTCACGGTGACTCCGGAGGACACGCCCTTGACGCACGACGAGCGCCGGGTTCTCTCGGCGCTCGTGTGCGAGACCGACTCCCGAAACGCTAGCTGCGCTTGGCGAGTCTGCGGCCGACCAGGCCGAGTCCGGTGAGGGCAGTGCCAAAGAGAATGAGGCTCGCCGGCTCCGGAACAGGATCCAGGCGGAAGTAGCCCGCCCCGGAGCCATCGTTGAGGATTTGGACCATCGTGAGGGAGTGAGCGCCCGGCCCCAGTTCGAAGGTCCCGTGGCTGAACCGGAGGTCAGCGAGGCAGAGAACCGGGTCGCTGCCGCAGACGTCACCCGGATTGTTCGAGGGCGCCGACGTTAGCCCGAGGACGACCGTGTCAAGTACGACAAATTGGTCGATCGCCTGGAAGGCGTCCGTCACCGTCAGGATCGTCGGGCTGGCGCTCGCGAAGGTCCATGGCGGGGCCCCCACAAAGGAAGCGTTGCCACCGCTGCTCGGGACGCACGCCAAACCCGCCGGATCAGCAGGCTGACAGCCTGTCGCCAAGGCGATTCCCGTCCAGCCGAACTCCCACCACGTGCTAAGGGCGACAGGGACAGCCTCGCTCGGGCCGGAAGCGCCGAGCATGACCAGCACGAACGTAATTCCCATCAGAAGGTGACCGAAAACTTGGCGCTGTGCTTTCATGAGCTCCTCCGGTTCGGCGCACCGCGCGGTGCGCCTTGCTGGGGAACGGCCTGTCGATGCAGGACTGCATATGCCGGACCGTCTCTCCTTAGGCGCATGGACCGCTTTCTCTCAAGCACTTGGGCGACCCCCGAGCGTGATGGCCTGACCGAGGCCGTGCAGCGTCGGACAGAAGGGTTTCACAGTCAGGGAAACACTTTTCACATCTCGCCGCGAGGCGGGCGAGGGAGTTGCCGCCGAGCTCCTAGCTCGGTCGGACCGCCGCCGAGTAGGTCGCCAGCTTCGCCCCGCCCTCGCGGAGCATGACCTCGTCGACGATCGCGTAGCGGCGGTAGATCGACTCCGTCCGGTGCCCCACCATTGCCATCGCCGTGGACCGCGGGACGCCGGCGCGCTCGAGGTTCCGGACGGCGGTACGTCGGAAGTCGTGCGGGATGCGGCCCGGCAAGCCCGCCGCGAGACAGGCCGCGCGCCAGGACTTCGTGAAGCCTTTGAGCGGGCGCCCGCGCTTGGTCCGGTGGAAGACCCACGGAACGATGGCTCCGATCTTCTTCTGGAGCGCGTCCGTCGTCGCCCGCTGGACCTCGAGGAGCGCCCGCAGCTCCGGGATCATCGGGAACGTCCGCCCGTCTCGGTTCTTCGTCGAGCCCACGTCTAACGTCACCACGCCCGCCCGAAAATCCACCTGTCGCCACTGGAGCGTAAGGATCTCGGCCTTGAGCCGCCAGCCCGTGAGGTAGGCGAACGTGGCCGCCGGCCGCCCGTAGTCGGGCAGGTGGGCGCGCACCGCTTCGAATTGGTCACGCTCGAAGAATCCGCGCCGCGCGTTGTTCTCCTTGAGCATCTCGATATACGGCATCCGCTGGAGCCGCTCGCCTTTGACCGCGAGCGAGAACATCCGCTTGAGCGCAGCGAGCTCCGCAACGCTCTCTCCAGCGGATCAGAGAAGAAAAGGGGACCTGTAACTATACGAGCTTACAAGTCCCCTCCGCCTACTCCACGTCCTGTCAATCCAGAGGTCAGTATTCGAGACGATGGCATAGCGCCGGTAGACAGCTTCCGTCTTGGGACCGCTGATCTTCATGGCGACGGACCGCGGGACGCCGGCTTGCTCCATGTTCCGCACCGCCGAGCGCCGCAGATCATGGAACAGGATGCCAGGGAGCCCGGCCGCCTTGCCTCCGCCCACGTCTTCCGGGGGTCCATGATCGGCTCCCCTGTGTGCGGTCCCTCCAGGTGGGGAACAGCCAGCCCACGATCCTAGTGAGATTCAACGATTCATCGAGTCGTGACGTGTTGAGCCGCGGCAGGATGAATCCGCCCACCTGGCTTGACGAGGGCAACCGGCCCCCTACAGCTTGTGCTCCCGGCCTCGCCAAGTGGGCTATGGTAATAATCGCTGTTCGAGCCGATTCGGTCCTCACCCGGGAGGAAAGTCTCGATGGCAATCAGTCGGAGGATGTTGGCCCTCATTCAGAAGATCGAAGCCGCTGACGCAGAGCATTTCGCCCGTCTCCGCAAGAGCGCGAAGCAAGACAAGGAAGCCAAGGCACTCGCCAAGACGAGGGCCGCCGCCCGCTCTGTTGAAGCGCGCTCGGCCGTCCAGAAGCGGAAAGCATCGTGACCCGTAGCTCCTTCGTTCAATTGTAGAGCCCGCCCGGCCGTTGCCCGTGTGCCCTTGCGGCCCGCGCTATCATTTGCCCGATGCCCGCGCCGACGAACGAACGCCAAGCCCTTGAGCGGGAGCGGGCCGAGTTGCCTGCTCACGTCGCCAACTACCAGCGGGAACTTGATGCCACGCCCCAGGAGAACAGGGAACGCCGAGAGCGGCTAGCGTGGCAGATTCAGCGGGTAGAGAAGCGGATGGCTGAGGTTCAGGAGCGGCTCGGCCGCACTGGCGGCTGATCGAAGGGGCCGCCTCTAGGCCCCAGCTCTGGACGGCGGCCGGCCGATGGCCTCGCGGATCGCAGGGAGCAGACCGGTGTGGATCAGGTGCTTGTTCACGAAACCGTCAGCGCCACTCACGGAGGCGATGCGCCGATAGGTGTCCTCGGTGTAAGCGCTCATGAGGAGGATCTTCGTCTGCGGCCGATCCTGCTTGATGCGCCTCGTCAGCTCCAGCCCGTTGAGGCGAGGCATCATCAAGTCCGCGATTACGACGTCAGGGCGTTCGCGTAGCACCACCGCGAGGGCCTCCTCGCCGCTTGCAGCCTCGCCCACGATGGTTATCCTTTCGCCCCTCATTTCCAGGATAACGCGGACGAGCCAGAGGTAGTCAGGGTCGTCGTCCACTACGACCACGGTGGTGACGCGCTCAACTCGAGTATCTGGCTGCACGATGGCTAGTGGAGCAGGCATCTTATGTGCCGCAGCGTTCTTGCCGACCCGGGAAAGATCTGCGTAGGTGTTTAGTCCACTGGCATCCGCGATGGGCTCGAAGGGGCAGCCTCGAGAGGGCGAGCGGCGCTATGAGACGAGCTAATTAGCCAGCGGTACCTACCGAGCGATCATCTCTGATCGATGACATAGATGCTGCCCGAGGCGCCGATGATGCGCCGGTATGGCACCGCGTGCAGGACGCGAGCCTCAGGGGGAATGCGGTTGACGATGCCGTAGCGGAGCGCCTCGCGCCCATTGACCCCGGGCACCTGGACGTCGCCATTCGGTCCGCGGGTGGCATGCTCGGGGTGCGCATACTGCAGCCAGCCGTTGACGATGTATCCGCCATCGAGCTGGCGGTCTTCGATCCCGGCTTGGCGAGCCCAGGCCACCGCGTCCCACAGGGCGTGGCTGTACTGCAGGTGGTCCCAGGTGCCGACGCCGCTGACCGTGGCGACCATCGCCACGCCAACCAGGGCGAGTCGCGGCCGTGGGATCCCCGCAGTGCCCAGGCGCAGCGCGGCCACGATCACGACGAGGGGCAGCACGTAGCGGTCGTAGAACAGCCACAACACCGTGCTCAGGGCGAAATAGCCCAGCGCACCCCACGCGAGGCTTCTCGCCTCGCCGGGTGGTCTCTTTCGCAAGAGCGGCGCCAACGCCAGCGCCAGCAACAGGGTGGCCACGAACATCGCCGCGAGGGCCCATCCCAGAGACCGGTCCGGCGCCGTCGTCAACGGCGGAACGAGCGCCTCCGTCGCCCCCAGCTCGCGGAGACTCCAGGTGAACTCCGGATCCAGCGGACCTCCGACCCCCTTGCGGGTGAAGAGCTCGCCCGAGAGTACGGCGGCGGCCAGCAACCCTCCCGGAAGGGCCGTGCGCACGTTCTCGCGCGAGAGGCTGCCGAGCGCGAGTGGCGCCAGCGCGCCGCCGAGCGTCCCGATCACGAGGGTGAGATTCATCGCGAGCCACGCGGGCAAGTCGGCGAGGCCGAGGCCGAACTTGAAGGTCTCCATCCGCCACGCCCACGAGCCATGGATCCAGGTGAGGTCGGCGCGGTGCGCCGTGAGCGCCGGCCGCGCGAGGATCAGGAGTACCAGGACGACGACCGGTGCCGCGGCAACCGCGAGTCGCCGCAGGGTGGGGCTCCATCTGGTCGAGGAAGGCCATGGCGCCAGCAGGAGGACCCCCGACAGGAAGACCCCCACCGGTCGAATGGCCACCGCCAGGCAGGCGAACACGACCGCCGCGGCAAGGGCCCGTGACGAGTGGCGCTTGAGGGCGCGAACGAGAGCGGCGAAGAACCAGATCACCAAGGCGACGAAGGGAACATCCGTCATGAAGGAGAAGGAGAGAATGAAGTAGACCGGATAGAAGGCCACCAGCGCGACGCCCACGAGGGTATCGGCGCGGCTCACGCCCATCTCGCGGAGCAGGGTGTGGAGGCCGAGAAGCCCACCCAGCGAGGCCACCCAGGTCGAAAGGCGCAACGCCGTGAACGAAAAGCCGAACGGAGCGCAGAAGAGAGCCCCCCAAAGCACCTGCGCCACGTTCTGGCTCACCGCCCAGTCCAGGATCTTGAGCTCGCCGGTGCGCAGCAGGTGCTCGACCGACCAGGCGTATGTCCAGTCGTCGATGAAGGGCGCGTTCTGCAGAGGACGCAGCGCGACGAGGGGCAGCGCCGATATCAGAACGACCAGCCCCAGGTCCGGGAGCTGCCCTCGCCCTCGGGGGTGGAGGGTCAGGCGCCGGCTTCCCACGCGCGTGATCTCAAGGCCCGCGAGTCCGCCTTCTGCCTTCGACCGTGAGCCCGCCCTGAACTTGCCCCGAACCCTCGAACGCGGAGAGAGATCGTCGGCGGCAATGTCGGAGAGGGGTGGCCGCTCACCGGTTGAATTCTGTCCAATGGTGGTCGACAGCAACCAATACTCTCGGCATCTCGTTCCACTGTCAATCCAGAGGTCGCGGGTTCAAATCCCGTCGAGCCCGCCAAACCCGCACATACGGAGCGCGGCGCCCTGCCGCGCTTTCGTATTTTTTCCCGATTGTCCGAAAACTTGTCCGATCACGCGCCGGCCTGCGGGAGGGTCGATGATGGCGCGCACGCGCGGGACCGGACGAGTCTTCACGCGGGGTGGCTCCCGTTGGATTGCCTATTGCCACCGGGGCGAGGAGCGGCGAGAGAGCGTTGCCCTGGCGCTTGGCAAGCCCCCGAGCCACGTCAAGGTGACCGATGCGTGGAACCTGCTCAAGAAGCGACTGGCCGAGATGGAGGATGGGCCCCTGAGATTTGCTCGCTCTTGAACAAGCAGATCACATCGGCCGTGACTCGCTCGACGAGCAGGAAGGCCGCAGTGAAGGCGAGCACTGCGACTATATGCTTCATGGGGTAGCTCCTCCTCTGTGGCGCGCCCCCGGCGGTGCCGCGCGTGGTCAGACGTGACGCTCACTCGATCACCTGATCCGCCCGCTGTAGGAGCGACTGGGGGATTGTCAGGCCGAGGGCCTTGGCGGTCTTCAGGTTGATCACCAGCTCGAATTTCGTGGTCTGCTCGACAGGGAGGTCGGCGGGCTTGGTCCCTTTGAGGATCTTGTCCACTAGGTACGCGGCCCGACGGTACATCTCGACGAGGCTGGGACCGTAGGACATGAGGCCCCCGCTGTCCACAAACTCCCGCATTCCGTACATTGCCGGTAGCCGAGCCGTCGCGGCAAGCGCAAGGAGCCGCGCCTGGTTCGTAATGAGCACCGGGTCTCGCAGGATCACGAGTCCGTCCACATGTCCCTTGATCGCGGCCCGAAAGGCGCGCTCAAAATCCTCGGCACCCTGCACTCCGACGACTTCGAGCTGCAGCCCGAGGGCTCGGGCCGGTGCCTCGCTCGCTCTCAACACCAGCCTATACACTGGGTTGACCGGATTGATGACCACGCCGACCCGAGCGATTCTGGGGACCACTTCCTTGAGCAGCTCAAGCTGCTTGCCGATCGTCTCCTCCGTGATGAACGTGGAACCCGTGACGTTGCCGCCGGGCCGGGCGAGGCTTGCGATCAGGCCCACCCCGACGGCGTCGCCTACCCCAGCGAAGACGATCGGGATCGTGCTCGTTGTTTTCTTGGTGGCTAACGCTGCAGGGGTACTCCACGCCGAGAAGATGACGTCTACCCGGAGGCGGACCAGCTCCGCGGTGAGGTCGGGAAGGCGATCGTAGCGTCCGTCAGCCCAGCGATACTCCAGAACGATGTTGGGCCCCTCGACGTAGCCCAGCTCACGGAGCGTTTGGCGGAACGCCTCGAAGGAAGGACCAGGGCCGAATGAAGAGGAGAACGGTGAGAGCACGCCGACCCGGTAGACCTTCCCCCCCTGCTGTCCCTCGGCGGCGAGCGGCGCGGCGAGGAGGCTTCCGGCGATAGTCGCCATGAAGGCGCGTCGAGGCATCTCGGGCGAGCAGATGGAGTCCACAGGTTCTATCCTCACGGTCTGGCCGGGAGTGTACCAGTGCGGGCGGACGTGGGGGAGCGCGAGCGTGCCCTTGCTGGGCTATCCTCCCGTCATGGTCCCGCCGCCCATCTGGCCGACGACGCTCCCGCCGAAGACCCGTCGAGAGATGTTGGACTGACAGATCCGGCGGGATCGGAAGCGGCTGGCGGAGACTAAGGCGAGGCTGGCCGGTGAGACTATCGGCACGCGAAGGTACATTGACGACTATATCCAGTGAAGGGTCCGCTCGCCCTCACGGCCGCTTCAGCCGCAGGTCCTCCAGCGGGCCCGAGTACGCGAAGCTCCGGATCAGGTTGATCCCCGGCTCCTCCAGGCGCGGACCCACGCCCCAGATGAAGGCCAGCTCGTATATCGGGATGTGGGTCAGCCGCTCGTGGAGGATGCCCTGGATCTGATGGACGAGCGCTTCGCGCTTCTTCACGTCCGTCTCGCGCGCTTGGCGCTGGAAGAGATCCTCGACCTCGGGACTCACGCCGGACGTGTAGACGCCGTTCTTACTGACGTACGCGTCGAGCCGGGTGGCGGCATTGCCGCCCGCGCCCGTGATGCCCACGATCACGTTCTTGAGCTTCTTCTCGCGCCACGCCGTCGTCATGGCTGCGCGCTCCATGGTGCGGATCTTGGTCCGGATCCCGACACTCTGCAGATAGCTGGCCAGGGCCTCGCCCATCGACAAGTAGGGCGGCCACGGATAGAGGTCGCCGGCGTCGAAGCCGTTGGGGTAACCGGCCTCGGCGAGGAGCCGCTTGGCCTTCGGCGGATCGAAGGCGTCGGGCTCGAAGAAGCGCGAGAACTCGAGCACGCGCGGAATCAGCGAGCCCGTGGGGAACGAAAAGCCGAGCGTCTCGGCTTGGTTGAGCGCCTGCCGGTCGATGGCGTGGCTCGCGGCCTGCCGCACCCGCCGGTCGTGCCAGGGGGACTTCGGATCCCACTGGTCGGGGAGGTCGAGCCAGAAGGTCCCCTGCGACTCCTTGGGCGCGACCAGCCTGAATCCCGGCGTGCGCTGCACGTCCTCGGCCACCGGGCCGGTCAAGAGGTAGGCGATGTCCACCTCGCCCTTCTTGAGGGCGGCGGCACGCGTGGTCTCGTCGTGCATGCTGCGCAGGACCAGCCGCTTGACGTTGGGAACCTTGCGCCAGTACCCCTCGTACGCCTCGAGCACCAGCTCGATGCCAGGGTTGAAGCTGACGAACTTGTACGGTCCGGCGCCGATCGGCGCCCGCTTGAAGCCATCCTCGCCGACCTTTTCGACATAGGCCTTGGGCACGACCCAGCCGGAGCCCGTGGCGGAGGTTCCGTAGAACGTCATGAAGTCCGGCCACGGTTCCTTGAGGACGAAGCGCACGCGGCCCGAGTCCACCACCTGAACGTCGCGAACGCGCTCCTTGAGGAGCTTCGCCCCCGCGCCCTTGTACCGCTCGAAGGAGAACTTCACGTCGGCGGCCGTCACCGGCTCGCCGTTGTGGAACTTCACGCCCTTGCGGAGGACGAACTCGTAGGTGAGCCCGTCCTTCGACTGTGTCCATGACTCTGCGAGGCTGGGGGTATTGATGCCCCCCGGCATCGGCTTCACCAGCGCGTCGTGGAGCGCATAGAGCACCATGAAGGGCGTGATGATCCCCTCGGTCTCGGCGGGGTCGAGCCAGCGCGAAGCCAGCGTGATGTGGACGGCCCACGTGATGGTGCCTTCGGGCGCAGCCGCGACGGGGGCCGCGACGGCCCCACCCAGGACGAGCACCAGGAGCGTGACGAGGAGACGTGAGAACAATGACCTCATGGGTTCCTCCCACTCGCGGATGTCGAGTGCCGGATTCTAGCCCTCGGGCCGGGCGACGCGCAAGCACCGACGGCAACGTGTGGAAATCGGGCAGGGAGAATTTCCCGAACTATCGAGAAGAGAGAGGGACCACGTCAATCCAGAGATCGCGGGTTCAAATCCCGTCGAGGCGGCCTGTCGCCCCCTTCGACTTTCCTGCCGAGGAGGTAGTGTCTCAGTTTGACCGAGACACCCGCCCGGTTGATTCGCGTGGCATACTCCGGCCATGCCCAAGAAGGTGGATAACCACAAGGCGGCCGTGGCGCTCCACTTCGCCCGCATCCACAAGACGCTGCGGGTCGCAAACTGAGGAGGCGTTATGGTGGACCACCACCCGGTAGTGCTCCTAACCTGCGCCTGGATTCTCTGGGAGATCAGTTCTCCTACGGGAGCCAGCCATGAGTGGACGCACGACAAGATCGCGGCTGAGCCGACGTATCAAGCCTGTCAACAACGGGCTGAGCTTGGCATGCAACGTAGGATGGCTCAGGCCCGGCTAATTGGGTGGACTGTCACCCGTGGGGACTCAAACCGCCTGACATTCACGAAGGGGACGGATGGGTTCAGCGCGGACTTCTCGTGCTGGCCAGACGCCGTAGACCCAAGGAAATAGGCAGCGTAGGAGGACGACGTGACCTGTGATTGCGGACGCGAAATCAACCTCGCCCCCGATTCCAGCAGGGGGAACCACCAAACGACGCCATGCCGTTGTGGGATCAAGTGGCAATGGCATGCCCGAGGACAGCAGGCTACGAGCCAGGGTGCGGTGAGGCATGGCCCTGGCCCGTGCCCTGCCGGGGTATGCCCTGACTACGACCCGGACGCGAAATCTCTGGCCTTCTGAAACTGAGACACTACCGCCGAGGATGACCCCTTGACCCGCCTTCCGTACGCGCTGTAGCATGCCCCCGCCACTGCCCAGCCCCTGACCGGGCAGGTGGGACGTCAGAGGCCGGTCGAGCGCTCGGCCGCAGTCGCGCCGAGCAGGGAAGGCTGGATGCCCAAGCCTATTCCGCTCCGACTCCTCCAAGGGCAGCGCGGGTGACTGCCCTCTCCCTCCATGATCTGTCCGTCAACTTCGGGGGCCTGCGCGCCGTCGACGGCGTGAGTGTGAGCGTCGAGGCGGGCCGCGTCCACGGGCTGATCGGCCCCAACGGCGCGGGCAAGACCACCATCTTCAACTGCGTCACCGGGTACTACCGCCCGACGAGCGGGACCATCCGCTTTCGCGACCGCGAGGTGACGCGCCTCCGTCCGGATCAGATCGCCCGTCTCGGCATCGCGCGCACGTTCCAGAACGTGCAGCTCTTCCGCAGCTTGAGCGCCTTCGACAACGTCCTGGTGGCCAGGCACAGCCACATGCGGACCGGCGTCCTGGCCGAGGGCCTGGCGCTGCCCTTCGTGGGCCGGCAGGAGCGCCAGGCCCGCGAGAAGGCCGCGGAGCTCCTGGACCTCCTCGGCCTCGCGGGCATCCAGCGGCAGGCGGCCGGGAACCTCCCGCTGGGCACGCAGAAGCGCGTCGAGCTGGCGCGGGCCCTGGCGCTGGAGCCCACGCTGTTGCTGCTCGACGAGCCGGCGTCGGGGCTGAACACCGCCGAGATGGAGGCGTTCGCGGAGGTCCTGCTCCAGGTTCGGGACCGCTTCGAGCTGACCATCCTGCTCGTCGAGCACGACATGGGCCTCGTGATGACCATCTCCGACACCATCACCGTGCTCAACTTCGGACGCAAGATCGCCGAGGGCACTCCGCGAGACGTCCAGAGCAATCCCGACGTCATCAAGGCATACCTGGGGGAGAGCGCCGGTGTCGATGCGCGCTGATCCCTCGAGCAACCGCCCGTCCGGGCCGTCCCTGCTCACCGTCGACGGGATCGAGACCTTCTACGGCGGCATCCAGGCGCTCAAGGGCGTGTCCCTCGAGGTGCCGGAGGGCTCGATCGTGACGTTGCTTGGGGCAAACGGCGCCGGAAAATCGACGACGCTCAAGTCGATCTCCGGTCTGGTGCCCCCGACCCGAGGCACCGTGGCCTTCTCGGGCCGGCGGATCGATGGGCTTCCGTCGGAGAAGATCGTGCGGCTGGGCATCTCCCACGTCCCGGAAGGGCGCGAGCTCTTCCCCGAGCTGACCGTCCTCGAGAATCTCAAGATGGGCGCCTACACCCGTACGGACAAGCGGGCGGTCGAGCGCGGCCTCGAGCGGGTCCAGGCGCACTTCCCCATCCTGGCCGAGCGGCGGCTGCAGCTGGCGGGGACGCTCAGCGGGGGCGAGCAGCAGATGCTGGCGATCGGGCGCGCGCTGATGGCGGCGCCCCGGCTGATGCTCCTGGACGAGCCCTCGCTGGGGCTGGCCCCCATGCTCGTGGAGGAGATCTTCCGCATCATCCGCGAGATTCACGACCACGGCACCACCGTGCTGCTCGTCGAGCAGAACGCCAACAAGGCGCTGTCCATCGCCGACTACGGCTATGTGCTGGAGACCGGAACGGTCTCGCTGGCAGGAGATAGTCGGCAGCTCCTGCGGGACGATAACGTCCGCCGATCGTACCTCGGACATCAGAAGCGCGCATGAAAGGAGGGGCCCCATGAACAGGTTTTTTGGCAGCTTCGGAGCTCTGTCGGCCCTCGTCGGCCTCCTCGTCCTCGGCGGGAGCGTGCCCGCGCGGGGGGAAGACGGCGTCACCGACAAGGAAGTGGTGCTCGGCGCCGGCCTTGATCTGACCGGTGCGGTGGCCAACTGGGGGGTCAACATCAAGGCCGGGATGGAGGCGGTGTTCAATCGCGTGAACGAGGCCGGCGGCGTCCACGGCCGCAAGATCAGGCTGATCGCGTACGACCACGTGTATCAGCCGCCCAAGGCGGTGACCAACGCGAAGCGCCTCGTCGAGCGCGACAAGGTGTTCGCGATGATGGGCCACCTCGGGACGCCGACGACGAAGGCGATCAAGGACTATCTCGAAGAGAAGCAGGTCCCCGACATCTTCCCGGCCACCCTCGCCAGCCTGTGGACCACCTCCGGGAAGTGGCACATCGGCGACCTGGCCACCTACGTGGATCAGACCTGGCTGATGATCGACTACCTCGTGAAGGATCGGAAGATCCGGAAGATCGCCAGCTTCTATCAGGACGACGAGTACGGCCTCGACGGGCACCTGGGCGGGAAGGCCCGGCTCAAGCACCACGATCTCACCTACGTCGCGGAGGTCGACTACAAGCGCGCCGACATCGACTTCAGCTCGCAGGCGGCGAAGCTCAAGGAGTCCGGGGCGCAGGCGGTCATCCTGCAGGCCGTCTACCGCGAGCCGCCGCGGCTGGCCGAGCAGTGCCACGCCATCGGGTACCACCCGCTGTTCATCGGCCCCTCGCCGATCGTGCTCGACAAGACCATCGAGCTGGGCGGCAAGCACGTCGAGGGAGTCATCGGCGTGGAGGTCTACCCGCTACCCACCGAGCCCGGCCCCTTCCTCGATCTCTACCGGGCCGACATGAAGAAGTACTTCCCGAACCTGGCCCTGGACACCACGAACCTGTACGGCTATCAGAAGGCCGCCCTCTTCGTGGAGGCCCTGCAGCGCAACGGGCGGAACCTGACCCGCGACTCGCTCCTGAAGTCGATCGAGTCGATCAAGGACTGGGATCCAGGCTGGGGGCTCAAGTACAGCTACGGCGGAGACAGTCGCCGTGGCATGAGTCGCTCGGCCCGCCTGGTCGTCGTGAAGGACGGCAAGTGGACCAAGTTGAGCGACTGGATGGAGCTCCAGGAGGGCGGTCGGAAGTAGGGGACACCCAGACCAGGGGCGTGGTGGTGAGTGGAGCATGGTCGAGATCCTGACGAGTCAGGTGGTCAGCGGGCTGGCGACGGGCTGCGTCTACGCGCTGATCGCCCTGGGCTTCGTGCTCATCTTCAAGGCCACCGACGTGGTGAACTTCGCCCAGGGCGAGTTCGTCATGGTCAGCGGCTTCATCAGCTACACGCTCCTGGTCTGGTTCGCTCTCCCGTACTGGATCGTCCTCTTCGCCACCATCGCGCTGTCCGGCTGCATGGGCGTCGGCCTGGAGCGGCTGGTCGTTCGCCCCATCATGGACGCCCCGATCTTCAGTATCGTCATCGCGACCATCGGCGCCTCGACCGTTCTGCGCTCCTTCGCCGGCATCATCTATGGGTACGACGTGCTGCCGCTGCCCACCATCTTTTCCAAGGATCCCATTCGTCTCGGGTTCGTGACCTTCACCGCCATGGACGCGGGCGTGATCGGGTTCTCGCTCGCCATCATGCTGGCCCTCTATCTCTTCTTCAAGCTCACGAAGACCGGAATGGCGATGCGCGCCACCGCCCAGAGCCAGACGGCGGCCCGGCTCATGGGGGTGAGCGTCACGCGCATCTTCTCCCTCACGTGGGCGATCAGCGCCGCCGTCGGCGGCGTCGCGGGCGTGCTGATCGCCCCCATCATCTATCTGGACCCCAACCTCGGAGTCATCGGGGTCAAGGCGTTCGCCGGGGCGATCCTGGGCGGGTTCGGCAGCATTCCGGGCGCGATCGTCGGGGGCATGCTGCTGGGCGTGCTCGAGAACCTGTCGGGCTATTTCTTCAACGCCGGGATCAAGCAGGTGTCCACCTACATCCTGCTCATCCTGGTCCTGGTCGTGAGGCCGAGCGGCCTGTTCGGCGCCGCGCCGGTCCGGAAGGTGTGACCGGGATGAGGCCGAAGAGGCTCGAGCGACTCCAGGGACCGTTCTTCATCGCGCTCGGGGCCGGACTGCTCGCGCTACCGGTCGTCGTGGACAACTACGTCCTCTACGTCATGGCCAGGCTGTTCGTCTACGTCCTGGTGGCACTCGGTCTCAATCTGTTGACCGGCTATGCCGGGCAGGTCTCGCTGGGACACGCCGCCTTCTTCGCCATCGGGGCATATACCGCCGCGGTCCTCGCCGAATCCGGGCAGTGGTCCTTCGTGCCTTGCGTTCTCGCGGCGGCGGTGGTGAGCGCCGGCGTCGGCTACCTGCTGGGGCTGCCGTGCCTCCGCCTGAGTGGCCTCTACCTCGCGATGGCCACGCTCGGCTTCACCCTCATCGTGCAGGAGATGCTCCTGCAGCTCGCGGTGATCACGCACGGCTCGGAGGGCATGTCGGTGCGGCCGGCCTCGATCCTCGGACTCAAGTTCGACTCCGACTACCGCAAGTACTACCTCCTGCTCGTCGTCACCGTCGGCATGCTCCTGTTTGCCCGCAACCTGGTCCGCGGCCACACCGGCCGCGCGTTCCTGGCCATCCGCGAGAACGAGAGGGCGGCCGAGGCGATGGGCGTGAATCTCGCCCAGTACAAGACCATCGCCTTCGCGGTCAGCGCCCTGTACACCGGGCTGGCCGGCGCCCTGAGCGCGTACCTCGTGGGATTCCTCGATCCCCAGGAGTTCAGCTTCTTCCTCTCCATCCAGTTCATCACCATCATCATCCTGGGCGGTCTGGCCTCGCTCCTCGGGTCGGTGCTCGGAGCCGCCTTCCTGATCATCCTACCCGAGCTCCTGGCGGGGCTCGACGTCTGGCAGGCGCTGGTCTACGGGGTGATCATGGTCCTCACGATCATCTTCATGCCCTTCGGGCTCAGCGGCGCGATCCGCCGCTACGGCCATCGCTGGTTCGGGCTCGGCGTCGAGCCCATCGTCCCCCGCCGCCTGGGACATTGACGGGAGATCGGATCGGCTCGTCGGGGCTCATTCCGGCGCCACCCACCGGGCTCCGTCACGATCCGCCCGGGTGGCGCCGCGCACGGCGATCGCATAGAATCCCCGTCGCCCCGGGCGAGTCGACGCCGGTCAAGGGAGACCAAGTCCGATGACGCGCTTTGCCGACTACGCGACGAAGTACCAGACCATCCGCATGGAGCGACGCGACGGGATCCTCCAGATGACGTTTCACACCGACGGCGGGCCGCTGCAGTGGGGACTCTTGCCCCATGGCGAGTTTCCCCAAGCCTTCCGCGACGTGGGCAGCGACTCCGAGAACAAGGTCGTCATCCTCACGGGCACGGGCGACGTCTACTCCGGTCCCCGCGCGGCCGGGGGCACGGGCATGCGCAGCACGCCGGCCCAGTGGGATCGCGTCTACTGGGAGGGCAAGCACCTGCTGATGAGCCTGCTCGACATCGAGGTGCCGATGATCAGCGCCATCAACGGGCCGGCCTGGCGGCACTCCGAGATTCCGCTCCTGTGCGACATCGTGCTGGCCGCCGATGACGTGCAGTTCCAGGACTCGGCTCACTTCCCGAACGGGATGGTGCCGGGGGACGGTATGCACATCATCTACCCGCTGTTGCTGGGCTGGAACCGCGGCCGCTATTTCTTGCTGACCGGGCAGGTCCTCGACGCGTCGAAGGCGCTGGAGCTGGGCCTGGTCAGCGAGCTGCTCCCGCGCCCGGATCTGCTTCCCCGCGCCTGGGCACTGGCCGAGCAGCTCGCGCGCCAGCCCGCACTCCTCCTCCGCTACACGCGCGTGCTGTTCACCCAGCCGCTCAAGCGCCAGGTGATCGAGCACCTGGGCTACGGTCTCGCGCTGGAGGGCATGAGCGTGGTCGATCGAACCGTCACGCCGGAGGCATGAGCCGTAGGGGCGACATGGCCAAAACTCGGCTCAGGGGGTGACCGGGGGAGATCGGCCGCGTCTGGGTCCTCAGGAGGCCAGCTTGTAGAACCGAAGCGCGTTGTCGCCCAGCACCTTCCGGCGCGCCTCGGCGGAGAGCGGCGCGAGCCGCTCCCGCAGCTCCCGGACGACACCCATCGACGCGTCGATGTGAGGGTAGTCCGAGGCCCAGATGAAGTAATCGGCCCCCAGATGCTCCACCATCTGGGCGGTCAACGACTCGTCCGGATCGGCCGAGATCAGACACTGGCGGTAGAAGTATGCGCTGGGCGGCATGCTGATCGGCGTCCGGTGCGCCATCACGCGGTACTTGTGGTCCAGCCGGTCGAGCCAGGAGGCGATCCAGTTCGACCCCGCCTCCAGGACCGCACACTTGAGCCGTGGGTATCGCTCGAACATGCCCGAGCTCAGCATCTGGGTGAAGGCCGCCATCACGTCGATGGCCAGGAAGGCGAAGCCGAACAGGCCGTCCGAGGGGTCGTACCGTTGCCACGGGCGGAACCACTGGTGGTCGCGCACCACCACGTGGAACGCGATCGGCATCTCGAGATCCTGCACGGTCGCCCAGAAGCGGGCGAACGCGGGGTCGTCGAAGTGTCGGCCGCCCCGGGCGGCGAGGTCCGGCGAGAGGAAGACTCCCACGCAGCCGTCCGAGTGGGCGCGGATGGTTTCTTCTACGGCTCCCTCCGCGTCGAGGAGGGAGATGTGCGCGACCGGGTGGAGACGCTTGGGATCGGCCTGGCAGAACTCGACGAGCCATCGGTTGTAGGCCCGGGTGTAGGCGGTGGCCAGCCCGGGATCCGTGACGTGTCCTTCCCAACAGATGCCGATGGTCGGGTAGAGGAGGACGCTGTCGATGCCCTCGGCATCCATCACGCGAAGCCGTGCGTGCGGATCGTAGCCGCCGGGCGGGCTGCCCTCCGCGTATGTGACCTGCCCCCTGGTGAGCAAGCGCGCGGCGTCCATGTCGATGCCGCCGAGCGAACCGAGCTGCCCGCGCAGGGTCTTGAGGGGCCGGCCGTCGATCAGCAGCACCTCGTAGCCTTCATGGTCAGTATCGATCCGGATGGCGCGGTCCCGATACGACGGGTCGAGGTACTTCAGCCAGGTGTCGGCGGGTTCCAGCACGTGACCGTCAGCATCGACGACTCGTCCCGTTGGTTCCGAAGCCATGGGCCCTCCCTTCGACAGGAGCGGGTCGGAGACTTCGATACTGCACGGCGCCCCCGGTGGCGTCAAGGCGCACCCTTGTCGTACCGCCGGTGGCGCCGCGCGCCGCGATCGAATAGAATGCCCGCGCACCGGGGGAAGGAGGCGAACCGTGCCCAGGATCAACGAGGCGTTCCTCAACCTGCGGGCGAGCTATCTCTTCGCCGAGGTCAAGCGGCGCACCCAGGCCTATCGCGACGCGCACCCCGGCGTCCGCCTGATCGACCTCGGCATCGGCGACGTCACCCTGCCGCTTCCGGGCGTGGTGGTCCAGGCGCTCGAAGACGCGGCCCGCGAGCAGGCTCGGGCCGAGACGCTGAGGGGCTACGGGCCCTACGTGGGCTACGAGTTCCTCCGCGCGGAGAT
>WNFB01001938.1_pt1 | contig 17853 bp, 16 predicted proteins | sample 5400501 | NCBI WGS metagenome assembly WNFB01 (sample SAMN13153341, study PRJNA577476) | soil metagenome | isolation source: 200 cm saprolite under Douglas fir tree site 2 hole 1 | place: USA:California | collected 2015-04-18 | reverse complement strand
TCGGCCAGGAGGCCCGCGGCCGCGAAGGAGAGCCGCGAGAACGTCGTGCCCGCGGATCGCTTCAGGCCCGCCAGGTCGAATGGACTCTGGGCCACGCACCGCGCGAACGTCAGGAGGCAGAGATGGCTCAGGTTCAGGAGGAAGGCCATGAACTCGTCGTGGTGGTCCAAGGAGACGTCGACGAAGGACGCGCCGCTCGCCGCGAACAGCTCCTTCACCTCGAGGACCGCCACGGCATTCCCGCAGTCGCTGAAGGTGATGTTTCCGCTCGACAGCGGCCAGAGGCGAGGGCCGAAGACCGGGTGGATGCTCGCGATCCGCAGGCCGGCCCGTCCCATCGTCCGCAGCTCCTTCTCGATCGGCGCCTTCAGGCTCGCGACGTCGAAGATGAGGGCCTTCGGTTGGATCGCGGCGATCCGGTTCAGCACGTCCGCGGTCGCGTTCATCGGCACGGACACCGCGACGACGTCGGCCGTCAGGACCCCTTTGGCCAGGTCGGGCTCGAACGGGAAGCCCTCCACGGGCCCCGCGATGTCGTGGATGATGACGTCGTAACCGCGAGACCGGAAATAGAGGCAGAGCCAGCGTCCCATGCCTCCCGCGCCGCCGACCACGAGGATCTTCTGTTTCGCCGACGTCGGCACCTGGACGAGGTCCTGGACGCGCACGCTCTCGTCGATCAAGAGGCGCGCAAGGCCCTCCGCAAAGGAGAGGCTGATGCCCCGCATCGCGCCCTCCGTCAGGAGTCGTGTGAACACGCGATCCTCCGTGTCGGGCACCACAACGGGAAGGCCGAACAGCTTCTTCTCCACGCCGAGCTGCTCCGCGATGTGCAGGCGCTTCGCCACGAGGGCCACAATCTCCCTGTCGACGTCCGCGATTTCGTCGCGCAACCGCGCAATTTCCGCTTCGCTCATTGGTATCCGCCCAGGAACTTGAGATCCGGAAGCGATCCCTCGGGGACCGAGAGGATCTTCCGCACCTTCAGACCGCTTGATAGAAGCGACATCCTCTATTTCCGTGTTCATCTCGCCGCAGCCGAGCGTTGCTCGCAGACCGCGCGCTATCAACGTCCGAGTACCCCGACACCTCGGGGCGATCGGCCCACCGAACCCTCGCCTTCCGACGCCCATCATGATGGCAAGCTCGCGGTCAATTCCGCGACGAACCGCGCGATGGCCTCCGGCTCTGCGCCCTCTCCGACTCTCCGTACGATCGCACTGCCCACGACGATTCCGTCGGCTCCTGCGCCGGCCAATGCGCGCACGTGCGCCGCCGTCGTCACCCCGAAACCGACCGCGAGAGGGAGGTCGGTCACATGGTGCAGGTCCGAAATCCTCGCCGGAAGATCGTCTGACAGGTCGGGCCGGGCGCCGGTCGTCCCGAATCGCGAAACCACGTAGAGGAAACCTTGCGACGATTCCGCGATCGCGGCCGCGCGCTCGACGGAGGTCGAAGGGGCCACGAGCTGGATCCCGTCCAGTCCGCATCCCTCCAAAGCCTCCGAGATTTCGTCCGAGTCTTCCCAAGAGAGGTCCGGCACGATGACGCCGTCCACGCCGGCGTCCCGAACCTGCTCGGCGAAGGTTTCCAGCCCCATCGCGTAAATGGGATTCGCGTAGCTCATCAGGACCAGTGGAATTTCGGAATGCCGACGGAGGGATGCCGCGAGGCCGATGACGTCGCGAGATCGGGTCCCGGAACGCAGCGACCGTTGCCCGGCCCGTTGGATCTCCGGGCCGTCCGCAATCGGGTCCGAGAACGGGATCCCGAGTTCGATGACATCGGCGCCTCCCTGCTCGCACGCCCGGGCGAAGGCCTCCGTACGGCGGAGATCCGGATCCCCCGCCATCAGGTACGCCACGAGGGCCGCGCGCCCTTCCTGCCGAGCCGCCGCGAAGGCGCCGGGCAGGCGGCTCACAGGGTCACCCCCATCGCATCCGCCACGGTGGCCATGTCCTTATCGCCGCGTCCGGACAGGGTGACGACAATCGCGGCGTCTCGGTCCATCTCACGCGCCTTCTGCATCGCCGCGAACACCGCGTGGGCCGGCTCGAGGGCCGGCAAAATCCCCTCGAGCCGCGCGAGGGCGCGGAATCCCTCGAGCGCCTGTTCGTCCGTGACGGCGACGAACGACGCGCGCTTCGTGTCCTTCAGCTCCGCGAGCTGCGGGCCGACGCCCGGATAGTCGAGGCCCGCCGAGATGCTGTGCGTCTCGAGCACCTGTCCGTCCTCATCTTGGAGGAGGTACGACCGCGCCCCGTGCAGAATTCCAATGCGGCCAGCCGTGAGGGAGGCGGCGTGTTTCCCGGATGCCAGTCCGAAGCCTCCCGCCTCGGCACCGAGCAGCTCCGTTTCCTCGTTGAGGAACGGGGCGAAGGTGCCCATCGCATTGCTCCCGCCGCCGACGCAGGCGACGAGGACGTCCGGCAGGCGACCGATCTGCGCTTTCGACTGTTGCCGGATCTCTTCGCCAATCACACTTTGGAAATCCCGCACGATCGTCGGATAGGGGTGTGGGCCTACGACACTCCCGAGCAGGTAGTACGTCGTCGCGACGTTCGTGACCCAATCGCGAAGCGCCTCGTTGATCGCATCCTTTAGGGTCTGGGTTCCCTCCGGCACCTCGTGGACCGCCGCGCCGAGGAGGCGCATCCGGAAGACGTTTAAGGACTGTCGCTTCACGTCGACGGAGCCCATGTACACCTCGACCGGAAGGCCGAGGACCGCACCCGCCATTGCGGTCGCGACGCCATGCTGCCCGGCGCCGGTCTCGGCGATGACCCGGCCCTTCCCCATCCGCTTCGCCAGGAGAGCCTGGCCCATCACGTTGTTGAACTTGTGGGCGCCGCCGTGGCAGAGGTCCTCCCTTTTCAGGTAGATCCGGGCTCCCCCGACATGTTCGGTGAGGCGTCGGGCGAAGTACAACGGCGTCGGGCGCCCGCCGTAGTGGCGGTAGTACGATTCCAGTTCCGCCCGAAACGACGGATCCGACTTCGCCTCCTCGTAGGCGGCCTCGAGCTCGTGCAACGCGGGCATCAGGGTCTCCGGTACGTATTGCCCGCCGAACCGCCCGAAGCGACCTTTCTTCCGGATGACGGAAGCCTCAACCATGCCGCAGCTCCTGCAGTTTCCTCGCGGGGTCCGCGTGACGCATGATCGAGGTCCCGACGAGGACGGCGTCGGCGCCCGCGAGGAGCATCGCATCCACCTGGGCCCGAGTCTCGATCCCGCTCATGGCGATCACGGGCCGGTCCTTCCCTCGCTCCGAGAGGATCCGGGTCGTCGTGCCTCGATCGAGATCCATCGTGGCCAGGTCCCGGTTGTTAATCCCTAGGATATCGGAATCCGACTCGATCGCCGAATCCCACTCGGCGAGCGTATGAACCTCGAGGACGACGTCGAGCCCTCGGGAATGCGCGTCCTCGATGAGAGCCTGCCGGCTTGCGTGGAGGCGCCCGCGGCGGACGAGCGTCTGAATGAGGAGCACGGCCCCCGCCCCGCACGATGCCGCCGCGGCGATTTGCCGCGAGTCCACGACGATATCTTTCATGAGGACCGGGAAGCCCGTGGACACGGCTCGCCGCAGGAGATCGAGGTGACCCCGGAAAATCCGCGGCTCCGTGAGGATGGAGAGGGCGAGCGGATTGGCCCCCGCGATTCGGGCCAGGAGGGAGTCGAACTCCGCGGGGTCGCGTTCCCGCGGCATCGTCGGCGAGGCGAACTTGATCTCGGCAATCACGTCGGAGCGGCGGGGCGCGGCGCGGAGGGCGACGGAGAGAGAGGGGCTTCGGGCTCCCGAGGGCCGGAGATCGTAATAGCCGTCCGCGAGGAGACCCTCCGCGTTCCCGACGAGACGTTCCAGCTCATCCAACGTCATCGACCACCGAAAGATTTCCGTCCGTCGCCTTCACGAGGGTACGCAAGGTCTCGAATGCCCTCCCCGAGTCCAAGGCTTCCGTGGCGAGGGGCATCGCTTCGAGGAGCGAGGAAGCCTTCCCGGCGACCCGGATGCCGGCGGCCGCGTTGACCAGGAGCATGTCCCGCTTCGGTCCGCGTTCACCCTGCAGGATCCGCAATGCCTCGTTCGCGGCGGTCTCCGGATCCGAACCCGCTAACCTCCGCGGGTCCACGCGCTCGAACCCGAGGTCCTCCGGCTTCAGGACGAACTGACGCGTCACCCCGTCCACGACCTCGGCGACGATCGTCGGGCAGCAGAGGCAGATCTCGTCCACGCCCGCCTGGCCGTGGACGATGAGGGCGTGATCCAGCCCGAGCCGAGTCGTAACCTTGGCCATGAGAGGGACCAGGTCCGGGCTGAAGACGCCGAGGAGATGCCCTTTTGCCCCCGCCGGGTTCGTCAGCGGGCCAAGGATGTTAAAGACGGTCCGCAAGCCAATCTCCTTGCGCGGCCCCAGTGCGTACCGCATCGCCGGGTGAAACTTCGGCGCGAACATGAAGCACAGGCCGTGGGCCTGAAGGACCCGCTCCACCTCCCGCGGCTCGAGATCCACGGAGACGCCGAGGGCTTCGAGGAGGTCGGCACTGCCGCAACGGCTCGTGATCGCGCGGTTCCCGTGCTTCGCGACGACCACGCCCGCCGCAGCGACGACGAACATCGCGATGGTCGATACGTTGAACGTCGTCACGGGAGCGCCTCCCGTGCCGCAGAGGTCGACGACGCGGCCGTTCGATGGCGGGCGGATCGCCGCGCATCGCTCCCGCATCGCGGTGGCCATGCCCGCGATCTCATCGGGCCCCTCCCCTTTCATCCGGAATCCCATGAGGAACGCCCCGATCTGGGCCGAGGTCGCCGCGCCGTCCATGATCTCCGCCATCGCGTCGTGCGCGCGATCGAACCCGAGGGACCTCCCGGTCGCCAGGTCCGCGATCGCCTCGCGGATCATCGACGGGCCCCCTTCAGGAAGTTCCGCAGGAGGTCGGGTCCCTCCGGCGTCAGGATCGACTCTGGGTGGAATTGGACGCCTTCGACCGGATGGTTCCGGTGCCGCACCGCCATGATTTCGCCGTCGTCGGCGATCGCGCTCACCTCGAGGTCGCGCGGCAACGACGCACGGACGACGGCGAGAGAGTGATAGCGGCCCGCAGTCATCGGATTCGAAAGGCCCTCGAAGATCGTACGGCCATCATGGCGGACGACGCTCGCCTTCCCATGGCGGATCCGGGCCGCGCGTTCTACCGTCCCACCGTAGGCGGTCGCGATGCCCTGATGACCGAGGCACACGCCGAGCGTTGGGGTCGAGGGGCCCAGTTCTCGCAGGATGTCGGCACAGACGCCGAAGTCCCGCTCGCTCGTCGGACGCCCAGGTCCCGGCGAGAGGACGATCGCATCGGGCGCGAGCCGCTGAACTTCCTCCAACGTAATTCCGTCGTTGCGATGGACGGACGGGTCCGCGCCGAGCTCCCCGATCGCCTGATAGAGGTTGTATACGAACGAATCGTAGTTGTCAATGACGAGGACCTTCATGCGGCCGCCTCCCGAAGCGCGGCGCGAAGGCCCTCGAGCTTCTGCTCCGTCTCCATCCACTCCCGGGCCGGATCCGAGTCCGCCACGATCCCCGCGCCCGCCTGCATGTAGTACGTCGGACCGTCGGCGAACAGGGTCCGGATCGCGATGGCCGTGTCCAAGTTGCCGTTCAGCGAGAGATAGCCGACGACCCCGGCATAGGGACCGCGGGCGGTCCCCTCCAGGGCGTGGAGGATCTCCATCGCCCGCGGCTTCGGCGCGCCGCTCACGGTTCCGGCGGGGAACATCGCCGCGAACGCATCGAGGGAATCCCTCCCAGGAGCGAGTTCCCCTTCGACGCGGGAGACGAGATGCTGGACGTGGCTGTACCGCTCCACGGTCATATATTGCGGGACGCGAACGCTTCCGAAACGACAAACCTTCCCGAGGTCGTTCCGACCGAGGTCCACGAGCATGTTGTGCTCGGCCCGCTCCTTCTCGTCCGCGAGCAACTCCGTCCGGAACCGTTCCGTCTCCGGGAGGGTCGTCCCCGACGGCCTCGTCCCCGCGATCGGGAACGTCGTCGCCGTGAGGTCCTCCACCCGCAGGAGCATCTCCGGGCTCGCGCCGATCACCCGCCGCACGCCGAAGTCCAGGTAATACATGTACGGACTGGGATTCATCGCCCGAAGGGCCTCATAGAAGGCGAGCGGATCCCCCGCCATCCGACCGTAGTCCCGGCGGGACAGGACCACCTGGAATGCGTCGCCCTCCGCGATCGCCTCCTTCGCGGTCCCGACTGCATCCATGAACCGCCCCTGGCCGATCTGGGGCCGCGGGGCATCCGCGTGCAGTTCCGGTTCGGTCTTCGTCGCCTTCGGTAGATCTTCCAGGCGGGAGCGGCCGTGGGCGAAATACTCCGCCCGCCGGCGGGCATGATCGACGATCACGCCGTCGAGATAGAGTCCAAACTCGAATTCCGGGAAGGGCGAGTCCGCGTGCACGGGCACCGAATCGAGATTGCGAACGAATTCGTACGACACGTATCCGACGAGGCCGCCGACATACCGCCCGGGGACGCCCGGCGCGGCATGCTTTGCGAGGAGGGACCGGAGCGCCGCGATCGGCCGGTCCGTCTTGATCGTCTCGCCGTTTGACCGCAGCACGCCGGCTCGGTACGAGATGATCATCTCCGGATCGAAGCCCACGAGGGTCTGCTCCGCGAGCCGCGCCGGACCGGAGAGGCTCTCGAGGATGAACGCGTGCGGGTGGTCGTCCCGCGAGGCGGCGAACAGAGAAAAGGGATCGAGGCCCGGGTCGAGCGGGACGCGCTTCATCGGGCCGCCTCCAGCGGGACGGGTCGATCGCTACCAAACAGGACGTCCGCGATCCGATGTGCTGCGGCGGCCGGATCCGGGGCCTGGAACACCTGGCGACCCACGGCGACGCCCGCCGCACCGGCACGCACTGCGTCCCGAAGGCCCTCGAGGAAGGCGTTTTCTGACATGGTCCTCGGTCCGCCCGCAATGAGGACGGGCACCGGACAGCCTCGGACAATCGTTCGGACCCCGGCCGCGCTTCCCCCGAAATTCGTCTGGACGATGACCGCTCCGATCTCGGCGGCGGCTCGAGCGACATGCGCCGCGGCAGTGGCATCGTCGGAGGACCTTCCCGACTCGGCCGGCGCATAGGCCATGATCAGGACCGGCACTCCAAACGATCGGGCCGCATCGACGACGCCGCCCGCGTCCGTCATCATGCGGTCCTCATCGCGTGCACCGAAGGAGAGGTGCACGGAGACCGCGTCGGCTCCGATCGCGATCGCGTGTTCGACCGTGGAACCGAGGACCTTTGTTGTCGGGCCGGAACCGAGGAGTGTGCCGGCGGAGAGGTGCACTACCAAGCCCCATTCGGGCGGGATCTCCTTCGAAAGAGACGGGACCAGGCCCGGATTGGCCACGAGGCCGGAGAAGGGGACGGACCGCAGCCGACGGAGCAGTTCCGTGGGCCGTTCGATTCCCGGGATCGGCCCGGCGGGAAGGCCATGGTCGATCGCCAGGAGGAGCGTTCGGCCGTTCGTCCCTTGGATGCGCGAACGTCGTCGCTCCACACCGGCATGGGACATCGCGCTCCCCCAACTGTCCCTTTATGAGATTTGTACATAATATTTAGACATTATTGTACTTTATAAGACAGTCATTATGCAGGTGATCGGGCCGGGATGGATCGACCGTTATCGAGGGCCGCGTGCACTCGTCATGCGGCTCGGCTCGTGGATCCCGTTGCCGAAGAATTCCTTGTGCACCGCTTGAACCGCGTTCTCAAGATCCCGGTCGTCGACGGTGAATGTATAGGCGACCATCGAGGCGCCCGCAGAAATGAGTTGGACGTTGATCCCCCGTTCCGCCACCGCTCGGAACACGCGCGCTGCGACGCCGTGGGCATAACCCAGCCCCTCACCCACGAAGCTGATCAGGGACACATGCGGCAAGACCTCGATCCGCTCGACGAGCCCCGACGGGAGGCGGGCCAGGGTCTTCTTCGCGCGGCTCACTCCGTCCGCGTCGACGAGCAGGGCGATGCACGTTTGCGACGTCGCCGCACTGTACACATTCGTCCCCGCGTCTGTGAGGGCGGTCGAGACCTCGGCGAGCAGGCTCTCCTTGCGGCCAGCGCCCGTCGAGAAGACCTTAAGGGTCGCCAGGTCGCGCACGTACGAGATGCTCTTCACGTCCCCGCTGCGGTCCACCGTGTCGGGCCCGATGCGCGTGCCCGTCTCCTCCGGCCGGAAGATATTTTTCAGGACGATCGACGCACCGCACGCGCGGGCCGGCTGCACGGACCGCGGGTGGAGCGCCTTGGCGCCGAAATACGACAACTCGGCCGCCTCGTCGTAGGAGAGCGCGGACAGAGGAAACGCTTCCGGGACGATCTTCGGGTCGGCGCTCATGAAACCGCCGACATCCTTCCAGATCTCGATCGTTGACAGTTCGAGAGCGTAGGCCACCACGGCGGCGCTGTAATCGGATCCGCCGCGGCCGAACGTCGCCGTCTTGCCCTCTTGCGAGAGGCCGAAGAAGCCCGTGATCACGCTCACGTGCCCGGCCTGGGCTTCCCGCCGGAGGAACGGCGCGAGGCGGGCGCGCGTCTCGTCGAGCAGGGCCGACGCGTTCCCGTACGTGTCGTCGGCGAAGAGGCCGATCGCATCCGCCTCATGCGCGCGGGCGTCGACTCCGAGCCGGCCCAGGTTCGCGGCGACGACCTGCGCCGCGAGCCGCTCGCCGAACGAGAGGACGAAATCCCGCGAGCGCGGGGTCGTCTCCTCCGTGTACGCGATTCCATAGAGGAGCCGTTCGAGCTTCGTCGCGAGGGCCTCGATCGCCTCGACGCTCGAATCCTCGCGGGAGTCGGGCAGGAGGGCGCGATGCTTCCGACGCAGCTCCGCGACGTAGCGGTCGATCTCCTTCTCTTCCCGTGGCTTTGCCAGGGAGGCGATGAGGGAATCCGTTACGCCGGAGATCGCGGAAACGACGACGAACTTCCGCCCGCGATCCGCCTGGAGGATCTTCGCAATCCTCTCATACATGTCCGCGCTGCTCACGCAGTTCCCGCCGAACTTCGCGACTGTCCCCGGTTCAACCAAGATATCCCCTCCGGTGCGCAAGCTCCGCGTTGAGGACGCTGCCTCCCGCGCCTCCTCGGATCGTGTTGTGGGAGAGCAAGAAGAACCGGAGCACGCGATCCGTCACGCGGATCCGGCCGACCGTCGCCGCCATGCCCCGGGCCCGCTCCGGCTCGCCGGCCATCCGATCGAGGACCGGCTGCGGCCGATTCGGTTCCGGGCGCACGAGTACGGGCCGATTCGGAGCCGTCGGCAGGCCGAGGCGCTGCGCCTCCCCGCGGAACGACGAGAGGACCGACGCCACCTCGTCCGGATCGGTGTCCTCCGGGAGGGGAATCGAGACGGCTTCCAGATGGCCGTCCCGGACCGGGACGCGGGCGCAGTTCGCCCACACCTCGATCTCGCTCGGGACGACGCCCCCGGACCAGCGCCCCAGAAGTTTCTTCGCCTCCCGTCGCATCTTCTCCTCCTCCTGGTCGATGAACGGGAGGACGTTCCCTTCGATGTCCAAAGAGGGGACGCCGGGGTAGCCGGCCCCGGAGAGGGCCTGGTACGTCGCCACGTGGACCCGGTCGAAATCGAAGGCGTCCGCGAGGGGTTTGAGGGCCAGGACGAGTCCGGTGACGGAACAGTTCGGGTTCGTGACGATGAAGCCCTCGCGCTCGAAGGTCGGCTGCCGCTCGACGAGAGCGATGTGATCCGCATTCACCTCGGGAACCAGCAGGGGGACGTCCGCCTCCATGCGATGGGACGACGCGTTCGAGAAGACGCGGATCCCGGCGCGGGCGGCGTCCGCCTCGAAGTCCCGGGCTAGGTCCGCCGGCAAGCCGCTGAACGCCGCGGACACACCGGCCCGCTCGAGCAATTTTACATCGAGCGATTGCAATTCCCTGCCTGAGATGTCGGGAGCGAGGGCCACCCCCTCCAGTCGCCAGAAATCGGACAGACGGCCGCCGACCTTTCGTTCGGACGCGGTCAGGACGGCGAGCTCGAACGTCGGATGGTCCTGGAGCAGGCTGATGAAGCGCTGGCCGATCGTCCCGGTCGCGCCGACGACGGCGACGGGCAATCGGCTCATGCCTCGGTCCCTCCTGGGACCGTCACAGGAATCCCCCGAGGAGCATGAGATCGAGGATCGCCATCGCCGTCGCGTTCTCGACGACCGGGACCGCCCGTGGCACGATGCAGGGATCGTGACGTCCGGTGACGACCACTTCCGTCGGAGTCATCGTCGTGAGATCGACTGACCTCTGCGGTTTCGGAATCGAAGCGGTCGGCTTCACCGCAATTCGGAAGACGACGGGCATTCCGCTCGTGATCCCGCCGAGGATCCCGCCTGCGTGGTTCGTCGCGGTCGCGACCCTGCCTCCGTCGAGGATGAAGGGGTCGTTATGCTCGCTCCCGCGCATCGACGCCGCGCGGAATCCCGCGCCGAAGTCGACGCCCTTCACGGCGGGAATCGAGAAGAACAGATGGGACAAAACCGATTCGAGGGAATCGAAAAACGGTTCCCCGACGCCCGCGGGCAGTCCGGTCACGATGCCCTCGATGATGCCGCCGACGCTGTCCCGGTCCCTGCGGGCCTCCTCGACCTCCGCAATCATCCGATCCGCCGCATCGAGGTCCGCGCAGCGGACGGGCGTCCGCTCCACGTTGGCCTCGATCTCCGCGGGCGTGCATGGTCGGGCTGTTACGTGTCCGATCTGGGCGGCGTGCGCGACGAACCGGACCCCCTTCGACGCGAGCGGAGCCCGCGCGATCGCCCCCGAGACCACGAGAGGGGCCGTCATCCGACCAGAGAGTTGACCTCCACCGCGCAGGTCGCTCTTCCCCCCATACTTCATGATCGCGGCGAAGTCACCATGACCGGGGCGAGGGACGCGCCCCACCTGCGCGTAGGATCCCGACCGAACGTCCTCGTTCCGCAGGATCGCGACGATCGGCTCCCCCGTTGCGACGCCGTCGAGCAGGCCTCCCGAGAATTCCACGTGATCGGACTCCTTCCTCTGGGAGACGAGGAGGCTCTGGCCCGGTCGGCGACGGTCGAGTTGCCCTTGGACGAACCCCTCGTCGATCGGTGTCCCGGCGGCCAACCCTTCGATCGTGCACCCGACAAAGGGCCCGTGGCTCGTCCCGAAGATCGTCGTCCGATACCGCGTTCCGAAGGTGTTCATGCGACCACCTCGTGAAGGGCACCCAGGGCCTGGAAATCATCGAGGAAGGACGGATACGAGACGCGGAACGACCAGGGATCGGAGACGTCCACGGCGGCCCGTGCAACGAGACCCGCGACGGCCGCGGCCATCAGAATTCGATGGTCTCCGTGGGCATCGACAGATCCGCCAAGGAGGCGGGTCGGCCCGGAGACGAGGCAGCCATCGTCGGTCTGCTTCGCGCGCCCTCCGAGGCCGAGCAACATGGAGACCGTCGCCTCAATGCGATCGCTCTCCTTGAACCGCAGGTGGCGGCCGTTCACAAACCGAGTCTCCCCCTGCGCTTGCGATGCGAGCACGGCGAGGATCGGGAAGAGGTCCGGCGTGTCGCCAATGTCGACCGTCTGTGCGACCAGGGGACCCCCTTGTGCCCGGACCCGATCTCCGGAGACCTCGACGGGTGCGCCGAACGCACGGAGGATGTCGACAATTTTCCGATCGCCGAGCGGCCCGTCGACGTCGAGGCCCGTCACGGTCACGTCTCCGTCCGTGATCGCCGATGCAACAAGTGGGAAGGCCGCCGATGAGAAGTCGCCGGGCACGTCGGTGTTGGTCGCGCGGTACCGTTGACCGCCCGACGTCCTGTACAACCCGTCCTGCGCCGTCACGTCCACGCCGAACCGACGCATCATCTGGAGAGTCAACTCGACGTACGGTTCGGATCGGACCGGAGGGATGACGCGAACCTCCACGCCCTGCGCGGCGAGGGGGCCGGCGATGAGGAGACTGGACAGGAACTGGGAGCTAACGTCACCCGGAAGGCTCGCGGAACCGCCTCGAAGGACCCCGCGAATCTCGACGGGTGGCCTGCCGTCTTCCCCGAGGGAGATGGCGCCCGCCCCGAGGGCGCGCAGCGCATCGAGGAGCGGACCCATCGGCCGCTTCCGGAGGCTCGGGTCTCCCGTCAACGTCGTCGCACCAGGGAGTAAGGACGCGACTCCCGCCAGGAGGCGAAGGGTGGTCCCCGAGTTTCGGGCGTCGATGGGGCCGTTGGGGACCCGCAACGAGTCGCAATCGATGCGGACGCTCACACGGTCCCGAACGACATGGGCGCCGAACGCGACCACGCCGTCCAGGGTCGCGTCGGTATCTTCGGACCGGAGCGGTCGGCGGATCTGCGAGGAACCGCTCGACAGCACCGTGAGGACAATCGCCCGGTGCGTGACGCTCTTCGACGGCGGGGCCCGGATCGTCCCGGATACCCGCGAAGGTAGCGAGCGGTACTTCATCGGAACACCGCCCAGGGCTCAATCGGGCTCAGTTCGACGATGCGGACCTCGGATTCGCCGTCTTCCATCGCCTCCTGTACAGGCTTCGCGCGGTCTCGCTTCGCGAGGGCGAGGATTGCGGGTCCGGTGCCCGTGATCCCCGCCGCCAATGCGCCCGCGGCCCGGGCTCGATGGGCCGGTGTCTCGTCGATCCCGAGGACCGGCGCGTAGGCCGCGCTGTTGGCCTCGATCGCACGGAAGTAATCGCCTCGAAGGGCGAGATGGAATGCGGCCTCCACCGCCGGACGGATTCCCGCGAAATCGAATCCCTTCAGGTCCGACTTACGAATCAGGCGGCGCGGAATTTGAACGACGGCGAGGAGGTCCATCGGGAAACGGTCCAACGCGAGGATCCGTCGGCCGAGGTTGTCGGTGACGCAGATCCCGCCGTAGAGGGAAGCGCAGGCGTCGTCAAACGCGCCCGTGATCGTCACGCCCGCCTCGACGGCCGCATCGACACCCGCCTCGAGGATGGCCCGCGGATCCAGGTCTAGTCCGAGGATCCGGGCGCTCGCTTGCACAACGGCATTCGCGACGGCGGAACTGCTCTTCAGGCCCCGCGAAATGGGAATCTCCGAATCAATGAACACCTCGAGGCCGACGTCCCGATTCGACTGATCGAGAATCCGTCGGGCCGCGGAGACGGCGAGAATTGGGTCCACGTCGGCCGGGACGTGGGCCCGAACCCCGAACGCCTTCGGTCGAATCTCCGCGGCTGCCGTGGCACGGAGCTCGAGTCCGAACGCGCCGCCCTGACCCGTCGCGATCGCGTTGACGATCGTCCCCGCGCCATGACAGGTCGCCTGCGCGTTCATGAAAGCGCCTCCTTCGCGGCGCGGCGCATCGCCTCGATCGGCGGTGCCTGGGCCGTCCACAGCTCGAACGATTTCGCGGCCTGGTGCAACAACATCTCGAGCCCCGACGTCGCGGGTTTCCCGAGCCGCTTCGCGGCCGCGATCAGTCGCGTCGTGCGCGGGTTGTATACGAGATCGTAGACAAAGCCGGCCTTCGCGAGGATCGATTCGGGCACGGGAATCCCGTCCGAGAACCCTTGGGCGCCGACGGGCGTCGCATTCACGAGGAGATCCCACGGTCCGCTTCGCGCGAGTTCCTCCATGGAGACCACTTCCACCGCTTGGTCGAACGCATCCGCCAAGGACTCCGACCGCTCGGTGTTCCGGCTGGCGACCTGGACCTTCGCGCCCTCTCGCAGCAACACGTCGACGACGGCCCTCGCGGCGCCGCCCGCCCCGACCACGAGGGCCTTCCGATCTCCGACCCGCAGACCGAGGGAACGCAGGGAAAGTCGGAAACCGAACACGTCCGTGTTGTGGCCCTTCGTCCATCCGTCTCCGATTACCACGGTGTTGACCGCCCCGAGACGTTCCGCATCGCTGTCGAGCTCGTCGAGCCGTTCGACGATCGACTCCTTGTGGGGAATCGTCACGTTCAGGCCCCGGATCTGCAATCGGTCCGCGCCTTGGAGAAGGGCGCCCAGGGAATCCCGCTCGACATCGAACGGGAGATAGACGCCCGCGAGGTCCAGCGCGGCGAGCGCGGCCTCGTGGATGGCCGGGGACAGGGAATGACCGATCGGATGGCCGACGATGCCCAGGACGATCGGCGTCCGACCCCGAAGCCGTTTCGCGGAGGCGAGAGGCAGCTGACCCGCAAGGACGCTGCGGCCCCACGAGGCGTACTGGATTTCCTGGCCGCAATCGTCCGCAAGGGCCCGGGTCATCGTTCCTGGGATTCCGGTCCCGATGACGACCGTGCGGGCCTTCCGCGTTGCGCGGGAGCGCATGAGGTCCACGAGTTGAATGACGGATTCGATGCTCGCGGCGGGCACGGCGACTTTCGCGACATCGCCCATGGCCGAGCACGATTCCACGGCATCCCGCACATCGGATAGGTCAGCCGGCTTCGCAAAGTGATGGGACGCGATGACCCCGGTGCCATGCCGCTTCGCAGCCCTCCGGAGTTCCTGGGACTGTGCCCCGTCCGCTTCGAGCTCGATGTCGATATAAGCGAATCGCTGTGCGGCAATTTCCCGCATCAGATCGCCCCGGTCCGCGGCGGGCGATCGCAGCCCTCCTTGATTCGGAGAACGCAATGTGGCGATCGCCCTCGGACCGACGGCGGCGGAGAGACTCTGTACAGCACCGGAATCGAGCCGGTCCAAATGATCGAGCCGCAGTTCCGCGAGGTCGGCTCCCCCTGACAAGGCCGCTCGCGCGTCGCGCTCCGCATCGCGTGCATTGCCTGCTAGGATGACCGCCGCGATTTTCGTCATCTTATCGCTCCGCAATCGTCTCTTGAATCCGCATGCCGAAGTGCCGCCCCCCTTCTTCCGTCCGAAGGACGACCTGATCGTCCGCCTTCAATTCGCCAACGGACGTTGCGCCTCCGTCCGGCGTCACGAACCGGATCGTCTCCGCGTTCTGGACAATCGTCGTAAAGCGCCGGCCGGCTGCCTCCGCCTCGACAAGGAGCAGTGGCCGGCGCTCAATCTTGAGGCGGCCCACAATCACGGAACGCGCGCGGCCTTCCGCGTCGACGGCAAGGACTTCGTCTCCCGCGCGCAACTCGCTCAGGTACTTCGTCTTGCCATCAGGGAGGTAGACGTACGCGTGCACGGGTCCCGCGTTAACCCGGAACGGACGCGCGGCCACGTAGCCCGACTCGATCGTCTCCGCGTGGATGAGGAAGAGCCCCGAGGAGCTGTTCCCGACGAGCAGGCCTTCCCCGGTCCGCAGGAGCGAGCATGTGTCCACGCACACGCGGTCCCCGAGGCCGAGGGGCCGGATCGCGGTGACCTTCGCCCGGGTGAGGGACACATCTTGGCGGACCGATTCCAAAAGGGCGCGGACCGCGGAAATCTCCCGGGGCGAGGTCACCGTAAGGAAAATGCCGTCCACACCGACCTCCATCGCCTCGAGGAACAGCTTCGCCTCGGCGGCATCGTGGACCTCGACGAAGAGCCGCGTGCCGCTCCCTTGGAAGTGCGCGATTAGATTCTCGATTGGAATGACTTTCCAGTTTTCCGTCCGAACGATGACGTGCTTCGTCGTCCCCCGCAGCGTGCGAACCTCGGCCTCGTCTTTCGAGGATCGGATCGTGGCGAGCCGACCGATTACCTCGTCCTCGAAGGAGAACGCGTCGCCTTGCAGGAGAATCGGAGAGAAGCGCCCGAGGATCTCGAGGGAGGGGTCCTCCTCCGAGAGGACGATCTGGTCGAATCCCGCCTCCAGGGCGGCCGAGACGACCGACCGAACGTCTCCTTTGCCTCTGCGGGGAAGGGCCCCCACCCACACCGGGCGATCCATGGGGGTCTCACCCACGATAGACGTCGTCAGCCGAGGCGCCGTCGAAGAGGATGCGGGCGATCGCCCGCGTGATGCCGGTCGGATCCTTCGACTGGAACACGTTCCGACCGAACGAGACGCCGGCAGCGCCTGCCGCGATGGCGCCCTCGACCATCCCGAGCGCCGCCCGCTCCGAATCTAGCCTGGGGCCGCCCGCGACGAGGACGGGGACGGGGCAGCCGCGGACGACCTCCCGGAAGGTGTCCGGCGACCCGGTGTAGACGGTCTTGACGACATCGGCCCCCAGTTCCGCACCGGCCCGGGCCACATGCTTGACGACGTCCACGTCGTACGGATTCTTCACGTTCGATCCGCGGGGGTACATCATCGCCAGGAGCGGCATCCCGAATCGGCTGCACCCCGTCGCGGTCGCGCCGAGATCCGCGATCATCCGGTCATCGTCCTCCCCGCCGAGATTCACGTGGACGCTGATTGCGTCGGCCCCGAGGGCGATCGCCTCCTCGACTTCCGTCACGAGGACCTTCCGGTCTGCGTAGGTGCTTAACGCGGTCGACGCGCTGAGATGGAGGATGAGGGCGAGCCGTTCGTCGAAATAGTCCTTCGCGAACCGCACGACCCCCTTGTGGAGGACCACGCCCGTCGCGCCGCCCTTCGCAACGTTCGCCACGGCCTTGCGGATGTCTTCCAAGCCCGCGATCGGACCCGACGAAACCCCGTGGTCCATCGCGATCACGAGCGCCTTCCCGCCGGCGAAGAGCCGCCGAAGGCGAATTTCCGTCCCCGTCGAAGACATACAGGTCACCCGTGTGAATTCGTAGCACGGACCTGATGATGAGGAGGTATTTCAACCCTGCGACCGACTTGGGCCGATTGGACGGAGGGGGTCACATCCCGGCCAGGATTTGGACGATCACCCGATCGTCCCCTTCCGCGTGCGGGAGGCTCGCCCAGGCGAGGTCGACATTCGGCGACCTCCGGCGAATATCACGGAGGATTTCCGCTTCTTCGTTTCCCGGTTCGAGGACCGACATCAGGACGATTGCATGGCGGATCTCGTCCGGGAGGGACGTGAACCACGGGGACGCGTAGGCCTCTTCGACCGCGACGAAGCACCGATGCTTCTCTCGTCCCACGCCCATCCCGTAGCGCCAGTCGCGCACCCGGCCGAGCATCCGACGCAGCGGCACGACATCCGGCCGTGCGAGGGCGGCCGCGAGGTCCGATGCGGGTCGGGCCATGATCGCGCTGAGGGCCCCGAAGGCCTTCGTCATCGGGAGATCTTTCGCGACCCGCAGCAGTGGATCATTTCCGAAGGTCACAACGCCATCGACGCGCTTTTGGAGAAGACGCAGCTGTGACTCCGCGAGCTGACGCCGGATCGGACCCTCGATGCCGAACGGAATCGTCACGAGGGCCAGCGTCGCGTCGCCGAGAATCCGCGCGACTCGACCGACGAGGCTCATCCCCCAGCCGCCGAGTTCGCCCCCGAGGCCGCCGAGGATGAGGACCACGTCCCGATCGAGGACTGCCGCGGCGATCTCCTTCTCCTCGTCCGTTTCCATCTGCTGGACGGCCTTCTCGTCCATCGAGGCATATGCCTGCAGAGAGTCAGCGCGGACGATGATCCGGGCCTGGACATCGGCCAACTTCGGAGGCGCGGCGTCGTTCATCGCGATGCGCACCGTGTTCGGCGGAGCGCTGACATGACGGAGGACGTTGCACCCGGCTCCACCGCATCCCACGATGGCGACCCGAGCCCGCTCTTCGCCCGTGCCGAGCTGCCACATGTCCGGCACGAATGGCCTATCGGGAGTCCTGCGAGATAAAGGATTGTCTACTGGTCCGATATCTATTCGTGCAAACCGATAAAAAATTGGAAACGGCGATAAAGAGATACAGCATGCGGGCCTCGATGGCGGTCCCGGACCTGCCGCGGCAGACGGAGGTCGTCGTGATC
>WNFB01007963.1_pt1 | contig 17861 bp, 15 predicted proteins | sample 5400501 | NCBI WGS metagenome assembly WNFB01 (sample SAMN13153341, study PRJNA577476) | soil metagenome | isolation source: 200 cm saprolite under Douglas fir tree site 2 hole 1 | place: USA:California | collected 2015-04-18 | reverse complement strand
TAGAGTAAATCGCGTTACCGGTGGTATAGCTCCATAGCTTCTGGCCTGTCCTGGCGTCAAAGGCGTACAGGCTGTGGTCATGCGAACCAACATAAACGACGCCCCCGGCTACCACGGGCGAGGACTCGACAGCGCCTCCGGTTGTGTAGGTCCAATCCTTTCTCAAGCTGGGTACATTTTCCGGGTAAATCACCTTTTCGTTCTGTGCCATGCTGCTCTCCCTCTCATGAAAAATTTGGTCATAGATTAATCTATGACGATTCGAGGGTCCATGTCAAAGCAGCTTTGTAACCCTATGAGCTATTTTGGCAAGGATCCTGGTCCCACCTCTCTTTTGGTTAGCATCGCACTTACAGGCCAATTAGGTCCCCTTTTAACCGCATTTCATCCTATATTGGTAGCATAAGCAAGGGGGATCAGATTGGCGAAATTATACTCAAACAGAGGGATACGCTTCATCCAGGCATTGCAACATCGCGCCTTCACCTGGTTCTGGGCTGGACAGACTATCTCGACCCTTGGTGATGGCGCGTTCACTACTGCTCTCGCCGTTGTCGTCTACCAGCTCACAAAATCAAGCCTGGCAATGGGACTCATCCTCATGGCGCAGATTACTCCCGAAGTGATCTTTACGCTCATCGGTGGCGCCGTTGCCGACCGCTTACCACGGCGCACAGTGCTCTTAGCCTCTGATGCCAGTCGCGCCCTGATCGTACTCTCGATTGCCCTGCTCGGCTGGCTCAATCTACTCCACCTCTGGCACCTCTTTGCCATGGCCATCCTCTTCGGCATCACCCTTTCCTTCTTTCACCCTTCGTATCGTGCGCTCACTCCGGAACTCGTCCCTAAAGAACACTTCTCCTCTGCCAATGCACTGACCGAACTGAGCATACAATTGGGCAATCTGCTCGGTCCAGCTCTTGGAGCAGGCCTGATTGCACTCGCAGCCGGTTCTACAGCTGCTGCCTTCGCCTTCGATGGCCTCACCTTCGTGATCTCCGTCTGCTCACTACTGATCATGCGCTCAACACCACCGCTCTCCCAGCAAACACCTTCCCTTGCTCAAAAGAGGGTAACCCTACGTACCGGACTGCACCATCTTGGCAAAGATATACGTGAAGGTTTTCACACAATCCTTGCCTCAACCTGGCTGCTTTGGTCAATGATTGTAGCGGCCATTGCGCTCATGTCTTACAAAGGTGCCATTTCAGTCGCTCTTCCCAAACTGGTATTTGCCATCTATGGGAGTGGTCCCTGGCTACTCGCCGCCATTTCTACAGCGGTAGCCATTGGAGCCATCATTGGTGCACTCTTCGTTGGAGAGATAAAATTGCGCCGCCGTGGGGTTATCTCCCTCCTTGGTTATGTGCTGAGCGGTCTCGCTCTGATGACCTTCGCTTTTCCGCTACCACACACCGTTATCATCCCTTTCTTTGTGCTGCCGGCCGCCTTCCTTGTTGGCTTTGGCATTAACGTGATGCAAACAATCTGGGTAACATTGCTCTACGAACTGGTGCCCCCCGAAAAACTCGGGCGCGTCTCCAGCGTCGATCTACTCGGCTCTCTCGGCCTGCTCCCCATCGGCTATCTGCTCGCCGGCTGGCTTGGTGATCGCCTCGGACCTCCCACCGTCTTCCTGTTCGGCGGTGCGTTCATGGTCGTAGTCAATCTCATCCCGCTTCTCTTCCGTGATATCCGTCAACTTCAATAGTGGAAATACTGGCGCGGGAAGAGCTCCTTGAGCAGCTCCAGCAGCCATTTGCGGCTGGGCAGAAGAGAAAGCATGCCATTCGCGCACAAATCCAGAGTGTTTTCAGTTAACCTTCGTCCACGTTTGCCCGCCGTCCTTGGTCTGATACAGCACCTGCGCCGAGTCAATTGCCCAGCCCCGCGTCTGCGAGACGAAGTCGATCATCGTGATATCCGCGTTCAATCTGACGGTGTATCGCGTCCAGTGGTGGCCGCCGTCGCCGGTGCGATACACCGTGCTATTGATGTACTGATTACTTTTGACATCAAGGGTATTGCTGACGATCCAGCCGTGCAGCGCGTCGACAAAATCGATTGTCCCGGCAGTGGCCGACGTGGGCACAGGTGTTGTGGCGCTCCAGCTTGCTCCTCCGTCATGGGTGACGTATATCTTGATAGTCTGACCCGCTAGACTGGGAATGATGACAGGCAGCAAGCCACTGGTCGCATTGAAGAAGACGGGCGGTATAGTCGAAACCTGGGAGGCGCTCGCTGGTAAGGGGATGGACTGGTGCTGCCAGGTCACCCCTCCATCGTGTGTGATGTAGAGCCAGGCAAAATTGTCGGCGGCGGTGAAACCGGTGGCCCAGCCGGTTGTCTCGTTCACGAAACTTAGCCCTGATTTGTCGCCTCCAAACGGGAGTCCTTTTGGATTGTTGGCCGTGTTGTAGTTGGAGACAGAAATCACCTTCCAGGTCACGCCTCCGTCGCTGGTATGCAGCACATCCACAGCCTCACTGCCCGCGGCGGCACCTTTGCCAAACATTATCCAGCCGACCTGCGCGTTGAGAAAGAAGATCTGGCCGGCCCCGACGCCCTGGTCCGGTAACTGTGCCTTCTGCCAGCTCTGGCCGCCATCGTGTGTGCGGTAGACAAAGAGCCTGGTACCGTCTATCACGGCTACCCACGCGATCGAGCGGTTGAAGAAATCTGTCTCGCCGATGATGGAACTCTGGCTATCGACTGGGGGCGTGACATCCTGCCAGTGGGTGACGCCTGCCGTAGTGTGCAATATGCGGTTGGTGTTATAGGTGACGGCCCAGCCAGTGTTAGCATCGAGCATATGGATGGATGTAATTGGGCCTGCATGTTTCCCTGTAGCCGGAGTGCTCTCGGGCTTCACCCTCCCAGTGCCGGTTTGATGGGCATGGGTCAACAAAAGGATGAAGGAACTCACCAGCAGCGCAGCGCACAGGACTGCTGCAATTGTGCTCAAGCGCTGCCAGCGGCTTGCGCCGTGAAAGTCCCGGGACGACCGCGGGGGACCGCCCCCGCTTGATACGGGCTTCGCATACGGTCCCATTTCGTCTATTTGTGAGTAGACTGGATCTATAGAGCTGCTCGTACGGCTTTGAAGGAGCCGCTCTCGCATGCGTGCCAGGGCCTGGGCATCCTCAGCATCGCGCGAGTATGTACCACGCAGTTGCTGTATGAGAACCCGGTTCTGCTCATTGCGTTCTTCGGGAATGAGATCATCCATCATGCTGTTGTCTGCCATAGTGCATCTCCAAAGATACATCGAGCCTCGACAGGCGCGATAATCCACTTTGACAAATTACTCCGGCTCCTACTATTGATCGTAGGTAGCGCGCAAGAACGTAAGGGTACGCGAGAGCAACTTACGCAGAGCCACCTCGCGTTTGTTCAGTAGTATTGCAATCTCAGCGAAACGCAAGCCGTGGCCGTAGCGAAGTTGTAGCAACTGTTGTTGAGGGCCGCTCAAGCGCTTTATGGCTACTTGCAGGTGTGCGTGCTCTTCGTGACGCAGAGCCACCTGTTCGGGAGCCAGTTCATCGTCCTCGAAGAGCGTTTCTGCAACCTGATCCAATGCTACCATTGGATGACGGGCCGAACGGCGATAGCTGTCAATCAGTTTGTTATGGGCCACTCGCGTCAACCAGGCCAGCTTTTCATCTTCCGCTAGTGCCGGGAGGTTGTCACGCTCCAATGCTGCCAGGAAGACCTCCAGGGTCAGGTCTTCGGGGTCTTCTCGCAAGTCTGTGTGCAGTCGCACGTAGGCTAAGATGATGCGAGCATAGCGATCATAAAGTGCAGCATCAGAACTATCGTGCATTTCAGGCTCGGCTTGTTGTTGCATACTTTCCCTCTGCTCTACATGTGACTTCATACTCTCTATCGCTAAAGAGAGGAAATTGTGACAGGATGCGCTTCAAAATGGTATTATTAAGTAATATAGCTCTGTTTTAATTTACTTTTCCCGTTGCCGGGCTACATCCTATTTTAAAAGGCAGGGTATATGGATTCAAAGGTTCCCCTCCCCAGGCTGACCGTTCGTGATCAGCTTGTCCTCAGCGTCTTCTGGCTCTCGCTCAACGCCCAGTCCGCCGCTCTTTTTCCTATAGTCATCCCACTACAGATTTTACTCTTCCTGCCTCCCGGCCAGATAGGCAACGTCCAGCAGGCAGTGTTGCTGGGCTGGATCTCCACGGTAGGGGCTATCGTCTCATTAGTCATGCCACCCTTATTTGGCATGGCATCTGATCGCAGCACCAGCAGGTTTGGCCGTCGCCGCCCATACATCGTTGCGGGTACTCTCTTGCTCATCTTGGGCGCGTTCCTACTGGCTGCGGCTGGTAACGTCCTGATCTTTTTGCTAGGCATGATCGTCTGGCAGTTTGGCAGCAATGCCGCCAATGCCTCCTATCAAGCTCTCTTACCCGACCGCGTGCCCAAAGACCAGCGCGGCGAGGCCTCAGGCTATATGGGGCTGATGACCATTATTGGCAACGTAGGCAGCCTGGGACTGGCGGCATTCCTTCTAGCAGATGTCAACCTGACTTCCACGAGCGGCGCCATCATCCGGCGTGGGGCCAACCTCTTCTATATCCTGACAGGCATCGTCCTCTTCGTAGGCATGCTCATTACCGCTGTTGGCGTGCATGAAATGCAGTATCGGCACATATTAACCCGTGCTGCCCGCACGGAAGGAAGCGCCCTATCCCGCTTTCGCCACTGGTTTGCCATGAACTGGATCGCACCCTGGCGCGAATTTAACTTCGCGCTTGTCTTTGTCACGCGCTTTGCCGTCATGATGGGCCTTACCTTATTCATGACCTTTATCGAATACTACTTCGCCAACGTCGCGCACGTGACCAACTTTGTACAGGCAACGGCAGGTGTAGCAGTCCTGGCACTGGTAGGAGCCATCCTCAGCTCTTTCGCACTCGGTATCTACTCTGATCGCGTCAGGCGCGCCCCCGTCGTCAGCGTATCTACCATCTGTATGGCCCTGGCCTCGCTCACTTTCGTCATCGCCCCCGGCAGTTTTCCGCTCTGGTCGCTGGGCATTCTCTTCGGCGTGGGCTACGGCGCCTATACCAGTGTAGACTGGGCCCTGGCTATCGACTCCATGCCCTCGCTGGAAAATGTCGGCAAAGATTTCGCCCTATGGGGCGCATCCGCTAACCTGCCTTCAATCCTTGCGCCTGCCCTTGGTAGCCTCATCATCGTCCTGGTCAGCAGCTTTGCTCCGACCGCCCTGGGCTATCGCCTCATCTTCGCCGTAGCCACGTTCTTCCTGCTCATAGGAGCAGTCTTCGTCCTGAAGATCCGCGAGCCGCGCGAAGTCCGCCCCGCGCCCGGGACTGAATAGTACCCATTTTTCGCATAAGCTAGAGGTGTTATCACAGTCTCAGTTTGTCCCCGTTGCAGAGAAGATCAGCAGAAACCAAACTGTGAGCTAGCACACACCCAACCTGTGACCGATACCCTTACATAGGGCATGCTAGCATGTTAACGTGTAACTATTAGGGATAGAGCTACGTAAGTAGTGATGATAACAAATGCCTATATTCTCAGTAAAGAACGATCTTGACTGGCTGTCTCACATGCAGAAACACCCTTGTTGAGGGGAGAGAAAAGGAAATATATTACTATGATCTCTGTGGCTACACAAAATCTCCTACATTTGCTCGCCACCTATGGTTATTGGGCCGTCCTCGTCTTTATCGCCATCGAGAGTACCGGTATTCCTTTCCCAGGCGAGACGATGCTGCTCGTTGCCGCCATCTATGCTGGGACGACGCACCACCTATCCATTCTCCTGGTGATCGTGGCTGCTGCCAGTGGCGCCATCCTGGGTGATAATCTCGGCTTCATGATTGGACGCGTGGGCGGCTACCGTCTGCTGCGTCGCTACGGTCGCTTTATTCGCCTGGATGAACGCAAGCTGAAACTGGGACAATACCTCTTCATGAAGCACGGCGGCAAGGTCGTCTTCTTTGGGCGCTTTGTCGCCGTGCTGCGGGCCTGGGCCGCGTTCCTGGCCGGGACGAATCGGATGCGCTGGCCTGGCTTTCTGCTCTTCAACGCCCTGGGGGGAATCGTGTGGGCCACACTCTTCGGCTTGGGAGGCTACTACCTCGGTGATAACATTCATCGGCTGACAGGGCCGGTCGCCATCGCCAGCATCGTACTGGCCACGCTCGTCATCATCGCCTTTCTGATCTTCGTGCGCCGCAACGAGCAGCGGTTAGAGGCAGAGGCGGAGCGAGCACTCCCAGGGCCACTTGACGCATACCAACCGCAGGCAAGCAGGGAGCAGGCACCACGGCAGAACGTTCGTCTGAATGACTCGACTCAAGAAGAGACTGGTCCAACACGCTCTGCAGAGCGCATGCCCCAAACCATCCCTGGGGGGCCAGAATGCGGCGCGGAGCCAGAGAAGGAGAACGCGCATGGTCCAGCATATGTCCACAAGCTATAACCGAGCATCGGCTTAATCCCTGCCAGCCCTTTCGAACAAGGGCTGGCAAAAATATTAAGGCAAGGTTCAAATGCACTTGACAGTTCCTAACCAACAAAAAGATCCGGCCCTGTCATGCTGAGCGCAGCGAAGCATCTTTCTGCCGATCGCGACAGACCCTTCGCGGAGTTTACCCTGAGCGAAGCGCATGGGCTCAGGGTGACATGGGGTGACTGTTCAAACGATCAAGTATTTTTCTTCAAATTGAACCTTGCCTAACAAATAAGGGAGAACTTGACAGAAGATGTCAGGAATAAGGTGCTATACTGGTTCTGCTTGCATCTCGATGCTGGAGCAGTTGCTCCAATTTCGATGATTCTTAAGGTTCGTTTCCTTTGCGCAGCAAGCTGTGCGCGAACAGCAGTCCAATCAGGAGAACAGAGATGTATTACGGAATCTATGTTCCCAACTTTGGGGATGAAACAAACGTGCGTATGCTTGCAACGCTTGCGCGGGAAGCAGAAGAAGCGAGTTGGGATGGCTTTTTCGTATGGGACCACATCTTGTACCGCAGCAATCCGCCCGTATCGATGGTTGATCCGTGGATTGCCTTGACTGCCATAGCAATGACCACCGAACGCATTCGCATTGGCACCACTGTGACGCCCCTTGCTCGCCGTCACCCCTGGAAACTCGCTCGTGAGACCGTATCCCTCGACCATCTCTCGCGAGGACGTTTGATTCTGGGGGTCGGTTTGGGAGATCCCCCCAAAGTAGAGTTCGCACAGTTTGGTGAGGAGTCCGATGACCGGATACGAGCAGCGAAACTCGACGAAGGTTTGGAGGTCGTGACCGGTCTATGGAGTGGCAAACCTTTCCGCTATCAAGGGACACACTACCAGCTCCAAAAAACAGCTTTCTTACCACCAGCACTTCAGGTTCCTCGTATCCCAATTTGGGTCGCTGGCTTCTGGCCGCATAAAGCGCCATTTCGTCGAGCAGCCCGTTGGGATGGGGTGATCCCCTTGAAACAGGGTGGCTTGCAGCCAGGCGATATCGAGCATATTATGGCCTACATCAGAGAACACCGGTCTGAGGAAGCCCCCTTTGACCTTGTCAAGATTGGAAGCACCCCTGGGGATAATCCTGGCAAAGGGAGCAAATTGGTGGATTCTTACGCTGCCGCTGGTGCTACCTGGTGGTTAGAAAGCCTCTTTACCAGGCGCAATTCGTTTGAGGAGATGCGTCATCGTATTCAACTGGGTCCACCTATGTCATAATCTCAGCCGCAGTTATATGATAGACAGTGCTTTTTCGTCAGAATCGCACCGCCAAGCCTTCCGCCCCCAGGTGGTGAGTTGACTTCACAAGACGATGGAGACGATTGCCATGCAATGGCTCCACGAGCCATCACACACAACCTCTCAGTGCGTCCTCCTTCCCCATTTTTGACAGCCTCAATGGGCCCCAGGTGCTATACTTGTGCTACTCAAATGGGATTCACTTTGCGTGTTTGCTGCACTCATCAGGTGCTCCTTTTCACGTTGTCGTCTTGAGATGAACGTTGCTCATGCTGGCAAGAACCGCTCGCTCTGCAACACAAACTATAAAGGATGGATGAGATCATGGTTGCACAGGAGAATGTGGCTCTGGCCTGGTCACTGTTTGATCGGTACAACAGTCGCCAGTCAGACCCAGCCTGGCTCGATAAGGGTGTGACTGCTTTCGCAGCAGACTCCGAGGTCATCGATGTTCCTTCCGGAGCAACGCTTCGTGGTCCAGATGGCTACAAGCGGTTAATTCTGTTTTTCGCAGAGGGCTTCCCTAATAGCAGGACAGAACTGACTAATGCGTTTGCCACAGAGGATCAGGTCCTCGGCCGAACTGCGGGTGTGTCATGTCTTGCAGTTCAGGAATGGGAAGATCGTCAGTGTCCATACCTATTACGATATGATGACCATGCTGGACCCGCTCGGTCTAGCTCCTGCAACGGGATAGGCTACGTAGTGGCCTATCAAGCCCGCTTACATGCTGAATGAGGAACTCGGTGGGGAACTCCTGCCGGGTGCTTTTTGCTGGCAGTACGTGTGCTTTTCTTGGGCAGACAGATGGGGGTGGCACCCCTTTTCAGGAAGCAGAAGCTCATCGCATGATGCAAAGGGCGTTCCTGTCAAATTTCAGGCCCTATCCATGACGATGCTGACCATGCTCATTGCGCTTTTATGACACCTTCTCCTTATATTAGGACCAGAGAGGGCGAGGTGCGTTAGCTGGGTAGTGGCCCCAAACCCTGCCCGGGGTGGGCCTTTGAGTCAGGAAATACCCTCTTCTCTCTGTCTGTTCCTGACGAGCTGCTCTGATGAGCTACGGAACAGAACAAAAGTAGAAACCGTGGTGAACTCGGGTAAGAGAGGATGATTCCCATGAGAATTATTGTGGATCTTAACCGCTGTCAGAGTTTTGGTCAATGCTGTTTTGCGGCTCCTGACGTTTTTCATTTCCATAATGCAGAGGCGTTAGAGTATGATCCAGCGCCCGATGAAGCGCGGCGCTGGGATGTGATACGCGCGGCCAAAGCCTGTCCGGTCCAGGCAATCCAGATCGGTCTGGATGATGAGGAATATGAAGGCGCACAGAGGGAGAAGACGCATGGCCGGTCATATCAATGAGATGATCGCACCTGAGCGCATTGTCATTGTGGGAGCCTCTCTCGCCGGCTTGCGTGCCGCTGAAGCCTTACGCAGAGAGGGCTTTATGGGGCAACTGACCCTCATTGGAGATGAACCGTATCCTCCCTATGATCGGCCCCCTCTTTCTAAACAGGTCTTAGGTGGGCGGCTTGCCGTCGAACATACCACGCTGGCGCTGTTCCAGCGGCTTGAAGCGCAATGGCTCCTGGGAGTGCCCGCACGCCGCTTAGATCTGGCAAAGAGGCGGGTGCTGCTCGCCGATGGACGTTCTGTGGACTTTGATTACTTGCTGATTGCCACTGGAACGCGCGCCCGCCCCTGGCCCGATGCCGAGGAGGCCGCACTCGATGGCGTCTTCGTTTTGCGCAATCGCGATCATGCCTGCCAGGTATCTGCCCGCCTGGCGACCAGGCCCAGGCATGTACTGGTCGCTGGCGGCGGCTTTATCGGCTGTGAAGCTGCCTCGGTCTGCCGTGATCTTGGCCTGGATGTCACCATTGTTGAACGTGGCCCTACCCCGCTGGGAGGCGTGCTCGGAAGCACCATTGGTCAGATCATGGCGCAACGACAACGGGACTATGGGGTCTATCTGCATACGGGTGCCGTGGTCACGACACTGCAGGGAAATCAGGACCACCGCTTGTGTGGCGCTCAGCTATCTGATGGCTGCTCATTGGAGGCTGATGTGGCGATCATCGCGCTTGGGGCCATACGCAATGTTGAATGGTTATTGAATACCGATCTCTCCGTCGATGGTCGGGGGATTGTGTGTGACCTCTATTGCCGTGCGCTTGATAGTCAGGGGGCAGTGGTCGAGAACGTCTTTGTCGCCGGTGATGTCGCGCGCTGGCCTCATCCGCTGTATGCGTATGACCATCAACTGCTTGCCGTTGAGCACTGGGGAAATGCCGTCGAGCAGGCTGCAATAGCAGCGCATAATATGTTGAGTCCTTCATTTGAGTACCGGAGGCATACCGCTCTGCCGAGATTCTGGTCAAGCCAGTTTGGGTTCAATATGAAATCGGTTGGCCTGCCGACCGTAGCCGACGAGGTGGTGATCACACAATGCTCCTTTGGCATGAGGCGTTTTACGGCTGTCTATGGACGCCAGGGACAGACTGTCGCAGCCGTCTCTTTTAACGCCGGACAGATGCTGCCATCGTATCAGACCCTGGTTGAGCAAGCTGCTCCTTTCCCGCCCGACTTACATGCGGCTGATGGGCCTGCCAGAGCACAACCCATGCCAGCAGGTTTTCCCGCGCAGGGACATCCAAAGTATGACACCGGGATGGAGCCCTATACGGTCTCCCAACCGTAACCGTGCTCCTGGTCTCTACATCCGGTCAGTTTGTGAGACAAAAACTCAAACTCCCTAGAAGGAGAAGTTGAATGACAACAATAACTCATGAAAACCTTTTGAATCAGGTCCTGGATTACACCAACCGCGCCGATCCCTATCCGATCTATGCGCGGATGCGGGAGCATCCGGTGTTTGTACAGGATGATGGACGCTACATTATCAGCACGTACGCGGAGATCCGCGCCTGCCTGCAGGATCCGCGCTTCAGTTCTGACTTACGGAAGGGCTACAGCCAGGCTGATCAACGGATAGTTGACGAACCGCTACAAGTTAGTTTTATTACAATGGACCCCCCCAAACATGATTGGCTGCGTCATCAAGTGATGATGCACTTTACCCCGGAACTGATCAATGGGCTGCGTCCACGGATCGAGGAAGTTGCCAGTGCGTTACTGGATGCACATGAGCAGCGGGCCCGGCTCGACATTGTGGATGACTTTGCCTATCCCTTGCCGGTAACCATCATCTGTGAATTGCTGGGGGTCCCTCGTGAAGATGTAGCGCTCTTTCATACCTGGGTAGACCAGCTCATTCTCGCAGGTGATCCTGGGCAGGCCGCAAACAAAGAGGTCGTACAGCAGGCAAAAAGCGCCAGAACTGAGCTCAGGCAATATATGGGCAGGCTGATAGACAAATTTCAGCAGACGCCTGGCCCCGGTTTGATCTCTGCCATGCTGCATGATACGACGCAGGAAAAGCAGATGACGAAAGATGAGCTGATTGCTTCTTCAGTACTGCTCCTCATTGCCGGTCACGTGACAACAGTAAACTTGATCGCCAACAGTATGCTCACCCTGCTGCGCTATCCTGAGCATTACGAACGGTTGCGTCGTGAGCCATCCATCGTTGCTAATCTTGTGGAAGAGGTGTTGCGCTATGAACCACCGGTCCAATTTGTGCGTCGCACCACGTTAACAGAGGTTCCCATCGCGGGAGTGACCATTCCTCAGGGGGCGCCGGTCTATCTCGTGCTGGCGTCGGGGAACCGCGATCCTTTGCGCTTTGACGATCCTGATCGTTTTGATCCTGATCGTACCGATATTGAGCATCTTGGCTTCGGCGGGGGTATTCATTACTGTGTGGGAGCGCCTCTGGCCCGGCTCGAAACGCAGATCGCGCTGGTCGAACTGGCTCGTCGCCTCCAGGAACCACGCCTGGTCGAAGATCCGCCTCCTTACCGGGAAAGTGCGTCCCTGCGTGGCCCGCTACATCTTCTGGTGTCACTCCACAATCGCTAGTACTTTTTGTACATGTGGGAAGTAAATGTTGAAGAACCACGAAAAATCAATATATTCCCCACCAGAGAGCAATTCGTTTGGCTGGCAAATTTTAGGAACACTAGCATCAAATCGTCAAATTAGTAGACACACCTCGACAAACAAAAAAGAGGGAGGAAACAACATGAATCTCAACTGGTTCAAACACCACACCTGTCCGGAAGACGAAGAGGAAGCCACCTTGCTGGTAGATCCCGAAACCGAAACCATCCCCGAAACCGACGAGGACGGCAACCTTTTGTACTACTGTATCGAAGGCCAGCACATCTTCTCTGTCGACGAAGACGGCAGCACCGGCAATAGCGCAAGCAAAAAGAGACGCTAACCTGGTGTACCCCTTCCGTGCCTGGACGAGAAACCGCATCCTTTCTCGTCCAGGCAAATCTCACCACCGGTAGCATTGACCCTAGACGGGCTGGTACAACTCAATATGGTTGCCCTCCGGGTCCGTAATCCAGCTAAACAGCCCCTTACTTCCTGTTTTGGACTGTCTATGACATATACTCCTCAGGGCGAATCTCCACATACTTGAGGAACCACTCCAGAGCTTTTTCCCAGTACGCAAACCATTGGCTCGGCTTTGTAGTTCCAATGTGCCAGGCAGCAGGCACACGCACGAACTCAACCGGAACTTTGCCCATCATCTTCAACGTCATATAGAATTGTTCCGATTGCTCGATGGGGCAGCGTAAATCACCTTCGGGATGCAGGAACAGCGTCGGCGTCGTCACACGAGCAGCATGCGTCAGCGGTGAACGCTCATGATAGTAGGCTTCGCGTTCCGCATCCCACGGATAGCCTTTAGCTTGCAGTACCTGCCAGAAGCCGACATCGGACGTTCCAACAAAACTTGCCAGGTTGGAGATTCCAGCCATCGGCACCGCCGCTTTGAAGCGCTCCGTCTGCCCAATGGTGTACATAGACATATAGCCTCCATAGCTGTATCCCGTTACCACCATCCTTTCGGGATCCGCCACACCGCGTTCAACGCACTCATCGACGCCACGCATGATATCCTGGAAGTCCCAGCCGCCCCAGTCACCTTCTACCTCGCGCATGAAGGCCTGTCCACAGCCCGTACTTCCATGCGGGTTACAATAGAAGACCGCAAAACCCTGCACTGCGAAGTACTGGAAGAGAATATCCATGCCCACACCAAATGCCCATTGAGGCCCGCCATGGATAGACAGTAGTAGGGGATAACGCACTCCTTCGCGTGCCCCTACAGGACGGATGAGCCAGCCATCAATCTCGTCGTTATTCGAACCGCGATACCTCACTCGCTCAGGTTCGCTCCAGGTAAACTCGGCCAGTCGGTCATCGTAGAGGTAGGTTAGGCGCACCGGCTCACCGGCGCCATCAGCGCCCAGTGGCAGCAAGTACAGCTCCCAAGGATGCAGGGGCACCTCTTGAGCAAGCAACAACCCGCGTTCGTTGGGGAGCAACGCCAGGAAGTAGATTAAGTGCTCGCCCACAGACAGGGGCCTTACAGTCTTCTGTCTAATGTCTATGCGGTAGACATTAACACAACCGCGTTCCGTGAGTACGAAATAGACACGCTCACCATCTGGGCTCCACTGCGGGCGATAAGGACCGGGCCACCCGAAATCGCCGGAAGCTTCAGGGAAGACCGGGTTGTCTATTTCAGCCGTCAGATTCCGGATCTCACCGCCATCTCGCGAGACAAGGTAGAGGCGCGTATCACAGCCTCCCTCAATACGCTCATCTAGCGAGGCGACCAGCATCACCTGGCTGCCATCCGGCGACCAGGCATACGAGGCTATCTGTAACGTACCATCAGTGATGCGACGCGCCCCGCCCGACTCACGACTGATAACCCATAAGTCCTCAACAAACGAGCGGTCACGGTCATCAGCAAGGTTGCACAACACGCTGATCTCAGCGCTATCAGGTGTCCAGGAGGGCTGGTTACGATCAACGTCATCCGCTGTGAGGCGGCGAATCGTAGTCGCATCGATTAAGCTATCATCAGAAGCAGGCGCAGGCATGACAAACAGCTGATTGAACTTCTCGAAGAAGCCACGGCCATCGACGCGGTACCAGACTTTCGTCGTCGAGCGCAGGCGGATACGCTCTTCCTCCTCGTGCTTTTTCTTCTCGGCTTCTTCCAGGGGTTTGCGTCCGGTCAACATCTCATCATCATCCATCGGCGAGACCATAGCCGTGAAGGCGATCCACTGCCCATCCGGCGACCAAGAGGCCTCGCTGACGCCGTTGAGCATATTCGTCAGTTTGCGTGCCTCACCACCATCAGTATCGATCAGCCAGAGCTGGTTCTTCTCTTCTTCACGATCGGAGAGGAACAACAAACGCCTGCTATCTGATGCCCAGACAGGATTTGTGTCGTTCTTGACGCCGCTCGTTAACTGGCGTGGTCCACCTACGGCATGTCCCTGCTCGTCGAGTTGTAGGAGGTAAATAGTGCTATGACGTTCATTCTTCGCCTTATTAAGGCTGTGCGTGACAAAGGCCACGCGCCTTCCATCAGGCGAGAGGGCTATAGTGCCCATCTCCTTGAATGTCCAGAGGTCATCGGCGGTAAGTTTACGCGGTGTGGTCATGAAAAGGTCCTCTCTATGCTAAACCGCTTGCGCCTTCTGCTTGCTACCCACTATGTTGCATAACATATCATATTCCGAGGGCATTTCCAAACTCCTGCTCGATCTTCCCCTCTATCCCAACCAGTCGGCCTTGATCATCTGTACATTTCGAGTGATTTCTGCTAAGATACCATTGAGGAAAAAACCTGGGCAATTTACAAGGACTTTTTTCTGCTAACATTCTGAATATCCCTCGTAATGCATTTCTGCTAAGGTCTTTGGGCCATCCTGAGGTAGGCATGAAGCGGCAAGCGAACCCTCACCTCTCGTCCCCTGGCGAGTGCGCCTTGGCACAGTATCAACAGACGCTCCGTGAGCAGGAGGATCTCACTCCTGCCTCCGTTCGCAACTACCTGAGCGATGTCCGTCATTTCATGGCCTGGTACGAGCAACGAGAAGCAGAGCGTGCGACTCATGCCCAGGGCGGCAGCGGTTTTCACCCGCAAGCCATTACCATCCCAGCACTCACCCGCTATCGCACCTATCTCCAAACGATTCAGAGGCAGAAGCCTGCCTCGGTGAACCGCTCGCTGATCAGTGTGAAACGCTACTTCGGCTGGGCACGACAAAACCAGCGCATCACCTACGATCCCTCCGCCGCCGTGAAGCTGGTGGGACAAGAAGACGCGGCTCCCCGGCATCTGCATCGCTTGGCACAAATCATGGGGCATGATTCATTAGATACGACCAAATTGTATATTCAAGGGACGAAACAGGATTTACAGCAGGCTGTTAAAACGATCGCCTGGACATAAGAGGAACTCCTGCGGAGCAGCGTCTGCGAAGCGTCGGCAACAGGCACAATGTTAGCAGGGACAGCGGAGGACCATCGCTATGCAGAAGATCTTTGCACTCCCATCCAGACCAGTCCCTGGCGCTGGCCAGGCACCACCACACCGCCTGCCCGTACCACTGACTCCCCTGCTTGGCCGTGAACACGAACTCGCGCAGTTCACGCCCCTGCTGCGCCGACCCGAGGTACGCTTGCTCACCCTCACCGGTCCAGGAGGTGTCGGCAAAACCCGCCTCTTGATCGCGATCGCGCACGCGCTTACGGCTGACTTTGCAGATGGCGTCTACTTTGTGCCTCTAGCTGCCATCAGCGATCCCGACTTCGTTGTCCCAGCCATCGCTCAGGCGCTTGGACTGCGGGAGACTGGTTCTCGTTTGCTCCTGGAGGAGCTGCAAGCGGTGCTGGGCGATCAGTCCACCCTACTGCTACTCGACAACTTCGAGCAGGTGCTGGCCGCCGCGCCACTGCTCGCCGAACTGTTAGCCGCCTGCCCGCACCTGCACCTGCTGGTGACCAGTCGCGCTGCGCTGCGCCTTCACGGGGAACAGGAGTTTCCTGTGTCCCCACTGCCTCTTCCCGATCTGAAGCATCTTCCATCGAGTGAATCCCTGGCGCAGTATGCCGCATTAACCCTCTTTGTGCAACGTGCGCAAGCCATCAAGCCGGATTTTCAGCTGACGGAGGCCAACGCTCGTCCCATTGCGGAAGTGTGTATTCACCTGGACGGACTTCCCCTGGCGATCGAGTTGGCAGCCGCTCGCATTAGGCTGCTTTCGCCGCAGGCCCTGCTGGCGCGTCTGGAGCATCGCCTCGATGTACTGACCGGCGGAGCACGCGATGGGCCTGCCCGTCATCAGACCTTGCGTGCGACGATCGCGTGGAGCTACCACTTGCTAGCGCTCCAGGAGCAGCAACTCTTCCGACGCCTTGCCGTCTTCGTCGGTGGCTGCACCCTGGAGGCCGTCGAGGCCGTCACGAAGAAAGCTGGCCCTGGAGCGGGCAATGTCCTGGATGGGGTGAGCGTGCTGCTGGAGAACCACTTGTTGCATCAGGAAGAGCAGGCTGATGGCGAGCCACGCCTACTCATCCTGGAGACGATCCGGGAGTACGGGCTGGAGTGCCTGGAGAGCTGTGGGGAACTGGAGGCGAGCCGCACCGCGCATGCCGGGTATTATCTGGCGCTTGCCGAGGAGGCCGAACCCCAGTTGCGTGGGGCTGAGCAGGCCCGGTCGGTTGCACAGCTGGAACGCGAACAGGAGAACCTGCGAGCGGCGCTCAGTTTTCTCCTGGAGCGGGCACGCACGCAAGAGGGAGAGAAACAGGTCGAGTTAGCTCTGCGTTTGTGTGTCGCCCTGACCCGATTCTGGCATGACCGTGGCTATGGGCGAGAAGGGCTGAGTTTTCTGATGCAGGCCCTGGCAGAGCGTGCTGGCGTGGGAGCGGCGCTACGCGCCAGAGCACTGTATGAGGTAGTCTATCTGGCGGACATCTATGCACGAAACATGCCCCTTGAGAGGCTGGCTGAGGAGAGTCTCGCGCTCTACCAGGAGCTGGGCGATCCCGTGGGTATAGCCCGCAGCCTGTATCAATTGGGCTCTGTCGCCCGCCTCAGGAGTGAATTTGCGCAGGCCCATGCGCGGTTGGAGGAGGCCATGATCCGCTTCCAGGAACTGGGCGACCGCTGGAGGCAAGGCCAGTGCTCTACCGAATGGGCACGCGTCGCCACCGAACAGGGGCAGTACGAACAAGCCCGTGAGCTCCTGGAGAAAGGACTTGCGCTCTATGAGGAGCTAGGCGATCAGCAGCGGATTGCCTGGGTTCGCTACTTGCTGGCGCGTCTGCTCTTTGTGTGGCAGCAGGACCAGACGCTCGCCCGTGCCCTGGCCGAGCAGAGCCTGGCGTACTTTCGGGAACAGGACGACATCTTCTACAGCGCCGCCCCGCTTGGTTTGCTGGGACTCATTTGTCTAGAGCACGGTGATCTGGTGACTGCGCGTCCCTTGCTCGAGGAGAGCCTGGCGATCGACAAAAAGTTAGGAACGGAGACCGAGGACATCCAGAGGAATAACGGTCTCGCGTGGCTTTTAGCCGTGCAGGACGATGTAGCCACGGCCTGTCGTCTCTATCAGGAGAGTCTGACTCAGCTGTTTAAGTTCGACACCTATAAAGAGAGCATTGCCGCCAGCCTGGAAGGACTGGGGATGGTGCTGGTAGGACAGGGGGTACTTCTCAAAGCGGTTTGGTTGTGGGGGAAAGCAGAAGCATTACGTGAGGCCATAGCTGCGCCCATGCACCCGGTCAATCGCGCTACCTATGAGCATGCACGGGCGACCGCCCGTGCTCAACTGGGCGAGGAGGCGTTTGCCACCATATGGGCCCAGGGTAGGACAACATCATTGGAACAAACGCTCGCTGCCCTGCCGCACATCTTCTCCCTGGTGGAGGATGCGGCCATCCTGCGCCACCAGCAGGCCTTGCAGCCGGGGCATGCATTTCTCATTGAGATTGATGCGGGGCAAGTAGCTCAGGAGGTGGCCGAGATTACCGAAAGCGACTACTTCCAGCAGCTGCTGCAAAAGGTGCAGCGCTTGCGTCCCGACCCAGGCTAGGACGAGCCTGGACTATGGCAGAAAGGCAGACACGCCCATGTCTAAAATCATTTCCGT
>WNFB01001937.1_pt1 | contig 17861 bp, 16 predicted proteins | sample 5400501 | NCBI WGS metagenome assembly WNFB01 (sample SAMN13153341, study PRJNA577476) | soil metagenome | isolation source: 200 cm saprolite under Douglas fir tree site 2 hole 1 | place: USA:California | collected 2015-04-18 | reverse complement strand
GAGGTTTCGCTCACCCTGGTGGATCCCGAGCTGGCGGAAGCTGCTGCAAAGGTGCTGGAAGCACCCGCGGAAGCGGAGGAGGCAAACGAGGTAGAGGAGGTAGAGCAAGTAAAGGAGGCAGGGGAAACAGAGGAGCAACTCGATGCAATCCCTGGCTCGAAAAAGCGCGGCAGCGCGGCGAAACCCGCTCCACGCACCAAGCCCGGCGAAGTGGTGATCGGGCGCCGGCTCTATCGTTCCGGGCAGAGCGAATACCTGATCAACGGACGTATCGCCCGCCTGCGCGACATCCAGGAAATGTTCATGGGCATGGGTCTCGGGCCGGACTCCTACGCCATCATCGAGCAGGGGCGCATCGGGCAAATCCTGAGCTCCAAGCCGACGGACCGCCGCGCCATCATCGAAGAGGCTGCCGGCGTCACGAAGTACAAGACTAAGAAGCGCCTGGCGGAAGCGAAACTGGAATCCTCGAAGCTCAATCTGGCGCGCGTCCACGACATCCTGGTCGAGGTGGAAAAGCAGCTTGCCTCGCTCAAGCGGCAGGCTGCCAAGGCGCGGCGTTACGCCGAGCTGCGCGAGCAGATGCGCGGCCTGCTGCGGCAGTGGCTGGCGAGCAAGGCCAAAGAACTCGACACCGAGGCGGAACGCCTGGCGCAACTGCTCCGCGAAATCGCCACATCCGAAGCCCAGCAGGTCCAGGCGCTCGAGCAAATGGAAGTTGAACAGGAGCGCCTCGGCGCGCGCACCTACGAGCTGGACTCCGAGCTGCGCCGCAACCAGAACCTGCTCGGGCAGACGGCGCTGGAGCTGGACCGCGCCGAGAATCGCATCGGGTTCAACCGCCAGCGGATGGCGGAGCTCGAGGCCCGCGGGCAGCAACTGATCGGCGAGATGGAACAGGCGGCGAGCCAGGCGACGCTGCTCGAGGGCCGCGCGGCGGCCCACCAGCAAGCCGTGATGGCGCTGCGCGAGCAGGTTCAGCAACTCGAACGGCTGCTCGAGCAACTGAGCGAGCGCGCGCAACAGCTTGCCGGCTCGGCGCAGTCCACCGAGGCGCGCATTGCAGAGCTGCGGCTGGCCACCGGGCAGCTCGGCGAAGAGTTGACGCGCCTGCACGGTGAACATGCCCAGGCGGAGCAAACGTTGGCGCATCTTCTGGAAGCGCTCGGGCGCCAGGAGCAGGCCGAACAGCAGTTGCTGGAACAGGCGCTGCACCGCCGCGAGCGCTCGCAAGCGGCCGACCAGCACTGGCAGGCCGCCGGGGAACGCGCGCGGCGTCTCGAGCAGACCTTGCGCGATGCCCAGGCGCGCATCGCCGAACTGCGTCACGAACAGCAGGAGACCTCGGCGCGCTGCGAGAGCGCCCGCGACGCGCTGGCCGGGACTCGCGCCCGCCGCGCTTCGCTCGAGCAGATCCTGAACGATCGCTCCTACACCGCCGACGCGGTCCAGAAGCTGTTTGCCTCAAACGGCGAGGGAACCGACCGCGGCTTCCGCGCCGTCGGCGTGCTGGCCGACTACGCCGAGGTGGAAGAGCAGTACGAAAGCGCCATCGAACAGTTCCTGCGCGAGGAGCTCGAATACGTCGTGGTGGAAACGTTCGACCACGCCCGCGCCGGCATCGCGCTGCTGCGGGAAGAGGTCGGCGGCCGCGCCACCTTCTTCGTGAATTCCCTGCGGCATCTGAAGCTGCCCGCCAACGAGCCGGTGGTCACGTTTCAAGTCGCCGCGGGAGTGGTGTCGCGCCTGGACCGCCTGGTCGAGTTCCGCGACCCGCTCGGCCCGGCCGCCAAACAGTGCCTGCCGCGGCTGCAATCGGCCTTTCTGGTGGAGACCGCGGCGGTGGCCGAACAATTGGCGCGCGAAAACCCGCAGGGCCACTTCGTGACGCTAGATGGCACCTGCTACCAGGGAAGAATGGTGAGCGGCGGGCGTCCTGATGAAGCAGGCCCGCTGGTGATGAAGCGGGAATTGCGCAAGCTGGCTGGCGAGATCCTGCAGCTCGAACGCGCCGCCTCCGAGGCTCAGACCGCTCTCGAGCGCATCGAAGAAGACCTCCATGGGCGCGAGCGCGTGCTCGAAGAGACCACTGCGAAGCACGTGGAGGCGGAAAAGACGTTCGTCGCCGCCACGCACCTGCGCGAGCAAGCCTGCGCCGAGCTCGTGCGAGTGGGCCTGGAGCTCTCTGCCTGCCAGAACGAAATCGCTCGCCTGCGGAACGACGCCCAAGCGGCCCAGCGCCGCGCCGAACTGACCCGCGAGCAACACACCCGCGCTGCGGAATCGCGCAGCGCCGCGGAAAACGAGTTGATCCAGGCCAGCGAACGCCAGACCCAACTGCGTCAGCAGATCGCGGCGCATCAGGAGGAAATATCCGCGCGGCGTGCGGAGATGGCCGCGCTCGCCGAGCGACGCGCCAGCGCCGAATCCCTGGCGGCGCGGCTGGCGGGAGACCAGCGCGAACTGCGCGAGCGCGAAGCGTCGCTGCGCGAGCAGCAGGCTGCGCTGGCGCGCGAACAGCAGCAGTTCGAGTCCCAAACCGTCGAGCAGCAGCGCCAGGCGGAAGCGCTGCGCGCCGAAAAGGCGCGCCTGGAAACGCGCAAGACGGAGCTCGAGGGCGAGTGGGAACAGGCGCGGGTGCGCGCGCTGGCAGTGGACGACGCACTGCGGACCGCGCGGCAGAAGCTCGGCGACCTGCGCGAGGAGCGCGGCCGGCACGAAGTCGAGCGCGCGCGCAACGATGCCGACCGCGACCACCTCCGCGAGACCTGCCTTGCGGAGCTGAACGCGCATCCGGAAGACCTGATCGCAGAGGAGCCGGTGTTGCTCGGGGGCGATGCGCTGGTCGCTGCGGAGACGAATTACCGCGAAATGAAGGCGCGGATCGAAGCCATGGGGCCCGTCAACATGATGGCGCTCGAGGAATACAACGAATGCGAGCAGCGCCACTCGTTCCTGGCCCGCGAACGCGACGACCTGCTGCAATCCATCGCCGACACCCAGCAGGCCATCGGCGAGCTCGACCAGGTCTCGCGGCAGAGGTTTGAGGAGGCCTTCGCCGCCATCAATGCGAATTTCGCCGAGGCCTTCCGCACGCTGTTTGGCGGCGGTACCGGCGAGATGCGCCTGACCGAACCCGACAGCTCCGGTGATGCCGGCATCGACATCGCCGCTCAGCCGCCGGGCAAACGCCTGCAAAACGTCCTCCTGCTTTCCGGCGGCGAGAAAGCTCTGACGGCTCTGGCGCTGTTGATCGCCATTTTCCGCTATCAGCCCAGCCCGTTCTGCATCCTGGACGAAGTGGACGCGCCGCTCGACGAGGCCAACATCGGGCGGTTCGCGCAGATGGTGACGCAGATGAGCGCGCAGACGCAGTTCATCATCGTCACGCACAACCGGCGCACAATGGAGATCTCGCCGGTGCTCTACGGCGTGACGATGCAGGAGCCCGGCGTCTCCAAACTCGTCTCCGTCCGCTGGGACGAGCCCGCGACGCAAGCTGCCACCGCTGTGGCCTAGCGAAACAATTCTCCTCCCGGAGCTTCGCTGCGGAATCCCGGGCACGAGCGCGCCGCATGCATGCCCGGCTTTTCCTCATTTTATTTTTCTTCCCCGTTGACAACGGGGCGGTCTGCGCTAGAATACCCGCCTCTTCTGAAGGAATTGAGCCGCCTGTGGCCTCTCCTCAAATCAACGCGGTCGTTTGGGAGACCCATTTTGTGGGGATGCCGCTGCTTTCTCGCGGCAAGGTGCGCGATATTTACGACCTGGGCGACCAACTGCTGATCGTGGCTACCGATCGCCTTTCCGCATTCGATGTCGTCCTGCCCACGCCGATTCCCGCTAAGGGACGCGTGCTGACCCAACTCTCGCTGTTCTGGTTCGAGACCTTGCGCGACGTCGTGCCGAACCACGTCCTCAGCGCCGCCGAGTTTCCCGATGAGCTGGCCCCCTATCGCGACGAGCTGAGCGGCCGGGCCATGCTCGTCCGCCGCACCCGGCCCATCCCCATTGAATGCGTGGTGCGCGGGTTTCTTTCCGGTTCTGGTTGGAAAGACTACTGCGCTACCGGGGAAGTTTGCGGGATCGCCCTGCCCGCGGGCCTGCGCGAGTCAGAGCGGCTGCCCGAGCCGATTTTCACCCCGGCGACAAAAGCCGCGACCGGGCATGACGAAAACATTTCCTTGGATCAGGCTGCGGCGCGGGTCGGTCGGCCACTCGCCGAGCGGCTGCGCGCCATCAGCCTGGAGCTTTATCGCCGCGCGGCGGCATATGCGGAGCCGCGCGGCATTCTCGTGGCGGACACCAAGTTCGAATTCGGCCTGCTGAAGGACGAACTCATCTGGATTGACGAAGCGCTGACACCGGACTCTTCGCGTTTCTGGCCGGCGGCAGGCTACCGGCCCGGCCGGACACAACCTTCCTTCGATAAGCAGTACGTTCGCGACTATCTGGAACGCATCGGCTGGTCCAAGCAACCGCCTGCGCCAGAGCTGCCACCAGAGGTCGTTGCGGCCACGCAGTCCAAGTACCGGGAAGCCTACCGGCGGTTAACGGGCCACGAACTCTCCTAACAGGACCCATCCGGAGAGCCAGGAGCGTTGCGGAGGAGCGTGCGACCGTGAGAGATCAACTCGAAGCGCTAATTGGACAGATGGTAGAACGCGGGATCCTCTTCGAAGAGGCGGTCACCGAGTTTGAAAAAAAGTTCATCAAGCGCGTGCTCGAGCGCTCGAACGGCAATCAGTCGCGCGCCGCGCGGGTGCTGGGCATCCACCGCAACACGCTCAGCCGCAAAATCGGTCTGTACAAGCTCGAAAACCGGCCCCGGCACCACAGCTAGCTCTCGGCGGAGCTCGCTGAACGCTGCTCTCGCCGGATAAGCCGTTCGACCTTTCTGTCAGCTAGTTCCCGGGTTTCTTCGCTGGCCGCTTGGTGGGAGGCCGCTTCTTGACGGGTTGCCCCTTCGCCGGTGGGATGTCCTCCGGATTCACCTTGGCCTTGGCCCAGCGCAGCAGGAAGGGCGCAGGGTCATAGGCCACGAGCGTGCCCGAGAAACGCGCGCCCTCGCCAGGTTGAAGCCGCTTGGCCTCGGGCTGCCCTTCGACCTTCACTTCCAAGTTAGGTGTCTTGCCGGCCTCCATCTCCTCTGGCGTGGGTGCGAAGAAGAGCTTCAGCACCACCGCGTCGCTTGCGCTCGAGACTTCGATCACTTTGCCCCCCACCTCGGGGAACTCCAGGCCGCAGACCGCCAGCCAGAGCAGCTTTGCTTTATCGCCCCCCGCTTTCAGGTCCATGATGAAGTTCGTAGTTTCTTCACGGGCCTTCTGCAGGTCCGCCGCGCTGGGGATCTTGTACGTGGCGGGGCGCTCGGCGGACGTGGCCGCAAGACGAAGGAGTTCGTTCATCTGGTCATCCAGCAGCTTGTCGCAACCGGTCTGCTGGTAGCGCAGCATTTGCTTGCGCAGGTAGTCGCGCACCTGCGCCTCGCCCGGCACCTTCAGGGCCAGGGAGCGCGCGAGCGCCCAGAACCCGTCCATGTACTGCGGCGGCTCCTGCTGAAGATAGGCCACGCCCAGCCGGTAGTGATTGAGCGCTTCGGTGGGGTCGGCGGCTAGGGCACCCTTGAAGGAATCTACGGCTGCCTTGTAGTCTTTCAACTGCGTGGACGCTATCCCGGCGATGGAATTAAACAGGACGGTAAGGCTTTTCTTCTGCTGGGCGTACTGTTCAGGCGTCATGTTGTCGGGCTTGGTCCACTGCTCCAGGACCTTCAACCCCTCGGCCGAGGCCGCTCGGCTCTTGGTCAACTGCTCCGGCGTGTTCAAAGCCTTTTGATTGGAGGCCAGAAAAAACGCTTGCGCCCGCGCAGTCAGCGCCTCCAGGTGCGAGAGTGTGTCGAGCTTGTCGCCAAGTGCCAGCAGCTTGTCCACGTACTCGATGGTCTTCGGATAGTTCTTCAACTCATAGTAGGTCAGATAGTAGGTCCGATAGACATAGGGGAGCAATGTGGACTTCGGATACTTGACCTCAAAATCGTCCAGCAGCGCCACGCGTTGCTGCGGGTTCTTCTCATTGGCCGCGGTCTGATAGGCGTTGTACTCCGCCATGGTATAGCCGGGCCCTTGCTGTGGCTGTTGCGGGGCGGCCGAGGCGGCCGGTCCCCGCGCGGAAACCACCAGCGTCAGCAGCAGCAACCCCGCGTTCGCTACGATGCACTTTCGCGTCATCTTCTTCTCGCCTCCTCGGCGATACCCCTTCTCTACAATACAACCCCGTTGGCGCGAATACCAGTGGGCAACGCCGACCGTGCTTAAAACTCGGGGATTATAGGGAATCCCTACCTGTCGTGCAAGCGCGTTTCACCGTTCGGGTGGGCGGCTGGCGCTGCTTTTACGTGCGTCTCCTGGCCCCTCGCGGCTCCGATGATATGATGGGATCCCGGGCCGAAAGGTCGCCCGGCGGGAGGCTGGTTGTGTTCGGCGAACCACCCATTGCCGGACAGGTGGCTCTGGTCACCGGCGCAAGCCGGGGCATCGGCCTGGCCATCGCCGGCCGGCTCGCCCGGATGGGAGCGCGGGTGGCCATTTGTGGCCGGAACGCAAAGGCATTGGAGCGCGCCGCCAAGGATCTGCGCCAAAGCGGAAGTGAGGCCCTGGGCGTGCCGGCCGATGTCACCCGCGCCAGCGAGGTCGCCGGGCTCGTCCAACGCACGCGTGAATCGCTCGGTCCGATCGACATCTTGGTGAACAACGCCGGCGTGGGGGCGTTCGGGCCCGCTCACGAAATGAGTGAGACGGATTGGGACCGCGTGTTGGACACCAACCTGAAAGCGGTATTCCTGGTCAGCAAGGCGGTGGCGCTGGAGATGATCCGCCGCCGCAGCGGACACATCATCAACATCAGCTCGCTGGCGGGCAAGAACGCCTTTGCCGGCGGCGGCATCTACTGTGCCTCGAAGTGGGGTCTGCTCGGGCTCACCTACTGTATGGCCGAAGACCTGCGCGCCCACGGCATCCGCGTGAGCGCCATCTGCCCGGGCACGGTGGCCACCGAGTTTTCGCCGCACGCCGGCAAGGATCCCGCGAAGATGCTCCAGCCGGACGACGTGGCCCACGCCGTGGCGGCGCTGGTGACGCAGGCCCCGCAGAGCTTCATCAGCGAGGTGCTGCTGCGGCCGACGCAGAAGCCCTAAGCGACGAAAACCCCTCTTGACAATATTCGTTTGAACGAATATATTGTGGGTGTGCCCCGTCCACCCCGCATTGCCGGAAGGGCCCGGCGGGCCCCGCGGCCGCTGGAAGAAGCCGTCTTCCTCGGCCTGCTGCGCACCGCCGATGCTCTCCTCCGCGAGGTCGATCAGCTCCTCGAGGCGGCCGAGCTGTCCCCGACGCAGTACAACGTCCTGCGCATCCTGCGCGGCGCCGCCCCTGCGGGCCTCGCCTGCCGGGAGATTGGCGCGCGCATGCTGACGCGCGATCCGGACATCACTCGGCTGCTCGACCGCCTGGAGGCGCGCGGCCTGGTGACGCGCGCGCGCCAGCGCGACGACCGGCGGGTGGTGAAAACGCGCATCACCAGCAAGGGCCTGCGCCTCCTAAAGGCGCTGGATAAGCCCATGAGCGAACTGCACCATCGTCAGTTGAAGCACCTCCCGGCGCCACGCCTGCGGCAACTGGCGCGACTGCTCGAGCGGGCGCGGGAAAGAATGCCCGGCTAGCGCCGCGGCCGCTTTTGTTTTGGGCCTGTAGTCGTTGCAACGAATATAGTGCTCACGACATCTAAGCTGGTGGAGCCCTACACAGGGCCACGAACAGCGGCCCGCCAGACTCGGAGGGAAGACGATGGAAAAACCGGCGCAAACAGGCTTTCCCATTCATGACTTGCTTCGGCGCCGCTGGAGCCCGCGGGCTTTTTCCGATCGGCCCGTCGAGCCGCAAAAGTTGCGCAGCTTGCTGGAAGCGGCGCGCTGGGCGCCGTCGTCCTACAACGAGCAGCCGTGGGCGTATCTGGTCGCCACGCGGGAGGACCCCGAAGAACATGCGCGCATGCTCAGCGTTCTGGTAGAGGGAAACATGGCCTGGGCGCAACGCGCCCCGGTGCTGATGCTCTCCCTGGCACGGCTCCATTTCGAGCGCAACGGCAAGCCCAACCGGCACGCCTTCCACGACGTGGGGCTGGCAACGGCGCAGTTGGTCACCCAGGCCACCGCGCTGGGGCTGGTCGTTCACCAGATGGCCGGCTTTCACGCCGAGAAGGCGCGCGAGCTATTCGGCATTCCCGAGGACTGGGAGCCCGTGGCCGCCATCGCGCTCGGCTATCCGGGCGAACCGGAATCGCTGCCTGAGTCCCTCCGCCAGCGCGAGTTTGCGCCGCGCACGCGCAAGCCCCTCGAGCAGTTCATCTTCACCGGCCGCTGGGGCCAAACCTCGGAATTGGTTGCGCGTGCCAGCGTAACCTGAGCCGGGCAGATGGGCATCAAATCCTATGGCGAAGGAGAAGTCATGACCGCCAGCTTGAGTCGCTACACTCACTTGCTGGGCAGAATCCTGCTCAGCGTGATTTTCCTTTTCTCCGGCTACTCAAAGCTGACCCACTGGTCGTCCACAGCCGCCGCGATGGCCTCGGCTCGAATCCCCGCGGCTTCTCTCAGCCTGTCTGTGGCGATCTTGCTGGAGATCGCCGGTGGCTTGGCCATCCTGGCAGGATACCGGACACGGCTGGCCGGCCTGCTGCTGTTTCTCTATCTCGCCGTTGTCACGCTCGTGTTTCACAATTTCTGGAGCTACCACGGCGCGGCCGAGCAGGCACAAGCGATCCAGTTCCTGAAGAACCTCGCCATTCTGGGCGGCCTGATGGGGATTGTCGCCGAGGACGATGCCGGTGTGCCCTCGCGCGATCCAAAGAGGCTGCACCCGTCGGCCGACCTGCGGTAACATGCCAGCGGGGGAACAGCCTCCCCCGGAACCAGTCACCCCGCGATGAGTGAAACCATCGGCTTCCTGGTGCGGCACGGCTACACCGTACTGTTCGCCTGGGTGTTTGCCGAGCAGATCGGCCTGCCGCTGCCGTCAGCCCCTCTTCTACTGGCCGCCGGCGCGCTCTCCGGAACCGGGCGGCTCAACCTGGCCGCAGCCGCCGGACTGGCCGTGCTCGCCGCGCTGATCAGCGACGTGATCTGGTACGAGATGGGCCGCCGCCGCGGCGCTAAAGTGTTGCAATTCCTTTGCCGCATTTCTCTCGAGCCCGATTCGTGCGTCCGCCGCACGGAAAATGTTTTTGCGCGGCATGGCGCGCGTTCCCTGCTCCTGGCGAAATTCATCCCCGGGCTCAACACCGCTGCGCCCCCGCTGGCGGGGATCTTCCGCATGCGCTTGATTCGTTTTCTCTGCTTCGATTTCCTGGGGGCAGCGCTGTGGGTGGGCGCTTTCGTAGGGCTGGGCTACGCGTTCAGCGATCAGCTCGAGCGCGTCGCCGACCGCGCCCTCGCCCTGGGCACCTGGCTGCTGGCACTCCTGCTCGCCTCCCTGGCCGCTTACATCGCCTGGAAATACTACAAGCGCCACCGCTTCCTGCGGGAATTGCGCATCGCGCGGATCACCCCGGACGAGCTCAAGCGAAAACTTGAAGCGGGCGAAAGCGTTGTGGTCGTCGACCTGCGCCACTCGCTTGACTTCGAGGCGGAACCACAGACCATTCCCGGCGCATTTCGCCTGGAAGCGTCGGAGCTGGAGCAGATGCACGCGCAGATCCCACGGGACCGCGAGGTGGTGCTCTACTGCACTTGACCCAACGAGGCCACCAGCGCCCGTGTGGCGCTGCTGCTCCGCCGACGAGGCATTACCCGCATCCGGCCGCTGGCTGGCGGGCTCGACGGCTGGCGCCGGCGCGGCTATCCGCTGGTGGCCCCGCAAAGCCCGGCGCGGCCGGACCCGGCACGGCCCACGAAGGCGCCGTAGGCGCGCCACGATCCTACAGACGGGGCAGGACGATGCCTTTCTGCGCCTGGTACTTTCCTTTCTTGTCCTTGTAGGAGACTTCGCAGTCCTCGTCGGAAACGAAGAAGATCACCTGGCAGAGCCCTTCGTTGGCGTAAATCTTGGCCGGCAGAGGCGTCGTGTTGCTGATCTCGAGCGTGACGTGGCCTTCCCACTCGGGCTCGAACGGCGTCACGTTGACGATGATCCCACAGCGGGCGTAGGTGGACTTGCCCACGCAGATCGTCAGGACGTTGCGCGGGATGCGGAAATATTCAACCGAGCGGCCCAGCGCAAACGAGTTCGGCGGGATGATGCACACCGGGCCCTTGCATTCCACAAACGAGCGCGCGTCGAAGTGCTTCGGGTCCACGATAGTCGAATTGACGTTGGTGAAGATGCGGAACTCGTCGGCCACGCGGATGTCGTAGCCGTAGGACGAGAGGCCATAGCTGATGACGCCCTCGCGCACCTGGCGGTCCTCGAAGGGCTCGATCATCTTGTGTGCGAGCGCCATTTGGCGGATCCAGCGGTCCGGCTTCACCGTCATTGGGGCCTCCGGGGGCCTCGCCCGGCTCTGTTGTCGCAGGAAAAAGCGACGCATCTTAGTACACTGTGTGCAGCTTGACAACGTGCAACTGCCTGTCTAGCATAGGCTGCCCTTTGGGAAGCGGGGAGGCGCCCTTGATCAAGCTGGACATCGTCAACGCAGTTGTGAGCCGCACCGGGGTCACCCGGACCAAAGCCGAACAGGCCGTCGAAACCGTCTTCGAGGCCATCAAGAACGCGCTCGGGCGCGGCCAGCGCATCGAGCTGCGCCGCTTCGGCGTCTTCAACGTCAAGCCCCGCAAGACCGGAATCGGCCGCAATCCCCGCACCGGCGAAGAAGTCAATATTCCGCCGGGCAAAGCGGTGCGATTCAAACCCGGCAAGGAATTGCAGTCGCTCTGAGTCGGCAGCTTCGGGAAGCCGGCTCGGCCCTGGGATGGTCTCCCCTGGACACTGCCGCATGCCCGACGAGGCCGCCAGCGCATCTAAATCTTCATGAGCAGCGGGAACGGACACGGTCGAACTCCCACTGAGATTCTTCAGGGCCCGCCTCTTCCTTCTCCTGTTGAACCGCACGGCGTCTACGAGCTGCGGGAGGCCCGTCGGCGGCGCTCGCAGGTGGTTGCCCTGGTGCTGTTTGGGTTCACCGTGGTCTCGACGCTGGCGGCCGGGACGCAATTTGCCACGGCCTATACCAATAACCACGCGCCGACTTTTGAAGACCTGCTGGAGCCCTACATCGCGATGTTCACCCACCCAAGCCTTCTGCTGGCTGGCATCCCGTTCTCGTTCACGCTGATCAGCATCCTGCTGGCGCACGAGTTGGGACACTACTTCGCCTGCCGTTACTACTCCATCTCCGCCAGCTACCCTTATTTCCTGCCGGCGCCCACTTTGATCGGAACGCTCGGCGCGTTCATCCGCATCCGGTCGCCCATCGTCAATCGCAAGGCGCTGTTTGACGTGGGCATCGCCGGGCCGGTGGTCGGTTTTCTGTTCGCGGTGCCCGCGCTGGCCATCGCCATCGCCTACTCGAAGCTGGTCCCGGCGGCGCAGTCCAACTCGCCGCTGGTCTTCGCCGACCCGCTGCTTTCCCGGTTGCTCATCGCCTGGCTACACCCTGGCGTCTCGCCCTCGGACATCCTGCTGCACCCGGTCGGCCGCGCCGCCTGGGTCGGCCTGTTCGCCACCGCGCTAAATCTTTTGCCCGCTGGCCAATTTGACGGCGGGCACATCCTCTACGCCGTGGCCAGCGAGCGGCACCAGCAGGTCTCCTTCGCGGTGGCCCTCGCACTGGTGGCCATGGCCTTTTTCCTGCAGTGGTACGGCTGGCTGCTGTGGGCTGTGCTGATCCTGCTGCTCGGGTTCCGTCACCCGCCGCTGCTCAACCGCTGGGAGCCGCTCGACCGCAAGCGCCGCGTCTGGGCAGCTATCGCCCTGGTGATCTTCGTGCTCTGCTTCATGCCCACGCCCTTCACGCCCGCGAACTAAAACTCCTCTGCCAGCCGCATACCGCCGGCGCATTCGCCCTCCGCAGCGCTTTATCGAAGATCGCGGCACGGAGAGTCTTCAGGGCGAAGGCGAGACCAAATGACTTACCCCATCAAGTTGGAACGGCACTACAGCAGGCTGAGCGGGTCCATGTCCAGCAGCACGGCGGTTTCGGGAATCTGCTTCTGGGCGCAAAAATCAAGGCACGCCCCCAGCACTCGCGTCAACTGCGCGCGCTTCGGCGCCTTCAGCAGGAACTGGAAGCGGTACTCGCGCTTCAGCCGGGCGAGCGGCGCCGCCGCCGGACCCAGCACTTTCACTCCGCGCGGTTCCTGCGGCGCAAAGAAGCCGGCGAGTTGGCGCGACCAGCGGATGGCGTTTTCCATCTTGGAGTCGCGCACAATCACGTTGGCAAGCGCCGTAAACGGTGGATAGTGCATCAAGCGCCGGAAGTGGAGTTCCTTCTCGAAAAACGCAGGGTAGTCCTGCTGCGCGGCGTGCTGGATGGCGTAGTGCTCGGGGTAATAGGTTTCCACCAGCACCTTGCCGGGAAGCTCGCCGCGCCCGGCGCGCCCGGCCACCTGGGTGAGCAGTTGGAACGTGCGCTCGGCGGCGCGGAAATCGGGGATGCCGAGCGCGATATCGGCCGAAACCACGCCCACCAGAGTTACCCGCTGGAAGTCGTGCCCCTTGGCCACCATCTGCGTGCCCACCAAGATGTCCAGCTTACCCGCAGCGAATGCGCCGAGCACCTTCTGGTAGGCACGCTTGGTCCGCGCGGTGTCGCGGTCGAGCCGCGCGATGCGCGCTCCGGAAAACTGCTCGCGCAGGCGCTCTTCCACCTGTTCGGTGCCTTCGCCGACAAAATAGATGTGCTCGGAGTCGCACTTGGGGCAGCATTTGGGCACGCGGGTCGAGTAGCCGCAATAATGGCACGCCAGCCGCTCGCGCCGCTTGTGATAGGTGAGCGAGATGCTGCAGTTCTGGCACTGCACTGCGGCGCCGCAGCCTCGACAAAGCACAAACCAGGAATAGCCGCGGCGATTGAGCAACACCAGGGCTTGCGTGCCCTGCTCCAGGCGCTCGCTAATGGCGCGCCGCAGCCTTTCAGACACGGCAGCGGTGCGGTGGGTCTGCCGAAAATCTTCACGCAGGTCCACGATCTCCACCTCTGCCAGGGGGCGGTTCTCCACGCGGGTGTCGAGCTGCAACAGGCGATACTTGCCTGAACGTGTGTGATGGAAGCTCTCGAGCGAAGGCGTGGCCGAGCTGAGCACAACGACGGCGTTTTCCAGCTTCGCGCGGACAATGGCGGCATCGCGCCCGTTGTACCGCGGCGTTTCTTCCTGCTTGTAACTCGCTTCCTGCTCCTCGTCCACGATCACCAGGCCGAGGTTTTCCAGTGGCGCAAACACCGCCGAGCGCGTCCCCACCACCACGCGGGCCTCGCCGTGCCGGACGCGCCACCATTCGCGCGCCCGCTCGGCGTCAGGAAGCGCGCTGTGCAGAACCGCCACACCTTCCTTGAATTGGGCGCCAAACCACGCCCGGCAGAGCCGACTGACCCACAACGTGAGCGCGATCTCCGGCACGAGGATCAGCGCCGTGCGGCCCCGCGCCAGCGCTTTCTCCACTGCGCGCAGATACACTTCCGTCTTTCCGCTGCCTGTGACGCCGTAGAGCAGCCCCACGGTGAATGCGGCAGCATCCAGCCAGCTTTGAATCTCGGCGAGCGCGCGCTGCTGCGCCGCATTGAGCACGTTCGCCGGAGGAGTGAAGTCCATCTCAAACAGCTCCTCTTGCACCGCCACCGGCTCTTCCCACGTTTTCAACTTGCCCCGTTTTGCCAGGCGCTCGACCACCGCGCGCGAGACGCTGGCTTGCGCCAGCAGCAGCCTCATCGGCAACGGCCCGCGCACGGCCGTCAGCACCTCGCGGATGCGCCCTTCGGCCGGGCTTGCCGGCTCGCCGAGCGCTTCCGGGCTCCACGCCACGATCTTCTGCGTGCGCGCCTTGCGATGCCGGGCCACCTCGCGCGCTTCGAGTTGCCCGCGGCGCAGCAGGCGCGCGGCGGCTGCTTCCCCGCCGGGAAGCGCCCGCAGGCGGTCGCGGCGCACTGGCTTCCCCTCAACCTCGAACAACTGCAGCAAAGCGTGCTCGGTGACCTCGGCCTCGCTGCGATTGCCGCGCGAGGCCAGCTCCGCCAGGTATTCCCGACCAGCCGCGGTCAGGATCAATTCGCGCTCGTGCCGCAACTCGACGGCGGGCGGTAACATCGCGCGAAAAACTTCGCCGAGCGGAGCGTGGTAATAGCTGGCAACCCAGCGGCCCAGCTCGATCAGGCGTGGCGGCAGCGCGGGGATAGGGTCGAGCGCCTCAACGATCTCCTTTATCTTGTCCGCTTGCGGCCGGCGGTCGGTGAGCTCGAGTGCTACCCCCACCAGAGCCCGATTGCGGAACGGCACAATGACGCGGCTGCCGGGAACGACCGTTTCCACTAGCGGCGCAGGGACGGCATAGGTGAAGGTGGAACGCAACGGAAGTGGCAGAGCAACTTCGCAGTAAGCAGCCATGGGCGGGCTCTAGTCTAACAGCAGAGTGGGCGACAACCCTGCGGAGCTTACCCGGTCAGCCAGCCCTTGAACCAGTCTGTTAGCGCCTCTTGGGCTTGAGTCCGAGGACGGCCATGACCTTCTTCAGGTCGTTCCACACGTCGCCCTTTGCCGCAGGATTGCGCAGCAGGTAGGCGGGGTGGTAGGTGGCTATCAGACGCGAGCCGCGGTAGTCAAACCACTGGCCACGGAAGTGCGAAATGGACTTATTGGTGCCGAGCAGCGTCTGCGCCGCGACGCCGCCCAGGCAGACGATCACCTTGGGCGCAATCACCGCGATCTGCCGCAGCAAGAAGGGCGAGCAAGTGGCGATTTCGTCCTTCTCCGGCGTGCGGTTCTCCGGCGGACGGCACTTGATCACGTTGCAGATGTAGACATCCTCGCGCCGCAGACCCATCGCCTCGATGATCTGCGTGAGCAATTGGCCGGCCCGGCCGACGAAAGGGATGCCTTGCAGGTCCTCATCGTGCCCCGGGCCCTCGCCGACGAACACCAGTTCGGCCCTCGGATGGCCGACGCCGAACACGATCTGAGTGCGGCGCCGGTGCAGCCGGCAGCGGGTGCAATCGCCAATGTCTTCGCGGATGCGCTCCAGGGTGTCGCCTTCGACTCGCTCGATGGTCTCAAACAACGAAGGAGCCTGCACGATGGGCAGCGAGGCCGTCTGGGTCGCCGGAGGGGTAGGGGGGTGCCATGCGCTGGTCGCAGCCGGCTCGGACTCTACGCTGGTCAGCGGGGCAGCGAGGCGGTCGCGGTAGAAGAAGCGGATGCCCAGATCGTCGTAGTAACGCAGCCAGGCTTCCAACTTCTCGCGTGTCTCGCGGTTCATCGTGTGGTTCGGGAGGAGCCCTGCACGGCCTGTGCCTGCCGCGAGAGCTGCCGCAGGCGAAGCACTTCGTCGAGCACGCGATTGGCCACGTCAAACTTGCTCATTCGCGGCAGAGCGACCTCGCGGGCGTCGCGCGCAAACAGGGTGACGACGTTGGTGTCCTGGTCGAAGCCGGCGCCCTGCTGCGTGACGTCGTTGGCTACGATCAGGTCGGCGCGCTTCGCCGCCAACTTTTCCCGCGCATGCTCGCCGATGTGGTCGGTCTCCGCGGCAAAGCCTACCAGTATGCGCTCGCCTTTCTCGCGGGCGAGGTCGCCCAGGATATCCGGCGTGGGCTCGAGCTCAAGCGTCACGCGCTCCGCGCCACGCTTCATTTTCTTCGAGTGCGGCGCCACCGGGCGATAGTCGGCCACCGCCGCGGCCTTGACGACCACGGTGCATTCGGCCGTGCGCTGGAGCACAGCGCGGTGCATCTCTTCAGTGCTGCGCACGGAGACGCACTCGGCGCCCCCGGGTGGGGTGAGAGCCGTGGGCCCGCTGACCAGGATCACCCGGGCGCCGCGGCGCAGCGCAGCCTCAGCCACGGCGTAGCCCATCTTGCCCGAGGAACGGTTGGTGAGAAACCGAACGGGGTCAAGATCCTCGCACGTGGGCCCGGCGGTCACCAGCACGGTCTCGCCGTCGTAGTCGTGCCGAATCCCCAGCATTTCGCAGACCGCCCGGGTGATGGCCTCGACGCTCGCCAACCGCCCCGGCCCGGTCATCCCGCAGGCGAGGTAGCCTTCGTCCGGGTCCACCACGCGGACGCCTCGCGCGCGCAGCTTCTCCAGGTTCTCCTGCGTGGCGGGATGCTCCCACATGTTGACGTTCATCGCCGGCGCGACCACCGCCGGAGCGTTGGTGGCCAGATAGAGCGTGGTCAGAAAGTCGTCGGCGATGCCCTGAGCCAGCTTGGCCAGCACGTTGGCCGTGGCCGGCGCGATCACCAGCAGGTCGATGCGCTGCGCCACGGCAATGTGCTCGATGGCGCTTTCGACATTCGCCGGCCCGCCGGCCGCATCGCCGAACATCTCCGTGATCACTTTCTGCCCGGTGAGCGCAGCGAAGGTCAGCGGCGCGACAAACTCCTGCGCATTCCGCGTCATCACCACCTGCACCTCCAGCTTTTCCTGCTGGAGCCGGCGCACCAGTTCGGCCGCCTTATACGCCGCCACACCCCCGGAAACACCCAGCGCGATTTTCATGGCCTCTGCGGCGCACTACGTCTTGCGCCGTTTCCCTTCCTTCTCCTCCAGCTCTTCAGGCGATTCAGGAAGCTTGTACTCGAGCAACGCCTTGTCCAATTCTTCCATGGCGATGCGAGTGGACTTGAACGACCGAGGACGGTCCAGCAGCGGTTGAGCGCCCCCCATCAACTGCCGGGCGCGGCGCGCCGCCACCACCACGTAGGCAAACTGGCTTTCCGGTGCCTGGTTGAGAACCGCCATGCGAAAATCACCCTCCGAAAGAGTCCAGGATCTTGCGAACTCGTTCTTCCCTTTGCCCACTGCGGCAGCGCGCGGCGGAGGCGATGGCCTGTACCTCGCAGCCCGCGCGCTCCAGATTGTCATTCACCACGATGAAGTCGTACTCGCGGTAGCGCTGCATCTCTTGCCGCGCCCGCTCGAGCCGCCGGGCGATCTCCTCCTCCGAATCCTGCCCGCGGGCGCGGATACGCCGTTCGAGCTCCTGCCGCGAAGGCGGCACGATGAAGATGGCCAACGCCCCCGGCAGCTTCTGCTTCACCTGCTGCGCGCCCTGCACGTCAATCTCGAGCACAAGATCCAGGCCTCTGTGGTGCGCCTCTTCAATCCACTTGCGCGGCGTTCCGTACCAGTATTTGCCAAACACCCGGGCGTACTCCAGGAACTCACCCTGCTGAACCATGCGCTCGAACTCGGCTTCGGAAACAAAATCATACCATTTCCCGGGGTTTTCCGTCGGGCGGGCCGGGCGCGTGGTGCACGAAATCGAAAACATCGTTCCGGGAAGCTCAAGGAGCTTCTGCACCAAAGTGGACTTGCCCGATCCGGAGGGCCCGGACACGATCAACACCAGCGGCTGCGGCGCATCCGGCATCGTCTATTCGACGTTCTGCACCTGTTCGCGGAGCTTCTCGATTTCGGACTTGACCTCAAGCGCAAGGTCGGTGATGGCCAACCCTTCCGCTTCAATTCCCGGCGTCTTCGAAAGCATGGTATTGGCCTCCCGCTGCATTTCCTGCAACAGGAAGTCGAGTTTCTTGCCCAACTCGCCGGGGTCCTCCAGCAGCTTTCCGAACTGCTCGACATGGCTGCGTAGCCGGGCGACCTCCTCGCTGATGTCCCCGCGCTCGGCCAGCAGGGCCGCCTCCTGCGCCAGCCG
>WNFB01001936.1_pt1 | contig 17868 bp, 24 predicted proteins | sample 5400501 | NCBI WGS metagenome assembly WNFB01 (sample SAMN13153341, study PRJNA577476) | soil metagenome | isolation source: 200 cm saprolite under Douglas fir tree site 2 hole 1 | place: USA:California | collected 2015-04-18 | reverse complement strand
CTCAAGACCCTGGCGCCGGAGATATGCTCTCGCACCCCGGTTACGAAGGTCCGAATCTCAGAAAGGATGCGATCTGGTTCCATCCCGGTGAGCGAGTGAGTGTCGCCTGGTAACTCTACGAAGCGGGCGCCTGAAATCCGCGCTGCCAGGTCTCTGGCGGCTTCCACGTTGGCCACCGGGTCCCCGGTTCGATTCATTACCAATGTCCGCACCCGAATCGCAGGGAGGATGTCGCGCACATCGATGTCGAAGTTCAATCGCTCAAGTGCCGCAACCGCCGAGGGACTGCCTCCAGCCCTCGCATAGCGGAGAAACCAGTCGACCAAGACGGGGTCTTCCGGCTTAGAGCCCCGCGGCACGCCGAGGTACTCGAGAGTGATGCCCTTTTGGAGCAAGGTTCGGATCTCGCGCTCCTTCTCCGTCCTGCTCATGCCCCAGGGGTAGTCCCGAGTGCGGACCCAGCGTGCTTGCCCTCCCCATATCAGCAGGCCACGGGTGCGCCTCGGATACGTTGCCGCGAACAGGCAGGCCATGTTGGCTCCTTCCGAAACGCCGAAAATGAAAGCGGCTTCGCTATCGGCGGCTTCCATGACCGCCCGGATGTCATCGGTTCGCTCCTCAAGGGTGGCAGCTGTGGTTGGCCGATCGGACAAGCCAGTGCCGCGCTTATCGAAGCGAATTAGCCGGCAAAAGGAACCCAGCTCATCGAGAAATCGAGCCCTCGGCGGCCATTCCCAATCGATGTCTAGATGCGAAACGGTACCTGGGGCCCAGACCAGGTCAGTTGTGCCGCCGCCCGTCACCTGATATGCGATCTGAACGGCCCCGCTGCGCGCGTAGTGCACTGCCGGACGCACAGCAGCATTCTGGACCGCGCCTCGCGAATCGACTGCAGGCGCGCGGTGTCAGGGAGCGTCAGTGGGTGTCGGCGAGATCAGCCTGTTCATCAGGGCCGCCTGGCCACCTAAGCGTCAGCGCGTCCAGGAGGTCGAGATCCCCGGGTGAGAGGCCGCATTCGGTGAGATAACGAGCCAGCTCGCTGCGGTGCTGCGTTCCGTGGTTGACGACGTGGGCCAGGATCAGCCAGCGCGGCACGGCGCGGTCGGCGCCCATGGCCAAAGACTCGGAGAGAGCCGTCTTGTCGAGGGATCCAACGTAGCTCCGCAAGCGCATGTCCTCTTCGAGGCAGAACGCATGGACGGCCGGCAGGTCGTCGAGCACGAACCCGTGGTCCCACACGTACGTCTCTCCGACGTTGTTTCCGATGCAGAACTGCCGCCAGCTCCAGTCGACGTCCATGAGGTGCCGGAGCGTCTGAAAGGCGCTGCCGTGATCCAGCTTCCCGGTCGCGCGGAACTCGTCATCCGACAGGCCGGCCGCCACAGTCAGGATCCGGTCGTTCGCCCACGCGTGGAACCGGACGAAGGCGAGCAGCGTGTCAGCATCCACACGTCTCATCCTACGAATCAACGAACGCGCTCCGATGTCGATTCGGGAGGATCGGATTCGTTTAGAGGGTGATAAGCCGCCCCATCCTGGGCGGCTGTAGCACCAGGAGGCTAGTTCGTCAGCCAAGGAGGTGGCCATGCAGATCACAAGGAACAAAATCGAGACCAGGAAGGGACCGAGCGAGTGGTTCACTGGTACCGTGTACATCGACGCGGTGGCAGCCCCGTCAGGCGCCTCGCGCCTGAGCGCGAGCAGCGTCCACTTCACGCCTGGAGCCCGCACGGCATGGCACACCCACCCCAACGGCCAGACGATCTACGTCACCGAAGGAGTCGGCCTGGCGCAGCGCCGCGGTGGCCCCATCGAGGTCATCCGCCCGGGCGATCGCGTCTTCTTCGAGGCGGGTGAGGAACACTGGCACGGCGCTGCACCAACCCGCTTAATGACCCACATCGCCATGCTCGAGGTCGACGACCAAGGCAACAGCGCGACCTGGGGCGATCCTGTCAGCGACGCGGAGTACAGGGCGGCTTCATCCATCGAGGGCGCGTAGCCATGCGCGCTGCGATCTACAACGGCCCCGGCTCGATCGTGGTCGGAGAGCGGCCCGACCCGGTGGTCACCGCGCCTACCGACGCCGTCGTCCGGGTCGTCGTTTCCTGCGTCTGCGGCTCGGACCTCTAGTACTGGCGCGGCGAGTCGCCCCACGATCTCGGCCCGATCGGGCACGAATTCATCGGCGTGGTGGAACAGGTTGGTCCCGAGGTGCGAGGCATCGCTAAGGGCGACTTCGTCATCGCTCCGTTCATCTACTGCGACGGCACCTGCGCCCACTGCCGCGCGGGAGTGACCTCGCAGTGCGTCGCCGGAGCCGCCTTTGGGAATCACGGGATCGATGGAGGCCAGGGAGAGGCCGTGCGGGTCCCCCTGGCGGGCAGCACCCTCGTCCCGGTGCCAGGGTCCGGTCATTCGGACGAGACGATGCGCTCCCTGCTGACGCTCTCCGACGTGATGTGCACCGGCCACCACGCCGCGGTCAGCGCCGGCGTCAGATCCGGAAGTGTCGTCGCCGTCGTTGGGGACGGCGCGGTGGGTCTATGTGCGGTCCTGGCCGCCCGTCGCCTGGGCGCCGCCCGGATCATTGCGCTCAGCCGCAACCCGGTGCGGCAGCAAGTGGCCCGGTCGTTCGGCGCCACTGACATTCTTGACGAGCGTGGCGACGCGGCAATCGACGCGGTCCTCGAAATGACGAATGGCGTTGGCGTCGATGCCGCGCTGGAATGCGTCGGCACTGGACAGTCGGTGGCCACTGCGTTGGGGATTGCACGACCAGGATCGGTCGTTGGAGCTGTCGGGGTCCCCCATGGGGTCGACAACCCGATGGAGACCGTGATCTTTCGCAACATCGGGCTGCGCGGTGGGGTGGCGCCGGCTCGCGCCTACATCCCCGAACTGCTCGACGACGTCCTCGAGGGCCGCATCAATCCCGGGCTCGTCTTCGACTTCGAGACAGACCTCGACCACATTGAGGACGCCTACAAGGCGATGGATGAGCGCCGCGCTATCAAAGCGCTCGTGCGGGTCGGCCGATGACCTCGTGGGCGGGCGACGAGCTCAACAGGATGGGAAACGCCGAGGAGGTGCAGATCGCGCCGAGCCAGCGCGACGGCACGCTCCGCGAACCGGTGACCGTCTGGGCGGTCCGTCACGGTCGTGATTTCTACATAAGATCGGCCGTCCGGGGCCGCAACGCGGCCTGGTACCGCGGCGTCCAGGAGACACACGAGGGTCGGATCTGGGCCGGCGGCATCGTGAAAGACGTTTCTTTCGTGAACGCCGAGTCCGACGTTTACGACTTGGTCGATGCCGCCTACCGCGCCAAGTACCGCCGATATGCCGGACGCATACTCAACAGCTGCCTGACACCTGAGGCGCGGTCGACGACAATCAAAGTTGTGCCGCGCTCGACCAGCGGCTAGTTCAATTTCCGCACGCGACGACGCCGTTAAGCTGTAAAACAAGCTGTCATGGCCGCTCGCATCATCGCGGGAGTCATCGGGCTCTTCTACGTGGTCACCGGTGCGTGGTCTTTTCTTTTCCCGGCATATTTCTTTTCAACGGTTGCCAGCTTTTCGCCCTACAACCTCCACCTGTTCCATGACGTTGGCGCTTTTCAGTTCGGCCTCGGAGCGGTGCTGGCGGTCGCGGCGCTGAGCGGCAAGGGCCTTGTACCAGCCCTGATAGGTGTGCTCGCGGGATCAGTCCTACACCTGGCGGCTCATGTGCTCGACATTCGGCTTGGTGGTCACCCCACGACTGATCTGCCGATATTGGCGCTCATCGTGGTCGTGCTGGCGATCGCGCTGTACGTGGAGCTGCGCCGTTCCACCGCTCAGCCGAGGCAGTGAGGGTCCTCGTCGCCGGAGGCAGCGGAGTAATTGGTCGCGCGCTGGTCCCGCGATTGATCGCAGCGGGTCACACGGTCGCGACTACTACACGCTCACGAGAGAAAGTTGAGCTGATCGAATCCATGGGGGCTACGCCGGTGCTGCTGGACGCACTCGATGAGGAGGCCGTAATCAGCGCAGTCGAGTCATTCCGGCCAGACGCGGTCATGAACCAACTGACGTCGCTGCCCAAGCACTACAACCCTCGCCAGCTTGGTCCCTCGTATGAAGCGACGAACCGGCTGCGCGTCGACGGAACGCGAATCCTGCTTGCCGCGGGCGCCAGAGTCGGTGCGCGCCGCTTTGTCTACCAGTCGATTGCGTTCATGTATAAGAGCGTCGGTCCTCATGTTGTCGACGAGGGTGCTCCTCTGGCCATTGACGCGCCCGACCCCTTCGGTGGAGCTGTGCGCGCGACCGTTGAGGGAGAGCGTCTTGCCACAACGACCGAAGGCATTACCGGAGTCGCCCTTCGCTACGGCCAGCTGTATGGGCCGGGCACATATTTCGCTGCCGGGGGTGACTTTCAGCGGCAGGCGAAAGCACGGATGCTGCCAATCGTCGGTTCAGGCGCCGGCATTTTCTCCTTTCTTCATGTCACGGATGCAGCGACCGCCGCCATTGCCGCGCTCGAGCGAGGTCGTGGCGTGTACAACATCACGGATGACGAGCCGGCAGCGGCCCGGGACTGGATCCCGGCGTTCTGCCGCGAGGTCGGCGCGGCCCCTCCGTTGCGGGTTCCGGCCTGGGTTGCACGGATTGTCGCCGGGAGCTTTGCGGCCGACGTACTGACCGAGGGACGCGGTGCCTCCAACAGAAAGGCCAAGCTGGAGGTGAGCTGGGCGCCATCGCATCCAAGCTGGCGAGCGGGCTTCTCGGCCGTGTAGCCCGGGCTTGCCCTGATATCGGTAACCGAGCTTGTTCCCCACCGTTATTTCTCCATGGGCCGTTGGCTCCGTTTAGGTGGCGTGTTGCTGGTGGTCTCGTGCACGACTCCCGCAGCGACGGGTACGCCGTCGCCGTCGCCGGGCGCTTCGCAAGCGGCCCTGTCGCCGAGGGTGCCCGCATGCCGACTTCCTGCAATGTTGTGGTCATTCCCGAATCCCGAGACGCAGGGAGGCTTCATCGACACTGCTTCGGGAAGCTTCACGGCAGACCCACAGAGCCTGATGGTTTTGGACAGCGCCAAGGGTCTTTACCGAACACCAACCCAGCCGTATCTGTACGGTCCAAACGCCGGGGACCCCGCCATCGCAAGCAGCAGTTACGATCGGAGCCAGGGCCGGTGGCTGCCCGTTCCACCCCAGTATGTGTCACCCGATGGAAGTACATACGCGTATTACGGCTATGCCGCATTTGGACATGCGGGCGTACACCTGGTGGACGTTGCCACTGGAAGCGACCGGTTGATCCCCGGAACAATTGGACCCTCTCCGCAGGCGCACTACTTGATCGCCGGTTACCTGCAAGACGGGGTTTACCTGACGCAGTGGGGTCCGACCGGTGGGCCGGGACTGGGCCTGTGGCGCCTCAATCCAGCGAGCGGAGCGGTGACTCAGGTCAGCACTGACGCGCCGGGCTCTGGCGTTTTCGTCGGAGACACCCCGTTGGAGAACCCACCCACTGCCGAATTTCCGGACGCGTGGTGGACCAGCGTCAGCTCCGACTTTTCAGCTGGCGGCGATCCATACGTCTACTTCCAATACCTGAGCGGCACCGCGGGTCAGCATGGTGAGGACTGGTTTCAGCGCCCAGGCTTTCGGATGAATGTCATCGGCGTAGACACTGCAGGTCGCGCCGTCGTGGTGGCGACGTCGCCCGGTCAAGTCGAGGTTTGGCTGCTCGCGACACCGAATTCCGCGACGCCGCTTTACTCGACCTCCAACAGCGGAAGTCCCGATCTGCCCTTCAAGGCTGCTGTTGCAGACGATGCGGGCTGGTGGATTGGGAGCCGAAAAGGCTTGTTCTTCGCCACCGCCACCGCGTTTGCGCAGGTATCTGCGACGCCTGCGGTCGCGGTTGGCGGCTGCGGTTACTAGGAGATTCCTTCGGCCGCGCACTCCGCCGCTCGTCTCTGAAGGAGTTCGCGCTCGCGGGCGTTCTGGGTCAACGACGCGGCGCGCTCGAACTCCGCACCTGCCTCGTCGGAACGGCCCAGCTTCCTCAAGAGGTCGCCTCGGACCGCCGGCAGGAGGTGGTAGCCCCTGAGCGACGGCTCATGGACCAGGGCGTCGACAAGATCAAGTCCTGCAGCTGCACCGAACGCCATGCCCACCGCGACAGCCCTGTTCAGTTCGACGACAGGCGACGGGGCAATCTGCGCCAGGGCGTCGTAGAGTGCCGCAATCCGCGGCCAATCTGTCTCGGCTGCCGTCGCTGCTCGTGCGTGGCAGGCCGCGATCGCCGCTTGCAATGCATAAGGCCCAAGCGTGCCTCCGAGCCTCTCAGCGCGCTCGAGCGCCAACAGTCCGCGGCGAATAAGCAGGCGGTCCCAGCGTGACCGGTCCTGTTCCAGCAGCAGGACAGGTTCGCCAAACGGGCCGACGCGGGCGGGCAGGCGAGACGCCTGTATCTCCATAAGCGAGACGAGGCCGTGGACCTCAGGTTCGTCAGGGGCGAGCTCGGCGAGGATACGACCCAAGCGCAGTGCCTCGTCGCAAAGGGCCGGTCGGACCCAGTCCTCGCCCGCAGTCGCGGCGAAGCCTTCGTTGAAGATCAGATAAACCACCTCGAGGACCGAGGCGAGTCGTTTGACCCGCTCGGGACTGCCCGGCACCTCGAACCTCGCGTGCGCCTCGGCCAGCGTCCGCTTCGCCCGGACGATTCGCTGCGCGATTGTGGAGGCCGGGACGAGGAACGCACGGGCGATCTCATCGGTCTTGAGGCCGCCGAGCACTCGAAGTGTCAGTGCAACGCGCGCGTCCTTCGACAGGATCGGATGGCAGGCCATGAACATGAGACCGAGAAGATCGTCGCCGAGCTCCTCTTCGAGTCTCGTATCCAGATCGGTTACCTCCCGGGACCGCTCCAGATCACGCCCGAGCTCTTCGTGCTTGCGCTCCAGCGCCTGGCGCCGCCGGATGAGGTCGATGGCGCGGTGCTTCGCCGTCCCCATGAGCCATGGGCCTGGGCGCTCCGGAACGCCCTCGGTGGGCCACTGCTCGAGAGCGGCGACGAGCGCATCCTGGGCCAGCTCCTCCGCCGTCCCTATGTCGCCGACGATGCGAGCCAGCCCGGCGATCAGCCGGGCCGACTCGATTCGCCAGATGGCTTCGATCGCGCGATGCGCTGCGATCGCTGCCGTCTCGTTGCGACCCGGGTCATGTGATGCGTCCAGTTTTCGTGGACCTATCGGGCGAGCTCCTTCACATGCCCTCGTACTCGAGGACCTGTCGGACCTCGAATGTTCCACCGTCGTAGGGTGCGCGCTTCAGCCATTCGAGCGCCTCGTCGATCGACCGCACCTGCCACAACCAATACCCGGCAACAAGCTCCTTTGTCTCCGCGAACGGCCCGTCGATGACGGTTCGCTTCTTGCCGTCAAACCGAACTCGCTTGCTCTGCGAGCTCGGATACAGGCGGCCGGCCTCGAGCACGACGCCCGCCTTGACCAGCTCCTCGTTGAACTTCTGGTAGGCCGCCATTGCCTCCGGCGTCGGCGGAGTCGCCGCGGCGCTCTGCTCGCCTTCCTTGGCCATTATCAACACTCGCATCTTGTCTCCTCCTGTTGGATCTGATTCGGAGGCTCGCGTTACCTGCTTCGGGGCCTCAGTAATGCATCGAATGGCGGGCAGCCACTTCGACACTAAGACTGTCTAGGAATTACCTTCAGGTCCGGTCAGGATCGTGCAGTAACCGCTGCACGTCGCTGGGTCCTGCGCCGCAGCGCGCCTGGCCAGCTCACGTAGCTGTGCGCGTGTCGCCTTCAGCTCGGCAAGACGAGCTTCCACGTCCCGGATACGCATCTCGATCAGCTGCGCGACGTGCTCGCATGGCCGCTCGCCACTGTCGCCAATAGCAAGGACTCGCCGGATTTGCTCGAGGGAGAAGCCGGCGGCTTGGGCATGGCGGATGAAAGCCAGCCTTTCCACGATGGCGGGTTCATAGTCGCGGTAATCCGACAGCGTCCGCGCCGGCTCGGGCAGAACTCCGTAAGTCTCCCAGAAGCGAATTGTCTTGGCCGGCACCCCGGCCCTGGTTGCGACTTCACCAATTTTCATCTGCTGCTACCCCTCTTGACCTTCCAGTCGACTGGAACGTCTAGGCTAGCAGAGCAACATTCCTGGGAGGTCTGCACGGTGAAGGTTGACCTGCTTTACTTCGACGGCTGTCCGCACTGGCGGACTGCGGCTGAACGCCTGGCAACATTGCGGTCAGAGCTTGGCTTCGAGCTTGACCAGGTGCTCGTCACGACACCAGAGGAAGCTTCACGTCTGGCGTTTACAGGGTCACCCACCATCAAGGTGGACGGAGTCGACCCGTTTGCCTCGAGTGGTGACCAGATCGGGTTCGCATGCCGAACTTATGAGACGCCGGCAGGTCGCGCCGGATCGCCAACAGTCGAGCAGCTGAGGAGGGCAATTTCGGCATGATCGAGCACCGCTTCGGCTCCAGATTCTCCACGCTCAACGCAGCGCTGGCAGCCTCGGTCATGACGGTGCTCAACCGTCTCACCAGGCGATGACGCTCGAACCGCCGATCGAGGCTGAGACCCTTGTGCGCGCAGCTGCATTTCAACTGTTGATGAAGAATGCCCAACCCGTCGACCCGGAAATCCTGGTTGTGGCTAGCGGACTCAAGGCAGATGTTGCACGAACTGTCATCGATCAGCTCGACCGCAACGGGCGGATGCGACGCGACGCCAAGGGTCGAATCATTGGGTCGGCAGGACTCAGCATCGCCGCCGACAGGCATGAGATCGTCCTCGATGGTCGGCAGTTCTGGACCTGGTGCGCTTACGACATCTTCGGCATCTTCGGAGCGCTGGGCGCGTCGGGGCGAGCCGCGTCGCCGAGCCCAGGCAATGGCGACGTGGTGGGACTTGATTTCGCAATCGGGCGCCCACAACCGGCCGAAGCGGTGCTTTTCAGGCCGGACGGTGAGCTGATGAGCGCGTGTGAAAACGTGTATCGAGACTGGTGCCCGAACAGCAACCTGTTCAGGAACCGGAACCTGGCTCAAGAGTGGTCAGACAAACACCGAGTGTCGGGCAGAGTGCTGAGCCTCGACGAGGCCTGCGCCCAAGCTACCGGCGAATGGAAGCCGTTGGTGGCCGGTCTCGCCTTGCACTAAGGAGCCATCGCGCGTCTCTATTACCTGATTACGTCTCAGTTGACCGTTGGAACCAGCGGATTGGGCTCTGTCGTGAGGCCCGGTTTGCCCACGCGCGGCTAGCATCGTTCCGGGTGGGATGTCGCATTCTCCGCTCGGGCGTCCTCAACATGGCCCGCATGTGGGAGACGCCCGCGCGAACGATAGGCGGGCGGTGGGTGCGCTGGAGTGACGCATGGGCTGCTGATTCCACCCTGGCGACCCGTGTGTTCAACCGCGTCACCATCGTTCGGCGGGTCGATCCGTCTTCGGCGGCCGAATTGGTTGATCGGATCGTCCAGTTCTACAGTGCTCGGCCCGACGGAGGGGAGTATCTCGTCAACGATCCCTGGGGCACGCTCAATCTCGAGCCATACGGCTTCAGCAGGTGGTGGTCGCTTCCGTTCATGGTCCGCTCGCCCGCGGTGGCCCCCAGGCCCCGTGCTCACTGCGAGATTCGAGAGGCCCGGTCCAAAGGTGAGTTTGGGGACTTTGTTCGCACTTTGGTCGTGGGATTCGGCCTTCCTGACCTTGCCCACGTACCGACGTCACAGGTCATGGACGAACGCGTGCTTGCAGGCGGCGCGATGCGGTGCTGGATTGGCGTCCTGGATGGTCGACCGATCGGCACATCGGTGGCGTACATCTCCGATGGTGTAGTTGGGGTGTATCTGGTCTCCGTCGTGCCGACGATGCGAGGGCGCGGCTTCGGGGAGGCGCTCACGTGGCAAGCAACCCTGGCCGACCGCGGCCCATCGACTCTCCAGGCGAGCGGTCTGGGTCGGCCGGTGTACGAACGAATGGGCTACGTCACTGCGCTTGAGTGTGCGACGTGGATCAAAACCGATCGGGAAGCGCCAGGGTATTTCAGGGCGACTGGCACATGATGGTGCCCGAAATGCGCAGCAAGTTCCGCGACCCAAGCGGCGTCGAGCTGCTGGCCGGGGCCTACACCTTGGGAGTCGTGGGGACTCTCTGGGATTGGTACGAACATCTAATAGGCCCAGGCGCGCAGCCGCCACACGTCGTGATCGATCTGGGCGGGTTGCTCGTTCTCGGTGTCCTGGCCTTCAGCGGAAAGACGGACTTTCGCTCCCGATCGTTCTTGGCCCTGTACGTACTGCTCGTCGTAGTCGCGCTCATCAGTCTTGGCCCTTTCGTTCTCATGATGGCGGCGCCAAGGAGCGGGTTGATGACTGGCTTGATGCACTCGATGATGACGAGCGGAGCGTTGCTTGCCTACCTGCCTCTAGTCCTGCTGGCCGGTTGGAGCGCCTGGCGCTGGCTTTCCCTGGCTCGCCCTAACTGGTGGCGGGTGGCTGCAGCCATGGGCATCGTGGTTGTGGCGGTCGCCACTGTGTGGGACCTGTATTGGCACCAGACGCATCCGATGGAAGTGGGCGTATCGATGGCCGCCATACCTCCGCATCAACTCATCTTCGCGGGTTTTGTAATTGGTTTGGTCGGCGCCATCTACGGGGTGGCATCGCAACTTCGGCGGTCGGTCAGGGCGAATACCAGCTAGCGGCGGACATGGTGCAAATGCGACTGCGCAACGCGTTCACGATTCGGACGAATCACGGACACATAGATATTCCCGTGTTTGTCCACGGCCACCTTGCTTGTGAATTGGAAGCCAGGTCCTTTCCACCGGGCCACGAATTGACCGGTGGCCGAAATCTCTTGAATACGGTTGTTGGCCGTGTCGACGATGAACAGATTGCCTTGAAGGTCCACAGCCAGGCCTGTCGGGTTGTCGAACCGCCCCGGCTTAGTTCCGGTCCCTCCCCACGTTGCGAGTAGGTCTCCAGATGGCGAGAACTTCTGGATCTGGTCGCTGCCTGAACTAAAAGGATGCGCATCTGAAACGTATACGTTTCCGTTCGCATCCAAGGCGAGGTCGTAACCGATATCGGTTGATTCTCCCGATCCGCTGCCAACGGTGTGCCATTGCGTGAGAGGTTCGCCTAGAGGCGACAACTTCTGGATTTCCCTTCATCATCGACCCGCGGTCACTAGCGCCTAGCGGAGGCTGAGGGATAAGCGGACGTGCCCAGCCGACGGTGTCGTAGCCAGTCTTGATCGTCATGGCGTATGCCTGTCTACGCGTCGACGCACAGCAATCGTTCCGGAGCACATCGCGTGATGGTGGTCGCGCGGGGAGTCGAACGCTGAACCTTGGGATTGAGAGACTCCCGACAGTTCGTCTCAGGCCTCGGGGGATGTCACCTGGTGGCGCGGCAATTTGGTGAGTTTTGCCATTACACCGGTCGCGGCCCTGAGCAGCGGCCGAGCGTTGCGATCTCTATCGAGAACCCCCAAGGGTCCCTCTCCGAAATGAAGACCGATCGGGGACAGAATATTCAGCCGAGCATTACCCGCGCTCGGTGGCGGGCACCGCGCCTCTTTCCAGGGGCCAATGAGCGGCAAGATCGCGCGGGCTGCCGCCAAGACTGAGTTGATCTGCCCATCCAAAGAGGTATCGGGCCGCAGCCAGATCACCGCGGCGCCCGAGTAGTTGTAGTAGTAAGCGGTCTGATCGGCATATATGGCCAGGAAGTCTTGACCCTCCTTCATACCGACTTCGACCACAACTCCAAGAACGTCGTTTTCGACGCTAGCCGGGGGTTGACCGCCGGCTTCGCGCAACGAGTGCCAGGCCTGCACGCTAACGCGTGATTCGATCCCCGGCATTAGGGCGACTGACTCGAGGATTGCGCGCGCCTGCGGAGGGTTGCCGTCCGCGACGAATGCACGCGCTTTCTTGAACGATTGCCATGGCTCGGCACCCGTTCCCAGCCGGGCGAACGCGTCGAGCGACATGTCACCGAAATACAAGTCGGGCTCAAAGATGCCAGGGCGATTCAAGGTCAGCTCAAAAGGTACTGTGTCACGCCTCCCGCATCTGCGGATTCCTTACGGTTGATACACAAGCGCGCGTGGGTGCCTTGGGATTAAGAGGCTGCTGGCATGTCGCGTCAGGGAGTGTCAGCAATCGTCAGGGAGTGCCAAACGAACTCGGATTCATGACGCGGCTGAGTCGATCATCACGACGGGCGCCTTTCCTTCACCACCGACTTCAGATCGCCCTTCAGCGCATCCTCATACGCGGCCCAAAGCACCCCATACGCCGCCACCAGGCCTTCGGGGCGGGGCTGGCTCAGGGCCACCTCGAAGCGCTTTGTGTAGGCATGGTCGCCGAGCTCACCTCGCAGCAAGGCCTGAGTCTGCGCCTCCCATTTCGACGCGGACGCGAGGTCCTTGCGCTTCTCAATCATCAGTCGGCCCCGGTTCATCATCTCCTCCAAGCGTGCGACAAAACCGTGCCGGTCGAATCCCTTAGGCGCGCGGGGCGGGCCCTCGCGGCTTACCGTCTTCCACTGGACCGGGCGGGCGTATGACGGGGCCGACGCGGAGGGGCGCCAGCCGGCGGCTGCCCGCTGTCGGTCGTACGCCGCGCGCTTGGTGTTGTTGGTCAGAACGTCGTGCGCCAAGTTGATCAACTTCGCGTGCTCGAGCGCGTCCGGATGGTTGCCGCGGTCAGGGTGCCAGTACTTGAGCTGCCGGCGCCAGGCGGCGTGCAACTCCGTTTCCGTTGCGTCAGGCGGGACGCCGAGCACGAAGTAGTAGTCGGCTAAGGGACCGCGGTCGTAAGGCGAGGCCGCACCTCCTTCGTCTCACACGCAGAACTGGGCTGTCGGAAGCGCAGTCTCGCACGGCGGGCAGGGCTTGTGGCAAGCCCCCTCGCCAGTGGGATAATGGTTATGGAGACGGCCGTTTTTTCGCAGCGATTTGCGCGACTTTGCGTACCGCCCTGTACCTGTGCTCCGTCGCGCTTATCTCCCTCATGTGAGGGAGTTGTCAAGAATCAGCCGAAGTACTGACAAGCTTCAGCCGAACGCCGATCAGCCGTCTGACACATGAGCGCTGGAGCTGAACAGCTAAGCCGCGGACTGGCCGAGGTGTTCCAGGTGATACGACGGGCCTCTGCTTTTGGTGAGGCCACATCAGAGAACGGAGCGCATATGTACGGGCACGTGCCCCACGTAGCCCCTGAAGCTTGGTTCCATATCGTCTATCCGGGACTCGACGACCACGAGCTAGCGGGTGTCGAAGGCAGCCTTCGCCGAGAAATTCCGCCGGCGTATCGCCAGCTTCTCAAGGTTTCCAACGGGCTCACCCTATTTAGTGGGGCGTTGTCCCTAGACGGCCGTAGGAGGGACTACTCACGAAAGGTGTCGATTCGTTTACCGTTTGATCTTGCTGACCCCAACGTCCACGAGCGACCGCGCGCTGCGGATCCAGCGTGGTTCATCTTCGGTTTCTACAAATCAGATGGTTCGCACGCCTGGCTCGACCCCCGTGATGGTGGAATCTGCAGAGGCAACCCAGACCTGACACAACCGCGCCTCAACATGTGGCCGAGTCTGGACGACTTCCTTATCACGGAGGTCACAAGATTGTCCGCACACTTCGACGACCTAGGGCGGCGCTTGAATCCAACTCGCCCCACGACACCTGACTCCGAGCTCAACTGATCCACCGGGCAGCGCCGACTTTCGGCTCCCGAAGCGGATCTTTGACGCAGTAGTGTCGAGGTGTGTCAACGAGTGTTACGGAGTGTCTGCGTGAAGGTGTCAAATAGGGTGTCAAGGCCCACGGCCAGCAGAGCAGAGCTTTCCGGGCAGACCTTGGGTGGTCGCATCCCGACGGCTTCCTCGCTCCCCGGCTAACGTGTCGTTGGAGTAAAGGGAGCCCGGGGTGGCGAATTCATCGACTAGCGGTAGCGACGAACACCTCCCCAGCGGTCTGGCTGAGGTGTTCAAGGCGGTTCAAGAGGCAGCTGCATTTGGCACCGCCACATCAGAGAACGGCGCGCACTTGTACGGGCATGTGCCTCACGTCGCACCACAAGCCTGGTTGCACATCATCTATCCGGCGCTCAACGACGAGGAGTTGGCCGACCTGGAGAGCACTCTTCGTCGCCCCGTACCGCCGGAATATCGTCAGCTGTTGAAAGTGACCAACGGGCTCACTCTGTTCAGCGGTGCTGTTGACTTGTATGGGCGGAGGAGGGATTACTCGCGCAGGCCGTCGATTCGACTGCCGTTTGACCTGAGTGATCCAAATGTTCACGAGCGTCCCCGCGTCGCCGATCCGACTTGGTTTCTCTTCGCCTTTTACGACGAGGACGGCTCAGAGGCTTACATCGATCCTGCTGATCACCGCGTCTATCGAGGCAGCCGCGACATGACAATGCCTCGCCTCAATCAATGGGCGAGTCTCGACGACTTCCTCATCGGGGAGGTCAGACGGTTGGCGCTCCACTTTGACGAGCGTGGCCGGCAACTGGACCCATCGCACCCGACTACCCCCGACGCGGTGCACAACTAGCCCGCTCTTCAACCGACCGGGCTGGGTTAGCCATGAATTCAAAACGTGTCAATGAACTCTGTCAGTTTTGGAAAGCATCAGCCGAAGCTCTTTTGTCGTGCTTCAGCGCTGCACGCTCCAAGCGTTTCCAGGTCTCCCAGCGGCGGTGTCGGCTGATGGGGTCGATGACCGCGGCCCGAACCAGGCAGCGATAGACCGCCGACTCCGAGGGTGCCGGCTCGAGACCTTTGCGGGCCAGCTCGTAGGTGATTCGACGCGCTCCCCAGTAAGGATGGGAGCGACGCATTTCGAGCACCTTGGCCTCCACAGGAGGAGGCGTCTGATGCGGGCAGTGTGCCGGCCGACAGGACCGATTGGTGAGGCCCTCCAGGCCGTCGCGCTCATAGCGAGCCAGCCAGCGGTGCATCGTCTACCGACATACGCACCAGTCGCTGGCCACCTCGCTCACCGTCCGACCGTCGGCGATGACTGCCAGAACCACCTTGTACCTTTGCTCAGCCACGCTCATCTCCCTCATGGGCGGGAGTGTCAAGCATCAGCCGGGACACCTGTAAGGCATCAGCCGAAACCACGACAACCATCAAGCGGGACGCTTTTGTCGTGCTCCAGCCGAATCAGCACAGCCTGATGGTGCTCGCGCAGGGAGTCGAACCCTGAACCTTGGGATTAAGAGTCCCCTGCTCTGCCAGTTGAGCTACGCGAGCGCGTACAGCGGGGCCGCGTGTCGATTTTAAGGGCCCCGCGCAATTAACACCCTGGATTGCCTCTGCTCGCTGCCCCACGTAGGTTGGTGGCGTGCCCGCGCGCATCCCGCTCGACGTTGACCTCGAAGACAAGCTGCTGTTCGGGCTGACGCCCGTCCGCGTCGCGTACCTGGTTGTCGCTCTCCTCGCAGGATTCTCGGCCTGGACCTCGCAGTGGGCGCCGTCATCCGCACGTGCGGGGGTCGCCATCGCAATCGGCCTCGTCGGTGTCGCTGCCGCGTGGGGCCGCTGGCGCGGTCGACCCATCGATGGCTGGACGTCGGATGCGGTTCTGTTCTGCCTGTCGGAATACCGCCTCCAGTGGCAGCGGCCGCGCCTCCTCAGATGGCGCCTCCTCAGATTGCGCCGCCACGCGGTCACGTGATTCGCCTTGCCCGCCGCGAGGCGGCAGCATGCTGGACCCTCGACCCGAAGCTTGTGATCATCTCCACCGCCCCGATTGGGTTCGCCGGCGCGGCCGAAGATGACCGACGCCGGTGGCTGAACGGCTTTCGTCGGCTGATCGACGGCCTGGACGCCCCTCTGCAGGTCGTCATTGATGTCAGGCCGGGTCAGGAAGAAGCGACGCAATCCTCCGGTCTGGAACCCGCCTCGTTCCACGATCTTCGCGGCTCCGATCTGTGCTTCGCCGAGGACATTCGTCGCAGTAGCTCCGCCCACACCGTCACGACTTCGCTGATCACGACCGACAAACAGGCAGCGCGCGTGGAATCCGCACTAGGCGAGATGGGGATCCCGTGCGCGGTCTTGACGTCGCCTAAATCGCCGTTTGGCCGGCAGCAAGCGACGCGGTTTCTCCACGTCGGCGGTTGGAGCCGCAGCTGGTACGTCGACCGTCTTCCTGGCACCGAACTCGACGCGGGATGGCTGTTTCGTCTCCTGCCGCCTGGCTGTGCGACACGCCTGTCGTGGCATTGCACGCCGCTCCCGGCAGCCTGGATCGTCAACTACCTCCAGCGCCAGCTCATCAACATGCGCGCATCACGCTTCCTGGAGGCGAGCGCAGGCACGTCGGACCCAACCCTGGACGGTGCCCTGCCCAACGCCGAAGACCTGCAACGCCGGCTCGCCTCGAGCCAGGACAAGGCCTTCCACGTTTCCTTGTATCTCACGCTGACGTCGCACACCCCCGCTGAACTCGAGGATGGCTCGCGCCGCGTCGAGGCGGCCGCACGCGCGATCCTCTGCGAGCTCCAGCCCTGCACCTTTCGCATGCGCGACGGTTTCCTGGCCACACATGCTGGCGGCCCGGACCGGCTCCAACGAAAGCGGGTCATCGACTCTACTGCACTGGTCACGTTCTTTCCGTGGAATGAGCCAGACCTTCAGCAAGTCGGTGGCCTTTTCATCGGCCGCAACGCCGCGACAGGATCGCCGGTGCTGGTCGACCCCTTCGACCAGCGGCGCTACTCGAACGCAAACATCGCAGTCTTCGGCCATTCCGGGGCCGGCAAGACGTACCTGCTCTCGGCCCTGGTAATGGGCGCGGTGGGGACCGGCGCCCATGTCTACATCATCGACCCGGAGCATGAGTACGGAAGCATCGCCCGACAGCTGGGCGGCCTGGATGTTCAGCTCGCGCTCGGTTCCGGCCACGCGCTCAACGTTCTCGACCTCAGGCCCTCCGACCGCCACGACGAAGCGTGGCTCGGCCCGGCCGCCGCAGACGCCGTCGACCTTTGTGCGTGCGTTTGCGGCGCGCTCGATGAATCGGAACGCGCGCTGGTCGAGGGCGCCGTCCGCCTGGCGTACGAGGAGGTCGCGCAGCCGGTGCTGCGCGATGTTGCGGACCGCCTGCCGCGCGGATCACGCGTGGCCGTCATCCTGCAGCGCTGGGTCCACGGCAGTCTTGGCCAGATGTTCAGCGCGCCGACCAACGTCGACCTCGATGCGCCGATCGTGGTGTTCGGGATGCGCGAGCTGCGCGACGAGATGGTCGCGCCGGTGCACTTCCTCCTGGCCGAGGCGCTGTGGACTCGCATCAAGCGCAAGGACCGCCGCCGGATGCTGGTTATCGACGAGCTCGGGTTGCTGTTCGAGGACGCGACCATCCGTCGCTTCGTGGTCAGTCTTGCCCGCCGCATCCGCAAGTACCACGGCTCGCTCGTTTTCGCGACTCAGAATCCAGGTGACCTCCTGGGCTCAGACCAGGGCGCCGTGGTCGCCACGAACCCGGCGCTTGTCTTCTTTGGTGCACAGAGGCCGGTGGAAGCGGCCAAGCTGCAGGAAGCCTTTCATCTCAGCCCGCGGCAAAGAGCATTCCTGGAAAGCGGTCATCGGGGTGACTTTCTGCTCGCCGCAGGCGCGGACCGGCTCGGCGTCAACGTCAAGGCGCCACCCTGGCAGGAGGAGGTGATGCGACTGAGTCGAATGACGGCGCAGCCCGCCGCCTGACCGGTAGGCTTACCTCGAAGTGCCGCGAGTGCTCCATTACCGGTTACATGGCCTTCCCGAGCACCGACTCGAGCGTGTCCATGAACAGTTCGACATGCTCGCCGAGGCCC
>WNFB01001935.1_pt1 | contig 17868 bp, 17 predicted proteins | sample 5400501 | NCBI WGS metagenome assembly WNFB01 (sample SAMN13153341, study PRJNA577476) | soil metagenome | isolation source: 200 cm saprolite under Douglas fir tree site 2 hole 1 | place: USA:California | collected 2015-04-18 | reverse complement strand
GCCCCGACACGTCTATGACCGGAGAGATAACGCTCTCCGGTTTAGTGTTCCCGGTCGGCGGCATCAAAGAAAAAGTTCTGGCCGCGCATCGCGCCGGCATTCATCGCATCATCCTGCCCGCGCGCAACGAAGCCGACCTGGAAGACATTCCCGAAGACGTGCGCCACGAGCTGGAGATCGTTCCGGTCACCCGCATCAACGAAGTCGTCGACGCTGCCCTGGAGAAATTAGTCGCGAATCCGCCGCCACCGCTACCAATGGTTGATCGGGCGCGACCCCGCGAGCCCGAAGCCGAACCGTTGATGGCCAAAGAGCGTTAGGCCCGGAGCGCAGGCATCTTGCCTGCGGACAACCGGCATCCTTGCCTGTGTTTCGCAAGGTTTTGGAACTTAATACGTCTTCCTAAGTTACAATCCACAGGTTTATTCTCTCCTCGAGCTCTCCACCGTTCTTCGAAAGTTGAAACAGAGAAAGAGGTGAAGCCATGACCCTGACTCGCTCGCTGATTCTCGCGGCGTTGGTGATCGCCGCATCGTGCGGTTCGGTTTGCGCGCAGCGACGCTGGGAGCGTCTGCCGGCGCCCCGCGATCCCCAATTCTACGTGCCGCGCAACCAACTCGAAGATTTCGACGGCCGGATGGAGACAATCCTGATAAAGGGTCATTCATGGGTTGGCACCGTGCGAGCGCAAAACGGATCGGCGCGCGTCGAAGCCACAGAGATTCGCGATGCCGCCACGTCGAAGCGCGCTGCCGGAGTAGTCATCACGATCATGGCCGACGCCGGACCGCCGGGCGAAATACGCGCGTTAATCGACTATGAAGAAATCGACGCATTGGTGAAGGCCATAGACACAGCCGGCAAAGCCAGCGAGGCCGTCACCAAACTCACGCATTTCGAAGTTCGTTATCGCACACGCGGCGACTTTGAAGTCATGGTTTTCAAGCAACTCTCTGACAACGCGATCGCCGCCGCAATCGAGGGCGGCTTCTTTGATCGATCGCGTCTTTACCTGACCCTCGATGAGTTGATACGGTTGCGCTGGATGCTGGTGCAGGCGAAAGAGAGACTGGACGAGAGTAAGTAATAAGCAAAGAGCAAAGAGCGAAGGGCAAAGGGACAACTGTCGTCTCAGTCTTGGCTCTTTGCCCTTACCCCTTTCCTCTTATTTCGCGTCCGGCGGCACGGCGTTCGTGTTGCCGTTTAGGTATTTATCGAACCAGTAAAGCTGCCAGTTCAGACTCTCGACCAGATGTTTCGGTTCGCCCGTGCGCGTCAGGTTATGGTTCTCGCGAGGAAAGAAAACGATTTCCGTGGTCACGCCGAAATGCTTCAAAGCGCGAAACCATTGCTCGCCCTGCTCGATCGGCACGCGATAGTCGTTGTCTGAATGCAGAATCAACGTCGGTGTCTTCACGTTCTTCGCGTACTTCAAAGGTGAGCGCTCCCAGAAGAGATCAAACTTCTGAAAAATGTCGCCGCCAAAATCCGCCGAATGTCCGTACGCCCCGTCGCGCGTGCCGTCGTCGGAAATAAAGTTTGAAAGACTGCGCAGCGTGACCGCCGCTTTGAAACGATCGGTGTGACCGAGGATCCAGTTGGTCATGAAGCCGCCGTAACTGCCGCCGGTCACGCCCATTCGATCTGAGTCGATCCACGGATATTTTCTCAGCGCCGCATCCACGCCGTTCATCACGTCGAGATAATCCTTGCCGCCCCATTCACCCGCAATTCCGCGCTCGAACTTCTGACCATAGCCGGTCGACCCGCGCGGATTCGTAAACAGCACCGCATAGCCTTTCGCCGCGTACACCTGAAACTCTTGATACCAATCGACGCCGTATTGACCGGCGGGGCCGCCGTGGATACTGAGAATCAGGGGATACTTCCTGCCTTTCTGCCAGCCGACCGGCTTCACCAGAAAACCGTCAACGTCCCAGTCGTCCGCGCTCTTGTAGCTAAAGCGCTCGACGTCGGCGAGTTGTAGTTGCTTCCACAATGCTTCATTCAAACTAGTCAGCTTCCGTTCGCTGCGGCCGTTGAGATCGGCGGCATACAAATTATCGAGGTGCTTGAAATCGTTTGAGAGATAAACCATTGTGTGGCCGGGAAAGTTGAAATCAACGCCGCGCACGGCACGCGCGCCGGTGGTGACCTGTGCCACCGATTTCGTTGCGAGATCGACCCGGAACAAATGATTCTCGCCTTTGACGCCGGTTTCGAAATAGAGAGACTTGCCGTCATCTGACCATTCGAGGCCGCCGGGAATCAGATCCAGACCATTCGCTGCCAGCGTCGAGGGCGCGCCGCCGGTTGCCGGCGCCAGCCAGATCTTCGGATGATCGCGGTCGTGTACTTCGCCGGTGAAGGCGATCCACTTGCCGTCCGGCGACCAGCGCGGTTGATTGTCCGCTTCGTCGTGATCGGAAATCTTTGTGAGCATCCCGCTGCCATCAGCACTGATAACCCACACATCAGTGTTGCGGTTCTCTTCGTACTCTTTCCCGGTGCGATTCGAAACGAACGCGATGCGCGTTCCGTCCGGCGACCATTGCGGGTCGCTGTCGTTCCAGTCGTTGCCTTCGGTGATCTGTTTCGCGCTGCCTGACTTCACGTCAACAACCCACAGATGCGTGCGCCGATCATCAAACCAGCCGGTGTCGTTGAATTTGTACGACGAGTTCTTGTAATGGCGCACGTCGCTGCGGTCTTTGTTGTCGGCCCGGTTGTCGCTGGGCCCAACGCGACTGACGACCACGAATCGACTTCCATCCGGTGACCAGCGAAACGTGCTCACGCCGTTCTTGAGATTCGTGATGCGCCTGGCTTCACCGCCGTTCATTGAAAGCAGATAGACCTGGTTGCGCGGTTGTTCCACGGGCGTCGGTGTTGTTGAAGCAGTCGCCGTCGTCTCCGGTCGCGACGACAGAAACGCGAGCGACTTTCCGTCGGAACTCCAGCGCGGCGAGTTCGATGACTGCGGCGAAGTCGTGAACTGCCAGGGCGCGTGGCTGCCGTCGGTCGCGACCATCCAAATTGAAGCGTTGCGGCGATTCTGCGCGCGATCGATTTTCGTCACGACGTAAGCGACGAGTTTTCCGTCCGGAGAAATGTTCGGATCGCTGATGAACTCAAACGAGTAGTAGTCTTCCGGCGTGATGCCGCGCGGCGCTTGCGCCACAACGACGACCGCTGAATAGCAAAGAATCAACGCGAAGACTGAAATGTTTTTCTTTGATAGCTGCATTATATTCCTCCGAAATCCGAGAATCGCGAGAAGCCATGTTGCCACTCGGAAAAGTGATCGCGCAAGGATTGTCCCGCAAAACGGGATGGTTCAGTTTTGAAGAGTGGCACGACTACCTTCGAAACGGTCGTGGGTAACTGTTTCGACTCAATTGTTTGCCTGACCAATTAGCGGTGATATCATGGAGCGCAACGGAATAGGAGAGCGATCGGAATGGACGATGAACTCCAGGAAAGGCAACCCAGGAAAAAGCACCAAATCTTCAGGTTGGGCGATACCGTGCGCATTGTATACGGGCCGTTTGGTTCTTTCACGGGTAAAATCGAAGGGATAAACCAGGCCAAATCACTCCTCAAGATAAAAGTGGCGATCTTCGGGCGTGACAAGCCTCTCAAGCTCAATTTCCGGGCTGTGGAAAAGGTGTCAGATCCTTGAGTCGTACGGGCGACCGAAGTTACAGAACCCGGGATGCTGCCGCTCAGGTTGAGTTCACGATCCGGTCGCTACCCCGGCAGGTCGGGGTTCTGTACCGAACTCACAACTCGTCAAACATCAATTCATCGACATAACACCAGCCCCAATCTTCGCCGGGTTGGAATGACTTGATGATCGGATGGTCGGTCGCGTGAAAGTGTTTCGTCGCGTGCTTGTTCTTTGAAGAGTCGCAGCAGCCGACGTGGCCGCAGCTCATGCACAGGCGCAGATGTACCCACACGTCGCCTGTCTTCAGACAGTCTTCACAACCGCGCGCGCTGGGGGTGACTTCTTTGATTTGATCGAGATGTGTGCATTGGTTGCTCATAATGATCGGCCCTCTGATATGTAGTGCGGCCAGTCGTTGCCGCTTTACCAAAGCGCTGACAAGTCAGCGCACTCCAAATTACTTCTGTCTTAAATAATCATCCGTCTTATCCAGCCAGTCCTGGCGCGGTGGGCTGAAGACGTCCACGTCGAGCGTGTCTGCGAGCGCCTCGGCTTTGTGAGGAACGTTTGAAGGTATGTGCAGGACTTCGCCGGCCAGCACGTCGATCACTTGCGATTCGTCCGCGCCGATCCAGAAGCGCAAACCGCCCTCGAGGATGTAAGTGATCTGCTCGTTCTCGTGTGAATGCCGCGGCACGACCGCGCCCTTCTTAAGATAGACGTGCGCCAGCATCATTTGGTCGCCGGTGATTAGTTTGCGATCCAGAACATCCGACAGTCTCTCTTTCGGAATGTCTGCCCAGCGATGATGCGTTACGCTTCTTTGCTCCATTTATTTGGCTCCATATCCAAGAGGTTAGATCCTTACCGAGTTTGCCAACCTTAGCGCAGTCCACAGCGGCAAGTAAATCCATGGCGCTTAAGAAGACGGCAAGCAAACCAGAGTCGCGCAGCCCAACGGCGTTAGAGTACCAATTTCAGTTGGTTCTTTCCGACCAACCAAAAAAGGCCCGACTGAAGTCGGTACTCTGAACGCCCGTTGCCGCGCCACACCGTGATATGATCGGCCAACTTTCGGAACCTTTGGGTAACCAAAGCGTTGCGATCATCGTCTAAGTCATCAGACAAGCGTCCGTTGAAAGCTTTCCCGCACGTTTTAGTTTCGAGGTAGAGATTAATGCTAATCAAGAAGATTGTTTCTTTCGTAATCGCTTCGGGATTCATTCTGGCCGTCGCCGTGTTTTCGGTTGCGCAGGACGCGAGCCAAACGCCGGCAACCGCGCAGGCATCACCTGACCCACAACAGCAGCAGGAAGAAAAGGCGAAGCTGGAGCGCAAGGCCAATGCTTTGCTGGAACAGGTGATCGCAGAAGCGCAATCGTTGAAGCTGCCAGAGAATCGCATTCGCGTCCAAATCGCGGCGGGCGACATGCTGTGGGAGCACAACGCGACGCGCGCGCGGGGGTTGTTCGTTGACGCCGGCGCGGGGCTGGCGCAGATGAACATCGACGTCGATCGGACCGATCGCAACGAGATGCAAGCGGTGAATCAGTTGCGGCAGGAATTAGTACTCACCGCCGGGAGACACGACGGCGAACTCGGGTATCAGCTGCTGCGCACGACGCAACCACAAACCGACAACGCCGCGAATGGCAGACGTTTCCCTGCTCCTTCGCAAAATGCACTCGAGCAGATGCTGCTCTCAACAATTGCCGCGACCGATCCAAAGTTGGCTTATCAAAAGACGATGGAGTCGCTCGACAAGGGAGAATATCCCGCCTCGATCAGCACGGTCCTGGCCCAGCTGCAATCGAAAGACGAAGAAGCGTTCAAGAAACTTTCGGACAAAGCGCTCAGCAAGTTGAACTCGGACACGCTCCTGGCCAATCGCAACGCCGACAATGTGACGATTGGCTTGCTCGCCCCGGGCCCACGACCGGCGAACACTTCGACAAATGCCGGCAATCCGAAAACTTCGACTTCGCAAAACGCCCCGCCGCAGGTCTTGAGCGAATCGGCGTATCACGATTTGATGGACAACGCGATCACGGCGGCGCTGACCACCACGTCGCTTGCGCCCGGCGGCAACAATCCCCGCGGGGGCGGCGCCATGGCTTTGCGTGGCGCTCGACCCGGTCAAGGCAACCCGCCCGACGAAGGTCAGACGCGACAAAACAATGCGGGCATGTTGTTGTTTAGCCTGCAGACGATGCTGACGCAAATCGATCAGTATCTGCCGGAACGCGCCGCGGCTTTCCGCCAAAAGCTGAACGACCTGGGCATCAACAACAGCCAGTTCGCCGGCATTAATCAGATGAGAACGCTGATGCAGCAAGGCACCAGCGATAGCCTGGTAGCCGCAGCGAACGTCGCCCCGCCGCAGATGCAACCGCGCCTCTATCAACAGGCAGCGCAGAAAGCCGTGGACGAAGGCAACACCGATCGCGCAGTACAGATCGCCAGCGATCACCTGGATGAGCCGGCGCGTAATTCGATCATGCAGGCGGTGGATTTCAAGCGCGCGGCGATCAACCCGACGCCGGAAAAGCTGGCCGAGATTAGACAGAAGTTGGCGGCCCTGCCGTCGGATTCCGACCGCGTGAAGTTTCTGATTGAGCTGTCCACGACGACGCAAAAGGACAATCCGAAGTTGGCGCTGCGGTTTCTGGATGACGCGCGGACGCTGGTCAGCAGGAAAGCGACCGGCTACAAAGACTTTGAAGATCAGATCAGAGTTGCCGACGCCTACGCGGCCCTCGATGCGAAGAAAAGCTTTGAGGTGCTGGAGCCGGGCATCGCGCAGCTCAACGAGCTGTTATCCGCCGCAGAGGTGCTGAACGGTTTTGAAGTCGAAGTGTTCAAGGATGGCGAATTGTCTTTGCGTGGCGATAGCGATCTGGTCGGCATGGTCGCGCGTTACGGCGACGAACTGGCATCGCTGGCCAAGCTCGATTTCGATCACGCGCGGATGACTGCCGACAAGTTTCTGTTGCCGGAGCCGCGGCTCAACGCCAAACTCTCGATCGTGCAAAGCGCGCTCGGCGTGCAGCCGCTGGTGAATAATAACAACGGCCGCCAGAACCTTCGGTTTGTCATGAGGTGACGGGGACTAGTTCGCGCCACCATAGTTCGGCTGTTCTTTGTCGCGGTAAATTAACTTCGGTTTGCTGGTTTCTTCGTCTTTCGCCGGCCCGTCAAAGACGAGCTCGAAAGAATAGATGTTGCCGCCCTGTCCCTTGCGATAATCGATCTCTTTGTTGCGCTGCTCCTCGGCCTCTGCGCGCGTCCCGTAGTTCGCTTGGGAAGACTCTCCGTTGAGCCTGACGTCCTGTTCCCCATAATCAAGCGAGAAGCCGCGGGCCTCAAACGGATCCATTACGTTGCGGCTGAAGTACGGCATGATCTTCTGCTTAATGAGCGAGTAAGTCGGCACGTCCATCGGCTGCACGATGACGTTAGAAAAGTACCAGCGGCGCTCGGAAGGATTCTCGCTGCTGATCTCGACGCCCTTGCGATAGACTTTCGTCTCGACCTCGACGAACAGATAGACGGTGTTCGGGCTGTGCGCCGTAGTTGCCGCCGACGGTCGTGGGAACTGAACCGGCCAGAGACAGAATGTCAGCGACGCGGCAAAAGCCGTCAACCTGGTGCGCATGGTTCTCTCCTCGAGACTGTTAGAAGTTTCTATTTCGGCGCGCGCGCTTTGACGGTGTGCAGGGCGCCGCCGGGTTCGTGCAGCGTCGCGGTGACAAACTTTGGCGCAGTCTTCGAGACCAGGCCCCAGAAGAAACTGCTGTTGCCCCTTCCCGGTGCTCCGCCCTCGCAGATCGGCGACGTGAAATTGAATCTAATGCTACTTCCGGTTTGGATCGCGGAAGCGAGGCCGATCGTGCCGAGACCGCCGCCGGTCACCACGAACACCTGATCCGGCCGGCCATCGGCGTTGAAATCCAGACTGGCTACCTGTCCGAAATCCATCTTCATCCAGTCGATGCACGAAATCGCCGTCGCCCCGACCGCGTTCCGCAGATCGATGCGATACTCGTAGACGTTCGCCCATGGCGCCGGAGCTCCAGGCGCGCCGATGTAGGTTCGCGATTGCAGAAAGCCTGTGCCGCCGGTGCTCATCGGGATATTGTCCGAGGTGTCGTTAACGGTAACCGTACACGAGGGATTGAAGACACAGTTGATCGCGGGAGCGCTGACGTTGACGACTCTCAACGGCGCTGCCGAGACGACGATGGGAGCAAAGCAAAGCAGCAAAGCGAACGAGAATCTTTTCATCTTGTATTTACCTCCAGAAGTGGGTTGCGCTGCGGGCCTCTTTTAGCATGAAGTCTCCTGGAGCGCAAATTCAATCTGATCCTGAACCGCTTGCAAATGGATCGGCCAGTCCCCGGATTTGTGGACTGAGAGTTTCGACGTCGCCTACAATGTCGCTCCGAACCTGGCGCAGTTCGAAACCTGACAGGAGCTAACAAGATGCTGAAAATCCCTGCTGGAGCCCGACTGAGGAATGCGATCTGGACTCTCACGCTGGTTCTAGGTTGTGGGCTCATGCTGTACGCGCAGTCCGCCGGCTCAAAGGCCGGCGCGTTCCCGCAATCAGCGGAACAAAGAACCGCGCGCTACTTCGAGTCGCTGCGCAAATCGTCGCCGGGACTCTTAGCTTTCCTGCTCAAGATGCCTAAGGGCGGCGATCTTCACAATCATCTTTCCGGTTCAATCTATGCGGAGTCTTATGTTCAATGGGCCGCGGATGGCGGGGCCTGCGTCAACATCGCGACGATGGTGCTGTCATTGCCGCCGTGTGCTGCGGGACAAACTCCAGCGAGTGCGGCCCTGACGAATTCCGTGCTCTACCGGCAGATGATCGACGCCTGGTCGATGCGCAACTGGCAGCTCTCCGGACAAAGCGGGCACGATCATTTTTTCGACACGTTCGGCAAGTTTGGCGTCGCCACTTACAACCAAAACGGAAAAATGATTGCCGACGTCGCAGCGCGCGCGGCCAGAGGTCAGGTGCTCTATCTGGAGTTAATGCTGACGCCGGACGGAACAACGACGGGAGTGATGTCCAGCCAGATCGGTGAAAAAGTTGGTTGGGACGGAAACTTCGAAAACACGCTGAACAAGTTGAAAAGCAACGGCATCGACGACGCAGCCAGAATTGGAATTAAGAATCTGCAAGACGCCGAGGCCGAGAAAGATCGTTTGCTGAAATGCGGCACGCCACAAGCTGACGCCGGCTGTTCGGTGACGGTTCGCTATATCGCGCAAGTGTCGCGCGGCGCGGCACTGGGGCCGGTGTTTGCGCAGATGGTCACCGGTTTCGCGTTGGCCAACGATCCGAACTCAAAGGTTGTGGCTTTGAATCTGGTGCAACCCGAGGACAGTCTGGCGTCGATGCAAAACTTTTCGCAGCATATGCAGATGCTGAATTTTTTGCGGGCACTTTATCCGCGGGCGCACATTACTCTCCACGCCGGCGAACTCGCGCCGGGCATGGTACCGCCCGACGGTCTGACATTTCATGTCCGCGAGTCAGTCATGATCGCGCATGCCGAGCGGATCGGCCACGGCGTGGACCTCATGCACGAGAACGATCCTTACGGGCTGTTGCGGGAAATGGCGCGACGCCCTGTGATGGTCGAAATTTGCTTGTCGAGCAACGATGGGATCCTTGGAATCGCCGGGCCGCAGCATCCGCTTGCGACTTACATGAAATACGGTGTGCCGGTGGCGCTCGCTACTGACGACGAGGGAGTTTCCCGCTCGGAAATCTCGCGCGAGTTTTTGAAAGCCGTCGAGGAACAGGGTCTCGGTTACCTGCAGCTGAAGACGATGGCGCGCAACAGTCTCCACTTTGCATTCATCGCCGGAGGAAGCTTGTGGAGCGACAGCCGCAAATCTGTTCCCGTCGCCCAGTGCCGTCAAGACGTCGCCATGATGAAACTCGCATCGAACAGCTGCCGGCAATATGTGACCGACAGCGAGAAAGCGAAACTCCAATGGAAGCTCGAGGAAGAGTTCAGATCGTTTGAGCGCGAGTGGTGATTTGGGGCTGCGACCATGAGGAGTGCTTTCAGGATTTGTTTTTGCAGTAAGCGAGTTGCCGTATCAGGAATGAACCGTTCATTTGCTTTCCTTCTTTTCCCAACACCAAGCCGGAGGCAAAAACGAAAAGCCGGGGCGCTTTCGAAGCACCCCGGCTCAATTGACCGACTTTCCAACATCCATGTACGGAGCGGAACCGTCAGGCAGTGTCCGGCTCAATCTCTCTCGCTCTCGCCGCGGCTTTGCGACGACGACGCGCTGCGCCGGCCAGACCGGCCAGGCCGGTACCGAGCAGCACCATCGTCGCCGGTTCAGGCGTGGGGCTGGCAGCGCCACCGTAAGTAAATCTTTCCGGGCCGCCATTCACATTACTGAGGGCCGCGGATAATCCCAGCCTCAGGTTCCCGTTGGCATCCATCGCGGCCTGTAATCGAGCCGCTGCTTCGGCGTCTAAGCCAAAGGCAAAATCTGAATTGGCGCCCTGCCCGTGCCGGAATTGATCCAGGGTAATCGGTGTGCCGTTGACCAGATCGGCCGAGAAGACAGCGTTGCCGGCCTGATCGTAGGCAGTCAGTACCAGCGAATCGATCGTAATCGGAGCCTTATCCAGGCCATTGGCTTCGTTGATATTAAGCAGCACGCGCAGGTCGTTGGCTCGCCCGACTCCCAAATCCGTCAGTGAAACTGTGTGCTGATGCGGTCCGGCACTAATGTCTCCGGTCGCAAGATCGTTACTGCCTGTCCAGCTGACGCCGCCCGCCTCGAATGTGCTATTTCCCTGATGTTGAAGGTTCAGCGCCGCGAGCGGTGGTACCAATTTCTGTATCTCGGGACTAACCAGAACGATGCCGTCAGCGTAAGATGTCCCGCTGGTCAGACCGACTAATACCAGCGCCGCGATGGCCAGCATTACCTTGGACAAAAGCTTCATGATTTCTCTCCTTGTTTGCGGTTAATCTGTTTAAGACCTCAATTTGTGTCCAGAAGTGTAGCGGCTTTGCCTTTACCACGGCCACGTTCTGATGAAATGGCTAAAGGGACCAGACTTTCAAGAGCAAATTGGGCGCGTTTTCCAGAAAACCAGAGGAGAAAGTGGGCGGCGGTTGAAATTGTCGTTAACGGATTTCGAGATTGAGTCGGGGCCAGGAAATCTCTCGCACAGAAAAACTCTGCCTGATTTAGCTAACGGCTTGTCGATAGTTTGTTAACAGATGGCCCGTGCCACTCTTGCGCTAACTTTTCTGTGCGCCGCGCTGCTTTTGTTTGACCGACTCTCGAATCAGTTTCTTCAGCGTGGGAAGGTCGATGTCTGAGAGACGTTTGATATACAAGCAGCCTCCGCCGACGCTGTGCTTACCGAGTTTTTTCAGGAGTTCGGTGTGACTGTCAGCGCCCGACATTATGTATAGGGTGAGATTCTGTTTGCGTGGCGAGAAGGCTATCATTGTTCGCTCCCTTCTCAACCGAACGGCTTATCAATCGACGGGCTCTGATCGGTGAAAAACTTTGGCCCGTCCGGGGTGATGTACAGACAATCTTCCAGACGAATTCCGAACTCGCCATAGATTACGATCGTTGGTTCGTCGCTAAAACACATGCCCGGTTGAATCGGCGTCTTGTTGCCACGCACAAAGTTCGTCCATTCGTGGCCGTCGAGCCCGATGCCGTGACCCGTCCGATGCGGCAACCCCGGAGTTTTGTAGTCGGGACCAAAGCCTGCGTCGGTAATGACCTTGCGCGCGGCCGCGTCCACGGCTTCGCACGGCGCGCCGACCCTGGCGGCGGCAAAGCCGGCGTCCTGCGACTTGCGTTCGATTTCCCAAACGTCGCGCTGGCGCTGCGTCGGTTTGCCGAAAACGAAAGTGCGGGTGATGTCGGACTGGTAACCTTCGACCGTGCAGCCGTCATCCATCAAAACCATATCGCCGTCACGCAGGATCTGCGGAGTGCTGCTGCCGTGCGGAAACGCGGTGTACTTGCCAAAGCTGCAAAAGATTTGGCCCTGCACGCCGAGATTACGAAACGCCGTGGCGCAGTTGCCGGCGAATTCCTGTTGCGGCATGCCCTCGTGCATCGTCGCCCAGGTCGCGCGATACGCGATGATCGTGAGGTCGTTTGCTTTCTGCATCAAAGCGATCTCAGCCGGCGATTTGAACATGCGACAACCGGCGGTGATCGGAGTCGCGCTGACAAACTCCAACCTGGGGGCTGCCTGGCGAATGCCGTCGTAGAGAAAAAAGCGCACCCGCTCCTCTATACCGACGCGCCCCGTGCGAATCCCGCGATCGCTGATGATTTGCGCGACGCGAAGATATGGACTTTCGTGTTCTTCCCAGGTCCGGATGTCGGTGCCGATCTTGATCAATTCGCGCGCGCGTTCTTCTTCGAACTTGGGACAAACCCAGGCGAGTTCACCGCGTTGCGGGATGACTAACGCAAACATGCGCTCGCTCTGGCCCCAGCGCATGCCGGTGAAATAGTACATGCTGGTGCCCGACTCGATATAGATGGCGTCGATCTTCTGCTCAGCCATCAGGCGCTGCGCCTTCGCGATGCGCGCTTTGCGTTCGTCGTCGGTGATCGGCACCACGCCGGCGGTCATGCGGCGCAAATTCTTGATTACGTCAGGAATGTCCTGACGCTGTTGAATCGCATCGATGTCGCCGGTGTGGGCGTAAGAAAGCTGATTGCCGAGCAAAGTCGCCCCGGCAACTCCAGCGGAAAGGCGCAAGAAGTTTCGTCTGTCAGTGCACATGGCCGGAGATTGTAACGGAAGCCTGCCGAGTCAGACAAACTTTGGTTTATCGAGTACTGATGCAGTTTGATTGTGGCACGCGCATCTTGGGCGTGATTTCACGGGCGGGACGCCCGTGCTACCTTTCCAAACTGCATCAAACTGTTTATCGAGCAACCGCGACCACGATCTCAGGTACAATGTGTCGCTTTCGGATTTCTCGGATGCCGAGATTAGTCGTTGCGCAAACTGCTTAACCTGGTCTGCCTTAGTTTCGCGGGTCTACTCTGCCTGACCAGCGTCAGCGCTCAGCAGGTGCTGCGCTGGGGCGCCGATCCCAGCGGTGGCGCGCCTTACGTCTATAACGATCCCAATCATCCGGATCGATACATTGGTTATGAAAAAGAGATGGTTGACGCCATGGCCGCGGCCATGGGCCGCAAGCCCGAGTTCGTTCCATCAGATTGGGAGACGCTCGTGTCGGCTCTCCAGCGCGGCTCGTTCGACGTAATCGTGAACGGACTCGAACCCACCACCGACCGCGCGAAGCAAATTGATTTCAGCAACGCCTATTATGTTTTCGAGTTGCAGTTGACGATTAGAAGCGATGAAGAACGGATTCGCACGCTCGCCGATTGTCACAATCGCGTGGTCGGAACTTTGGGAAACACCGCGGCGTCGCGGCTCATGCAAAAGGATGGCATCCCGTGGCGCGGCTATCCCGATCCGGTGGCTGCTTATCGCGATCTCGAGCTCAAGCGCATCGACGCCGTGCTCATGGACGTGCCGATGGAAATGTATTACGCGCGCGCGAATCCGAAACTCAAACCCGCGGGCGAACCGTTTGCGCGGGGCACTTATAACGTCGGGTTGCCGAAAGGCGACGAGAAGCTGAAGACGGACGTCAACGCGGCCATCGACAAGATCATTCGCGACGGCACGCTCGAACAGATCTTGCGGAAATGGAACCTTTGGAACGACGCCCAGGTTGAATTGCAGGCTCCGATTCGCGCGGGACAGCAGCCGAGCAGGGTTGCCTATGACATGACCTCCGCATCCTTCAATTGGCGCGAAGCGATCTGGCGTTTGACGCGAGCCGCGGTGGTGACCGTGTTGATTGCCTTCGGCTCGATGTTCATCGCGCTCATCCTGGGCATGCCGCTGGCGGTTGGTCAATGGAAAGGTCCCCGACCGGTCCAGTGGTTATGCACCGTCTATGTGGAATTTTTTCGAGGCACGCCGGTCCTGGTGCAGCTACTCTTTCTTTATTTTGGTTTGCCGACGATTGGACTCGCCATGCCCGGCTGGCTTACGGCCTTGATTGGGTTGGGGCTGAACTATGCCGCGTACGAGTCGCAAGTTTATCGCGCCGCGCTGCAAGCGATTCCGCGCGGACAATGGGAAGCAGCGTACTTGCTCGGCATGAACCCGTTGCTCGCGTTTCGGCGCATAATTCTGCCGCAGGCCTTTCGGATTGCGCTGCCGCCGATGACCAACGACTTCGTTTCGCTCTTCAAAGACACTTCGACGGCGTATGCAATTTCGGTTTGGGAGCTGGCGACGGCCTATCGCGAGCTCGCGAATGCCTCGGGACAATTTCTGCTGTTGGGAGTCGCGGTGTCGCTCTACTATCTGGCGATGAGTTTGCCGATGGCGCATCTGGCGCGCCGGCTTGAGCGAAGATTGCAACGGAGAGACGCGATCGAAACGGTCGAAAGTGAGATCATTTAGTTTTATTCCCTCTCCCTTTGGGAGAGGGCCAGGGTGAGGGGTTGACGAAGGAATGAAGAAATCAAATCTCTTTTTGTCTTTCGTCCGGGTAGATGCCTGGTAAGAAAGGAATCAATAAGTTCGTTCGTCACTAAGCCCTCACCCCAACCCTCTCCCAAAGGGAGAGGGAGAAAGACCATGATTCGAGTAGCAAATCTAAGCAAGCAAGTCAGCGGCACGCCTATTCTGCGCGGCGTCTCATTCGAGGTCGCGCCGCAAACTGTCCTCGGAGTTATTGGCGCCTCTGGCAGCGGCAAGACGACGTTGCTGCGCTGTCTTAACGGATTAGAGCGGATTGACGATGGACTGATCGAGTGCGGCAACGTAAGACTTGAGGCGAACCTTTCCAAACACGAATACGTACGGCGCGTGAATGAGCTGAGACGCAAGGTCGGCACCGTTTTTCAGCATCTTTATCTCTTCCCGCACCGGACCGTACTGGGAAACATCATCGAAGCTCCCATCCACGTGCTGCGCACATCGCGGCGCCAGGCTGAGAGCGAGGCTTATGAGTTGCTGGAATCTGTCGGTCTCAGAGACAAAGCGCGACGTTATCCCGAATCACTTTCGGGCGGAGAGCAGCAACGCGTCGCAATTGCCCGCGCGCTGGCGATGCATCCGGCACTCCTGATGTTCGACGAGCCGACTAGCGCGCTCGATCCCAAGCGCAGCGCGGGACTGCGGGCACTGCTGCGTGGCTTTGTCGCGCGCGGACACACGATGGTCGTGGTGTCTCACTCAACCAGTTTTCTGATCGGCTTGGCCGACAATCTGCTCTACATGGATAACGGTGAAGCGATCGAGTGCGGCGAGACAGAAAGGATCCTTAACGCGCCCAGCGATCCGCGGACGAAGGACTTTGTTAAGCAGACAAATTGAGCTGCGGATAATGAAAGGCAGTAGCCCGCGCGTCAGCAAGGGCGTCATATCCTCATCGGAAGTGTTCTCACGCCCTCCCTCACGGTCGGGCTACTGCCCGCCTTCCGATCCGTGTTCATCTGTGGCTTTTTCTTCCTAGACCAGATTCATCGGCGTCGGATTCTTCGCGTCTTTCGTGTAGTCGTAAAATCCGCGGCCCGATTTACGGCCGTACAATCCGGCCATCACCATCCGCTTCAGCAGCGTCGGCGGCGCAAAGCGCTTCTCGCGAAATTCATTGAACATGATCTCGGCGATGTAGTAAGTCGTATCCAGCCCCACGAAATCGCCGAGCGTCAACGGTCCCATCGGATGACCACAGCCGAGTTTCATCGCGTTGTCGATGTCCACGATCGAGCCGACGCCTTCTTCCAGCGCTCGAATCGAGTCCAGCAGGTACGGCACCAGCAGACGATTCACAATGAATCCGGTTTTGTCGCTGGCGCGGACTGGAACTTTGCCGAGCTGTTTTCCGAACTCAACCGCCTGTTCGTAAACGGCGGCGTCCGTCAAAATTGTGCGCACAACTTCGACCAGCTTCATGATCGGGACCGGATTGAAAAAGTGCATGCCGACAAAGCGCAGTTGCCGTGCGGGCGATGTCGCAACCATCATCTGGGTGATCGAAAGCGACGAAGTATTCGAAGCAAAGATCGTTTCCGGCTTGCAAACCGCGTCCAGCTGGCGATAGGTGTTTTGCTTCTCTTCCAGATTTTCGATGATCGCTTCGATGATGATATCGCAGTCGCTCAGGTCGGCGAATGAAGTCGTGCCAAACAAACGATCGCGCGTCGCTTTTTGCTGTTCAGCGGTGATCGTCCCCTTCGCGGCGAATTTTTCCAAAGACTCTTCAATCGACGCAAAGCCTTTTTGCAACAGTTCTTCCGTGACTTCGCGCACGGTGGTTTCAAAGCCCGCGCTCGCGGCGGTCTGCGCGATGCCGGAACCCATCAGGCCACAGCCGAGCACGCCAACTTTCTTGATTTCCATTTCAGTCTCCTCTAATCAAAAAAAACTACAGACGATCTATCCACAGATCACGCAGATTACACAGATAAGGAAAAAAGGCTTCAGCTTGCCGTCGCTTGGTGTTCTCTTCCGGCTCTAATCTGTGAAATCTGCGTAATCTGCGGACTACTCATAACGTCTTGCCGCCATATAAAAACAAATGAGCACCAGCAACAGCGCGGCCATCTGCAAAACCCGCCAGGCGATCGTCACGCCCGTGCGCGCGCCCGGCCGTTTGTAACTGACGACACTCGCCAGCGCCGCGCCTGATAAAAGTCCGCCCAGATGTGCCGCGTTGTCGATGAACCCCCGGCCGAGAAAACCGATGCCGAGATTCAGCAGGATCACCGGCAACAGGCCCGTGCCAAATGCACGCTTGAAACCTTCGGGCAATTCGCGCCGGTACTTCAGGCCGAAAACAAACAGCACGCCGATCAGTCCGAACAAAGCACCGGACGCGCCCGCCGAAGGGACCTGGTCTCCGGTCTTGATCAGGAAGCTTCCGATCAAACCCGGATGCGCGCCGGAAATTACCGTCAAGTAACTTGCCAACACGCCGCCAACGCCGGTCGCAACCCAGAACACGACAAACTTGGCCGAGCCGTAAAGCTTCTCGACCCACGGGCCGATTACCCAAAGGCTGTACATGTTAATGAGCACGTGCGGCAGATTGACGTGAATAAAAATCGGCGTAACGAAGCGCCAAAACTCGCGATTGTAATGGATCGCATAATTCGTCTTCGCTCCATAGGCGAGCAACACCTGTTCATCAAACCCGGCCCACAAAACCGACGTCTTCATCCCGCTCGATTCCCACATCAGCATGAAGACGAAAAGATTCGCGGCCAGAAAAGCGATGCTGAATAGGTACGGGCGCGAAAGCACCGCACGCGCGAAGCCAACGGCATAGCGCTCGTGCAATGGCAAAGCGCGTGGCGAAGTTTGCTGAAGCGCCGCGCCGCAAACATGACAACTGTTTTCTCCGGCGCCAATCAGCGCGCCGCAGTTGCGACAGATGCTCGGACGGCCGGCGTAGTTTGGATTGCTGTCAGGCAAGCGTTTGGTGTAAATGGGCGAACGATCTACTTGCCGAACTCTTCGAGCAGGTTCACCAAATCGTCCGCGTGCTCTTCTTCCATTGCCAGGATACCTTCCAGCATACGGCGCGTGGTTGGATCATTATTGCCGAGATAGTTAATCATCTCGCGATAGCTATCGATCGCGATCCGCTCAGCGACCAGATCTTCCTTGATCATGTCGAGCAGGTTGTCGCCTTCCACGTATTCGGCATGACTGCGCGCTAGCAAACCTTCCGGCGAAAAGTTCGGCGCGCCTCCCAATTGGACGATTCGTTGAGCGATTAGATCCGCGTGCCCTTGTTCTTCATTCGCGTGCTGCAAGAACTCGGCCGCGACTCCTTCAGCATTGATTCCGGAAGCCATGAAATAATGCCGTTTGTATCGCAACACGCAGACGATTTCCGTCGCCAGCGCTTCGTTAAGAAGTTTGACCACAGTGTCGCGATCCGCGCTATAGCCTTCGGTCACGGCGCCGTTCTCAATGTGTTTTCGCGCGCGCTCGCGCAAAGTTTTTATGTCAGTCAGAAATGGTTTGTCAGCCACGATGTGACTCCTTGAGTTTCTAGTTTTTCCAAAGGGAAGTGAAGATATTACTAGCCGGTGGCAAGCAGAGCAAGCAGAGGTGTCGGAAG
>WNFB01001933.1_pt1 | contig 17883 bp, 19 predicted proteins | sample 5400501 | NCBI WGS metagenome assembly WNFB01 (sample SAMN13153341, study PRJNA577476) | soil metagenome | isolation source: 200 cm saprolite under Douglas fir tree site 2 hole 1 | place: USA:California | collected 2015-04-18 | reverse complement strand
GCCAGTGCTCACCTCCGGATCAAAGTACTCCTCATCCCATTGAGCGTTACGAGCCACCCGACGCAACGGACCAGTCTGGGGATAACCAGCGTTTCTATTTACCGGTTCAATGCGCGGCCCTCCAAATTGACGCTGAGTTCTAGATAATCCTGGCTGTGCAGGGGCAGCATCATCAACCGAGCGTCGACGCCGGTTCTGGTTCTGGTATGCCTTTTGCTGCGGCAACTGGCGAGAAGTGCGTCGATTCGTCGGGCGGTCAGCCTGCCGTTCTGAATTTGATGAAGATAGAGGACGAGTAGCCGGGATCCGCTTCAGGTTATACGTTGTAGTTGGTAAAATCTCTACATCGTCCTGCCGTTGTGCCGCTTCCTGGCGAGCAGCATGCAACGCCGCCGACTGATGTAAACTGCGGGTCACATTCCCCTGATATCCTGATATCCCAGGATAGTAGGTTTGACTTTCAGGCGAAAGGCGTTGTGAGAAAGTCTCTTGTCTGCGTACGACAGACGACCCTTTTGGCAACTGCCTAGGCGTTAGTGAACGCATCGACCCACGTTGATGTAGTGTATAATCAACCGGTGCAGAAGCCTGACTTTGCCCTTTGGCGGGTAAATGGGGATACATTGCCGCTGGTAGGTCACGTGTTACAGGTATGCGGCGGCGGTCCTCATACCTTTCTCGCTGAGGCGGTAGCTCAGCCTCATACACCGGCTGAATCTCCTCTACTTCTACATCATCAAAATCATAGGACCGTGCAAGTGAGATTGCTTCTAGTTCCGGTTCCATTGTCTCGAGCCATTGATCGTGGCGACGCGAAAGGAAGGAAAACAGGGTTAAGGAGATTGGGATACTCAGCAATAATGCAGCTAACCCGCCAATCAGACCACCAAGCACCCACGAATTGAGCATATTACCAAACCACAGGACTATCGCAGCCCCTACAATGAGCACCAACGCCACTGCGGCGGCTCTCATAGATAGTTCTTCCTTTCTGTACTCAAAGCAGGGTTCTTTAGGAATATCCTCATATTCCTCTTTCCCTCAAGCAGAGAGCATCTCGTAAGTATATCGGTTGCTCACATTATACCAGGGATACAGTAGAACTACAAGAGAAAAGCTGAGGAAAAATCAGTTAGAAGAGACAAGAAAAGATAACAGGCCACACAGCGAAGAAAACAGGCAAATTCTGCATAACAAGCCCGGAAAGCAATAACCACCCCCGAGCATTCTACTTGTGAACAGCAATCCGCAAGAACATCCTGAGGTGGTGGCTACGTAACGCCCGAATTGCCTTGCCTGTACACCCGGATTAACCGGCCACCACTAGGCAGCACGACCAGCAGAATTGAAACACTGGCGGAAGACTGCTACCACCTTGCCTTGCACTTCCCATTCGTCCTCCCACTCTCTCTTTGGCACATAGATGGGATTCATTTCGGAGTTTGCAGGCTGTAAACGCACCCTATCTTGTTCTCGCTCCTGGAAGAAACGCTTCAGAGTTGCGCTTCCAGAGCTACCTTCGTGGTGAACCGCCACCACAATATCGCCATTTTCACAACTGCTCTGCCGTTTGATTACCACATAATCGCCATCACAGATATGGTCATCGATCATCGAACGACCTTTCACGACCAGAGCATAGGTGCTCTCACGCTCCAGATCACGGCCCACATCAATTGTCTCCTCAGGGTCCTCGAAGATTTCGAGCGGCTCACCAGCAGCAATGCGGCCCTTCACAGGGATTCCCTGCAATGCCTTAGTCAACTCAATTCCCCGACTCGTCTTCGCCTGACGAGTAATATAGCCCTTTTTTTCTAGTATCGAGAGGTGGTAATCAACGTGACCTGTACTCGTGATGCCCATCGCTTTACCGATCTCCCGGTTGGTCGGTGGCCTACCCTTAGTTCGAATGTAATCGGCGATGAACTCGAATATTTTTCGTTGCATATCGCTTGTTCGTTCTGACGACATAGAGTGTCTTCCTACCTTTCTGTGGAGGCACACATTACTCCCGTCACTACCTAAAAGTAGAACGGTTATTCAAATTAATCATAGCAAACAAGACTCCACAAGTCAAGTGTTTATCGAACGAATTTTCCGAATTTCTTTTCTTTTTCCTCTTCATCAGAGTTTCTCCTTCGTTTTCAGGACTTGGAATAGTCGGCTTCTTTTGTTATACTCCTCTTAGTAGACGTGTATCACTGATTTGCGCATAGACCATAGATAGGTGTACAATAAAAACATCAGAGACTCGATAAGCCCAGGCCATGAAAGAGGGAGTCAAATACATGGTTGAGATGACAGTTGAAAGCGTGCGAATTAACCTGGCTACGCAGCAGCGAGTGGTCATCTTGAAGGCTACCAAGCAAGAACGATACTTGTTTATCTGGATAGCACACGCTGAGGCATACGCTATTGCCGTCGAACTTCAGGGAACCAATCCACCGCGACCACTCACACACGACCTGCTCAGGAACGTTATTACTGAGCTTGGAGCAAGAATTGTGAGTATTGTGATTTCTGACCTCATCGAAGACATCTTCTACGCACGCATCGTACTCGATGTTGCAGGCAGGCATGTCGAAATTGACTCACGGCCCAGCGATGCTATCGCACTCTCCGTACGCGCTAAATCACCCATTTATGTTGATGAAAGCGTCCTAGAACGTGCTGGGATGACCCTGGATACAAGCGAAGATCAGTTTTTACCCAGAACAGATCAGAAGCAAGAAGAAGAGCCGCCCGAGAATCTCGATGCCTACCGAGACTTTATTAACAGTTTGGATGCGCTCGATGAGTTCGGCAAAGACTAGATGATGAGCTTTAACTTTCCGACATGGAGATTATGCGCTCAATATATCCACCTAATTTGTTAAAACTCATCATCTAACGCGAATGTAGGATTGCTTTTAGCAGGCGTACCAGGAGACGTGAAAGCAACCAGTACGATAGAACAGCCAACAAGGTGTAGATTTCTATAGCACCTGGAATGGGAATAGGTAAAGCCACATTTTGCAAGAGTAGTTGGAAAGGGCGTACAAACACACTACTCGTATTGTAGACGATTCCAACCCAGGCCGTGTTCGCTGGCCAGTTTATAATCTTGAGCACAAAACGCACCAGGAGTAGCAACTGCACAGTTATGAAGAATAAACCAACCAGGATGGGCCATGGACTACGTCGAGGAGGAGCCTGAATAGGCGTTTCAGCACCTACGGGCGTCACAGGTACCATACCACCCGCAGGCCGTCCCCAGCCCCCCGTAGCAGGAACCGGGGGTAGCTGTGGATAAACAGGTGATCCTGGTGAACGACCATTTAGGCCCGGGTCAGGAACTATCGTCTTCCCCGGCTGGGGGAAGGGACGTTCGTAGGGTTGCGGTGCAGGAATGAAAGTATCGCCTGACGCCGACGTTGGCGAAAAAGGCGAAGGAATCGCCGGCAGCATAGGCTCTGTTGGTTGATCGTGTTCGTCCAACTCATCCAGGAAGCTATCCTTAGGCTGTTGTTTGCCCATTGTTTGTACGCCTGCGCTCTCTATGGCAAGAACTGAGTAATCTCTCCACTAATATGACGATTTTTCTCCGTCTTTATCAAATATCTTGATAGCGTGCTAGCAGATCGTCATACGTCTCTCTTCGCTCCATCACCTGTACACTCCCTTCGTCCACCAGTAATACGGCAGGTCGCGGTACTAAGTTGTAATTACTCGCCATTGGCAGACAATATGCACCACAGCCGGGCAACACTAATAACTCGCCCTCGCACATTCGCGGCAGCATCATACGCTCAATTAGCATATCACCCGACTCACAATAACGTCCCGCAACACACACTTCCTCCTCGGGTGCCGAGGAAGCACGCTGCGCCGTCAGCGCGGAATAGCGAGCCCCATAGAGTGCGGGGCGGATATTATCGGCCATGCCACCATCCACGAACACATACGTTATCCCTCCCGGAGTCGACTTTCGCGCCCCAACGCGATAAACCGCCACGCCAGCACGACCAATAATTGAGCGGCCTGGCTCGATAATCAACGTGGGAGCAGGGCAAGTGCTACCAAAAGCGGACAACGTGTGTTCCATAGTACGTTGTAGAGCCTGTGCCAGTAGGTCTACCGATGGAGTTGATTCCTTATCAGGCGTATCAATTGCCCATCCACCGCCAGGACTGATTTCCTCCGGCCACCACCTCACCTCGCCGTAGATATCATCAGCAAGCAGAAGCAAACGCTTCAGACACTCCTGGTATGGTCGAACCTCCCGTAACATTGTCCCCATATGCGCATGTAACCCCAACAAGCGTAATTGCCCCTCGCGAATAATCCGCATCGCAGCGGATTTCGCCTCCCCATTTCCCAGGGGGAAACCAAACTTAGATGTAGCATGCCCCGTCTGTAGATAGCGATGTGTCTCAGTCTCAACATCGGGCGCAACACGCAGTAACACCCCCGGCTTTTCCGTCGCACCTTGCGCGATACGCATCAAACGTTCCAACTCACTCCAATTATCCAGCACAATACGTCCTACCCCAAAGCGTAAGGCCAGATGCAACTCATCCTCCGATTTATTATTGCCGTGAAACGAAACTTGCACCATAGGAAAATCAGCACGCTGCGCCACAAGCAATTCTCCACCCGACACCACATCCAGACCTATCCCCTGCTCAGCCATCAAACGCGCTATTAGCGGCGAAAGATAGGCCTTGGAGGCATAGAGTATACATGTCGCGGAAGCATGGTAGTACGTGCGGAAAGCTTGGATGTAACTGGCACAAGTATTGGTAATTGTGGTACGGTCAAAGATATAGAGCGGGGTACCGTACTGTTGCGCTAAGTCGGCCACAGAGTGATTGGCTATATGAAGAAATCCCTCAGGAGAGATAGTAGCTGTGTCTGGCAAGAGCCGAGAAATAGGTGGCAATAGATCAGGTTGTTCAGCATCTTCAGTATTGGCGTTCGCTTCGCTCTCTTCACTCATAACAGCTCCTTGCGTATTTTTCAAAAATGCTACGCCTGACTGGTACACTATGTTACAGTGACGGCCCAGAAAGCCCCGTCCTTTTAAGGCGGGGATGAATGGGCGTTCCTTGTTTGGGGCTTGGGAGGTATGGGCTGATATGTGGGATCATCCCAAGCCAGGAAGGTGTCGAGTGCTCGCCTCACCAATTCGGCCATCGGGATCCCTTCCTGCTGCGCCCGATGAGCCAAGCGTTCATATTGTTTCTCGGTCAGATAGATATTCATGCGTTTCATCTTTTGCCTCTTGTAACTGCCATAATTATGATGTATAATGAGTATCGCAGAACAAGAGTGGAAAGGCAAGAGGAACCGACATCATGCTCACCTTTGAGTACAAGATCGATGGCACGAAGCAACAATACGCTGCAATCGATGAAGCCATACGTATTGTCCAATTCATCCGCAACAAGTGCCTTCGTCTTTGGATGGATGAGCGTGGCATCTCCAAGAACGATCTTCAGTGCTACTGTGCTACCCTTGCCAAAGCGTATCCCTTTGCCGCTCGTCTCAACTCCCAGGCTCGTCAAGCCTCGGCGGATCGGGCCTGGGCATCGATTTCCCTCTTCTATGACAATTGCAAAGCGAAGAAGCCAGGGAAGAAAGGCTATCCCCGCTTTCAGCATGACAATCGCAGCCTCGAGTACAAGCAGACGGGATGGAAGCTTGAGCCGGATGGCAAGCACCTCATCTTCACTGATGGCTGTGGCATCGGGCAACTGCGGCTCGTGGGCAACAAGAAACAACAGATCGAAGCGTTTCCAGAGAAGCAGATCAAGCGCGTGCGGATTGTCCGGCGGGCCGATGACTATTTCGTCCAGTTCTGCGTGCAGGCAGAAAAGCACGTCGTGCACCAGCCCACAGGCAAGCAGGTGGGTATCGACGTTGGCTTGAAAACGTTCTATACCGACTCGGAGGGAGCCACCGTCGAGAACCCCCGCTTCTTGTGCCGCGCCGAGAAGAAGCTCAAGAGACTGCATCGGCGCGTCTCCAAGAAACAGAAAAAGAGTGCCAACCGCAAGAAGGCACGGAAGCGGTTGGCGAAAGCGTATCTGAAGGTGCAGAGGCAGCGTGAGGATTTCGCCCGGCATGAGGCGAACGCGCTTATCTCGTCTAACGACTTGATTGCCTATGAAGACTTGCAGATCGCCAATCTCGTGAGGAACCATCGGCTGGCCAAGAGTATCAGCGATGCAGCCTGGGGCCGGTTCTTGCAGTGGGTGACCTACTATGGGGACGTGCACAACATCCAGGTGGTAGCCGTCGCCCCGCAGTTCACCACGCAAGAGTGCTCTGGGTGTGGCAAGCGGGTCTACAAGGCGCTCAGTGTGCGCACGCATGGGTGTCCGCATTGCGGCTTGGTGCTGGACAGGGATCAGAACGCCGCCCTGAATATTCTGGCCAAGGCTTTGGACGGTACCGGAGGGCATTCGGGAACCGACGCTCGGTTGCGAGCGTGAAACGCTTGGGGACAGGGGACCATTACTCTTGCACCAGCGATGGACAAGAGCAAGTCGCTTGGAGGAACCAAGAACCTCCCGCATTTATGCGGGGGAGTGTCAGAATAGTATAACCTACGTTGTGATGAAGAAGAGGAGTAATTCTGATTTATGACACAAATTGATAACCGTTTACAGCAGCAGCACACCGAAGCAGCAGGGCGCAAATCCCGTCTGCGCTTCGCACCGAGTCCAACTGGCCTTCAGCACATCGGTGGCTATCGTACCGCCATCTTCGACTGGTTGTACGCACGCCACACGGGGGGTACATTCATCCTGCGTATTGAGGATACAGACATAGCACGTACAAAAGAAGGGTCCGTCGAGTACCTCATCGAAGGCTTGAAATGGCTTGGTATAGATTTTGATGAGGGGCCTCTGGTCGGTGGTCCTTATGGGCCCTACTATGAAACGCAGCGCAAAGCAATCTACCAGTACTACGCAGATCAACTCATCGCCTCGGGCCACGCCTATCGCTGCTACTGCACCCCAGAACGACTTGAGAAAATGCGAGCCGAACAGATAGCGCGTAAGCTGCCTCCACGCTACGACCGCCACTGCCGCTATCTCACTGCCGAAGAGCGAGCAGCGAACGAAGCTGCCGGTCAGAAATGGGTCGTGCGCTTTGCCATGCCCCTTGATGGAGTAACCGTCGTCCACGACGAACTCCACGGTGACATCAGCTTCAACAATTCCGACATCGACGACGCTATTATTCTCAAGTCGGACGGTTATGCCCTCTACCATCTTGCCCATCTCGTTGACGACCATCTTATGGGTGTCACCCATGTTCTACGCGGCGAAGAGTGGATTTCCAGCGCACCACGCCATATACAGATCTACATGGCTCTGGGCTGGGAACCGCCACTCTTCTACCACGTTCCCACTGTGCTCGGCAAAGATAAGAAAAAGCTCAGTAAACGTTCAGGGGCGATATCATGGATCGAGCTGAAGAATCAGGGATACCTGCCCGAAGCCGTGTTCAACTTCCTGGCGCTGATAGGCTGGTCCTATGACGACAAAACAGAACTCTTCACACAAGAAGAACTGATAAAGGCCTTTACCCTGGACCGCGTAGGCATTGCCGGGGGCATCTACGACCCGGACAAGCTCATGTGGATGAACGGTGTGTACATTCGTCAATTGCCACTAGATGAACTAACGAGGCGTACCATTCCCTACCTGGAGCGCCCAGAGGCCGAGGGTGGATTACCCGACAGCATCAAACGTCCGCTCGACGTAGCCTACACTACTCGTGTACTGCAATTAGAGCAGGAACGTCTGAAGACATTGGGCGAAGCTGCCCCGCGAGTAGCCTTTTTCTACAGTGATACCTTGACGTATGATGCCGCGCTGCTCATCCAGAAAAAGATGGATGCTGCAAGCACCCTCAACGCACTCGTACGCGCACGCGGCCTGCTCGCTGCATTGAAAGAGTGGAAGCATGAGACGATGGAACCACTCATGAGTGAGTTAGCCACGCAACTCGGCCTGAGCCGGGGACAACTCTTCGGTGCTATTCGCGTCGCCGTCAGCGGCAGCACAGCCACACCACCACTCTTCCAGATGATGGAGGTACTCGGTCGTGAACGCAGCCTGGCTCGCATTGAGCAAGCGACCGCAAGGCTAGCCTGAGCAGAAGGAACAACCCTATGCATAGTATTGTCAAAGGTAGTACGAGATTCAGAATTTAGAAAACAAGGTTATCAGGGGCTGCGCCCTGATAACCTTGTTTTAAGGCAGGAAAACCCAACGAACAGTCAAATTGCCGAAAAGCAGCAAAAGAACGAGAAAAATACATGATGCAGAAAGACTATCTCCTCAGAATAGCGGCAGAACTCGCCTCAGTCCTGACCGCCATCTTAGGCTTCAGACAAACTAAACAGTACCAGGCCGCACTAGACCTCATCGACCAGGTCTTTAAGCAAACACTCGGCTTCGGCTCCGACCTCATCAACTCCGTCCCAGACGAAACCTTACTGGCGATGCTCACATCATTTAACACCCTCGACGTAGAGAAGTGCCTCCTCGTCGCCACCCTCTTAAATGCCGAAGGAGACATCTACCTCGATCAAAGCGACTTCGACACCAGCTACTATCGCTACCTCAAATCCCTGTATCTCTTCCTCGAAGTACTACTAAACTATAGTAACGCCAATGACCCAGACATTCTCTCGCACATCGAAGAATTACTCAGTAAACTAGAAGACTACGAATTGCCGGTGGAACTCAAAATCAACCTTTTTCGCTACTATGAACGAACAGGCCGCTACTCGCAAGCTGAAGATACTCTCTTTGAGGTCATCGAAGCAGATCATGACGACAATCAGGCCGCAACAGACATACTTGAACAAGGCATAGCCTTTTATCAGAGACTCCTGAAAAAGAAAGATGCAGACCTCGTCGCAGGCAACTTCTCCCGGGAAAAAGCGCAAGTCGGTTTGACACTGCTGCAGACCATGAAACAAACACTGGACAACTAACTTAATATTGATTACACTTACGCTTAACATAACCTACGCCAGAAAGTAAGTGTGATCAAGGAATGACCCACGATAAATCGGGGTTCTACACCGAAAAAGATTTTCTACCCAGACGAGGAACACCTGTGTCGACTGTAAAATCCCAGCACGTCGCACGCTCTACCATCGCCGACACCTGGCGCTGGCTCTGGCCCGACGTGCTCATGCGCATCCTGCCACTAGGACTACTCCCATTCCTCTACCTCGCTATCTTTCACCTCCCGCTCGCTTTTTTAGGGCTGACATTGGGCAACGTCCCATGGCAGCTGATCGTTGGCATAGGGGTAGGCATAGTCATGGCCGCCTTCGCCACCCTATACCGTCTATTCATTGTCGGCCCCTGGTTCCGCTGGCCCACACTTAGCGACCACATCTTACAGGGCTTCTATTATCTCATCATTAATGGCCCCGTCGAAGAACTATTTTTCCGTGGTTTCCTGCTCGCAGCCGTCACACAGTGGACGGGCTGGATCGGCTGGGGTTGGCTGGTCAGCACAATCACCTACACCCTCTATCATCGCCTGGGCAAATGGGGCTGGCGCAGCATCGGCGGCGTCGGCCTGGCTGCCCTCGTCTTCAGCACACTCTACATAGCGCAACCGGAGCCTCGCTCATTGCTCGCAGTCATTATTGTTCACGGTTTCACTACCGCGGGTTTCCTCAGTTGGGGTGACGAGATTATGTACCGTGTCTGGAAACACAAGCAAACTATCAAGGCCAGGAACAGAGAGTAAAGAAATCTCAGAGGAGCATCCATGACCACATACACACACATCACCGTTGAACGCGCTTTCCAGGATAAAATCGCCATCATCAGCATGCGACGTGCAGAGATGCACAATGCCTTTAATGCACAACTCATTGAAGATCTGCGTGTAGCCTTCACTGACCTGAGTACTGATGAAAGGCTGCATGCCGTCGTGCTCACAGGTGACGGCCCATCATTCAGTGCCGGAGCGGACCTTAACGTCATGAAGGCATCGACGGCATTCACCCAGGAAGAAAACCTCAACGACGCGTTGCACCTGGCAGATCTCTTCGACCTCATCAATGATTTCCCCTGCCCAGTCGTTGCTCGAGTCAATGGCACTGCCATGGGTGGTGGCGTCGGACTCGTTTCCGTCTGCGATATCGTTATCGCTGCCGAAAGTGCTCGTTTCGCCTTCAGCGAGGTCAAGCTTGGCATCGCACCCGCCGTTATTTCACCCTACGTTGTGCGTAAAATTGGCGAAACTCACGCCCGTGTCCTGTTTGTCACAGGCGAGCGCTTCAGCGCTGCCCATGCCAAAGAGATCGGCCTGGTCCACATCGTTGCACCGCTCACAGAAATCGATGCTGCCGTAGAGAAAGTATTACATGAGCTACTGAGTAGTGGTCCACTGGCTATACGAGCTTGCAAAGCCCTCGCCTTGAACGTCGGGCACATGGACCGGGACACAGCGCGCAGCTACACAGCCGAAACGATTGCCAGGTTGCGTGTCAGCGAAGAAGGTCAAGAGGGCTTGCGCTCATTCCTGGAGAAACGCAAACCCAGTTGGGTATCATGACGTCGTAATAAAAAAGTAGCTAGAACTCACTTCTTTCCACCATCTCGATAAAGCGTTGTTCCAGTTCACGGGTACGTGGCCCAGGTTTGCCGTTGCCAATGACCAGATCGTCGATCTGCACAACGGGAACAATTTCTTTTGAGGACGATGTAACGAATGCTTCGTCAGCCTGGGCCAGTTCGGCAAGGAGGATCGGACGCTCCTCAATGGGGAAGCGACCTCGCGCGAGGTCGAGCACGACATTACGCGTGATACCTATCAATATTCCTTCCCGTGGTGTGACCAGCGTATCACGACGGAAGATGAAAAAGTTACTGCGAGTTGCTTCGAGTACATGACCTTGCTTATTGACGAAGAGCGCATCATCGGCACCTCGAAGAGCAGCTTCTTTCAGTGCTCGCACGGCAGCGACATAGCTGGTGGTCTTAGCTTCTGGCGAGACGCGCTGTAAGTTCGTGGTAATCAATTTGTAACCCCTGGCGAAACGCTGCATATCGCGTTCACCCAAGGGAGTAATGAGTATGGCGAGGACGGGTTTGCCGGAAGGTAAAACGCCGTCTTCGCTCTCACCTCCTGTGATGAGGATACGTATGGTAGCATGCCGGTACGCATTTCGTTCAACAGTCTCAAGCACGACGCTAGTAATGTGTTCGCGTGAAAAGGGAATGTCCATGTCTATGAGTTCGGCGGAGCGATAGAGGCGGGTAAGGTGGTCGTCGAGGTGGAATGGGCGACGATCATATGTGCGTAGTGACTCGAACACACTGTAGCTACGCAGCACTGCTGTGTCGTTTATCGATAGCGTAGCTTCTTGGGGATGTACCCATGTTCCATTGACATACCATATTGCGTTGTTGTCCATAGCTTATTCTATCACGTTAGTACTCTTTTCTCTTTGAGCCACGCGATCACATTATCTGGGACACTCATCGTTGAGAGGCGACTCTGGCGGACCAGGCTCCAATCGTCGAAAAGATGGCTATCCTTGATTTCGCGTAGCGTTACGGGTTCGGCGAAGCGGCGCTCAAATGCCATATCTACGACCCAGCTCTTGTCATCGTTGGGGTCTGGACGTGACTGAGAGGTGACACGAGCGAGGCCAACGATGGCAGCCTGGCCAGCGCTGTGATAGATCAGTACCTCATCGCCGGGTTGCATTGATCGGATAGCACGCAATGCCTGCGGGTTGCGTATGCCATCCCAGACGGTCACCCGGTCATGCTCGAATTGTTCGATGGAGTATTCCTCGGGGTCGGTTTTGGCAAGAAAATAAGCCATGGAGGTATCCTGTTTTCCAACTTATCGCACACTGTCTCCGTATATAGCGTGTAGTCGTGTTGATTACAGCCAGGCTACAGCCAGAGCATAGCACGTCGTGGTATACTCTGTGAAGTGCGTATGCTAGCATAGCAGAGAAGTACCGTTTAAAGAAGAAACGATAAGAAGGAGAAAAATTCGCATGACACAGACAGATCCAAACAACGTTGAGCCGAAATACGGATACCCGCGCCCGGAAGAGTTGCAAGTCATGGGCGAGCAATTACTTTCCAAGGTAAAAGAACTGATCCATGAAGGCAATGTCAGCCGCGTTATCATCAAACAAGAGGGGCGTACTATCGTGGAGTTTCCATTGACCGTTGGTGTGGTGGGAGCTATCCTGGCTCCTCAAATAGCGGCAATCGGGGCTGTTGGTGCACTGCTCGCAAAATGTTCAATTGAGGTTGTGCGTGCTGACGTGCCTCCAACGTCCAACACTTAACAAAACGGCGCGGGAAGTCCCGTCTCCGTTCACGGGACGGGATGAAAGCGCCGCTGCACAGCCTCGCAGAGCGTTACGTTGTGTTGCGTTCTGCCTGCCCCGTGTGCTATACTGTGCATACAGCGTGGTCGCGCTCGTAGGTACGGTACAAGCCCGTTGGCCTGCTCCTTCCACAAACGCTGACAAAGGACGCGCAACGTCCAGAACTTTCGCCTCGTGTGTTGGCGCACGAAGATAGGCGATGACTTGTGACACCAACGTATCTACGAACTGTCCCCGCAAGGGTAGGACATGGGATAAAGAACCATGTCCAATCGAAAGAGACGGCGCGTAGTAGTAGCCCAGGACACGGGCCACAGGGAGCGGATATCGCGTTTGCACCTGTGTTGTCTGAGTTAGGTTGTGCGTGCAGCCACCTACGAGGCCTCGTGGGGTTCCTGCGGGAACATGGTCAACGTCCCTCCAATGCTCAGAAGCTTATCCCCTTCTCGGGGATTGAGAGTGTCACTACGGTTGATACAAGGTAATTACTGAGTTTTTCTGACGGGTGCAATTATTATCTGCACCCGTCAGTTCTTTTTCAAAATATGCTCTCTTTTCACATTATCGGTGAACCATCACTGCCAGGTGTGCCGTTGATTAGTACTATCATTGCAGCGGTCATTCTCGTTGCCATCTGGAGTAGCCTAGCTTACCGACGGTGAACTGGTATCCCTTCATAACGTTTCGTTTCCAGGGCAGATTCAGTACTCCACCGCTGGTGTGGGAAAGCCTCCCATGGCGCGGGAACCCGCAAGTGCTCCAGCATGTACGAGACCGTGAGCAAGCCCGTCGGCGATGGCATCGAATCCCCCAATTTCTTGACCCCAGGGCAGCTTGATGTTCTGCGTCAAGTCATCGCTCGATAGGTTCGCGAGCACTTGATCCACCAGCCTGTACATTTCGTCCAACCGGGTGACTAACTCTGTGACCGTGATAGGTTCTGCTGGCGTAGGAGGCCACTCTTGGCCAGCCACAATCGAGGCAAAGCCACACAAGCTGTCGTAGGCATGGATGGCAACAGCCGCAATCGTTCGCTCATCGATCATTGGAGCGCAATAACCCAGTTGCTTGTCGGTAAGATCTTCGATGACATGATGAAGTGATGCATTCAGTCGATCATTGAGAGCGCGCAAAGACACGATATCGGCCATGAAGTTCCTCCTTCTTTTCTTCTTTGTGACACATACGCTGTAGGTCTGTTCGCGGTTGAATTGGGTAGGGGAATGCCGGTTTCCTTGTACCTCCTGGCAAGAATACGTCTTTGATGCTCAGGTAGTTTCATGTTGATGAGGAGATGCCAGGAAAAGACGTTTGCTTCCCATGAGAAGGACATGGTAAACTGATGACATAAAGACAGAGAATCCACAGTTAGTGACGCTTGCTTCGTGCCGGAAGGATACGGCACACTTATTTCAGAAGGAGTCAAGAAATGCAGTTTGGGGTCTTTCTCCCGATCTCAGGTAGGGCCACTGGTCCAGACACGCTGATGCAAGCTGCACAGAGCGCCGAGGTTCAGGGCTACGACGCCGTCTGGTCGGCTGATCGGGTGGTCACGCCCTGGCACATCAACACATCTTACCCCTACAGCGAGAACCATGAGTTCATTGTCCCTCCCGACCGACCTTTCCTGGACTCTTTCACCTGCCTGGCTTTTCTGGCGGGCTGCACCGAGAAGATCATGCTCGGTATCAGTGTTTTGGTGCTGCCTTACCGCCATCCACTGTACTGGGCACGGGTGGCAGCCTCCATCGAGCAACTATCTACGGGTCGGCTGATAATGGGCGTTGGTGTCGGGTGGATGGAGGAGGAGTTCGCAGCCCTGGGAGTTCCGTTCAAGGATCGTGGTAAGATGACCGATGAGCAACTCCAGATTATTTCACGCCTGTGGACGGAGGAGCATATAGACTTCAATGGCCAATTTTATCGCTTCCAGGACCTGGCCTTCTACCCCAAGCCGATTCAGAAGCCGCGCATCCCCATCTGGGTCGGAGGAGAAGGCATAGCAGCTCAACGTCGCACCGCGAAGTACGGCGATGCCTGGTTCCCCTACTACGTAGAGATCACGCCCGCGGAACTGAGAGTGGGATTCGACAATGTCCTGCGTCTGACTGCCGAAGCCGGGCGCGACCCATCTCAGGTGCGCTTTACATGCTGCAGTCAGATCGAGGTGACGCGTACCCCAGTTCCACAGGACGAACGCCACCTGCGCGGCACCCCCGAGCAACTGGTAGAGGCACTCCAGACCTACCGTGCGATTGGTGTCGATCATATTGCCCTCCAGTTCATAGTCCCACGCTGGCCGGACCGGATGGAACAGATCGAACGCTTCGCACGCGAAGCAATGCCATACTTGCGGAATTGAGCAGATAAGGAGAGAGTGCGCTATGACTCAAGGAGAACGGGAGACACGTGAGCAAGAGGTGGCTCGCGTACGCAGTTACCTGGCAAGCCAATCAATGAAGCGAACACCAGCGCAGATTGTCGAGGCTATACGCGAGGCACATCGTCAGTTTCTGGAGGCGACAGTTGCTATACCTGATGCTGCATTCCGCACGCCACCGCGGGCAGGTGAATGGGCAGCTGTTGATGTGCTGGGGCATGTATGTACCATGGCTACCTTAGAAGAGCAGGCGATGCACTCCGTGATTGAGCGCGGCGAAAAGCCAGCAGATATTTCCGACTCCATCGAGCCTGCTTCACCTGGGGCCACACGTGATGAAATGCTCGCGACGTTGGAGACATTGCGCCAGAGGATGATTGCAGTGGCGCTCCAGGCAGATCCAGAGGCGCACCTCGATATCACATGGGGCCATCGTGAGTTCGGCCCGATGAACTGGCGTGAATGGCTGCTCTTTGCCCGCGTCCATACACTCGACCACGCCCGCCAGTTGCAGGCGATTGCGGTGGCAGTGGCCGGATAGCTACCCCTCCCCAAACGAAAGCATCATGTTATGAAATTAGGAATATATTTTGGTCCTGCAACTGATGAGGACTGGAATACGTCTGTCAACTATGCTGTGGAGGCTGAACGGCTAGGAGTCGATATAGCGTGGTGTCCGGAAGCATGGGGCTATGATGCTGTGACCCCGCTGGCGTATCTTGCGGCGAAGACGACACGCATGCGGCTTGGAACGGGGATCATGCAGGTTGTTGCTCGCACCCCAGCGATGACGGCCATGACAGCGATGACGCTGGCGTCGTTATCGGGTGATCGCTTTGTGCTTGGGCTTGGTGTGAGTGGGCCACAAGTCGTGGAGGGCTGGCACGGTGTGAGGTTTGCCAGGTCCCTCCAGCGATTGCGAGAAGTGATTGACATTGTGCGCATGGTGACCCGAGGTGAACGCCTCATTTACCAGGGTGAGATCTACCAGCTTCCCTTGCCTGGCGGAGAGGGCAAGGCTCTGGTTTCGAGCGTTCGACCCAGGCCAGATATCCCTATCTACCTGGCAACGCTGGGCCCGAAAAGCCTGGAACTGACGGGAGAACTGGCCGATGGCTGGCTGGGGACGTCGTTTATGCCGGAGCACGCCGCTATATTCTTCGATCCCATCGCTGCCGGCGCGACCCATGCAGGTCGATCACTCAGCGACCTCGACTTGCAGGTTTCCGCAGGTGTCGTTGCGTTCTCCGACGACCTCGACGCCTTGATCGATCCCCGCAAACCAGGACTGGCCTTCACGCTTGGAGCAATGGGGTCACGGCAGCATAATTTCTACAATGAGGCGTACCGGAGGGCTGGGTTCGCAGATGTGGCGCTTGAGGTGCAGGACCTGTGGCTGAAAGGCCAGCGTAAAGAGGCGGCCGCCCGCGTGCCAGATGAGTTGGTACTCAAGACGAATCTGATCGGGACGGAGGAGATGGTGCGTGAACGCCTCCGCAAGTATCGAGATGCCGGTGTAAACACCTTGAATGTGGCCCCGGACGGACAAACGCTGCAAGAGCGGGTGACGACACTTGGGCGGTTGGTGGAGCTGGTTAAAGATGTAGACGGTGAATGATTACGAAAAGTACCCGCCTCCGCCCCCTGGTACCCGCAAGGGGCACCACTACATTGGGTAACCTCTAGCCGGGACCAGGCTGATCCACAGCATCAGTATATTGGTTGGTCATAATTGTTCTCGGCTGGCTCAATTGGCGTTTGACTCAAGCATAATGATTTATTAAGCTGGATAAGTGAAAGAGCTATTGTTGTTGGGGGAGATACTCACCAGAGATGGTGCTGTTCAGCACTATCTCTTAGTAGGGAAGATACCGATGAATTTGACGATTTTCCAGGTTGATGCTTTTACAAACAGGCCGTTTTCAGGCAATCCTGCAGGAGTGTGTGTGCTGCCTGAACCCAAAGATGACCACTGGATGCAGCAGGTGGCGATGGAAATGAATCTGTCCGAAACGGCGTTCCTGCTCAGACAGGATGATGGTTTTAATTTGCGCTGGTTTACTCCCGCGGTTGAGGTTGATCTTTGTGGCCATGCCACGCTTGCAAGCGCACATACGTTATGGGAGGCGGGATACCTGCTGCCAACTAAGCAGGCTCGTTTTCACACACGTAGTGGGCTGCTCACGGCTGATCGCAACGGGGATTGGATCGAGCTTGATTTTCCCGCCCGGCCGGAAGAACCGTCAGAAGCACCGCCTGAGCTGGTACAGGCTCTTAGGGTACCGGCCAGCTATACCGGCAAGAGCGCAGTTGGTTACCTGGTGGAGGTTGATACAGAGGAGACTGTGCGAACCATCAAGCCCGATATGACCTTGCTGGGGAGACTACCGGTTCAGGGGGTGATCGTTACCAGTGTCGCCACTTCCCCGGGCTATGATTTTGTCTCGCGCTACTTTGCGCCAGGGGTAGGCATCAACGAGGACCCTGTGACTGGCGCTGCTCACTGTTGCCTGGGTCCTTATTGGAGTAAGCGACTCAACAAAAACGAGTTCGTTGCTTATCAAGCTTCCGCTCGTGGCGGGGTAGTGCGTGTGCGAGTGACAGGGGATCGTGTACGACTGGGTGGGCAGGCAGTGACGGTTCTGCGGGCAGAGTTGTTTTCGTAGTAGATATGGCATTGCCTTCCATCGAGGCACACATGTGCGTTCGCCTGTCTCTTGTGTGTCTTGTGATGGAGCGCAGACGTCCATCTGAAAAGAGCAATGCATAGACCTGTTCGCGTAGTAGGATGAGTTCGATATCATCTGCTGGATAGTCCATATCCGCCAACGTAACCAACACCCAGTGCGCACCATACCATTTTGCATAGGGATGATAAGGAATCTTGCCATCTGCGTCGCGCTCGGAGAGTAATCGGCGCACACGGTCACACACTTTTATTTCGTTTGGCAATTGCCGTATTTCTGGTGTATTGGGGTCTTCATCCAGCAGATGCACCTGCGCTTTGTAGCGGATCATGGGTTCCTCTGAGGCGAGGAGGTGCTCAAGGATGGTATGGTTCATGATTGGCTCACAGTTTTAGGGCCCCGCGCCCCTCCCAGGGCGGAGGCAAGCTCAG
>WNFB01002085.1_pt1 | contig 17885 bp, 18 predicted proteins | sample 5400501 | NCBI WGS metagenome assembly WNFB01 (sample SAMN13153341, study PRJNA577476) | soil metagenome | isolation source: 200 cm saprolite under Douglas fir tree site 2 hole 1 | place: USA:California | collected 2015-04-18 | reverse complement strand
CCATTCGGCCCGCCCCGCCTCGACCCCGTTCAGGGCGAGGTTGCGTTTTGCCAGCTCGAGCGCCGGCCCCGAACTGTCGATCGAGAGCACCGAGCGCGCGCCCCCGGCGAGCGCGGAAAGCGCGAAGCCGCCCGTGTAGCAAAAGCAATTGAGCATCTCCCGGCCGTCGGCAAGGAGCCCCACGCGTCGGCGGTTGTCTCGCTGGTCCAGATAGAACCCGGTTTTCTGTCCTGCGGCGGCGTCGACTTCATACCGGATGCCGTGTTCGACGATCTTGAGCGGCCGGTCGGCCGCCGTGCCGGCGATCAGCCCTGTCTTTGCAGCGAGACCTTCGAGCTCGCGTCCCTCCGTATCGGAGCGTTCGTAGACCCTCGCGCAGCCGCTCTGTCCGCGGAGGGTTTCGATCAGCGTTTCGCGCCATCTCTCGCAGCCCGCGGAAACGAGCTGCACGACCAGCGTGTCCGCGTAGCGGTCGGCGACGAGACCCGGAAGTCCGTCCGACTCTCCATGCACGAGCCGTAAGGCATCGGTCGTTTCCAATGGAATTTCGGCGCGCCTGAGCGCGAGCGCCGCTGCTATCCTCCTTTCGAACAGGTCGGGGCCGGGGATTTCCGTTTCGTCGAAACTCCAGACGCGGGCCCGGATCTGCGAGGCGGGGCTGTACGCCGCCCAGGCGACGAAACGGCCGTCGGTAGCCCGGACATCCACGGTATCGCCGGTGTGCGGTGCTCCGTGGACCTCTGCGATCGCGCCGGAAAAAATCCAAGGATGGCGCCGCAGAAGCGAGCGCTCGCGACCGGGCTTCAGCGTGAGTTTGGGCGGTTCGCTCACGAGCGGAGGCAGATTCGTTCAAACCCAGCCGGCGAGGCCGATCAGCCCGGCGGCGCCGAACAGCCAAAGGGGATGGATCCTCGTGGTCAGAACGACGGCCGCCGTGGCGGCCGTGATGACGAAACCCGACCATGAAGCGTCAGCTGAGAGCGTGATAAGGTATCCGCCGGCGAGCAGCAAGCCGACCGTCACGGGGACAAGTCCGTCCTCTACGGCCTTCCGCCAGCGTGCGCCGCGAAAGCGCTGCCAGATCCTCGAAACGGCGAAGGTGAGCACACACGAGGGCCCGCAAACGGCCGAAGTCGCCACCACCGCACCCGCCAAGCCCGCTACTTTCCAGCCGATCAGGCTGACAACGAGAATATTCGGTCCGGGCGCCGCCTGGGCGAGCGCGAAGAGCTCGGCGAATTGCGCGCCGCTCATCCATCCGTGGACCTCCACGACGCTGCGATGCATCTCGGGGAGCGCGGTGATCGCGCCGCCCACCGCGATGAGCGAAAGAACGGAGAAATCCATCGCGAGCTGTGCGAGCGTCTCTTCGCTCACTTCCCCCTCCAGAGCGCCGCAGCGACGCTCAGGGGCGCCGCGCCAAGGAGGAACACGACGAGGGGCAGACGCATGAGCGCTATGCCGATGAAAGTGATCACCGCGAACAGGGCCATTGCCGAGCGCAGCCGCCGGCTCGCCGCCATCTTGAGGCCCATGGCCACGACCAGACCCGCCGCCGCGGCGGAAACCCCGCGAAACAGAGCCGAGACGGCCGGAAGATGGCCGTACTGGGTGTAGAGCGCGCCCAGCGCGAGAATGATGAAGAACGGCGCCGTCATCAATCCGGCGAATGCGGCGAGCGCTCCCCGGACGCCGTGATAGCGCGCCCCGACGCAAACGGCGACGTTGACGATGTTGGGCCCGGGGAGCAACTGGCACAGGCTCAGGATGTCGGTGAATTCCTCGGCGCTCAGCCAGCGGCGCTCTTCGACGAGCATGCGGCGGGCAAACGGCATCACGCCTCCGAATCCCGAGACCCCGACCTGAGTGAATCTGATGAAGAGCTCGCGCGGTCCCGGCGCGGCGGAAGGAATCGTTTCGTTCACGATTTCTTGGCCGTTATCGGCGCTTTTTTCTTCGCCCTTGGATGAGCCGCGTCGTACGCCTTCGCAAGATGCTGGAAATCCAAATGGGTGTACACCTGCGTCGTCGAAATACTGGAATGCCCGAGCATTTCCTGCACTGCGCGCAGGTCTCCGGAGGATTGCAGCACGTGCGTGGCGAAAGAGTGGCGCAGCATATGCGGGTGGACGTGCTGCGGCAGGCCGAGACGCCGCGCCCAATGCGCCAGAGCGTAGCGCACGGAGCTCGGGGCTATGCGCCGGCCCCGCGCGCCCACAAAAAGCGCCGTCTCCCCGGGCCTCGCGAGCCTTGCGCGCTCGGCGAGCCAGGCCGCGATTGCGGCGCAGGCTTTGCTTCCGACCGGCACCATGCGCGTCTTCGCGCCCTTGCCCGTCACGGTGACTTCAGCCTCCCGCCGCATACCTTCGCCATCCGCTACATCGAGGCTCACCAGCTCGGCAAGCCGCAGTCCCGAGGAGTAGAACAACTCGAACATGGCCTTGTCGCGCGATTGCGCCGGTCCGTCCGCCGGGGTTTCCAGCAGCCGCGCCATCAGGTCGGGCGAGAGCGCCTTCGGGAGCGCCTTGGGGCTTTTCGGGGCGCGCAGGCCGGCGCAGGGGTTGTGCGAAAAGCCGCGGTGCTTGATCAGCCAATTGAAGAAGCCGCGCCAGCCCGAAAGCCTGTACGCGATGGTCCGGCCGGAGATTCCCCGGGCGTGCAGCTCCGACACTGCGCGGCGCAAGTGCTGAGGCTCGAGCTTCCCCAGCGGCACGCTGTCGTTCAAAGCGAAGAGCTCTTCCAGCGCGCGGGCGTAGTTGCGCGCGGTTCCCGGGCTCAACCGCCGCTGGTGCGCGAGCTGATCGAGGAACTCTTCGAGCAGCTTGAGGCGGGGGTCGTGTGCCATTCCCGCCGGCCGGGGTTAGAGAAATCTCAGCAGGGCCGCGCTCGCGAGATCGCCCATGCGCTTCAGATACAGCGTGCCCATCTCCGGATAGAAACGCAGCACATCTTCGCTGCCCAGCGCGAGCATCCCGAAGCACTCCTTGTCGCGCAGGGCCATGTGAGCCACCGAGCGAATGTGCGAGGCGCTCTCGCCGAACCAGGCCGCCGCCTCGGCGTCCCCGCTCGGACCGCAGAAGGGCTGAGACAGCGACGCCGCGTAACGCTTCAGCTGTTCGCCGACCGGGCGGAACTCCGCGGCTTCGGCCGCGTCCCTCAGGACCCCGCCTTCCGCGCCCCAGATCCGCAGGGCGCAGTGAGGAACGGCGAAGTCCTCGCGCAGGTGCATATAGAGCACGGACAGGAGGCTTCGCATGTCGGGGCCTGCGAGCAAGGCGATGCTCAAGCGGTGCATTTTCTCGCCGATCGCGTCGTTCTCCTCGCCGATCTGCAGGAGTTCGGAGAGGCGCGACTCGAGCGCCTTGCTTTTCTCGCGCAAGCCGAGCATCTGGCGGTCCGAGAGCGAGATGGCGCGCCCGCCGTGCGGATGGGGAACGGTGATTTCGGCGAGCATGTCGGCGTAGTTTTCGAAAAAGCCGGGATTCTCCCGCAGATAGCGCGCGACGTCGTCATCTTTCAATTTCCATCTCCCCTTCGAAAACCGATACGGCGGGACCCGTCATCAACACGGGATTGTCCCCGCCTCGCCAGCGTATCGTCAATCGCCCGCCGCGCGTGTCGACCTCGACCGAATCCTCGAGCAGCCCCTCGCGGATGCCCGCGACGACCGCGGCGCAGGCGCCGGTGCCGCAGGCGAGCGTCTCGCCCGCTCCGCGCTCCCATACGCGCAGCCGGATGCGTGTGTGCCCGAGGACTTGCATGTAGCCCGCGTTCACGCGTTGCGGAAACCGGCGATGGCGCTCAATCAGCGGCCCCTCGGTCGTCACGGGCGCCGAATCCACGTCGGCGACCGTCTGCACGGCGTGCGGATTGCCCATGGAAAGCACTGCGACTTGCAGGGTCCGGCCCGCGACTTCCAGCGGCCACTTCAAAGGGGGAGCCGGAGAAATTTTTCCGATTGGTGCAATTCCAGAGTCATCAAAGGGCACGCGGTCGGGCTCGAATATCGGCACCCCCATATCGACGCTCACCTGTCCGTCGGCCTCGAGGCGCGGGACGATGATCCCGGAGAGCGTCTCGACGCGGATTTCGTTCTTTTTCGTGAGGCCCTTGTCGTGTACGAAGCGCACCAAGCAGCGCGCGCCGTTGCCGCACTGCTCGACTTCCCCCCCGTCCGCGTTCCAGATGCGGTAACGGAAATCGGCGTCCTTGCTTCGGGGTTTCTCCACCAGCAGAACCTGGTCGCAGCCGACCCCGAAGTGGCGGTCGGCGATCCGCCTGGCTCGCTCCGGAGTGATCGCTATGGTCCGGCTGACGCCGTCCACGACGACGAAATCGTTACCCACGCCCTGCATTTTCGTGAATTTGAGTCGCATAAACGTAGGTGCGGAGGATACAGTAAAGCCTCCTCACCCCGGCAGTGGGCTATCCTTCGATTTGCCCAAAGAAAGGAGCGGCAAATGCTCATTCGCACTCATTGGTTCGGTCTCGCAGCAGCGTTGATGCTAGCAGCTGTTCCCTGCCGGGCGGCGGATGTCACGGCGATCGTCGGCGCCACGGTCATTCATCCCGATCGAGATGGTCCCTCCGCAGTCGCTTCGAACAGCACGGTGATCATCGCCGGGAGGCGCATCGAGGCTATCGGGCCGGCAACCTCGACTCCCGTGCCGGCGGGGGCGACGCGGATCGACGGCAGGGGCAAGTGGATCGTTCCCGGACTGATCGATTCGCACGTCCACTTCTTCCAATCGGGCAACCTCTACACGCGCCCTGATGTGGCCGACTTCAATGCCTGGATGCCTTACGCGAAGGAAGTCGAGCGCAACAAGGGCCGCCTTCCCGCGACGTTCAAGGTCTGGCTCGCGAGCGGCGTCACCAGCGTCGTCGATATCGGCGGGCCGTTCTGGAATTTCGAGATGCGCGACGCGGCGCTGAAGAGTCCCGCGGCGCCCCGCGTCGCGGTTGCCGGCCCGCTGATCTCCATGGTCGATCGCGCGAAGCTCGATCTCGGCGATCCTCCCATCATCAAGGTCACCTCGGCCGACGCGGCGCGGGCGCTGGTCCGGCGCGAACTGGAGCGCAAGCCCGATTTCATCAAGGTCTGGTTCATCCACCAGCGGGGCGATGATCTCGCCGCGCAGGAGGCGATCATCAAGGCGGCTGGCGACGCGGCGCACGCGGGCGGAGCGCGCCTTGCGGTGCACGCGACCGAGCTCATCGTGGCCAAGGCCTCGCTCAGGGCCGGTGCGGATTTTCTGGTGCACTCCGTGGAGGACGAGGCGGTGGACGAGGAATTCCTCGCCCTGGCGAAAAAGAACCGCGCGCTCTATTGCCCGACCCTCTTCGTCATCCTGGGCTACCGATATGCACTGTCGAACACCTGGCAGCCGACCGAAGCCGAGCGGGGCCTGGCCGATCCGCAGATCCTCGCTGCGATGAACGACTTGCAGAGAATTCCCAAGGAGATGCTTCCCGAACGGGTGGCCAAGGCCATGAGCCAGCCGGTGCCGCCCAAGCCCTCGGCGATCGCGCTGCAGAATCTGCGCAAGGTTTGGGATGCGGGGATTCCCGTCGTCATGGGAACCGATGCCGGCAACATCGGAACCTTGCACGGGCCATCGGTATTCCGGGAAATGGAAATCATGACGCAGGCCGGCCTTACGCCATTGCAGGTATTGCGATCCGCGACGTCGAACGGGGCCAAAGCCATGGGCATGGAGCGGGAGATCGGCACGCTTGCCCCCGGAAAGCTCGCGGACCTGGTCATCCTGGATGCGGACCCGCTGGCCGATGTGATGAACCTAAGCAAGATCCATCGCGTGATCAAGGACGGCAAGGTGTACGTGCCCGACGAACTGATGCGGTCGATCGCGGCCAGGAGCGGGACCTGAAGCCGTCTGGTAGTTGCCAAGGATCAATACCATTTGGCCTCCCCCGGCGGTCGGGTCTTGAAGCGCTTGTGAGTCCAGAAATACTGTTCGGGCATCTCGCGCACGCGCTCCTCGACGAAGGCGTTCATGCGGCGCGCGTCGGCGGCATCGTCGCCGCTCGGGAAATTCTCCCAGACGGGATAGCACCGCAGCTCGTACCCGGCGCCGCCCGGCAGCATTCGCGTCACGCAGGGCAGCACGTGGGCGCCGGTGAGCCGCGTCATGCGCGACAGCCCGGTGATCGTCGCCGCCGAGGCGGCGAAGAACGGCACGAAGATCGCATCGCGCGGCCCGTAGTCCTGATCGGGCAGATAGTAGAACGGAATCCCCTCCTTCAGCGCGGCGAGCGCCGGGCGCACGCCCTCCTGGCGGGAAATCGCGAGCTGATGCCCGAAGCGGGTTCGCCCCGAGAGAAGGAGGCCGTCGAAGAAAGCGTTTTTCTGTTTTGCGTAGATCCCCGCCATATCGATTTCGCAGGTGAGGCGGGTGCAGCCCGCATCCAAGCCGACAAAGTGCGGTGCGAGCAGGATGAGCGGCTGTCCCTTGAGCGCGTGGACCCGCTCGAGCCCGGCGATTTTCACGAGCCGCATCACGCGCTCGCGTGATCCCCACCACAGAATCGAGCGCTCGAGGACGCTCCTGCCGAAGGCGCGGAAGTGCGCTTTGGCGAGTGCGACCCGCTCCTTGTCCTTCATCTCCGGCAAGCAGCGCGAAAGATTGGTCAGACAGACCTTGCGCCGCTCGCGTCCAAGGACATATAGCAGCGAACCGACAGCGGAGCCGATCGGAGCGAGCAGGCCAAGCGGCAGAAAGCGCAGTGTCCAGACGATTGCAACGACAATTCGGGTGAGCAAGGCGCCCCCTCTTACCGAGCACCCGGGGGCAGCACCCCCGCCGGCACCTTGTAGCGGTTGTAACCCCACAGGTACTGCTCGGGATGGCGGCGAATAAGCTGCTCCAGCGAGCGGTTGAGCGCGCGCACCGGCGACTCGGGCGGCCGCGGCGCGAGCAGCGGTTCCGCAATGAAGCGATAGCCGCGCCCACCGGGCAGACGCTCGGCGCAACAGAGCAATGCCGGAGCCCCGGTCTGCTCGGAGATTCGCCCGACGAGCGTCATCGTGTAGGCGGGCTTGCCGAAGAACTCGACCCATTCGCCTTCACCGATGCCGGGCACCTGGTCGGGCAGTACGCCGATCGCCTCGCCGCGTCTGAGTGCCTTCAGCATCGCGCGCACGCCCCGCAGATCGGCGGGAACGCTTTTCATCGCGCCGTCGCGGCTGCGGCCGATCCGCATCAGCGGTTCGAGGAGTTTCAACTTGGGTGGGCTATACATCACCGTAATCGGCACGCGGCTCGCAACGTACTGCCCGACGATTTCCCAGCAGCCGATGTGGGGTGTCACGACGATGAGGCCCTTTCCGCGCTTCACGGCCTCGTCCATGTGCTCCCACCCTTTCGCCTCGACTACGAGATCGGCCACCCGGGCGAAGGGGCGCAGCCAGACCGCCGGCACTTCCATCACGCTCTTGCCCGCCTCGGCGACTGCGGCGCAACGCAGCCGAAAATCGCTCAGGCCAGCTAGAGCGAGGTTGCGCTTGAAGTCCCTCCGGTAACGCGGTGAGCAGAGATAGACCACCCAGCCCAGCGCCGCGCCCAGGGCGTGTAACAGCGGCAGGGGGAGACGCGCCGCCAGCCGCAACAGGAATAGCATGGACCGAAAGTGGGATAGTGTGGGTTGGGTGGGCGAAATCGCTGTGCTAGACTGGCAAACCTTTTTTCGCAGGGAAAACCGCCAGCATGAGCAGCTATCTATTCACGTCCGAATCGGTGTCTGAAGGACATCCGGACAAAGTCGCCGATCAGATTTCCGATGCGGTTCTGGACGCCATTCTAGCCCAGGACAAAACCTCCCGAGTCGCCGCGGAGACCCTGGTCAAGGACAATATGGTGGTGCTCGCCGGCGAAATCACGACCGGCGCGCGGGTCAATTTCTCCGAAGTGGTGCGCAAGACCGTCAAGCGCATCGGCTACAACGATCCGACCATCGGCTTCGATACCCACACCTGCACGGTGATCGTGGCCTACGGCGAGCAGTCGCAAAACATCGCCCAAGGCGTGGACGAAGGCAAAGGTCTGGACCTCGAGCAAGGCGCGGGAGACCAGGGTCTCATGTTCGGCTATGCCTGCGACGAGACGCCGCAGCTTATGCCGCTTCCGATCTATCTGGCACACCGCCTGGTGGAGCGCCAGTCGGAGCTCCGCCGCGACGGCCGCCTGTCTTGGCTGCGCCCGGACGCCAAGTCCCAGGTCACCGTCAAGTATATGGACAACAAGCCCGATTCTATCGAGACGGTCGTGCTGTCCACCCAGCATCAACCGGGCCTCACCCACAAGCAGATCGAGGAAGCGGTGATCGAGCAGATCATCAAGCCGGTGCTGCCGAAAAACCTCATCAAGGGCCAGATCAAGTACCTCGTCAACCCGACCGGCAGCTTCGAGATCGGCGGGCCCAAAGGCGACTGCGGGCTCACCGGACGCAAGATCATCGTGGATACCTACGGCGGCTCGGCTCCGCACGGCGGCGGCGCGTTCTCCGGAAAAGACCCATCCAAAGTGGACCGCTCGGCGGCGTACGCGGCGCGCTACGTTGCCAAGAACGTGGTCGCCGCAGGCCTGGCCACGAAATGCTTGGTGCAAGTGTCCTACGCCATCGGCGTGGCGAAGCCGACCAGCGTAATGGTCACCACCTATGGCACCGGAAAGATCTCCGACGAAAAGCTCTCAGCGCTGGTATTGAATCACTTCGACCTGCGGCCGAAAGGCATCATCCAGATGCTCGACCTGCTGCGCCCGATCTACGAGAAGACTGCGGCTTACGGGCACTTCGGGCGCGACGAGCCCGAGTTCACCTGGGAGGCGACCGACAAGGCGCGCGCGCTCGCCGCCGACGCGGGGATCAAGCAGCCGGCGATGGCCTGAGGCCCCTCCCCGATCTTGACCGCCGCTGCGGTATAATTCCTCCCCTCCGAGGAGCGTTGCAACAGGCCGTCAGGCCCAGCCAGGCTCGGAGCATCGACACTGCAACGGCGCTCGCAAACTTTTTTCGAAAGAAAGGAGGGCGCGAGATGAGCGCCGTACTCAAATCCAAGCAGGACTTCCACGTAGCCGATCTTGCGCTCGCCGACTGGGGCCGCAGGGAAATCGCCATCGCCGAGACCGAGATGCCCGGCCTCATGGCGATCCGCGAGGAATTCGCCGCGACCCAGCCGCTGCGCGGGGCGCGCATCACCGGCTCCCTGCACATGACCATCCAGACCGCGGTGCTGATCGAGACGCTTCAGGCGCTCGGCGCGCAGGTGCGCTGGGCTTCGTGCAACATTTTCTCCACCCAGGACCATGCCGCCGCGGCGATCGCCGTGAAAGGCACACCGGTGTTCGCCTACAAAGGCGAGTCGCTGGAGGAATACTGGGACTACACCCACCGCGTCTTCGAGTGGCCCGACAACGCCTACTCCAACATGATCCTGGACGACGGCGGCGACGCGACGCTGCTGCTACACCTGGGCGCCCGCGCGGAGAAGGACGCCTCCCTCATCGCGAAGCCGGCAAGCGAAGAGGAGAAGTTCCTGTTCGCCGCGATCAAGGCGAGGCTCGCCCGCGACCCGAAGTGGTATTCGACCCGCCTCACCCAGGTGAAGGGCGTGACCGAGGAGACCACCACCGGCGTGCACCGCCTGTACCAGATGCACAAGGAGGGCAGGCTCGCCTTCCCGGCGATCAACGTCAACGATTCTGTCACGAAGAGCAAGTTCGACAATCTCTACGGCTGCCGCGAGTCGCTGGTGGACGGTATCAAGCGCGCCACCGACGTGATGATCGCGGGCAAGGTCGCGCTGGTCGCCGGCTACGGCGACGTGGGCAAGGGCAGCGCGCAGGCGCTGCGCGCGCTATCGGCCCAGGTCTGGGTGACCGAGATCGACCCGATCAATGCGCTGCAGGCGGCGATGGAAGGCTACCGCGTGGTGACCATGGACTATGCCGCGGACAAGGCCGACATCTTCGTCACCGCCACCGGCAACTTCCACGTGATCACGCACGATCACATGAAAAAAATGAAGAACCAGGCCATCGTCTGCAACATCGGCCACTTCGACAACGAGATCGACATCGCCTCCATCGAGCAGTACAAATGGGAGGAGATCAAGCCGCAGGTCGACCACGTCATCTTTCCCGACGGGAAGAGGATCATCCTCCTCGCCAAGGGGCGGCTGGTGAACCTGGGCTGCGGCACCGGACATCCTTCGTATGTGATGAGCTCGTCCTTCGCCAACCAGACCATCGCGCAGATCGAGCTCTGGACCGAGTCGCAGAAAGGCTCCCGCAAGTATCCGATCGGCGTATATGTGCTGCCCAAGCACTTGGACGAGAAGGTGGCGCGGCTGCAGTTGAAGAAGCTCAATGCCCAGCTCACCGAACTCACCGACGCGCAAGCGCGTTATATCGGGGTGTCCAAGACCGGTCCCTACAAGGCCGACCACTACCGCTACTAAAGCGCCTCCGGTAGCGGGCACCCGCGCCGCGGCGTTATTCTACGCATGCGCGTACAAGCCTTTTTCGCCTGCGCAACCGACAACAAGCGGGCGCCATTCTGGGAGTTTGGCGATGACCTCGATCTGGAACGACACCTACGCCGCGATCGCCCTGCACCTGGTGATCGCGCTCGCCGCGGGCGGAATCATCGGCCTGGAACGCAGCTACCACGGCCGGCCCGCCGGCTTCCGCACCCATGCGCTCGTGTGCCTGTCTTCCTGCATGTTGATGGTTCTTACCGTATACCAGGACACCTGGTTCTCGGCCCTGTCTCTGGACCAAATCACCGTCGATCCGACAAGAATGGCCCAGGGGATCATGACCGGCATCGGCTTCCTCGGCGCCGGGGTGATCATGAAGGAAGGGTTGACGATTCGCGGCCTCACGACCGCGGCCTCGATCTGGATCACCGCCGCAATCGGCATTATGATCGGCGTCGGATTCTACTTCCCCGCCGGCATTGGGACGGCGCTGACGCTCGTCGTGCTTTCGGGCTTTCGCTGGATCGAGCGCCGGATGCCGATCGAGTTCTACGCGAACCTTACGGTCGGGTTTCTTCGCAACGCCGCTTTGCCCGAGGCCGAGTTGCGCGCCATGGTGGAACGGCAAGGCTTCGTCATCGCCAACATGAATTACAGCGTCACGGGCGACGGCAAAACCTTCGAGTACCAGATGGTGATCCATTCGCCCGACCGCAGCAACACCCGCTTGCTTTCCGAGGCCCTCAACGCGCTGCCTTCGGTCTGTGCGTTCCGCATCGCCCCGTCCGGCGACTAGGCAGTCGGCAAAACAAATTACAGCTCGTAGGTTTCGGCCTTGCCGGCCAATGCAGTCTCGATCAGCTTGCGCGATAGCCGCGGCGAGAACAGCTCGATGAAGGTGTACGCATAGCCGCGCAGCGCCGCACCGCGGCGCACGGCAACGCGGGTCGTCATGGTACCGAACAGGTGCCCGGCATCGAGCGCGCGCAAGTGCCGGTCGCGCTTCTCGTCGAAAGCCATCGCAGCGATGATGCCGATCCCGAGGCCGAGCTCCACATAGGTCTTGATCACATCCGAGTCGACCGCGGAAAGGACGATGTCGGGCGCGAGCCCTTGCGCTCGGAACGCTTCGTCGATGTGGCTCCTCCCGGCGAACGCGGGGTCGTAAGTCACGATCGGGTACCGCGCAAGCATCTCGAGGGTCAGCCGCTGCTCTTTCGCGAGCGGGTGCTTCGCCAGCACCACCACGCAATGGCGCCATTCGAAGCCCGGCAGCGCGAGGAGCTTGGGATAGTTGTCCAGGGCTTCGGTGGCGATCGCCATGTCGGCCTCGCGCGCGATCACCATCTCGGCGAGCTGCGGCGGGCTGCCCTGCTTGATCGTGAGATGCACTTTCGGATAGCGCCGTTTGAACGCGCCCACCACCTTGGGCAGCGAGTAGCGCGCCTGGGTATGGGTGGTGGCAATGGTCAACGTGCCTGCGGCCTGGTCCTTGAATTCGCGTCCCACCTGCTTGAGGTTCTCCGCTTCCTGCAGCAGTTGTTCGATTACCTCGACCACGGCCTTGCCGGGTTCGGTCACGGCGATGATGCGCTTGCCGTGCCGCACGAAGATCTCCACTCCGAGCTCGCCCTCGAGCTCGCGAATCTGTTTCGAGACCCCGGGCTGGGAGGTGTGCAGCTTCTTGGCGGCCGCCGTGAGATTCAACCCCTGCCTGACAGTTTCGCGGACGTACCTTAATTGCTGGAAATTCATGGCCTTGGGTGATATGTTCAGCGGTTATTAAATTCTAACACAAAAGTCTTTTGAGGTATTAGATGCCCGCGCTAGCATGCCTTCCTTTCAGCGAATCTTGAACATGGACTGGCTCTACTCGCTCTCGGGATTTTTGGTCGGCCTGATCGTCGGCGTGACCGGCGTCGGCGGCGGCTCGCTGATGACGCCGCTGCTCGTCCTTGTGTTCGGCGTCGCTCCGGTCACCGCTGTCGGAACGGATCTGCTTTTTGCCGCATTGACCAAAACCGGCGGCGCGTGGGCGCACGCGCGGCGCGGCAATGTCGCCTGGAACGTCGTCGGCTGGCTCGCCGCGGGCAGCGTACCGGCTTCCGCCGTCACCTTGGTGTTATTGCACCTGTTTGTGCCCGATCCCGACAAGCTTTCGGCAATCGTGAGCGTCGCACTCGGTTTTGCCCTTATTCTCACAGCCGGGGCGCTCTTGTTCAGGGAAAGGCTTCACGCGTGGGCGGCGCGTCGCGCCGCGTCCGGCCCGCATTCGGCAAGCACCTCGCCGCAACGCACCGTCGCGCTCGGCGCGATCCTTGGGGTCCTGGTCACGGTCTCCTCTGTAGGCGCCGGCGCGCTGGGTGTGACCGTTCTGTTCTTCCTTTACCCGGGTCTTGCAGTAGCCCGTATCGTCGGCACCGACATCGCCCATGCAGTGCCGCTCACGCTGGTCGCCGGGCTCGGGCATGCTGCGGCCGGGGCGGTGGACTGGAAGCTGCTGGGGGCTCTCCTCATCGGCTCGCTGCCAGGCATCTGGCTCGGCAGCGCGCTCAGCCAGAAGATCCCGGAACGGCTTCTGCGCGGTGCGCTCGCGGCGATGCTGATCCTTATCGGCGGTAAGCTCGCGTTATAGGCGCTCATGTACATTTACGACGAAATCGACCAGAAGCTCGTCGACGAGCGCGTCGTCCAGTTCCGCGACCAGACCAAACGTTTTCTCGCCGGCAAGCTCTCGGAGGACGAGTTCCGCGCGCTGCGCCTGCGGAACGGCCTCTACATCCAGCGTTACGCGCCGATGCTGCGCATCGCCATTCCCTACGGCCTGCTCTCGACCAAGCAGCTGCGAAAGCTCGCGCAGATCACAAACAAGTACGACCGCGGCTATGGCCACTTCAGCACGCGCCAGAACCTGCAGTTGAACTGGCCCAAGCTCGAGCGCGTACCCGACATCCTTGCGGAGCTCGCGACGGTGCAGATGCACGCGATCCAGACTTCGGGCAATTCCTTTCGCAATATCACCACCGATCATTTCGCCGGCGTCGCACAGGACGAGATCGTGGACTCCTTCGTCTGGTGCGAGATCATCCGCCAGTGGTCGACGTTCCATCCCGAGTTCTCGTACCTCCCGCGCAAGTTCAAGTTCGCGGTGAACGGCGCCAAGTCGGACCGCGCCGCGGTGGCGGTGCACGACATCGGCCTGCACGCGCTCAAGGACGAGAAGGGCGAGGTGGGGTTCCGCGTGCTGGTCGGCGGGGGCCTAGGCCGCACGCCGGCGATCGGGTTCGTCATCCGCGAATTTCTACCGTGGCGGCACCTCCTTACGTATGTCGAAGCCATCCTGCGGGTCTATAACCGCTACGGGCGGCGCGACAACATCCACAAGGCGCGCATCAAGATCCTGGTGAAGGAGCGCGGCCCCGAGAAATTCCGCGAGGAAGTCGATGCCGAGTGGACGCATCTGAAAGACGGCCCCTCGACGCTTATTCGCGAGGAGATCGCCCGCATCGAAAGCCGGTTTACGCGCCCGAACTACCTGCGGCTGCCGGCGACCGATGCCGGACTTGAAGCCGAGCTCGCCGCAGACCGCGCATTCGCGAACTGGCACAAGCGCAACGTTCAACCGCACAAGAAGGCGGGCTACGCCGCCGTCACGCTGTCCCTGAAGAAGACCGGTGTGCCGCCTGGCGACGTCACCGTCGAGCAGATGGAAAAAATCGCCGATCTCGCCGACCGCTATTCGTTCGGCGAGCTGCGCGTCTCGCACGAGCAGAACCTGATTTTCGCCGACGTGCAGCTGTCCGATCTGCACTCGCTGTGGCGAGAGGTCGGGGCGCTGGGATTCGCCACGCCCAATGTCGGCCTGCTCACCAACATCATCTGCTGCCCCGGCGGGGACTTCTGCTCGCTCGCCAATGCCAAATCGATCCCGGTGGCCGAGGCCATCCAGCAGCGCTTCGACGATCTCGATTACCTGCACGACATCGGCGAAATCGATCTCAACATTTCCGGATGCATGAACGCCTGCGGTCACCACCACGTCGGCCATATAGGCATTCTCGGCGTCGACAAGAGCGGCGAGGAGTGGTATCAGATCGAGGTCGGCGGCAACCAGGGTGAAGTCCGTTCCGGCAGGGGCGCCTCTCTCGGGAAGGCGATCGGCCCGTCATTCGCGCGCGCCGAGATCCCCGACGTGATCGAAAAGCTGATCGAATGCTACCTCGCGTGCCGCGACAGCGACGCCGAGCGCTTCATCGACGTGGTGCACCGCATCGGCGTCGAACCCTTCAAGGATTCCGTATATGGCAACGCTGATCAAAGAGCGGCGCATCGTCGCGGACAGCTGGCGTCTGCTTAAGCACGGACCGAAGGGCGAATTGCCCGAGGTCCCGGCGCGCGGCGATGTCATCGTTCCGCTCGCGCTCTGGTTGGAGCGCCGCGAAGATTTTCTGGCCTACCCCGGCAAGCTCGGCGTCTGGCTCGACGCCAACGAGGGGCCGGACGCGATCGCCGGTGACGTGCAACGGTTTCCGCTCATCGCCGTAAACTTCCCCAAGTTCGGCGACGGCCGTGGCTACTCGATCGCGCGTCTGCTTCGCGAACGCTATGGTTATAAGGGCGAGCTGCGTGCGATCGGCGATGTCCTGCATGATCATCTCTTCTTCATGGCCCAGTGCGGCTTCGACGCCTTTGCGCTGCGCGAAGACCAGGACGCGCAAGAAGCGCTCTCCTCCGGATTCGATACCTTCAGCGACGGCTACCAGACGTCCGTGCTGCGGCCCGTGCCGCTTTTCCGCCGCCGTCTGGCCGCGGGCAGGACATGACCGAAGCGCTGAAGCGCAAGGTCGCCGAGCTCGAGCGCGTGCTCGTGCGCGTTGCGCTCGAGCACGCTCCTTCCGCCCTCGCGTCGAGCCTGTCCGCCGAGGACATGGTGATCACCGATGCGATCCTGCGGCACAAGCTCGAAATCGAAATCTTCACCCTCGACACGGAGCGGCTCCACGCCGACACGCTCAACGTGATCGGCGCGATCCGCGCGCGCTACGGCTACGACGTGAAGGTGTTCCGGCCGGATCCCCGCGCCGTTGCCGAATACGTCGCTAATTTCGGCCGCGACGCGTTCTACGAAAGCCAGGAGCTGCGCAAGCGCTGCTGCCATATCCGCAAGGTCGAGCCGCTCGATCGCGCGCTCGAAGGCAAGGAGGCCTGGATCACCGGCCAGCGCCGCGAGCAGGCCGTCACGCGCGCCGAGCTCAAGTTGCAGGAAAACGATGCCGCGCGGGGTATCGTGAAATTCAATCCCCTTGCAGACTGGAGCGAGGACGAGGTATGGGAATACGTCCGCGCCTTCGAGGTGCCTTACAACGCGCTCCACGACCAGGGTTACCGCTCCATCGGCTGCGCGCCCTGCACCCGGCCCACCGTCGCAGGCGAGGACGTGCGCGCCGGGCGCTGGTGGTGGGAGATCCGGGAAGCGCGCGAATGCGGGCTGCACGTAGCCCCTGACGGCAGTCTCGTGCGCTCCGGCGCCACGAGCGAAGCATGAGCGCGGTCCTGCAAAAGCCGCGCGCCGAGCGCGGCGCCCTGCCGGCCCGCAGCCATCTCGACTGGCTCGAATCGGAGGCGATCTTCATCCTGCGCGAGGTCGCCGGAGAGTGCGCGAACCCTGTGCTGTTCTTCTCCGGCGGCAAGGATTCCATCGTGCTGCTGCGCCTGGCCGAGAAGGCCTTCCGGCCGGCGAAATTTCCGTTCCCGCTGATGCACATCGACACCGGGCACAACTTTCCCGAAGTGATCGCCTTCCGCGACGCGCGCGCTGCGGAGCTGGGCGAGCGGCTTATCGTGCGCTCGGTCGAGGATTCGATCCGCCGCGGCACGGTCAAGCTGCGCCGCTTCGATGAAAGCAGAAACGCCGCGCAGTCGGTGACGCTGCTCGAGGCGATCGCCGAGTTCGGTTTCGACGCCGCGATCGGCGGCGCGCGCCGCGACGAGGAAAAAGCGCGCGCCAAAGAGCGCGTCTTCTCTTTCCGCGACGAATTCGGCCAGTGGGACCCGAAGAACCAGCGGCCCGAGCTGTGGAGCCTGTACAACACGCGGGTGGCGAAAGGCGAGCACATGCGCGTGTTCCCCATCAGCAACTGGACCGAGCTCGACGTCTGGCAGTACCTCTCACGCGAGCGGCTGGAAGTGCCCTTGATCTACTACGCGCACCGCCGGCCCGTCGTGCGCCGCAATGGCCTGCTCGTTCCCGTGACGGAGATCACCCCGCCGCGTGCCGGCGAGACGGTCGAAGAGTTGTCGGTGCGCTTCCGCACCGTGGGCGACATCAGCTGCACCTGCCCGGTCGAATCCGTGGCGGCGACTGCCGCCGAGATCATCGCCGAAACGGCGCTGACCACGGTCACCGAGCGAGGCGCGACGCGCATGGACGATCAAACTTCGGAAGCGTCCATGGAGCGGCGCAAGAAGGAAGGCTATTTCTAGCATGACACTCCTCGGCGAAATCGAGCGCAACGCCACGGCGACCGAAGACCTCGGGGTGCTGCGTTTCATCACCGCGGGAAGCGTGGACGACGGCAAGAGCACGCTGATCGGGCGGCTGCTGCACGATACCCGCGCCATCTTCTGGAAGCGGAGCGCGAGCAAGGCATCACCATCGACGTCGCGTACCGCTATTTCGCCACGCCACGGCGCAAGTTCATCATCGCCGACACGCCCGGCCACGAGCAGTACACCCGCAACATGGTGACCGGCGCCTCCACCGCCGACGCAGCCGTGATCCTCATCGACGCGCGCAAGGGCGTGCTGCCGCAAACGCGCCGCCACGCCTACATCGCCCACCTGCTCGGCGTGCGCCATATCGTCGTCGCGGTGAACAAGATGGATTTGGTCGGCTTCGACGAAACGGTGTTCGAGCGCATCCGCAAGGATTTCCTGGTTTTCGTCTCGGCGCTCGCCATCGCCGACCTGCGCTTCATCCCGATTTCGGCGCTGCGCGGCGACCTCGTCGTCGAGCGCGGCGAAACCATGAGTTGGTATCGAGGCCCCACGCTGCTTGCGGCGCTCGAGGAAATCGACGTGGCCGACGAGGCCGACGCGCTGCCATTCCGCTTTCCGGTGCAGCTCGTGGTGCGCCCCGGCGCGGGAACGGATTTCCGGGGTTACTCCGGCAGGATCGAATCGGGCGTCCTTTTCCGTGGAGCCGAGGTGCTCGCCCTGCCCTCGGGCCGCCGCACGGTCGTGAAGGACATCGTTTATCTCGATAGCTCGCTGCCCGTCGCCGTCGCCGGCGACTCGGTGACGCTCACGCTTGCCGATGATATCGACATTTCGCGCGGCGACCTGCTTGCCGAGCCGACCCTCCCGCCGCGGGCGGCGAAGGCAA
>WNFB01005039.1_pt1 | contig 17886 bp, 13 predicted proteins | sample 5400501 | NCBI WGS metagenome assembly WNFB01 (sample SAMN13153341, study PRJNA577476) | soil metagenome | isolation source: 200 cm saprolite under Douglas fir tree site 2 hole 1 | place: USA:California | collected 2015-04-18 | reverse complement strand
GCTCCCTGAGTTCGGGCGTGAACGCGGGGCCGAAGTCCTCCGGCTCGAACACCCGGCGAATCTCGACCTCGCCGTCCTGGAAGGGGCTGCGCTTGACCCATTCGATCGCCTCGTCCATAGACTTCACTTGCCACAGCCAATAGCCGGCGATTAGTTCCTTGGCCTCGGTGAAAGGCCCGTCGATCACGGTGCGCTGCCTCCCCGAGAACCTGACGCGTGCGCCCTTCGAGCTCGGGTGGAGCCCCTCACCCTCGAGCATCACGCCGGCTTTCACCAGCTGTTCGTTGAACTTTCCCATCTCGGTGAGGATCTTCTGGTCAGGCAGAACGCCCGCCTCTGAATCCTTGTTCGCTTTGACCAGCACCATTACTCGCATCGTCGTGCCTCCTTGTGGGTTCGGGTTTTGGGGCCGGGGCTCCGGGTCTTGATCGCCTGGACCCCGGCCCTATTCGTACGTCGAACAAGGGGCGGCGAAATCGACATATCGAACAGACTTTCTTGGCGTGGAGTGACCATAACTTGGCCCACGACGGGTATCTGGTGCGAAGCATCTTTGACGCTACGGCTGGTAGCGAAGGATGACGCAGCCCGAAGTTAAACCATGGAGATGGTTGGTGAGAGCTGCGCCTGAGAGAAGCAATTCTCTCCCGCCTGGTCTCGCGGCTCGCAACCGGGACTGTTCTGGGTACTAGAACCAACACTGGAAGGCGACGCAACTCACCAATCCCACGGGTTCCAGCCTTACCGCGGTGAGACAGTGTAGGCTACAGGTGTCCAGGTGTAGCCGCCGTCTAGAGTTTTCAAGAGAAACGGTATCTGCGACGCCTGTCCTGTCGCCCACCCCACTCTCGGTGAGACGAAGTCTATCTCCCCCAGTAGGCGGTCAAAGGGCAAGCTGAGTAGTATCTTTGCCCACCGCCGCCCGCCGTCGCGTGTTACGTACAATGCACGTCCATCCGTCACCCATCCGTGGCTTGCATCAGCGAAGGTCGACGACTGATAGTTAGACCACAGGCCGCCCCCGGCGGTGCGCCCCTCTGTCAGGGTGACAGGCGCAGTGTACATCCAGGTCATACCGCCGTCGTGCGTGACGTAGAAGAATGCGCCGGCTGCCTGGTTCGTGCCATAAACTGCCGGGAAGACGCCATCCTGTGCAGTAACAAACTGTGGTCCTCTTGGGATTGCGGGACCACCGGGAGATGGCTGGTAGATACGGAGGGCACCAGCGGCGCGCGTCAACTGTGGCGGTAGGGATAGCTTCTGTTGCTGCCAAGTGTGCCCCCCGTCAAGCGTAAGAAGATGATATATTCCCACTCCATCGTCGCAGTACCCCGTAATCCACCCAGTCGTGGCGTTCAGAAAAGCGATGCTCTGGATTGGTGACCGTGCAGTGTACTGAGTACGACAAGGGGATTTTGCGCTCCCGACAGTGATCCATGTTTTGCCGCCGTCAGCCGAACGATAGATATCGTTTCCTGATGCTAGCCATCCATCGCGGGCGTTGATGAAGTCGATGAACCAGCCGAACGAGGCGGGCGAAATGGGCACACTATTCCGCGGGATGATCGCGCTACTCCACGTCTCGCCGCCATTAAGCGTATGGAAGAGCACATCGCTGTCGGGTTTCCCGGGATCCGCAGTCTGTGAACCTCCGGGCGTCCTGATCCACGCGCGGAGTGCGGTAAGTGGATGGATCGCAAAGGCGTTGTAGCCGATCTGTTGTCCAGGAGGGGCTTGCGGCGTAACGTCCTTCCAATGAACCCCGCCGTCGCTGGTGCGCACGATCGATGGCTCTGCACCCATGGGGAAAACTCCACCCCGCCCTTTCGCGCCCTCCGCCCAGCCGGTCTGTGTATCGAACATGTGGAGATCGTACAGCCACCTGTCGCTTGTCTGCGCACGCACGAATCCCTTGCCTAGACTTAGAGCCAAGATCGCCGCGATGATGCCTGGGACAACACGCATACCCGATCTCTCCTTGTGCAGGTAGCTCAGAGCAACTGGCTTCGAAATCGTCGAGCGGTACTATTGGCGAAAAATAGGCGGTCTTCAACAAATTATGCCCCAAACGAGCCATCAGCCGCCAGCCTAAGCGTTTTGCGGGCGGATTTGGGCCGCCTCCTCCATCGGTGCGATCCGGTGTTTGGGGTTCTCCTCGAGGCGTCACATGAGGAATGTCGGCGATCAGCCGCCGCAGCCACCACACGTAGATGCCGAGCGTGGCCTCAGTGCATCCAGCCACGCGCTTGCTTAGCAAGAAACGCGACGGCCTCCTTGAGGGGGTGAGCCTCTGCTTTTTCGGCGGGTTTTGGAGTGGGTGAAATCGCGAACCCCGCTGCAGATGTGGCTTGGTGGAGACGAGGGGATTCGAACCCCTGACCCCCTGCGTGCAAAGCATGGGGTCACCGGAGCCTTCAAACCCCTCGTCTGATGCGGGTTTCAGAGGGCTGAGCCTCTGCTTTTTCTCGCGCTCTTCCATCTTCTCCACCTCCCCTATCGGAGTCTCCCGATGCGTCTGCGGTCAGCTTTCTGAAGACACGCGCGTCAACCATCCCTGAATGAGCATCAGCTTCTCCGCCTCGAGAGAGCAACATGTCGCTCTCGTCCTTGAGGTCGGTTCGGAATCGCGGCTGTCCATAGTCCTAAGTCCCGAGATGTGGATCCGCCGGTTTTTTGCGAACTCCTCGCTTGATACCTTCCGTGCTCCCTCCATGAACGGCATCTATCTGAACCTGGACATCGGCCTTGCTTGTGTGGTTAAGATCGTCTTTAGCTTCGTGCGGAGGGACCTTTCTCATTTTTCACTCCCACACCTGTCGTAACCAGTCCTCGGCCTGTTCCTTTGGGATGATCGACAAGGACATGAACGGAGAAAAGAATTCCTTATGAATGATTAGCGGACAAAGATCCCGTGAGGACGACCAAACCTGTCTTGCGCAGAGGGCACAGAATCCAACGCGACCCAGCCAGCCCCCGTCATATCGTTCACTCGCACAACCTGAGTAGACTCGATCAGGCTTAGAGCACCGAGGTATGCGGAGAGGAATAGCCGTCACTCGTCCGAGATCCGCCTGACTGTCCATTTTCGGCCTCGCAGAGTACCATTGAGTACCATTTCCGGCCTTCTGAAGGAGTCCCCCTGCCACGGATCTCACAAAGTCCGCGCCAATCAAGAGATTCCTCGAGCCGGCGATCGGACTCGAACCGATGACCTGCGCATTACGAGTGCGCCGCCCGATGAGTCTTAGGAGTAGACCCTTGTTGCACCATGTGCAGAAACCCAATGCTCTCGCATCTCACTAGTTGCGCACGCCAACCGCCGTCACATGGGTCGACGCAACAGCGTCGTGTCGTGCTACTAGGGCGGACCCCCGATAGTCAGGACGAAAAATCGTTGTCTAGGCGCAGATGTAGTTTGAGGAAGGGGTGAGACAACGCTTGTGCATGAGCAGTTTGCATAATTCATTGACACTCGTCACGAGAGTCCAGCCGGGAGGTGCGGTGGATGGTTCTGTACGACCGCATCATTAGGGGCAGGGATGATTGCGCCACCGTTGGCCACTAGGTGCGGCATCGGTTGCGCGTTGGCGCCGCCCCATGGCTTCGGCGGGACGGGCTTCGGCGCGGGATTGGGGGGAGCCGGTTGCTTGGTCGCGCTTCCAAAACTCGGGGGCGCGGGGCGGTTGAGCGTAAGATCTACCTGGCCTACTAGAGATCGGGCCGTATCCACTCTCGGGACCCCGCAGGCCTGCAGCTGAAACAGGTCGAGCACTGTCTTGGGGATGCACGCATGTGAGTGCCAGTTTGGCTCGATTCCTTGCTTAACGTGTCCACCGAACATGATAAGCGGAATGCGCGAGCCGCCAAGGATCTGGAAGCCGTTCGGGTGCAGGGCGTCCACCACCGTCTCGGCATTCGGAGTAGCCATGTGGTCGGCATAGCCGCCCCAGTCATCCCAAGTCAGAATAAAGATGGTGTTTGTCCAGCCACCTGCCTTCACCACAGCGTCCACGCGCTGCCAGGTCAGATCGTGCCCCTTTTTCAGGTAATGGGGATCCTGCGTCTTGTATGGTGGGTGCTCATCGTACCCGCCTGGGCTCCAGGCGAAGCAGAAATCCGGCAGCGTCCCTTTGGCCGCCATCTCGGTGAACTTGTCGGAGGCAGGCGCCTTCGACGTGTAGACATGCGCCCGGCTCGCCGGATCATTGAGCTCGGCGTAGAACTTGACGGGGTAACGGTCGGAGCCCGTGAAGGCACCCCAGCTGATCCCAGCGTGCTCCACGCGCTTGAAGATGGTAGGAAGGTCCCACACCGGTGCCGTGTTCTGCGGCGGGTTGCGCAATGTTGGTGTTTGCCCCCCGACCGCGAGCATATGCCCCGGAGTGGAGTTCGTGCCGAGTCCAAAGTGATGGTCGCAGAACGTGAACTGCTTCGCGAGCCAGCTATAGTATGGGATCACGACGTCGTTATCAATCTGGACGGTAGCCGCAGCGTAATAAGAAACCCGATCATGCTTCGGGAATGTACTTTAAGTAACGCGGGTTAGGGAAAGTGCGCCTTTACATTCTTCGAAATACCTGGAAATCCTTCGACCGCATCATCTTGGTTAACACGGTACGGCCGACAACTACACAATGTTAGGGTGAAGGGTAGACGAATCAGGACGGACCTTAACCATGAGGAGCAGTTCTGACGCGCAGAATGTCTCAATTGAAGTTGCCTGAACTTAGACTCTTATCGTTTGATGCCAGGCTGGTTGCGGCCGCCCGTGGCGAAGGAACCGGAGCCAGGTAGTTATGGATCAGCTGTCCCAAGCTCGAACTCCGGCCTTCCGTTCCCGACAGACCAACCCGACCATGTGAGGCAGTCTTTGTGAGACTCTCCGCCTGGTCTCCCTACCGGAGGCGACCTCGGCTCGGGAGCCACGCCTGGATAACGCCTCGCCGGCCATTCACCAGCCACTCCGGATCTTCTGCTGCCAGACTCTCGGCTCTCCCAGGAGCTAGCCCAACGATGAGCTCAGCCTTCAGGGTCCGCAGTGCTACCAAGCGAGCGGGGAAATAGCTGGTGACTTGCGAAAATTCGGCGCTTGGCGGCCAGTGCGCGTCGCTCATTAGACGGCGGTAGTTGGCATCGCCCTTCAGGATGACGAGAGCCGCCCGGGAGTACTCGGCATGGAGGTCTCGAGGCAGTTCCAGGTAGCAGAGGGGGCTAGTGTAAAACCAGTGCGTCGCGATAACGAGCCGTCCCTTCTCAATGTGTGTCTTCAGCCGGCCGGCTAGCGCAGCAACGCTCTGCCCGCCTGTCACGAGCGCCTCGCGCGCCTCTTGAGCGTCCCGAGCAGTGGCGTCTGACACAAAGAAGGGATGCTGCTTCACGTGGAGGTCGACCCGAGCCGCCAGCCCGCTGTCGAGCATGAGATCTAAAAGGGCGAGATCTGCCAGGATCTCGCCACCTGCGTTGTCTGCAATGAGAATCACTCTTCCTGACTCTCGGGAGGTCAGGTACTGCCAGACGCTCGAGGTGCCGTCTATGAGGAGGTTGGCTGGATTGTGCGAAGCCGGTTCGGCGCGCGCGTGCGTCATGGAGACATCGTGACTGAGATCGAGCCGGTTGCCCCACAAGCTGGCGTGCAGCAATGCGGCGAATCGTTTGCCAGGGTTCACAGGGATGGCAGAGAGGAGGGCATTAGTATCCTTGGGCGCAGCGTGCGGCGCAAGTTCCGGCTGCTTCCTGGTCGCGAATGGGTCTTTCCCGTACCAGGGGCCTGGCTGGAAGTAACCTGTTGCCTCCAGGACCCGACGGTAGAAGAACGCTTCGGCCCAATACCACGGGACATCCAGCCAGGACCGCCCAATGTACGGGCGCGACAGGCGGGCCCACCGCCTCTGATCCGAAGCACCCTCCTGCAGTGGACGGATCAGGCCGCTCAGAACTTCACTCTTGAGATTGCGCAGCAACCGCTCAATGTCTGGTGAGTAGGAATTCAACTGCACCGTTTCGTCGATGATGCGGGGAATCCGCACCGTCATGGTGTGGTGCGCGAAAGAGCCAAGCTCCGAAGTCATGATCGGCGGTGGGACGATTACGCGGGGCGCTGCAAGCCCCCACATCCAGCCTGCCAGGTATCCAGCGGCAAAGGCGTCCCCCGCGCCAGTCGTATCGAGGGTGTCGACCGCAAAGGCGGGTGCTGCGACCTGTGGGGAGCCTCGTCGATACAGCACGCAGCCGTCGGTTCCCAACTTCACGGCAACCCGTGCAGGGAGAGCGTCCGGGTGATTGCCTAGGGCAGAGGGGTCCTCAATCCCGATGAGCGTGCGTAGTTCGACAGAGTTCAAGAACAGCAAATCTATGCGAGGGAGCAGGACGCGGAGGCGCTCGCCTCGTCCGGGGGCTGTCCCGAGTGTCCCAGGATCAAGCGAGACCACGATCGGACGGTTCGCTTCCTCGGCCAGAGCCAGAGCACGTTCCACGAACTCCGATCCCAGGGTGCAGATATGGATGTGCGTCACACCGTCGAGGAGGGCCGGGCTGAGGTTCTCAGGTCTCAGCTCCTCGCTGGCGCCTGCGTATGTATAGAGCTGTCGCTCCCCTCGTGCGTCGACGATGCCTACGACATACGCCGAGCCGAGGCCGGTCGGCGAACTCACTATGCCGTCCTTGCTCACGGCCTCTCGGTCGAGTGCCTGGCACCCCCGGCGGCCGAGGTCGTCACGACCGACGCACGCGACCAGTCCGGCGCGGATACCAAGGCGCGAGAGACCGACAGCTGTGTTCGCCGCAGAACCGCCTGGATACTCAGCGAAGTTCAGGATGGGAACCTCTTCATCCGTTTCGGCGAACCGGCGGACTTTGATGAGGAGGTCTGTCGTCAGGTAGCCGACGGCGAGGGCACGTCCGCCTGGGTTCCTCATGCCGAACGCCCCGTTGGCGCGCGCGCGGCAAGGCACGGCGTTCATACGAATCGGGCCTGCCAGTCTGGGTCCTGGGCCACCAATGCGTAAGCGCCGACCGTCTTGGCCAGATAGACGAGATCAGCCAGGTTGGCTTCTGGCGTCGCGTCGAAGTGGCGGTGCGCGCCCAGATAACCGATGAGCGCGATGTTCTGAAGAAACAGCATGGCCGACACGGAGTCAGAGCGGCTCACATAACCATCCCGGTTCTCCTGAAGTTTGACACCGTGATCGGCCAAGAACCGCGCGAGTTCATGGTGGAAATTCACAAGGGGCGGAGGCGTCACGCCTCCGCGACCGCGGCTTGACAGCTCGGCGTACGTCGCGCCCTGCCCCGGCACGGCAAACCTGGCCCCCAATCCGTCCACCATGTCCTTGGACTCGTGGACGTCGCACACCAGGACGGCAGTAGGGAAGCGGTCGTGCGGGCACCGGTGAAAGAGGCGAGCGCTTCCCTTGCAAAAGGCCTGATTGCCTCCGCCTGTCTGACCCTCCTCCTCGTCAGGGAAGGCGAAGAGCACGTCGGGTCTATAAGGCGCGATGGCCTCGGCGGCCAATAGGAGTGCCGTAGCTCCAAACGCATTGTCTATGTTGCCGTACACCGCGTGCCGGTTCCAGTCGATCTGCGTCGGGTAATGATACACGATGCGGGTCCCTTTTGGCAGGTTCTTCACGGAGGTCTCGAAGAAGATGGCACTGTCCTCCCCGGTCACGATCTCACCCGTAGCCACCACCCGGGTCCCGTGCCCGGGTTCAAATGCCAGCGCCACAGCAGCATGCCTGCCGCGGCTCATGTGGTAGCAGAGCGGGAAGAGCCGGTACCGGCCTTCTGTGTAGACGTCCAGGGCATAGCTGGTGATATCCAGGTGTGCCAGCAGCCAGAATGGCTTCACGGGTTGGTCGCCGAGTTCAACAGCCACACTTCCGGTCTGCCAGAGATTTTCATGAAAGGTCATGCCGTCCAAGGTGCCTGACTCTTTGAGGATCTCCCTCATGACGCGTCCGCGAGTGTATCGGGCTGTCTGGGAGGGCGCGTACGTATCGGCAATCCGGACGAACCACTCAGCGGCGCGCTCGATCGTGATGGCGCGGTCGAGCCGCTCAAAAAGATTGGACCGCGCCCGCAGGCTCGCGAAGAAATCCATGCTCATCTCCTCATCTCGAGAAGCTGCGCTGAAGGACGACGGCGAGGACAATAATGACGCCCTTCAGGAAGTCCTGGGTAAATGGGTTGATCCCTGAGAGGTTCATGATGTTCCCCAGAATGGCAATGATGGCGGCCCCCGCTGCCGTCCCCCAGACGGTGCCCTCCCCGCCGAAAAGGGAGGTGCCTCCCAGCACGACCGCAGCGATGGCGTTCAGTTCGTACCCGGTTCCCGCGAGCGCCGTGCCTACACTCTGCTGCGCAGCAAAGAGAACGCCTGCGACACTGGACAGCAGGCCACACAGCGTATAGACCACAAGTAGTTGCACGCTGACCTTGACACCAGACAACCGCGCGGCATCCTCGTGGCTCCCGATGGCATAGAGAAATCGCCCGAAGGGCGTAGCGGTCAGGAGCCAACCGCTGATCACCAGCAAGACGGCAAACACCAAGCCGGGGATGGGGATGAACAGGATAGCGCGCGACCCGACGGCATCGAGGCCGGCCAGGAGAATCTCCATCGGCCTGCCGCCCGAGTACATGAAAGCCAAACCCCGTGTGACCGTCATCATCCCCAGGGTCATGATAAAGGGCTGAAGGCGGCCGATGACGACGCCGACGCCATTGATCAGGCCGACCACCGCTCCCGCGAGGAGACCGAGGAGGACTACCACGACCGTCTCATGACCCTGAAAGCCCGCAATCAGAACGGAGACCAACGCGACGACAGCGCCCACCGAGAGGTCGATGCCGCCCGTCAACATAACCATGGTCATGCCGATGCCGATGACACCGGTAATTGCCATCTGCCGTAGCACGTTCAGGAGGTTTGTAGACGTGGCGAAGGTTGGGGAGACGAGGCTGGCAATGATGAGGAGAAGCACCAGCACGGCGAATGCCCCTGTACGAAACAGGAATGAGCGAGCACGCGCGATGGGCCTAGCCGACACGAGCGCCATCTAGGCTCTCCGGCGATTGATGAGCACCGCGGCCAGGATGATTAGTCCCTTCATGAAATCCTGCACGAGCGGGTCGATCCCCAGAAGATTCAGGAGGTTGTTCGTCACGCCGATGATGGCTGCCCCAAGGAACGTCCCGAAGATTGACCCCTGCCCGCCAAAGAGCGACGTGCCACCGATCACTACCGCGGCGATGGCGCTGAGTTCGTATCCCAGACCGGCTAGCGCCACGCCGATTCCCAACTGACCGGTGTAGATGAGCCCGGCGAAGCCTGAGAGGATGCCGCTCAGCAGGTACACCTGGACCTTCACGCGTCTCACCCTCACCCCGGCGAGGCGCGCCGCTTCCTCGTTGCTGCCGATGGCCAGCACGAACCGGCCGAACGCTGTGAAGCGCAGCACCGCGATCGAGAGAATCAGCAGGGCCACGAAGTAGAGGACGGAGTTGGGGATGCCAGCCGTAAACCCGTTGCCGAATTGAATGAACGCAGGACGGATGCCGTAGATGGGAAGGCCCCCGGAGTACATGAAAGCCAGACCGCGGCCCATGTACATCATGGCGAGGGTCATGATCAGCGGTGGGATGCGACCCATTGCGACCCCCATCCCGTTGACTAAGCCCAACGCCGACCCGATGGTCAGCCCCACCAAGAGGACAGGCACTAGGCCTAGCCGTTGAAAGGAAGCGGCGAAGACCGTGACCAGGGCGACAACCGAGCCTACAGAAAGGTCGATCCCGGCGGTGAGAATTACGAACGTCATCCCCAGGGCGATGATGCCCGTAATCGAAATTTGCCTAAGCACATTGAGGATATTGGTCGGGTGCAGGAACACCGGAGATAGCAACGCCGAGGCGGCCACGAGCAACAAGAACACGATCAGGATTCCGTAGCGCTCCATAACCTGTGCCCATGAGCGCCCGCGTGGCAAGGGTGGGGCAAGCGTCTGCGTCTCGGGAGCAAAGATATTCTCTTCCATGCCTGACCTATCCCTCGAGGAGGGCATCAAATGCGGAGCGGTTCTCTGTGGCCTCACGACGCGTTAGCGTGCCGGCGATCGCGCCGGCCCGCATGACGATAATCCGGTCTGCCATCCCCAGAATCTCCGTGATTTCCGAGGAAATCATCAGGATCGCACGGCCCTCCGCCGCCAGCCGTTCCATAATCCTGTAGATTTCCACCTTGGCACCGACGTCAATCCCTCGCGTAGGCTCATCGAAGATGAGGATTCGGCAGTCCGAGTTGAGCCACTTGGCAAGGACCGCCTTCTGCTGATTCCCACCGCTCAGATACTGGATCAGCTGGCCAAGTCCCGCCGCGCGGATGTTCAGGACTCGCACCAGGGCGAGGACTGCCCGGGCCTCCTGGCCCAGGCGTATGAAGCCCGCTCGGATGAAGCGGCCGAGGTTGGTGAGCGAGATGTTCTCCACCAGGGGGCGGTTCAGCAATAGCCCCTGGGTCTTGCGATCCTCGGGGACCAGCCCGATACCGCAGCGCACGGCGTCCCACGGGGAGCTAACTGCAGCAGGGCGTCCGAAAACCAGGATCTTGCCAGTATCGATGGGGTCCGCGCCAAAGATCGCTCTGACCACCTCCGTCCGGCCCGCGCCCACTTTCCCGGCCAACCCAACGATCTCGCCCTCCCGCACCTCCAGCGACACATCGCTAAAGATCTGCCCGCGACTTAGGCCGCGGATCTCGAGTGCCACCTCGCCCACCTGCCGCCGGCGCACCGGCCACAGCGCTTCGAGCGACTGTCCGGTCATCATCTGTACGAGGCCGGCAACCGTCAGCTCGTGAACCGGGCGGGTATCCACTCGGCGGCCATCACGGAGCACTGTGACGCGGTCAGCGATTTCGAAAACCTCCTCGAGGCGATGGGAGATGTAAACGATCGTGGTACCCTGCACCTTAAGGGTCGCGAGGACGCTGAACAGCAACTGGAGGCCCTGGCGTCCCAGGACAGCCGAGGGTTCGTCGAGGATCAGGACCCTGGACTCCAGGATAAGCGCTTTGGCGATCTCGATAACTTGGCGCTGGGCAATGCTGAGATCCCGGACCTTTTGCCGCACGTCCAGGGTGACACCGAGACGTCCCAACACGGCCAGTGCATCCCGATGGAGCCGCGGCCAGTCAATGGTCCCGCGCCGGGTGAGCGGATAGCGGCCAAGGAAGATGTTCTCTGCGGCGCTCAGGTGCGGGGCAAGGTGGAGTTCCTGGTGGATGGTGCTGATGCCCTGCAGGATGGCGTCTTGAGGCTCCCGAAACACCACCGGGTGACCCAGATAGAGGAACGCCCCGGCGTCGGGACGCACAGCACCGGCTAGGATCTTAACCAGCGTCGATTTCCCAGCCCCATTCTCACCCACTATGGCGTGGACTTCCCCGGCCTCAATGCCAAAGGAAATTTCCTGTAGGGCAACGACGCCGGGATAGCGTTTCGTGATGCCCTGAAGCTCAAGGATGCCCATGGGAGCCGGCGGGGACGCCGATCGGCGTCCCCGCCACAGCACCTTACGGGATGACGTACTTCCCGCAGTTCTTCTTGTCCCAGTCCCCCCACCCCTTACCAAGCCACTGTTCGATGTTGGCTTTTGTCAGTACGGGCAGGTCAGGAAGGTCATACTTGAAGCCGTAGTCGTACTTTTTCTTATTGGTTAGGTCCTTGCCCATCAGGGCGTAGAGGGCGGCCCGAACGCCTATGTGACCCAGGTAGGGCGTGTAGTTCCCATCCGCTAGAAAGAGCCCTGCTTTCACGGAACAAAATCCCTGATTGGACGAGTCGTGGGTAAGGTGCAGGATCCCTTCGTTTTTCCGCCCCGCCCGTTCAATGGCCAGTTGCGCGCCCCATGAAGACTCCTCCGCATGGGAGAAGACTGCGTCGATTTTGGGGAAGCGGACCAGCCAGTCCTCCATCAACTTCACCGCTGGCTCCCGAATCCACTGGCCATCCCCGGTCGCCAGCACTTTGATACCGGGGTACTGCTTCACAACGGACTCGAATCCCTCGTGTCTGCCCTGGGCAGGCGTCGATCCGAGCAGACCGGTGATCTCCACCACATTGCCCATGGGCCTGCCATACTTCGTCTTTAGCTGCTCCACCAGCACTCTCGCCACGCCAGCAGCCATGGTGACGTTGCTCTGACCCATGAACAGGGTCTTGTCCACGGAGACGTCCCGATCCAGCACAATCACAGGCTTCCCGGCGCTCATGGCTTTTCGGGCGGCCGCTCGCAACCCCGCGTCTTCCACCGGGCTCATGACAATGGCGTCCACACCTTGCGCGAGCAGGTCGGCGATGTCGCCGCTCTGCTTCACCACATCCACCTTTCCGTCGGTCACGATGATCTGCACATTGGGATGGCGGGCGACCTCAGCTCTGGCAGAGTTAATCATTTCGATCCGCCATGGATGGTTGAAACCGGTCTGCGAGAACCCAATCTTGATGGGACGAGTCGCGCCCCCCAAGGCGACCGGGCCTTCTGGAAGTGGATAGACGTCCTGGAATGGCAGCGTCTTATACAGTGCTGCTAGTGCCTGCGGGTCTTGAGTCCCCTGGGCCCGCACCGGTGCCAGGCCAGGTGTAAGCGCAAGGACCAGACAGACCACGAGTAACAAGCCTCCAACCCTCATCTGCTCCCCTCCTCACTTCAAGAATCGAATGCACGTGGCGTAACCCGTCCAAGCGTTGCGACCTCACCCCCTTTCGCAAGGCGGCCCTTCTTCGCCCGAGATGCCTACCGGCGTCCTTTCAGGCGAAGGTAATACTTGAACCGATCGGCCTTGTACGCGACGCGAGCGAACTCGACTGGCTCACCGGTGGCGAGATAGGTCGTACGCGTTATCTGGAACATCGGGGCGCCAGGGTTGACCCCGAGCAATCTCCGCTCCTCCGCTGTCGCGCGCACGGCTTCGATCTCCTCGTCAGCTTGTGCTAGTTCAAGGCCATACACTTCCTCTAGCGTCCGGTATAGCGAGCCGTTAACCAGGGGCGTGTGCTGGAGGTCAGGCACCAGCCGTGCGGGCAAAGAGGCTTCAGTGAAAGCCAGAGGTTCCCCGTTGGCGATCCGGAGCCGCTTCAGGTAGGCGATCGGATCTGAGGCGGACAAGCGCAGGATCTTCTGCACATCCTCAGAAGGAGTTCGGATCTGAAAGTCGAGAATGCGCGTAACAGGATCCAGTCCCCGGTGCTCCATTTCCTCTGTGAAGCTGGTCAAGATTCCCGTTCGCTGGGCGACTTTCTCGGCACGCACAAACGTGCCGGTTCCCTGCCGGCGGTCGATGAGTCCATCTGCCACCAACCCGGCCATGGCTTGGCGGATCGTAATCCTACTCACGCGGTAGCGAGCCGCCAGTTCGGGCTCGGGCGGCAATCGGTCGCCAGCTTTCCATTCTCCCCGCTTGATGCGTGCGCGCAGATCCTGCTGGATCTGGTAATAGAGGGCGACCGGCTGCGCCCGAACGATGCTCGGCACGGGGGTTCCCCTAGAGGGAGTTTGATATCGATAGGACTTTATGACATCAAGATGATTCAATGCCTCGTATCTGTTTCCTTCTTGGCACCTACTCGGCTGGTGGGCCGCCCGGTGCGAGCCCGATGGAGGGAAGGCCACCGACTGGACCACGGGGCCAAACCACAGAAGATCGAGGACGCCATCCGCGGTGCTGCGAGGGTGCTACGAAAACTGGAGGCCGGCAGATCAGATGAGCGCAGAAAGCCTTGAAAGGACTAGAGCCGGCGATCGGACTCGAACCGATGACCTGCGCATTACGAGTGCGCCGGACGGCGAGTCGCAGGAGTAGGCACCTGTCTCTGCCGTCTCAAAAGCCTCACCATTCCTGGGATCTGTACAAACAGCAGTAGGCCCCTGAGATTACTGATTACCTGCGAGAGAGATGTCAATTGAGAATGGTGCTACTAGGGTGCTACTAATCGTGGGCGTCGGCCTCCGGCGCCGAAGGCCGGGGTTCAAATCGCTTGGGACGCGCCGTTTCAATCTTCCTGCAATACTTTGCTACTACTGTTGGGTTGGTCCACCCGGTGGCCAGCCCGCGCGGGCAGTGCCGCCGCCCGGTAGGTTCCTTTCTCAAGCGCTAAATCAGGTCCCCGGCTGACGAGACGGTCCAGCTCAAGAACTGACCTGTTTCGCAGCCCCGAGCTTCGAGAGCACGCGGTTACGCACGTCAACGGGAGATGCACCGAGCCTGCCTAAGATTTTATCAACCGAGCCACCGCGTCCGAGCAGCGCCAAGAGTATGTGCTCCGCTTCGATGGCGCGGTGCCGCAACTTGCGCGCTTCGCCGGCGGACGAATTGACCGCGTCCTTCCCGGCTTGCGCGAACGGGAGTTCAACTGCGGAAAAGGATCGGCCCCAGGCATCGGAGCCTATCGCCTGCTCGACCTTCTTTCGAACCGAGTCCAAAGAGATCCCAATGGCCGCGAGCACCTCAGCATCCTCAGCCTCAATCGCCCGACAAATGCCCGCAGGGGTGATCCCGGCTTCTGCCAACACGACAGAAGCGGAAGAACCGGCGAGAGTTGCGACACTCAACAGCAAATGTTCAGGTCCCACGCTCGTGGCTCCCAATTTAGCCGCCTCTTCAAGCGCCCGGAGGATCGACGACCGGGCTGAGCTACTCAAACGTACGAACATTGTTCTGTCCCTCGCGTGAGCCTACCGGCGTCCGAATTTCTTGTGGACGGCCTGCCGGCTGACACCAAGTAGGGAGGCAATCTCCTCCCATGTCCAGCCTTTTGCCCTCGCATGCTGCACCTGGATCGCCTCAAGTCGCTCCAGCAACCGGCGCAACGCTGCCACCGCCTGCAACCCAACAGCCGGGTTCTCGCTTGTTGCCTGTTCGGCAAGTTCAGGCCCTTTGTTCACAAGGCAGAGTATACGATTTTAGGTTTGGCTTGTCAACCTAGGTTGACAGCGTGGTACATCGCGGAGCTCAGCGGAAGGGTCGAGTGGAGAAAACCTGCATCTGACGCGGGGGGTGCCTGGTGGAGACGAGGGGATTCGAACCCCTGACCCCCTGCGTGCAAAGCAGGTGCTCTCCCGCTGAGCTACGTCCCCACGTCCTCACATTATACGCGACGGCTTAATGCGATTCCTGAGAACCTAGGTCAGCTGTCAGGGCAAGCTTGCGTCAGCAGCAGAAAGACGTTCGCGGAAACGAAATGTCGGTGTACCAGGGGACCCTTAGTAAGGGAGAGGACCTGGTTGGCCCGATCGCGTTGCAAAGGATAGTTGCCATTCATCGCTTGTACGCCCATCGATCGCGAGCTTCCAGACGAGGCGACTATCGGGGTTGAACGACAGCGGCCCGATATTGAGGGCCAGCACGACATCTAGAGGAGTCCCCGGCTTGAGCCCGGGGGGGCGCCCCACTTCGAAGTCGGCCTCGATCCGAATTGGCTGCATCCCCATCGGCGTAGGCGCGGGAACCGGCTGGCCATCTTCATCAACAAGATCCAGCGTCAATTTGTGGCGCGTGTTCGCTTCGTCCCAAGGCACTTCGATCTTAAGCGCGATGGCCGATGGCGATGGGGCAGGACCCGTAACGGACCATCCGCCGCCCAGGATGTAGAGCTTCCCATTTACCGCTTGCGCGGCATCAGCTAAGAGCATGGTGACCTTCATGTCATTCTGGCAGGTTGGCTGCAGGCGAACGAACCCCTCTAATGCCTCGACGCACGGGCAACAAGGTATGGTGAACAGCGCGGTCAACTAGTGAAAGCGATGGTCCTCGCCATGCGCTTCCCGCGTGCCTTTCTCACCCTGTTGCTTGTCACCTTTCTAGGTTACCTGAGCTTCCAACTCCTCACGGCCAGCCTCCCCCTTTACGCTGTCACGCTGGGAGCGGATGATGCTGCCGTCGGTCTGCTGGCGGGCGTCATTGCACTGATTTCGCTGCTGTCCCGACCGTGGGTGGGGTGGTGGCTGGATCGGGGCGGCGCGCGGTGGGGGATGGTTGTTGGGGGCGGGTTCTATGCTCTGTCAGCATTGGGGATCCTCGCGTCGCATTCGGTTGTGGCACTGGCAAGTTTTCGGACCTTCACAGGGCTCGCCATCGCACTCTCGTCTACTACATCTCTTGTCCTCACCGTCGCCTTGGCACCGGAACACAGGCGGGGCGAAGCCCTCAGCCTCCTGAGTCTGGCCAACAGCATCGGGCAGGGGGTAGGACCAGTGACTGGGATTGCGGTCGCGGAGCGCGCGGGGTACCCCGGACTCTTTGCCACGTGCGCTTTGTTGGGCGCCATGGCCGGCGGCCTCGCGCTGAATCTACGGATTGGAAACTCGGTTCATGCCACTCGCCCCCGAGACCGCCGGGTGATCCATTCCGGGGTATTAGTACCGGGACTCATCCTCGCTGCACTGTCCCTCAGTTTCGGAGTCACCTTCGGGCTTCTAGCGGTGCATGCGAGCCGACGGAGTCTCGCAAATCCAGGGCTGGCGTTCGTCACCGTGGCGGGGGGACAAATCCTGGCGCAGACGCTGCTGCGCCGCGTGTCCGACCGATTCGGCCGCCGCGCGACCATCGCGCCGGGGCTGGTACTGGTCGCCGCAGGGATGGGGATTATGGCTGGGGCGGCTGGGCTCTGGTTGGTCTTAGGCGGATTGCTCTTCGGCATCGGCCTGGGAACGGCCGTGCCCACGATCTATGCCCTGGCGTCGGATCTCGTCCCGTCCGACGAACGCGGTCGCGCGATGGGGACGCTCGGCGTCTTTCTCGAAATCGGCATCGGCACGGGCGCGATCGGCGGCGGAGCCATCGGGCGGCTCTTTGGACTGGAAACGGCGTTCGCCCTCGCCGGAAGCGTCGCGCTCGCAGCCGCTGTCATACAATGGTGGGCCCTGCCCCTACCATCGCGTCCCATACAGCCTGATCGGCCACCGCCTGGAGATTAAGAACGCGCCATGCGGGGCTAGAAACCGCGGGCGATCACAGGAACACCGGGATCTGATCCCGACGCGCTATCGTCCGGCTGTCGTGCGTTTGCGGTCTGCCAAACCGATCCGGATTTTCTCGTAAGCCGCCCCCGCCGCGCCTGCCAGCAAGCGGGTATCGGAGCCGACGGCCACAAACCGGAACCCCTGGTCGATGCGGTCCAGCGTTTCATCCGCGCCCCCGGTCATGATCCCGGGGATCTTCCCGTGGGTGCGTGTCGCCTGCAGGATTTTCGTCACGGCGCTGACGTATTCGGGACGGTCGAACTGACGGAAGAACCCCAGGCCGGCTGACAAATCGTTGGGCCCGATGAACAGCACATCCACACCCGGGACGGCCGCAATGGCATCGATGTTCTTGAGCGCGTCGACCGTCTCGATCTGCAGGATCACCAACACCTGATCATTCCACTCCGCCACATACTGCGGCAAGTCAACGCCGTAGCGATTGACCCGGCTGCCAGCGACCCCCCGGATGCCCACCGGAGGGTACTTGTTTGCCGCAACCGCCGCTTTCGCTTGCTCGGGTGTGCTGACCATCGGGGTGATCGTGCCAAGAGCGCCGCGGTCGAGTGCCCGCTTAAACAGTGCCGGATCGTTAGCCCCCACACGCACGAGCGGCACGACCTCGGTGCTCTTCAGAGCCCGGATCATGTCTTCGACCGTTTCCCAATCCGTCGCGCCGTGCTCGGTATCGATCAGCAGCCAGTCCATCCCCGCCGTGGCCATGAGTTCGACCACAGCCGGAGACGGGAAGGAAATCCAGTGGCCAACGGCAGGCTCTCCCCGCTGTAATTGCTGTTTCACTCGATTCGTGAACACACCAATCCCCCTCACTGCTCCCATCGCGGGAGCGCGGTCACTTCGTGAACACTT
>WNFB01001932.1_pt1 | contig 17890 bp, 17 predicted proteins | sample 5400501 | NCBI WGS metagenome assembly WNFB01 (sample SAMN13153341, study PRJNA577476) | soil metagenome | isolation source: 200 cm saprolite under Douglas fir tree site 2 hole 1 | place: USA:California | collected 2015-04-18 | reverse complement strand
CAAGGAAGCGGCGGAGTTTCTTCGTGACTGACGGCAGGTGTCTCAGTTTGAATTTTCAATTTCGGCGGTCCGCTTGTCGCAGCGGGCCGCCGGAGCGTTTCGACGCCCGAAAGAGTACGTGGCCCTTTTCTCAATTACCACCGGGTTCCAGTCTGCTGAAACCGTCATTGGCGAGCGCACCGGATTCGCCTTTCGCTTGCAGCTTGATCCGTTACCGCGACGAGATTGCGAGAACCAATGTCTGAAGGGGTCAATCTCGACCGAATTGGGCCGTCCGCGCCATGTCCGGTTTACCCCCTATAGCAACCGGATTGCGGACATCCCGGATTGGCAGCTTCGTGCCAATTCCGGACGAAGGCATACTCGCTTGTCCGACCAGAAAGCTGACGCGGTAGCTGGCGAGTGTCAGGTGACCCTTGGAATAGGTGGCAACCGTCGTTCGACCGGCGAGGACTGAATGATTGCGGTATTGGTCGTTCCCAGAGGAATGATCTGGTCGATCAGCTTCTCCAACTCCTGGACGCTCGCGACATGCGCCCTCGCGACGAAGCAGTCGTCGCCGGTGATGCGATCGCACTCGACAATGGCCGGCAGCTTGTTGAGCAATGCTGCGAGTTTGCCGAGCTGGCCCGGCATCGGGCGAACGCGAATGTGCACCGCCAACGGCAGCCCAAGCGCCGCTGGATTGATCCTAGCACCATAGCCAAGAATGACTTGAGCTTCTTCCAGGCGCTTGATCCGTTCGGCAACGCTGGGCGGGGACATGCCGACCTTTCGGGCCAGATCGGCAATCGTGATCCGCCCATCCGTGGCGAGCGTCGCCAGGAGTTCGGCATCGATCTGATCAAGGCCGCCGTTTTCGAACCAAAGGCGATTCATGCTAGAGACCTTTTATTTCTAGGCATGCAAAGCCGAATGGCTTCGCTCTAGCATTCCATAGCAGAAGCCGATATCGCAAGCTAAGGCATGCAGTCAAAGCCTAGCACTCTCCCTCGTGCCGTCATGGCAGTTCCGCCCCACATCTGGTTCGGGGTGAGCGCCGTCTTCCACTATCTCGGGCCGGCCTTCGCCGTCTTGCTCTTCCCGGCTGTCGGGGTGCTCGGTGTCGCGTGGTTTCGGATCGCATCGGCCGCAGCCATTTTCGCGCCGCTCACAAAGCCTTGGTCGACGATTGCCCAGGCGGACGCCCGCACCCGTCGCCTGATGCTGGCACTCGGCATTTGCCTCGCGATCATGAACAGTTCCTTCTATCTCGCACTTGAACGGCTGCCGATGAGCCTCGTTGCCGCCATCGAGTTCATCGGCACCATCGGCATTGCGCTCTATGGCCTCAGGACGCAGCGAAATCTTCTAGCGCTCGTGCTCGCCGTTGCCGGCGTTATCATTCTCATCGACGTGAAATGGTCGAGCGACCCCGTCGGGTTGGCATGGGCGTTCCTCAACGGCGCGCTGTTCGTGCTCTACATCGTTCTCGGGCACAAGATTTCAGAAGCCGGCGCGGCCGGTGGCATCGAACGGCTTGGCGCTGCAATGGCCATCGCATTCGTCGCAGTGATGCCGATCGGTCTCGTGCAGGCGATGAAGGCGTTCAACGACCCTATCCTGTTGGCTGCTGGAGTCGGAGTCGGTCTCTGTTCGTCGGTGATCCCATATGTTTGTGATCAGTTAGCGATGTCTAGATTGCCGCGTGCGAGCTTCGCGCTGCTCCTGTGTCTCTTGCCAGCCTCAGCGGCGATCATCGGCGCGTTCGTTCTCGCGCAGCTTCCAACCTTGAAGGATGTCGCCGGCATTGCGCTCGTAATGGCTGGCGTCGCCGTTCACCGACCGCCAGACTTGGAGAAACCGAATGAAGCACAAGGGTAGTTGCCACTGCGGGGCGATCGAGATCGAACTTGAGACTGATCGGTTGCCCAAGAATCAAGTTGTCGGAGCCTGTCAGTGCTCGTTCTGCCGCAAGCACAACGCCCGAACGTTCTCGGACCCAAAGGCGCGGGCGGTTCTGATCGCTCGAATGCCCGAGCACGTCCAATTGTACACGTTCGGGCTCATGACATCACAGCAGATCGTGTGCCGCCGATGCGGCGTCTACGTGGCCATGCTCCTGTCCGAAGGTGACAGCGTCTGGAGCGTGATCAACCTCGATACGCTCGACGATCGCGCCTTGTTTACCCAAGCGGCGGAGCCGAGAGACTGGAGTGCGGAAGATCGGGCAACACGGATTGCACGGCGCAAGGCGCGCTGGACGCCAACGAACTTGATCGGTTGGCCAGCGTCCGCTTCCGGTTGACGCGCGGGCGGCAGCTCAGGGTCATTCGCGCCGTTTTGAACGTCAACGGGTCGCTTCTGGTCCACTATGACAAGCGGACGTTCTCTCGGTTGGCATGTTTCAAAGGTGCCAATGGTGGGCTAAAAAAGTCCTCGCGGATAATTGCGTCGGAGCTATCGCTTCAGCTCCATTAGGTCCCAACGGTTTCCATAAAGATCTTCGAAGACCGCAACGATCCCATACTGTTCCTCGCGAGGTTCCTCGCGGAATACCACGCCTCTTGAGCGATAGGCTTCGTAGTCGCGCCAGAAATCATCAGTGTGCAAGAATAGGAAGACGCGGCCACCAGTCTGATTCCCGATGCGAGGCAATTGGTCCGCAGATACTGCCTTTGCCAGCACAAGCCGAGTCTCGACCGACCCCGGCGGGGCGACCAAAACCCAACGCTTGCCGCCACCAAGGTCAGTATCTTCGGCGACCGTGAAGCCTAGCTTTTCGATGAAGTAGGAAATGGCCTCATCGTAGTCACGTACAAGTAGCGCAATGTATCCGATATGTTGCGGCATTGTAGGACAATGCAACGAGCACCCTAGGTCCGCAATGGGTCCAGGCTGTGTGAAAACGTGCGTGAGCCAAGGACGTACAGAATTGTTTTCTCAATTGTCGTCTTCCGACAGAAGTTGCCAATGCAACTGGTTTCCGCATCGACGAAATTGAGACAGATATTCTACACGCAACTTGAACGACGGACTTTTCACACAGCCTGGGTCAAAAACGGAAGTGCCCGGGTTCGCGCGGCACGTCCGTTTTACCCTCAGGAGCGGACACCGTCAGCCGGCCCCAGCATGTCCGTTTGGTGCCAATTCCGGAAGTGACCGGCGAATCCGCGACTAGCGGTCAAGCTCGGGACGATCACGCAGCTTCACTTTTGACCCTTGATCTCATTAGGGCAGCCGACGATGCTCCTTCGAGCGACAGCCCATATCCAACTTCTCGCACAATGCGCTCCTTTAATGGTTGAATGAAGTGGATACGCGTGTAGCGACGCGTCACTTCCGGAGCCTTCAAGTACAGCGCGGCCAGTTCCCGCGCCCGACTGAGTGCCCCGCCGTTGGGCACGACTTCTGCCACGACTCCCCATTCATATGCGGTACTAGTTGGCAGCGGCCGTGGGTTGAGCAGGAACGCCTCGGCTCGTCCTGCTCCAGCGCGATAACTCCACGTCGTAAAGATTCCGTCGCCGGGCACGACACCCACGGCGAAATGCCCAACATCCTGGAAGGTCGCACCCTCGGCAGCCACAATCACGTTCGCAAGCAGCGCATAGTCTGAATGGATATGCGCTCGTCCTTCGATAGCCGCGATGACAGGCACGCGTATGTTGGCTATGTTTTCCAAAACCTGAGTGCCTTCGTCGTGAATCTGGCTCCAAACACCGGGATCGGAAACATCGCCAAAAGAGTTCCAATCGACCCCAATAATGAAGTCGCCTTCTGCACCCGTCAGTATGACGATCTTGTTTGCTCGATCTTGCGCAATCCGGTGAAAGGCATCCACGACCTCCGTATGGTGTTGTGCCGAGAAAGTGCACCGCCCACCATTGCTGTGAAATTCGACAACCAGCACGCCGTCGGCATCTCGCATCATCTTCATGGTGCGATAGGCACCGAAATAGTCAGCTTGATGGGGTTGCATAGCACTCTCCCTGGATTGCTTGGCTTTTGCTCGTAATGACATTCCGGATCGGAGTTTCAACGGGATCGAAGTTCCGCCACCGCTGCAATTATCCAGCTTATCCCCCGGTGCGCACGCGCTGCCGGTCGCATGGCGCTGGCGAATCGCCGAAGTAAACTAAGAACGGTCTCAAGAGTTCCACGGAACGTGGACCGCTATCGTTGTCCTCAGTCTGTCCGCCTTGGGTCAATCGCGTCACTTTGACCGCGCGCCGCTCACTTCCGGTCTTCCCCGATTAGCAGACATTCTCAGGGTCATTCGGCATGTCTCAAAAGTGCCAATTGCCGACTCGTGCAGCGCCGCAAGATGCGTTTTACGAATCGAAGACGAACATCGCAGGCGCAGCACGGACAGTTCCGTCGGAAGGCTTTCTGAACACTTGAGAGGCAGTCGTTCCCAGTGGTGCTACCGGCCCTCCGCCAGCGGCTTTGCGACCTCGCGCACACGCTCGATGAAGACCTGTGCCATCGGGCTCAGGGTGCGGTTCTTGAGAGTGACGATAACATAAGGGAACTGCCAGCGCGGTAATTTGATGGAAAGCACCATGCGCTGCAGAAACAACATGGTGTCAACGCTTGTGATCACGTGCAATGTTAGCGGGTGCAGTCACCGATCGGTGGAACAGCTCCCTAGCTGACGCTATTGTCCATCGAGGCGCAGCGCACACATAAGGAGACGTGGCGTGGGCACCATCGACACCGATGTTGTAATCGTCGGGGCCGGGTCAGCGGGCTGCGCCCTCGTGAACCGGCTCTGTCGGGCAAGCGCGCAGCGGATCGTCCTGCTGGAGGCGGGCCCGGACTACGGCCCGGCACGCAGCGGGCGGTGGCCCGCAGAGCTCCTCGACGCTGCTTGCGTACCCACGACGCACCAATGGGGCTTCTTCGAGGACCAGGCAGACGGACGGCTAGCGCCAAGGGCTCGTGCGCGCGTCGTTGGCGGCTGCTCTACCCACAATGAGTGCGGCGCCACGTGGCCAGCCCCTGCGGACTTCGATCGATGGGCTACAATACTGGGCGATACTCGTTGGCGATTCGAAGCGCTCCGTCCGATACTGGACGCGATCGAGGACGCTCAGGGTGGAAGCGCAGGAGTATGCGGCCGGGGCGGTGCCCTGCCCACGCGAGTCTACGAATACGATCGGCTTGCCTCCTGCCAGCGCGCTTTCTTTGATGCCTGCGCCGCAGCCGGATACGCAGCCAGCGGCAGTTCCTCTGCGGGTGCCGTCGGTCTGGGGCGCACGAACATCGTCGGCACGACCCGTTGGAACGCGGCTTTCGCTTTTCTCGATCCCGTGCGCCAGCTCCCAACGCTCACCATTGTAGACAACATGCTCGTTGATCGCGTGCTCCTTCAGGGGCGCCGCGCGACCGGCGTTCTCTACCGCTCGCCAGACGGCGGCGAGCACGAGGTTCGCGCGCGCTGCATAGTGCTCTCCGCGGGAACGTTCGGATCGCCGGCAATCCTGATGCGATCGGGCATCGGACCCGCTTCCAAACTCATATCGTTGGGCATTCGAATGACGGTCGATCTTCCGGCGGTGGGCGAAAACCTGCAGGAGCACCCAGGAATCGCCATCAGCTATGTGGGCGACAGCGGCGCGATCGAGGCGGATCTCGAAGCCGGCCGGTTCTCGCATTGGCAGGCCGGGTTGCAAGCAGCCGGCCCCGCGGGCACGCGCCTCGCCGTATTTCCCTACCAGACGCAAGGCCCCAGCGATGCGTGGGCCACCATGCTCATGGCCTTTCTGCTCGACCCGCAGTCGAGGGGAAGAGTATCGCTGGAGAGCGCTGCGCCCGATGCAGGCCCGCGAATTAGCCCTTGCTATCTCAGCGATCCCGCCGGCCGTGACGCCCGCGCCCTGCAAGCGGGCTTCCGCGTTCTAAGGCGGATTGCAGCCACAGAGCCGCTCGCGGGGATCCTGGTCGCCGAGGCGCATGATAGCCGAACCGTTCAGAGCGATGACGATATCACGGCGTTCGTGCGGGCTAACGTGATGCCCTACGAGCACGCTGCAGGCACCTGCCGGATGGGCCCTCCCGATGAGCCCGACGCCGTCACAACAGCCGACGGGCTCGTGCGGGGATTCGAAAACCTCATCGTCGCTGACGCGTCTGTCATGCCGCTGCTTCCACCAGTGCCGATCAATCTCACATGCATGCTGGTTGGGTGGCGGCTTGCGGAAACCGCCCTGCGGATTGCGTCCACCCCTTGAGGGCGGGAATCGTCCGCGGTGTTGACCGCCGTGACCCGTCGGTCCTGGTAGAGCTGGCGCACGCCGCCCTCCCTTCGAGCACCGCGACCACGCGCGCCAGCGCAACCGAACCGACACTCTCCTGCACTTTGAGCACGCGGCCCTTTGCTAGCGCGATCTCAATAGTGCACAAGCGACCTTGTTGCGTTCGCTGGGGTTGCCAGACCGGCAGATGGCAACGCGGAGAGTCAGGAATGGGTCCGGTCAATCACGTCGTTCTGACTGTGCGCCGATGACTTTCGGTCTACCCCGACAAACAGCCATTCTCAGGGTCCGTCGGCATGCCTCAAATGTGCCATAACCGGAAGTCGGTGCATCGCCGCAGCACTTGCCTTGTGCGGAACTAATTAGCCCGCGTACAGCACGATGTCGAATACCACCAATTTCGACTCTGGTTCGAACTCTGGAGGCGGCGGCAATAGCTTCGTGATGAGCAATTCCGGTCGCCCCGCACTTTGCAGAAAGCGATCCGTATTGTTGTACGGGTCGCCTTCAAAGTACATCTGGGTCACAAGTCTATCTTGCTGGCCATAAACTTCGAAGTGAATGTGCGCTGGCCGGATTGTATTGGGACCGACGGGATACGCGGCCGGTTTAATAGTCTTGAACCTGTATCGACCTTCCGAGTCCGTGGTCAGAACGGCCGATCCTTCAAAATTTGGGTCGAGCGGCGCGGGGTTCGTATCGCTCGGATGCGTGTAACGCCCATGAGCGTTGGCCTGCCAAACCTCGACCTTGGAGTTGCGAACGGGCTCACCCTTCAAATTGAGCACGCGTCCCATGACATTCAGGATTTCACCCTCAGCGCGACCCGGTCGACCGGGCACTTTCGTTAGATCAGCCTTTTGATCAAACGGTTTCACTGGATAAAACGGACCAAGTATTTGGCCAGGCGTGCGCTGCAAGGCCGCTTGAGCAAACGCGAATTTCGTTGAGACGACGCTTGTGACGCCAAGTATCGCAGACATTCTCAAGATTTCCCGACGGCTGAGATCGCCTATGGAGTAAGTCGCCATCGCCGAGTCCTCCTCAATTTTTGCTGCATTTTCAGGTGGACACAGCCATCCACCTGAATATTCGATATCCCCCGATCCCTGAAGCTCCGAAGAATACCATTAGGTCCGCTCACCCGCCAACGCTAATGCAAGAAAAACTAATCCTGACCGGCGCACGGAGTTTCCAGCTTTCCCCGCGCCTTCCCAAGTTTGAATTTTGACGGCGCGTTCATTCTCGGTACTTCGGCTACTTGTTGAAAAGTTTACTGAGAAATTCGACGACGTCCTTGCGAGCGGCGTCGGTCGCCTCAGCATTATAGGCGATCGCGACGCCACGTTCGATACAGGGGTCGTTGAAACTGGCGGGCTGGCCCGTATCGCTATTGATGATCACGCCCTGCGGCTTTTCCTCGAAGCGGCATTTACGCGCAGTCTGCGCCTGCGGCAGCTGTAGCGTGCCCGGAATCGTCTGGATGTCGAAACCATGAGTGGCGCCGGGATATTCAACAAGGTCTACATTAGCGCCAACCTTTTTAAGCCGCGCGACGTAGTCGCGGCACGGGCCGATCTTCACCCAGTCGTCGGCAATGCCGTGATAAAGCCGGATCGGCTTCGCGCTGACCTTTTCGTCATCGATTAACGCGGTGTTGCAGGGCGTGTAGAAACCGATATAGGCGGCGAAGCTTGCGCCCTCAGGGGCGTAGGCGCTCTGGAAACGATTCATACTAGCGTAAAGTGCGGGCACGGCGCCCTTCGAGAAACCCATGACCGCAATCTTGTCCGGATCAATGCGCGGATGCTTCCCAAGCACGGCGAGCGCAGCAAAGGCGTCGTTCATCATTGTGTAAGACGAAAGCTGCGATTGATCGGTAATGGTATTCGTGATCCCACGGCACGTGAAGCTGTCGGTGACAAAAGTTGCAAAGCCAGCCTTGTTCAGCTCGCCCGCCCACATGCCAGAATTGAAGCCGACGCCGCCCGAGCCATGCACGAGGACGACGGCTGGCAGCCGGTCGGTTCCGGGCTTTGGTATGCGCAGCTCGCCCGCTATCATCGCGGGCTTACCTTCTTTTTTGCCGAGCAGAAAATCAGCGGTGCTGAGTGTTACCGTCGGCACCGGATAAATCTCGGTGCGGAAGATGGCTTGTGCCCGTGCGTCTTCCAATAGGAAGACCGAGCCAGCGATCGTGAACGAGCAAATCAGAGCGCGGGCGAATGAAGCGTTCATAGATTCCCTCCCATGTCATTCGACGTTTGCAGATGACCAAGGATCGGCGTGAACGATAGCGGTCGCTCCCAGAAATGTGACTCCTATTGATTGTCAGAATGCTTGGCGACCGATGTCATACGCTCTGCCGCTAAAAAAGCAGGGCAAGTTGCCGCCTTGAAGCTCTACGCTATACCGCTGCACACACCTCTACAAGAGATTGTGGGCTTGCTCAGGAGCTAGAGTTTGGATGGGTTGTCCGAAATGGGTCAAACTGAGAAGGACTCAGTACGAGCATATGTTTTCCGCTTTGCCCTCAAACTCGGACATCGCTCGACTCATTCGGCATGTCTCAAAGGTGCCAGTTGGCGACATTGGACGGGGCACGAAATGAAGGAGGCAAGTGACAATGTGTTCGTGGACATAGGGCATCAACGTCGGATCGGACGGCGCGGTATCGGCGACATCGGGATCAACCGGCGGCGTCTGCATGGGCGGCCTCGACAAAAACGAATGCCTAAGCAGTCAGTGACCCGATCAGGCCAGCACTCACTGCACAACGCTGGTTCCGTAAACGCAAAAGCGTGATTATTCCCGATTGCGCGCATTTGATAGGCTGCACCGCCCTTTTGGATTTGGTTACGCCCAGAACCCATCGGGCAGAACGGCCCTGGCGCTTCGTGCCGCGACGAGGCCGTCTCTTATAGATGGCGAAAATATGGTGATCCGACTGACGCTTGCCCTAGCGCTGATTGCAGCCCCGGCGGCCTCGCGCGACCTCGACGGGCGCTACGCCAAGCTCGACCCGAAGTTGCACGAGTGGTTCGAGCACCTGCATTCGGGAAAGGGACCGTGCTGCGCCGACGCCGATGGTCGAACCGTGCTGGATAGCGATTGGGAAGTCGTCAACAGTCACTATCGGGTGTTTCTCGATGGCCAATGGTTGGACGTGCCGGATGACGCTGTGCTCACTCAGCCCAATCTGTACGGGCGCACCGTGGTCTGGCCGATCAAGATGTTTACCGGAATGACTATCCGCTGCTTCATACCAGGATCGATGATGTAAATGTCCCATAACGTCTCACCGGGCTGGCCCCCAATGCGTGATCGGATAGTTCTCGTCGGCCAAATCACCTCCAAAAGTCCCTGAAGCGTATTGTGCTCAACTCGGTGTAGCGCACTCGGTGTCGCCTGACTTTCAGCTATGGCAGCAGGGGAATGGCGAACACATCGCCCATAACTGCGGAGCACAGTGTGCTCTCAGAACTTACCGGCAGTGCATGAGTGGATCTGATCAGCCAAATCGTTCGGCTCAACAAAGTCGACCTGCAGTTAGCTCATCAACACCATCGCGCGAAAAGTCTGCTGCCGCTTCGTCTACGAAACAGGGCACGAAGCAACCCACGGTCGCTGGGCCGCCCGCCATCGCGATTAATGAGAGACCCGCGCGACATCCATGAGCACGCCCGGGACATTGCCCGGTCGTTCGCTGGCACCGAGGACTTTGAGCAGTCGCGACGGGAGCGCAAGAAGATCGAGATGCGGTTCGCTCACTTGAAGCGCATCCTCAGGCTCGGTCGGCTTCGACTGCGTGGCCCACGAGGCGCCCAGGATGAGTTTGTTCTGGCTGCCATCGCCCAGAACCTGCGGCGGCTTGCAGCGCTGGTCGCTCGGCCGCCGCCCGCTCAGGTTCTGTGCATCCCGTAGCGTCGAAGTTGCAGAAAAAACGTCAGGGTGGCGCACTACCGTCGAGTTGCCAATGGTGGTGATCGACCATCGCGAGACCCTCCTCAGCTCCTGCTTGCCCTTATAGCATCAGCACTCGCCGATTTCCGCTTCGGGTCAAACTGAGAAGAACTCAGTATGAGCAAATATCTTCCGGGTTACCCCGGCACCCTGAAAGCGGACATTACTCAATACAGTCGGCATGTCTCAAACGTGCCAATACCGGAAGTGGCATCATCATTGATTGCATGAAGTGTCCCCGAAAAGGATTGGCCGCTTATCTCGGCAGTCTCCAACATTTTCAGCGCGAGAGTCTCTGACTCATCGCTACGGCGATTGCGATGCAATCGTCGTTAGCTCTCGTCGAGGTCGCCAATATGATGTTGGGCGTAGAGCTCAAGGCCGAGCTTGGCGACGAGGTCGATTTGGGTTTCAAGGAAATCGATATGATGTTCCTCGTCGTGCATCAGTTGCTCGAAGAGGCCGCGCGTCACGTAGTCCTTCACACCGTGGCAGTGCGTTGCCGCTTCTTCGTAAAGTGCCCGCGCTTCCGTTTCGGCCTGTAAATCGCGGTCAAGCACCTCCTTCACCGTTTGACCGATACGAAGGGATTCGAGGGTCTGCATGTTGGGATTGCCATCGAGGAATATGATCCGCTCGATGAGCTTGTCGGCATGCTGCATTTCCTCGATGGATTCCTTGCGCCATTGCTTTGCAAGCACTTTGTAGCCCCAATTATCCAACAGGCGGTAATGCAGCCAATATTGGTTCACTGCGGTGAGCTCGTGGCGCAGTGCCTTGTTTAGGTACTCGATAACTTTGAGGTTACCTTTCATGAATCACTCCCTGTTGCCGATCGCCGCCGATGCATAGCGTGGACAGTTCCGATTCATTCGATCACCCGGTTGGCCATCGCAAGCAGGGTCGGCGGAATTTCGATCGCGAGCGCCTTTGCAGTCTTGAGGTTGGTGACCAGTTAGAATTTCGTTGGCTGCTCGATCGGCAAATCGGCTGGCTTCGCGCCTTTTAATATCTTGTTTCCCAAAGACTATCACTTTGCGACCGGGCGGCGAGTGAGAAATGGTAGAAGTCGGCCCTGCATAGCGATCAGGCCGAAGTCCGAGATGGGCCAAGAGCCGACATTCGCGTCCGCTGGTCTTGAACAAACCAGGCCCGGAAAGCGCTTCCGCCATCCGGCACTGTATTCTGTCCGGTCAGATAGCATGCGAGCGAACCACAAAGAAACACGGACATTGCGCCAAACTCGGTACTCTGCTCAAGCCTTCACCGCTGTGGAGCACATCGCGAGCAACGACTTGGCCACGGGGTCGCCCGGAAACGCTATCAATATTTCGCGATAGCATTGGGCTGCCTTGTCCAGCTGGCCCCGCTCGAAATGGTGCGAGGCCCCCCGAGTCATGTCGCATAGTCTGCCTGCTCCGTCCGGCGCCGCCAGCTCCGGATCTTCGTTGTTCCTGATTCCCAGCAGCTCGTAGATCATGAACGCGTGCTCGCGGCCTTTAACCTGGACCTTCCTTATCGGTCTCGCCACGATGTCCGGCCCGGCAACCTCAAATATGCTGTCGCTTATGCAGATCGTGGTGCCGAAGGTTTTGTTGATGCCTTCAAGGCGAGCCGCAACGTTTACCCCATCTCCCATCACCGTGTAACTGAGTCGCTCGCTCGAGCCGACATTGCCGACCAGTACGTTCGCGCAATGCAGCCCGATGCGAAGGTGCAATCGTGGCCGCCCCTCGGCGCTCCAGGCGTCGTTGGTCTGTTGCATGCGCCGCACGGCACGCATGGCCCCGCAGCAGGCCCGCAGCGTGTGGTCCGGCCGATGAGCAGGCGCGCCCCAGAACGCCATGATGCCGTCGCCGATGAACTTGTCGACTGTGCCGTGCTCTTCCGCGATCGCTTGCGAAACCGCTTCGAAATAAACCGACAGCTGACTAAGCAGATCGTTCGGCGCCATCTGCTCGGCGAGGGTGGAGAAATCTTGCAGATCGGTGAACATCACGGTCATGATGCGCTGCTCGACGCCAAGCGTCAGAGGAATGCCGGTCTTGATCAACTCCCTGACCACATCAAGGGGCACGAACGAGGAGAATGATCGCAGCGAGGTCTCGAACAGCCCGACCGCGGTCTGCAGCTCCTTGATCTCCTTGATGGTCGATGTGGCCGGCGCCGTGTGCGTGAAGGACAGATCCTCCACCAATCTCAACTCCCGCGAAACGCCCTCGATCGGACGCGACAGCCGCCGCGACAAGAAATAGATCAGGAGCAGCTCGATGCCCGTCAGCGCAGCGATTAGCACGATCATCTGGCGATTGGTTCGCTCAAGGCCGCCGACAAAGTCATCAGTGGGCGTCAGGACGACCACCTCCCACGGCTGTCCGAAGCTGCCCGGAAAGCGCGCAAAGGACGCGGTGATCTCCTCGCCGTTTTGCGGTGAGCGGAAGAAGAAGTCGTCGCGGTTGGTTTCGCCCTGCAGCCGGTAGGCTTCCCGAACGTTGTCGTCCGCGATGTCGCTAAGCCTGGCGATTTCCAGGCGGCCATTCTCGCTACGGACGCTCTTCTTCTGATCGGGAAACGCGATGATCATCCCGTTGTTCGGATTGGCGAGGATCGTCGTACTGCGGAGGCTGGCGCGATGGCTGGTGAGAAAGCGGGATAAGACGTCGAGGGTGATGTTGGCGGAGGCGCAGCCGATGAATGCGCCGTCCTTGATGATCGGATATCTCACGGAAATGATCGGGTATCCCGTATCCGGATTGATCGACGGTTGCTCGATAATAAGGGCTCGTGCTTCCTTCGCCGCCTGGTACCCCGGCAGCGTCCTGATATCGAGAATCGTCTCCACACCATAATTCCCAACGACATGGGGCCAGATATCGAAGAAGGTGCGATGGCGCACCCGCCGTGGGCTCCCGGCAAAGCTGTCGATATAGCTGGAATGCCAGTTCGCGGACGGCGGAATGGCGGGGTCGGAGCGCCTGCGGTCGTCATCGATCCGCGTCACGACACGATGATAGCCGTCTTCGTAGCTCACATAGGCCGCGTCGATCTGCCTCGCTGAGGTCAGAGCCTGATAGAGCAACTCCCGGCTTTCCTCCTTTTTGAAAGTATCCGGGTCTGCTGCAGCGATCGCCGCCAGCAGCTTGAGCGTGGCCGCGACCGGGAACATCAGATTCTCCGCATCGTCGATGCTGACCTGCTTGGTCTTGGAGACTTGGTCCTTCAGGGTCGCCCGGATGGCAACGCCGTTCTCGCGATAATTGTACAACAGGATGAAGATCAGCACGGGGATACTGAGCAGAACGAAAAGCCCCGACATCACCGCGCTCAGCCGCAGGGCCCCGAATGTGCACGCCTTCCCGCGATAGAGCGCCCAGGCGGCTGCAGCAACGAGAACGATCGCGAGCAACGTCCATAGCAGCGGCGTCCGCAGCCGCGCCGCCCACGCCCCGTCGTCGGGTACATAGATCATCCCCGCCGGGAGTTCCGCCTCGCTCAGCATCCCCAAGCTGAGATAGGTGTTGGCGATGGTCTGCCAGCGCTCGACGCTCTGATCACCGATTGGAACGAGATGCGGCTGAATCAGCAATTCGGTCTGCACGGCTTCGAACATCAGCGCTTCGCGACTCTTCTGCATGGAGTAGCGCCGACGGATCAGATCAGCGATCTCGTCCTTGTGCGCGAGCGCATACTGCCAGCCCTTCACACTAGCGGCGCGAAACGCGTGTGCACGTTCGGCGTGCTTTACGGCCTCCGCCCTCGATGTGCACAAGTTGTCACCATAGAAGTCGAGCCCGAAGGCGCGCGGCGAGAAGATCAGATACGGCGTGCCGAGCTTTTCCAGGGCATACGGCTCGTTGGTGCTGTAAGCCACCATCGCGTCCGCAGTGCCGTTGAGCAGATCGCGTGGATTGCCATCATGAGCAACGCGAGGGAGAGCGGCGTAGTCGACGCCCTCGTGCTTCAGCATCGCTGCGAGGTCGTCATTTCCCGGCCGATCCATCAGGCGGTGCCCTTTCAATTCGGAGACCGTGTGGATGCCGGCGCGATTCGATGTCAGGATGATAGCAGCGGAGTGCTGAAAAATCACGGCGAGGATGACCGTGTTGGCTCGCTGAGTGCTATCCAGCAGAACGCTGGTCGTGCAGATGCCAAAGTCGGCACCGCCTGCCGCGACCGTGGCACCCGCATTCACGCTGGGACCTCCCTCGCGAATTTCGACCTCAAGGCCGTTCTCGCGATAGAATCCTTTCTCGACTGCGGCGTAGTAACCCGCGAATTGGAACTGGTGCTTCCATTTTAGCTGCAGCGAGACCTGGTCGAGCGCGCGGGCCTGCGTGATGAGGGCGAAGCAGACTGCGAGACATGTTGCGATCAGGGTATGCCACTGCTTGATCGGGCGCGATCCAGCCGCACCGCGTGTGCTTGGCTTTGTGTTCCACGTGCCCATTGCCGTGCCCCCGCTTATTGCAGTACTGCACGATTGGTCCACAAGCCCTGTCGCGACGCGGCGGTCGGCTCGCGGATCCATATCAAGGGGTGTTCAGCCTAGTATTCCACCATAGCACTAACCCCTTCAGGAGTTGATCTTTTACGAGGGGTCGGAGGCAATGTTGCCAAGGCATAGGGGGACTGCCTATGCGGAAACGGCACGTTTAGCGAGCCGCGACGATCGCGCATTATTGCCACATCCTCTGCCGAATTCGGATAGGCAGAGATCGCTTCTCGATCCAACGCGGTTTGGCTGATCCGGCCGCCTGCTTTATGCCGCCTCAAAGTGTTCGAGACCGAGGTTCCGTAGCCACCCTTTGAGGTCCATGATGGCGTCTTGCTCGTCCAGGTGTGCATGATACGCGCCCTTTTTCGAATGACCGCTGTGGGTCAATCTCGTCGTGTTGACTGCGGGCCAGTCACTTCCGGTCTGCCCCTATCAACAGACATGCTCAGAGTTCATCGGCATGTCTCAAAGGTGCCATGACCGGAAGTGACTTACCTATTCCATCAAGACCCGGACTTCGGACATCCGCGAGGAGCAACGCTCAGATTTGCATGCTGGTTATCCTCGAGCTTTCCGAGGCGGCATCGGCAAGATCGGCTCCTTGTCTTTCCATCATAGATCATGAATTCGGCCTTGCCGAGAAATACCGATCTCTGATGAATAGCCAGACAAACGTCGTCGCTCTTCGCCTCCGGCCACCGCCCAGGCTGTCCGCTTCGTTATCGATCCGGCGATTTTCCACTGGTTGCTTTGCACGCGCTGTGCGAATTCGGCTGCGTTTTGATCAGGTCGTTTTGATCAGCGAGCGCCGCAGCGTGGACGAGGGCATTTCTCCGAAGACGGTGCGGTAGGTCACTGCGAAGCGCCCAGGCTCCAGGAATTGATGGGTTCGGGCAATCTCTGCGACGCTCGCCGTTGCCGGGTCGGCGCGCCGCAATGCTGAGCGCGCCATATTCAATCGTCGCAGCAAAAGGTACCGAGTAGGGCTCATGCCCAGGAATTCGGTGCAGCACGTTCGCAAGGTTCGTTCGGATACGCCGATAGCCGAGCAAAGCGCGGGCATGTTCAGCTGCGAGCCACTATGCGCGGCCAACGCATCCTCGAACCGAACCATGATATCGGCGTGTTGCCGCCTCGTTTTTCGATTGCCGTTGACATCGTCGGCCGTCAGGCAATTGACCAGCGCGTGAAGTAATTCCTGCTCGAGCGCGCGCGCGACTTGCGGATTCGCGATTAACTTATGTCTGGTTTCGGCGAGACGGCAGGCTTTTGAATGAAGCCGCAGCAAGCGCACTCCGGCACTCCGCGACGGTCGCAGCACCCGGCCGGCAGGCGGCGAAGTTATCTTCCGTCCAGTCAGGGCCTTAGCGCAGGCGGCGAGCTGCTTGGCCGGCAACGATATAAGGCCCCATTGGCTTTCTCCATTGGTCCGCTGATGCGTTCGCTCGCCGCGACCGTGGAACACGACGTCGCCGAACTGCAATCCAAGTCCGCCGTATGTTAAGGGCAGACCCGCGCTCGTTGGAAACGAAATAAACACGCGCGCCGGCGACAACGAGATAAAGGCAATGCGCGGTAGATTTTCGCGGCCACGAAGCAAATGCAAACGGCGCAAGCGCAACCACGTCAGGCGCGCATTGAAATCTCCGCCGCCGGTGATGATGAGATTGACACTCGCGTCTCCAATACCGGCTTGGTAGTCGTCCGGATTGGAAAACGTCGCTGTGCCGTTCTCCGCTATCCGCTCCATCTCATTAGACAGGCCACGCCCTTGCGAACCGCAATCGAACACGCAGGATGGGGGGCCGGCTCCGACTTCACTATACGACTTCGGAAGCTGATAAATATTAGGGTGATACATTGTGCCGCATGGACCGGCATGGATGCCGCCCCATCGGACCATCCTGGAAGCGGTGCATTGCACAATCGAAGCTTTGGCCTTCAGCTATACAGAATCGGAATGGCAATATCGCAGTTTGCGTCATAATCCGTACATTGATCAGAGGTGATAGTGGAGCTAAGGTACAACTGCGATTTCGGGTCGCCGCGATCACATTGCCTACTCTGCTTTTGCGATCCGAAGCTAAGTCCTCCTGACGCTCGTCGCTGCAAAGCTAGTTGTCACGCCAAATAATATTTTCTGTTTCGGGGGAGAACAGAAGTGTCGTGGTGTAGAGTTTTTAGTTTTAGCGATCCGTTGGAGTGCCAGGCGGTTATTTGGTCTGCCGATTGCGAACTATTTCCCACAGCGAAAGGAAGTTTTCGTGCCGGGCTTACACAAATCGGCATGAGCAGCCTTTGGATGCACCGAATTGGGGTATCCTTGCCACAGGTCAATACTGTCACGGTCAAGCCCGGCCGTAGAGCGATTGGCTTCCTTATCGAACCTAATTCGTCACCACTCCTGCACTGTGGCTTAGAAGTCTTGCCCGGCGACATCATCGTGAACGGGTTCGAGGTCACACATCAACGATCTGACGCTAACTTTCATTATGGCACGATGTCTCTTCCGCTTGATGATCTGGATGCTGCTGCTGAAGCAATAATCGGTCGTGAGTTTCCGAAAACGCTGCACAAACGAATTATTCGCCCGGGTTCTGCATTGATGCTCCGGTTGCTAACACTGCACAAGAGCGTCGGGCAGCTTGCCCATGACAGCCCGGATGTTCTGGAGTTGCCGGAGGTGCTTCGGGCGTTCGAGAATGAGCTCATTCATGTCATGGTGAGGTGCCTTGCCGAAGGCGCCGCTGTAGAGCCGACCGTCGGCAGCTGTCGTCACGACACCATCGTCGCGCGGTTTGAGGAATTCTTGGAGGCAAATCCCGACCGACCGCTTTATCTCACCGAAATTTGCGCAGCGATCGGCGTCGCGGAGCGAACACTTCGCGCCTCCTGCGAGGAGCATCTCGGCATGGGGCCAATCCGTTATCTCGCCTTGCGCCGAATGCACCTCGTGCGGCGGGCGCTCCTGCGTTCGGATCCGTCCAAGGCGACTGTCACGCAGATTGTTACCGACCACGGCTTTTGGGAGTTCGGGCGCTTTTCGGTTGCCTACAGCGCGTTGTTCGGAGAGTCGCCGTCGCGTACGTTGCGGCGCCCAGTGGAGCAGCCGGAAGTCTGTCTCAATCGCCCGTCATCGCTCGCAGCGACAGCACTTTCGGGAACTTGCCTCAGGGAGAGCACAACGCCCTAG
>WNFB01004849.1_pt1 | contig 17896 bp, 19 predicted proteins | sample 5400501 | NCBI WGS metagenome assembly WNFB01 (sample SAMN13153341, study PRJNA577476) | soil metagenome | isolation source: 200 cm saprolite under Douglas fir tree site 2 hole 1 | place: USA:California | collected 2015-04-18 | reverse complement strand
GGCTCCCGCATCCCCACGGCCGTCTATCAGGTGATCAGCAACGTGATCGATCAGGAGATGTCGCTCGCCGATGCGGTGACGGCCCCGCGCCTCCATCACCAGGCGCTGCCCGACCTGATCCGCGTGGAGCGGGGGGGCTTCGTGCCGGCGTCCCTCGATTCCCTCGAGGCGATGGGCCACAGGTTGAGCGTCTGGGGATTCAAGACGGACGTGAACGCCATCATGCGAACCGCCGCCGGCTGGGTGGGGGTGGCCGATCCCAGGCGCGGCGGCGGCGCGGCGGGGTACTGAGACGCCGTTACGTCCGCTTGACCGTCAGCGGCTTGTCCAGCTTGATGGTGATGGCGGCCCCCTTGGGGATCACCACGTCGATGTCCCGCGACTTGCGCGCAGCGACCGCGCCGGCGGCCGCGCCGGCGGCCCCGCCGACCACCGCGCCCTTCGCGTTCTTGCCGAGCAGCCGGCCCGCGATGGCGCCGATGGCGGCGCCTCCCGCGACCTTCGCGGCGTCGGCGCCGGTCACGCCGCGGCCCTGCATCACCGTGTCCTTCGAGACGACGGTCGCGTCCACGGGATAACTCGTGCCCCGAACGGTGACGCTCTTGATGGCGAGCTCGATCTTGCCGCTCGAGTTGGGGTTGGGCGCCGGGTCGGCGGCCGTGATCGTCCCTTCGACCTTCGACCCCGCGGGGATCACCACGTGACCGGAGGCGTCCTTCACGTCCTGGCCGACCGTGGCGGTGAATGCGTCGCCGGCCTTGGCCGACCGCGTGCTGATCGAATCGCTCGCGGCGAGCCCGACCCGCGTCCCGGCCGCGAGGGTCAGGGTGGTCGGGGCCGCGGGCTTGGGAGCGGGGGCCTTGGGGGCGGGGGTCGCGGCCTTCTTCTCGGGTTGCGTCGGCTGCGCGGCCGGCACGTCCTTCATCGCCGCCGATGACTCGGTCGGCGCGAGCGTCAGGTTGCGCGCCGTCGAGTCGGCCTGCTGCGCCGACTGCTCGCCCTTGACGCAGGCGAATGCCGTTGCGGCGAGAGCGACGGCGAGATATGACCAATATTTCTGTAGAGTCCTCATCTGTCACCTCTGTCAGGGGATCGCTGGTACCTAATATAGGCGGGTCGCTGGTCGAGTTCTATTCTCCTTCAGCCCTTGCTGCTCCATCCCTCACAACCGGCTCTTCAGGAACTGCGGCGTCAGCCCCTGCAGGTAGCTCGCGATGAGCGTGAAGCGGTCCGTGAGGAGCAGCACGCCGAGCAGCACGAGCAGCGCGCCCGCGATGCGGTCCACCCACACGATGTAGGGGCGGAAGCGCTGGAACCACGTGAGGAAGCGGTCCAGGGCGTAGGCCGTGATCAGGAACGGCACGGCGAGCCCGAGCGCATAGACGCCGAGCAGCACGACCCCCTGACCGACGCTCGCCTGGGCGGCGGCGAGGGTGAGGATCGCGCCGAGGATCGGTCCCACGCAGGGGGTCCAGGCCGCACCGAAGGCGATCCCCACGACTCCCGAGCCGAGATACCCGAGCGGCTTGCGGGCGAGCTGGAGGCGGCGCTCCCGCATCAGGAAAGCCGGCCGCAGCACGCCCAGCAGGTAGAGGCCGAACCCGACGACCAGGACGCCGCCCACCCGCCCGAGCCACAGCTGGTACTGGAGGAGCAGCCGCCCAAAGGCGGATGCCGTGGCGCCGAGGGCCAGGAAGATGAGCGAGAACCCGGCGACGAACCACAGCGCGTGCAGCAGCGCCGTGCCGCGCCGCACCCGCAGCTCCTCCAGCGACAGGCCGGTGAGGAAGCCGACGTAGCTCGGGATGAGCGGCAGGACGCAGGGCGACAAAAAGCTCAGGAGCCCCGCAGCGAACGCCAGGCCGAAGGAGACGCCGCCGGCGGCGGCCGCGGCGATCAGCCGCAGAAGCACACGGCCGAGACCACGGTCGTCCAGCGCCCGTCGTCCCCGCATTCGGCGGCGGAGGTGACGTTCATCGTGCGCACGATCTCACCGGAGAGCAGCCACTGTTCGCGGCGCTCGTCCCACGCCTTCTCCGGGTCGAACGGCACCCCCAGCACGGTAGCGAGCATGGACGCGGCGAGGTCCTCCGCGTACTCGCCGGCGGCCATCTCGTTCTGGCCGTAGCTGTGGTGTTCGGAGATGTAGCCGTGGTGGGTCGCGTCGGCGGGCATCGCGACGCCGATCGAGGCCGAGACGAGCCGGCTCGGCTCGTTCGTCGACGACTCGGCGATGACGGCGAACACCACTTGGCCGGGTTTCAGCAGCGACAGCCCCTCCTCGCGGTCCATCAGCTCGCAGTGGGGCGGAAAGATCGAGCTGACCCGCACGAGGTTGAAGTTGGCGAGATGGGCGTCCCGGAGGGACATCTCGAAGCTGGTGAGCTTCTCCTTGTGCCGGCCCACGCCCTTGGTCAGGAAGGCCTTGGTCGGCACGAACATGCGTGAGTCGATCAACCCGTCACCTCCTATGGGCTTTCATACCACACCGATGGCCCCACGGCGATCGGCGGCTCGGGATCCCCCGTGCGATCGGCGGTCGCCTGCACGACGCGCTCCAGCACCTCCGCCGGCGTGAGCGCGGTCTCCGTCACCTCGATCTTCGACTGGCCGCGTTCCTTGCCGCGCACGATCAGCATGTAGCGCGCCGTGTAAACCCGCAACCGGCCGCCGGGCTCCGGCGGCCGCCGGGTGACCACCGCGGTGCCCCATTCGCGCCCCTCGCGCTTGAGGGGCCGGAACAGGTAGATCGTGGCGATCTCGGCCGGCGGCACGCGGGCCGCCACCGCCTCCGCCAGCTTCGCCCAGCCCGGGCCCTGCCCGGGCGTCAGCGGACCAGGGAGGCGGGAGTCTGGGCCTGCTGCCATCGCTCCACGTAGAAGCGCAGCACGTGCATGAAGTCCTGGGCGTTCGTCACGACGCCGTAGGCCTGGTGCGTGCCGCGATCCTTGAGCTTCGTCACGACGAACTCCGTCTGATCCACGCAGATCGTCGTGAGCGGCCGGATGCCGTCCGGCGTGGGGGCGTCCACGAACGCCGGGAGCATGTTGCCGACCGCGATGGCGTGCAGCGCCGTCGCGACGAACACGGCGAACGTCGCCTGCGCCGTGTGCTGCCGCATCGCGTCCTGTGCGGCGAGCGTGTCGCTCAACACCTCGGGGAGCGGCCCGTCGTCGCGGATCGAGCCTGCCAGCACGAAGGGGACGCGGTGCTCCACGAGGGCGTGCATGATCCCCGACGTCACGATCCCCCGCTCCACCGCCCGGGCGATCCCACCCGCCCGACGGATGGTGTTGATGGCGCGCATGTGGAGCGCGTGCCCGCCCTCGACCCCCTCGCCGCTGCTCGACATGCCCAGCGTGGTGCCGAAGATGGCGGCCTCGAGGTCGTGCACCGCGACCGCGTTGCCGCCGAGCAGCGCGCTCACGTAGCCGTTGCGGATGAACCAGATCAGGTCTTCGCGCGCCCGGGCGTGCACCAACGCGGGCCCCACGACCCACAGAGTCTTGCCGCCGCGCTGCTTCTCCTCGCCCAGCAGCTGTGCCAGAAGCCCGTAGTCCGCCGGCCGCTCGCGGGACACCTCCGTCTGCATGAAGCGGAACTCGTTGGCGCTGTGACTGCCGCCGAGGAAGCCCTCGGCGTGGACGTAGATGCCCTGGCTGCCGTCCTCCGCCGCACCGACAGCGACCGGCGCGCCCTGTGCCACCCGGCGCGGCTCGGTCACCACGAGGTCGCCCTGCGGGTGGAGGACGATCACGCAGTCCATCCGCGGGAGCCGGGGGCGCCGCCATGCGCCCGCGACCTTGACGTAGGTGGGAAGGTTCGTGGTCGAAAAAAAACCGTCGGGCAGGACCCCGTCGGCGGGTGCGGGCTCGAAGCGCGCGTCGGGCGCACCCGAGAGCGGGGGCGCATCGAAGTTGGGTGGTCGGTACTGAAAGCGCGGGCGCTGCACCCTCACGGGCTCCGTGGCCGTCGCAAGAGCGCAAACATACCCGGGACGAATCCCCTCACGCAACGGCTCCGGCTCACAACAGCGACACCGGATCGCGATCGACCACGACCGCGCGGCGCGCCCGCGCGCTCCACGCGCGGACGACGCGTCCGATCGCTCGCGCCTCGGTCGCTTTCACGAGCACGTGCCAGCGCCAGCGCCCTTTGAGCCGCTCGATCGGACAGGGCGCGGGTCCGAGCACGGTCAGCGCTCCGCCCAGACGCTCGGTGTTCGCCCGGCGGAGCCATGCGGCCACGCGCTCGGCCGCCTGCTGCGTGCGCCCGGCGTCTGCGCCGCTCGCCACGAAGCGCGCCAGGCCGACGTGCGGCGGGTACGTCGGACCAGGCGGCGCCCGTAGCGGCAGCTCCGCCGCGGCGAACTCGACCACCGAATGGGCCGCCGCCGCCCGGATGGCGTGGTGGTCGGGCGCGCGGGTCTGGGCGAACACTTGGCCGCCCTTCGGCCCGCGCCCCGCCCGGCCCGCCACCTGGGCCACGAGCTGAAAGGTGCGCTCGGCGGCCCGAAAGTCCGGCAGATGGAGCCCGGTGTCCGCGTCCACCACGCCGACCACGGTGACGTTCGGGAAATCCAGCCCCTTCGCGATCATCTGGGTGCCGAGCAGGATGTCCACGTCCCCCCGCGCCACGCGCTCGAGGATACGGTGGTGCGCCCACTTCGTGCTCGTCGTGTCGAGGTCCATCCGCGCGACCCGCGCCGCCGGAAACCGCAGGCCCACGAAGTGCTCGAGCTGCTGGGTGCCGAGCCCCCGCATGCGTTGGGTCTCGTGGCCGCATTGCGCGCAGGAGCCCGGAATCGGCTCCTCGTGCCCGCAGTAATGGCAGCGGAGGGCGGGTGGCGTCTGGTGTACCGTGAGCGCGATGGCGCAGCGGGGGCAGTCCGGCACCTCGCCGCAGTGCGGGCACTGGAGGAAGGTGGCGAACCCCCGACGGTTGAGGAGCAGGATCACCTGCTCGCCCCGCGCCAGCGCGCCTGCTACCGCGGCATCGAGCGCCTCGGACCAGGGCACCCCCCGCGCGTCCGCGACGCGCGGCGCCGTGCGCAGGTCGATCACCTCGACGGGCGGCAGCGGCCGCGCCCCGATGCGCTGCGGCAGCTCGAAGGTCCGAATCCGGCCCTCCCGAGCCAGGTGCAGCGTTTCGAGCGACGGCGTGGCGCTGCCGAACAGCAGTCGCGCCCCCTCGAGCCGCGCCCGCACCAGCGCGGCGTCGCGCGCGTGGTAGCGCGGCGCCGTTCCCTGCTTGTAGCTCGGCTCGTGCTCCTCGTCCACGACGATCGCCCCGAGCCGCTGCACCGGCGCGAACACCGCGGAGCGAGGGCCCACCGCGACGCGGCGCTCCCCGCGGCGCAGTGCGCGCCACGCGTCCGCCCGCTCGCCGTCCGAGAGCCCCGAATGCAGCACGGCCACGTGGTCGCCGAATACCCCCCGAACCCGCGCCACCGTCTGCGGCGTCAGCGCGATCTCGGGGACGAGCAGAATGGCGCCGTGCCCGGACGCCACGACGCTCCGCAGCACGTCGAGATAGACCAGGGTCTTCCCCGAGCCGGTGACGCCGTGCACCAGCGCCGGCACGTCCGGCGGCCCGGCGAGGATCAGGTCCACGACCCGCCGCTGGTCCGCCGTGAGCACCGGGGGGGGTGGGGAGGAGAGCCCGGCGAACGGATCGCGCAGCGCGGCCACGCGCTCGACGCGGGCGAGCCCCTGCTTCACGAGCCCATCCAGTACCGCTGGGGAGATCTTCAACTGGTCGACGAGGTGGCGCGCCGGCGCCGACCCGCCCAGCGCCTCGAGCGCCTCGTACGCCGCGCGGCGTCGCGGCGCCCGCCGAAACACCCGCTCGCGCTCGAGCAGCGACCCGAGCGGCTGCGCCAGGACCACCACGCGCTCGCTCGCCGCCGCCGGGCCGGCGGGCCGCCGCACGCTCCACAGGGGGCCGGGGAGGATCGCCCGCAGGGCAAGCCCGAGCGGCGTGCCGTAGTACCTCGAGATCCAGCGCCCCAGCTCGAGCAGCGCGGGGGAGAGAGCCGGCTCCGCGTCCGGCGCGTCGAGGATCGGCCTCGCCGCGACCGACGGAGGCGGCACGTCCACCGCCGTGACCAGCGCCACGACCCGGCGCCGCTGCAGCGGCACCACGACCCGGGCGCCGGGGACGGCCCGCGCCGCGAGACCGTCGGGAATCCTGTAGGTATAGGGACGCGCCACCGGGAGCGGGAGGACGACCTCGGCGTAGCGGACGAGGTCGGGCACTCGATCACCTGGTCGGGAAATGGTCGGCGGGGTGCGCGACTGAAGCCGCGGCTCGGCCTCGTCTGCTGAAGCAGGGGTTTCTCGCCCGTTCACGGGCCGAGGCCGAGCCGCGAGTTCACTCGCGCCGCCGGACACCCAGCCCCGGCTCGACCGGCAGGCGGATCTGCCCGCCGTCGATGGTGGCGCCCGCGAACGGGTCGTCCACCGTCAGCGCCGCGCCGTCCAGGTCCGCGTAGTCCACGAGCGGCGTGAAGTGGGCGGCGGCGGTGATGCCGAGCGACGATTCGATCATGCAGCCCACCATCACCACCATCCCGTGGGCGCGCGCCACCGCGATCATGCGCAGCGCTTCCCGCAGCGAGCCGCACTTGGCGAGCTTGATGTTGATGCCGTCCACCTTGCCGGCCAGGCGCGGGATGTCCGACGCGACGAGACAGCTCTCATCGACGACCACGGGCAGGTCGCCCGCCGCGGCGGTGACGCGCGCCGTGCCCTCGAGGTCCTCGGGCGCCAGCGGCTGCTCCAGCAGCTCCACGCCGTGCTGCTTCAGGACGGGCAGCATGCGCAGAGCGCGCTCCAGGGTCCACCCGGCGTTCGCGTCCACGCGGATAGGCTTGTCCGTCGCGTCGCGGACCGCGCGCAGGATCTCTTCGTCGCGATCGGTGCCGAGCTTGATCTTGAGAACCGGATAGGCCTCGGCCTCGGCTACCTTGGCGCGCAGCTGCTCCGGCGTGTCGAGGCCGATCGTGAACGAGGAGCGCGGCGCCTTGCGGGGGTCGAGTCCCCAGAGACGCCACAGCGGCTGTCCCAGTCGCTTGCCGCACAGATCGTGCAGCGCGGCGGACAGCGCGGCGCGAGCGGCCGCCGTCTGGGTGGGGGCGACGCCGCGGAAGCAGTCCTCGGCGCCCTCCAGGTCGAACGGGTCCCGCGGCAGGTGCGGCGCGAGCCGTTCGATCGTCGCACGGACGGTATCGTAGTTCTCACCGTAATAGGAGGAGGGATCAGCCTCGCCCCAGCCCTCCAGGCCATCCTCATCGATCACCCGGACCCACACCCGGCGGTAGCCGGTCGTCGATCCCCGGGCGATGGCGAACGGGTGCCGGGTCGTGAGCGTGCACTCCTCGATCGCCAGTCTCAGTGCCATGGGTAGGGAATGGCGACAGCGAGTGATGGATGAGGGAGGGTCGCGGCCACATCTGAAGTATCGGCGCGGCCTTCCGGTCAGGCAAGCGCGCGGACGTGCGCGCGGACGCCGGCCGCGAGCAGGTCGAGCCGGTAGCCGCCCTCGAGCACGCCCACGACCGGCGCCGGGGCGACGCGTTCGCGCACAGCGGTGGTCCACGCCGCGACGTCGTCCGCCTCGAGCGTGAAGCCGCCGAGCGGGTCGCCAGCCAGCGAGTCGAACCCCGCGGAGACGAGCAGCACGGCCGGCTGCCACCCATCGAGCGCCGCGCCCACGGCGGCGAGGAGGTCGCGCACATACGTCGCCCGCGGCAGCCCGGGCGGCCGCGGCACGTTGAAGACGTTGCCCACCCCCCGTTCCTGCTCGGCGCCGGTGCCCGGGTACCATGGGTACTGATGCATGGAGACGTAGCGGATCGACGGGTCGCGCTCGACCAGCGCCTGGGTGCCGTTGCCGTGGTGCACGTCCCAGTCCACGATCAGCACGCGCGCGCGCCCGAGCTCTTGGGCGCGACGGGCGGCGATCACCACGTTGTTGAAGAAACAGAACCCCATGGCGCGGGCCGCGAGGGCGTGGTGGCCGGGCGGGCGCGTCGCGCCGAACGCCGTGCCTCCCCCGCCCGCCGCCAGCGCCCGCTCCACCGCTCCGATCGCGACACCGGCGGCGGCGAGCGCTGCGGCGAAGCTGCGCGAGCCCAGGTAGGTATCGGGATCGAGCGCGCCGCCGCCACGCGCGGCGAGCTGTTCCAGAGCGGCGACGTAGGGCGCCGGGTGCACGCGCTCAATCGCCGCCCGGTCGGCCAGCCGGGCCTCGCTCCAGACGACGCGCGCCACGAGGTCGGGCGCGCGCAGCGCCGCGAGCACCGCACGGATCCGATCCGGCTGCTCAGGGTGACCGGGCCCGGGCTCGTGCAGCTCGCAGGCGGGGTGCCAGACGACCGAGACGGTCATGCCCGGCTAGTTGTGGAGATGATGCTCCTTCAGGAGATTGCGAATCGACTCCAGCTCGGCTCGCATCGCCTGCCGGGCGGCATCGAGCTCGACCAGCGCCCGGCGGTAGCGCCGCCAGCCGACCACGACGAGCACCGCGGCCACCGCGCACACGGCGCCGCTCGCGACGACGAGCGGCCGCGAGAGCACGACGCCGAGGTAGCCAAGCAGGAGCGCGTCGAGCGCCAGGAACCCGACGGTGAACGTGGTAAGGGTGCGGCTGGCCGGCTTCATCGCACCGGCCGGCGCCGCGCCGGGAGCACGATGAACGGCGCGTTGGGGACGGCGCCGAGCGCACCGAGCGTCGCGGATTCGTCCGTGACCTGCGCGCCGCGGAACTTGACGACGTAGTCGTCGAGCCGGACCGCGGACCGCTTCAAGGCCCTGGTCAGGGCCTGGCGCTTCAGCTCGGCCACGGTCGTGCCCGGCTCGACGGGGATCTCCACGTGGTCCCAAACGTCGGTCACCATGACGCGCACGGCGAACCGCTCCGCCGCGGCCGTCACACGACCTCCACGCCCGCCTCGAGCGGGAGCGTCGACAGGAAGCGGTCCACGGCCTGGTCGAAGAACAGGGTCGACGCGCGCACCCGCGTCTTCCCGCCGGCGTCCGTCCAGGCGCTGAAGACGACTTCCTCGCCCCCCTGGCCGCGCAACACCAGGAACCTGGGCCCCTGCTTCTCGACGAAGGCTGCGGCGTGGGGAACGCGCTCGGCGAAGAACGCCTGCGCCCGCGCCAGCACCTCCTCCGGCGGCAGCGCGACGACGGTCGTATGGGTCATGGCCGGCGCAGGATGGCGATCCCGGTGGGCTGGAGGGGGATCGGCGTGGTCGCCACCCGGGTCTTCGTCGTCAGGTCGATGACATCTACCGCGCCCGGATCGGCCCCCACGCTCTCGACCGAGACGAAGGCGAACCTGCCGTCCGGTGCGTACGCGATCCCATGGGGCAGCTGCTTCGACGTCGGGATCCGGGCCGCCTCGGTCAGGGTCGCCGCGTCGAACAGCGACACGCTCCGGTCCTTCTTGTTCGTCACGATGACCCACCTGCCGTCCGGCGACGGCTCGACATTGTACGCGCCGTGCCCAGTGGGGACTGCCCGCAGGAGCTCCAGCGTGCCGGCGTCCACGACCTGCAGGGCGTCGCTGCCGTTGCAGGCCACGTACAGCCGCCGATCGTCCGGCGACACGGACACGAACGTCGGCATGCAGGCGTCGCGTAGGGCCCGGCCCTTCCCCCCTCCGTGGCCCGTGGTCACGGGCATCGTCACGCCGCCCGTCGGGTGCCGCCGCGCGATCCCGAGAGTCTCGCGGTCGATCTCCAGAATCTCGTCCGAGCTCATGCAGGACACGTAGACGCGGGTCCCGGCGTGGTTCACCCTCACCCCGTGCGGCATGTCGCAGGCCGCCAGCTGCGTGAGGGTGAGCATCGGGCCGGTGTAGACGATGGAGACCACGTTCTTGCGCGGGTGGTCGCCGTGAAAGTCCGAGTTGGCGACGAAGGCCAGCTCGCCGTCCGGCGTCAGGGCGATCGTCGTGGGGAACATCTCGAGCGGGGCCTGGCCGACCAGCGTGTCGCCGTCCGTCGCCATCTTCCAGAGCGAGCCGTACGGCGTACCGTGCGCTATCGAGACGTACCAAAACCTGCCGTCCGGTGAGACGGTCACATTGTGGGGACCGTCGATGTCCGCCGGCATGATGCCCACGGGCACCACCTTGACGGTCCGCAGCGCGGCTCCGTCCCAGGCGAGCTGGGTGACGATGTCCCCTGACTCGCTCGTCACGAGGATGCGGAAATCCGGGCCCTGCTGGGCGGCGGCCCGGCCGCCGGCGAGCGCGGCCAGCGCCAGGATCGAGGAGAGGAGCTTCACGGGTGCCGCAAAAGATAGAGCCTCCCCCCCTGGCCTCAAACCCCCGAGCGGGCGGCAAAGCTGGCAGCGGGAGTGCCAAGCTGGTCCCACGCGTTTGTCATCCTGGCAAACGCAGGGCCCTCCCGATCGGCACGGCGGTTGCAAAGCCCGCGCGGCGAGGCTGTGGGGCCTCGAGTGGTTTCCGTCTTGAAAGAAGGAGGAGAATGGTATGTTCCTGACCACGCGCAACATCACGAAGGATCCGGTGCTGGCCGACTTCTTCAACCTGCTGTCCCAGGATGGAGCGACTACGGCCTGGGTGCCGCCGGTGGACATCTCCGAGCAGGCCGACGCCATCAGGATCACGGCTGAGGTGCCGGGTGTGAAGCCCGAGGACGTGCAGATCTCGCTCGAAGGGAACGTCCTCACGATCCGCGGCACGAAGCAGCAAGTGGAGGAAGAGCGGACTGAGCGGGTGCACCGCTACGAGCGCACCTACGGCGCGTTCGAGCGCAGCTTCACTCTGCCCGCCACCGTGGACGCACGCGGCATCAAGGCCACCTACGACCATGGTGTTCTCACTTTGACCCTGCCGAAGGTGGAGCAGGCCAAGCCGCGGCAGATCCCGGTCGAGGTGTCGTCGAAGTAGCAGGAGCGGTCGGCTGGGCCGAGGGGCGCAGCACGCTGCGCCCCTCAGGCTTTCAGGAGGCCGGCGAGCCGCTCCTGAACCTGCGAGTTTGGGACGGCGGTAGCCCCGGCCTCGCGGGCCGCGCGCAGCAGCTCCGGCCGCACGTGCGCTCCGTAAGCCAGCACGGTGATCCCCCGCTCGACGAAGCTCCGGATGCGGTCCGCCGCCCCGGGAAGCTCCACGTCCACGACGGCGAGGTCGCATTCGTCGGGATCCCGCCCCATTACCGCTCCGGCGCCGTCCACGACGGCGGCAAGCTTGGATCGGAATACCAGGTCCCGCGCGGCCAGGAAGACGCGCTTAGCCACCGACCGGCTCCACGGTCACGACCACTCCGGCTGGCGCGGGGCGGCGCCACAGGTCGCCCAACGAGGGCTTCCGGGAGACCACCAGGACGGCCTCTCCCGGCGGCGGCTCGTCGAGTCCGTCGAGCGTGAGGAAGGCCGGAGGGCGGACACCGCGCGGCAGCGAGGCACGGTATCGCTTCCCGTGCCACACCGTCTCCAAGCCTTCCCTCTCCCCCTTTCCCGCTGTCCAGCTCTCGATGAACACGTCGTCCTCGACCTTATAGATCCCGTCGGCGATCTTCTCACCCGAGCGGTAGAACACCGGGTCGAAAGGGTGGCCCTCCTGGCGCGCGAAATTCTGCTCGGCCGCCCAATCGTAGGCCTCGAGCGCACTGGAGTTCGCGCGCCATTCGAGATGGTGGCGCAGCTCGTGGGAGAGCGTCTCCCACGCCTCCTCGCGCCAGTCGAAGTCGCCCAGCCTGGCGAGCGCCGCGAACGACCCGTGGTAGAGGACGACGCGGGACTGGAGGTGGGAAGTGGGGAGTGGTTCCCGACGGTGCGCACCCCGCCCACGGCTTGCATCGACAGGTACCACTCCCCACGCCCCACGCCGCTCAGCCTCTGAGCTTGTCCTCGAGGAACTGCACCAAGCGGTCGGAAGCCACCCTGACCTGTTGCAGCGTGTCCCGGTCCCGCACCGTGACCGTGCCGTCCTGCGTGGACTGGCCGTCGATCGTGATGCCGAACGGCGTTCCGGCCTCGTCCTGGCGGCGGTAGCGGCGCCCGATCGAGCCGCCGTCGTCGTAGAACGCGTTGCAGTGCTTGCGCACGTCGTCGTAGATGCGGCGGGCCAGCTCGGGCATGCCGTCCTTGTTCACGAGTGGAAATACCGCCGCCTTGAGCGGGGCGATGGCCGGACGGAAGCGGAGCACGACGCGCTTCTCCCCTTCCACGTCCTCCTCGTGGTAGGCGTCGCACAGCACCACGAGCGTGGTGCGGTCCGCGCCGGCGGACGTCTCGACCACGTAGGGGACGAACCGCTCGTTCGTCGCCGGGTCGAGGTAGTCGAGCTTCTTGCCCGAATACTCCTGGTGCCGCGCCAGGTCGAAATCCGTGCGGTTGTGGATGCCCTCGAACTCGTTCCACCCGAAGGGAAACTCGTACTCGATGTCGTAGGCGTCCTTCGCGTAGTGGGCGAGCTCTAGCTCGGTGTGCTGGTGGAAGCGCACCTTCTCCGCCCGGATGCCGAGATTCCCGACCAGCCATTTCATCCGCTCGTGGCGCCAGAAGTCGAACCATTCCCCGTCCGTTCCCGGCTTGACGAAGAACTGCATCTCCATCTGCTCGAATTCGCGGGTGCGGAACGTGAAGTTCCCCGGCGTGATCTCGTTGCGGAACGCCTTGCCGATCTGCGCGATGCCGAACGGGATCTTCTGGCGCGAGGACTGCAGCACGTTGAGGTAGTTGACGTAGATGCCCTGCGCCGTCTCGGGGCGCAAGTAGACCAGGGCGGCGGCTTCCTCGACCGGCCCCATGAAGGTCTTGAACATCAGATTGAACATCCGCGGGGCGGTGAGGGTCCCCCGCGAGCCGCACACCGGGCATTGCGCGTCCGGCTGGCCGGGCGTCCCCTTGATGCGGGGATCGTCCGCACGAAACCGGTTCTTGCACTGTTTGCAGTCGACCAACGGGTCCGTGAACCCCGCCACGTGTCCCGAGGCCTCCCACACCTTGGGGTGCATCAGGATCGCCGCGTCGAGCCCCTCGATGTCCTCCCGCTCATGGACCATGGAGCGCCACCAGCGCTCCTTGATGTTCTTCTTCAGCTCGACACCGAGCGGGCCATAGTCCCACACGGACCCCAGGCCGCCGTAAATCTCCGACGACTGGAACACGAACCCGCGCCGCTTGGCGAGCGACACGAGCTTGTCCATCAGGTTGCCGGGGGGCATAGGGGCGGGAAGATAGACCTGCCGCTAGGCGGCGGGCAACCCGAACGCTTGCCGCGTCGCGCGCTCGCCGAGCGCCGCCACGCCGGCCGCGTCGAGCATGCGGCCCTCGCCATCCAACGCGTGCAGACCGATCAGGCCCTCGACCTTCCCGGCCACGACGGCCACCCGCTTCTTCGCCGCCTGCGCCCGGCGGACCACCTCGCCCGAGGCCTTGCCCACGAGCGACGTCCGATCAAAGGAGCCTTCTCCCGTGAGCACGAGGTCCGCCTTGGCGAGCGCCGCGTCGAACCCCACGCGGGACAAGACCCACTCGGCGCCCGCGATCAGCTGCGCCTTGGCGAAGAACACGAGCCCCGCCCCGAGCCCACCGGCGGCGCCGCCACCCGGGAGCGTGGCGAGGTCCGGCCTGCCGTGATCCGCCATCAGCTGAGCCAGCCGCTCGAGCCCCCGGGCGAGCAGCCGTACCCCGTCCGGCGTGGCCCCCTTCTGGGGCCCGAACACCGGCGCCGCACCGTGCGGGCCGACGAGCGGCGTCGTGACGTCGGCGAGCCCGATGACGCGCGCCGGAAGCGACCAACCGCTCCCCAATGCCGCGAGATCGGCGAGCGCGCCGCCGCCTTCGGGCAGCGCCGCGCCGCTCGAATCCCGGAACGTCCAGCCCAATCCCCGCGCCATCCCAGTACCGCCGTCGACCGTGGCGGACCCGCCCAGCCCCACCACCACGCTCGTCGCGCCTCGCTCGCCCGCCTCCCAGATCACCTCGCCCACCCCGCGCGTCGTGGTGCGCAGCGGGTCGAGCTGGTCAGGCCGCAGCAGGCGGATCCCGCAGGCCGTCGCCGACTCCAAGATCGCCGTCTCCGGATCTACCCAGCCGAGCTCGGCGGATACGGGCTCCCCGAGCGGACCCGTCACCTGCAGGTGCTCGCGCAGCATGCCGGGCGGGAGCACGGCGTCGAGCAGGCCGTCACCTCCATCGGAGATCGGGCACTGGAGGACCGAGGCTTCTGGCAGGGCGCGGCGAACGCCAGCCGCCAAGGCGTCGGCGACCTGGCGTGGCCCGAGGGTCCCCTTGAAGGCTGCCGGAGCGATCAGGACAAGTTGCGACACGCTGCAGGATGCACTAAATCGTGCATTTTGCTATGAGAAATGATGCTGACCACGTCGCTACAGCGCGGATGTGACGCGGGATACGGTTGGGGCACCCTTCTTGCTACTATCCCGCGCCAGCACAGCTCTGTAAAGGGCAAACCGCCGGCGACGGCGGGGCGCAAAGCCCAGGGGTCTCGAGCCGTAGTCGAGATAGCCCGGCTGCCAGAGGTGGCACCGGTCCCAGCCCTTGCAGAGAGCGCGGCACGAGAATTCGCCTCGCTCACATCGGGTTCTAGGGCGCACGGTGTCGGGCAGGCGATCACCCCCCAGGGGCAACTCTGGGGGGTTGTGCTTTTAGGTAACCGCAGATGAGCCCTCCGTGGGCGCGACCGTTCTCGATGAAGATGCGGTTCGCATCGAGGCCCGATGCCAGGACGCCGGCGATGAACACGCCGGGGACGTTGGTCTGCATCGTGGCCGGGTCGTGCTGCGGAACCCCCGTCTTCTCGTCCACCGTCACTCCGGCCGCCCGCAGCAGTGACAGATCGGCGCGGTACCCCGTCATCGCCAGCACGAAGTCCGCCGGGAGGCATGCGACGGCGCCGTCCGTCTCCGACCGGACGATCACCTCGCGTGGGCGAATCTCGACCACCCGGGATAACCAGCGCGCCGCGATGCTCCCGTCCTTCACGCGATTCGTGATGTCGGGGAGGATCCACGGTTTCACGCCGCGATCGAACTCGCTCAGGAAGTGGACCATGGTGACCCGCGCACCGACGCGGTGCAGCTCCAGGGCGGCCTCCACCGCGCTGTTGCCCCCGCCCACCACCACGACACTCTGCCGCCAGTAAGGGTGCGCCTCGGTGAAGAAGTGGGATACGTGCGGGAGCTCCTCCCCCGGCGCGCCGAGGGGATTAGGCGAGTCAAAGTATCCGGTCGCGAACACGACGTTGCGTGCGCGCACGCGCGCGGGCGCCGCGTGTCCGGCGCCGCGCACAGCCAGCTCGAAGCCTGGCGGCACGCGCTCGAACGCCGTCACGGCGTGGTAGAGCCGGACGTCCAGCGCATGGAACTCCGCCACCTTGCGGTAGTAGCCCAGCGCCTCGCGTCGCGTGGGCTTGTCGCCGGCCGTCGTGAACGGCACGCCGCCGATCTCGAGCTTCTCCGGCGTCGAGAAGAACGTCATGTAGGTCGGATACTTGAGGAGGCTCGCGACGAGCGGGCCCTTGTCGAACAGGGCCGCCCGCAGGTCCTGCTGCTTTGCCGCCACGCCCACGGCGAGCCCGCACGGCCCGGCCCCGATCACGGCGAGGTCGAGCGTGGTCACGTGACCTCGATGATCTGATCGCGCTGGGTGCCGACACTCACGTAGCGAATCGGCGCGTGGGCGAGGTCCTGCAACCGGTCGAGATACGCCCGCGCCTGGGGCGGCAGGTCCGCGAGTCGGCGCACGTGCCGCAGCGGCTTCTGCCACCCGGGTAGCGTCTCGTAGATCGGCTCCACACGCTCGATGCGCTCGACGTCGGCCGGCATGCTGTCGACGATCTCGCCGTCCAGCCGGTAGCCGACCCCCACCGGGATCTCGGGGAAGGAATCGAGGACGTCCAGCTTGGTCACGGCGAGGCCGGTGAGGCCGTTCACGCGCACCGCGTAGCGCACCACCACGGCGTCGAACCACCCGCAGCGGCGCGGCCGCCCCGTCGTCGCCCCGAACTCGCCGCCCAGCTCGCGGACCCGGTCGGCCAGCGCCGGCTCGGCCTCGGTGGGGAGGGGCCCATTCCCCACCCGCGTAGTGTAGGCTTTCACCACGCCGAGCACGGCGTCGATCGCCGTCGGCCCGATCCCCGCACCCACCGCCGCGCCGCCCGCTGTCGTATTGGACGACGTGACATAGGGATACGTCCCGTGGTCGACGTCGAGCAGCGCACCCTGCGCCCCCTCCAGCAGGACGGACTCGCCGCGCTGCAGCGCTTCGTAGACCACCCGCCCAGCATCCAGCGTGATCGGCAGGAGCCGGGGACCGAGCCGCTCCAGCAGCGCGACATGCTCGGCCGCGTCGGCGCGCTCCGGCGAGCCGAGCAGCTCGAGCATCTGGTTCGCGGCCTCGACCCGCTGGCACACAATGCCCCGCGCGCGGGCAAGGTTGCGGAGGTCGCCCACGCGCAGGCCGCGGCGGCCGTATTTGTCCTCGTACGTCGGGCCGATGCCCCGGCCCGTGGTGCCGATCTGGTCACGCCGCTCGCGCGCCCGGTCGAGGAGCTTGTGATAGGGCAAGGTGAGATGCGCGCGATCCGAGACGTACAGGCGCTGCTCCGTGCGCACGCCACGCGAGCCCAGGGCGTCGAGCTCGGTGAAGAACGTCTCGGGATCGAGCACCACACCGTTGCCGACGATGCATACGGCGCCCTGGATGATGCCCGAGGGGATCTGGTGCAGCACGAACTCCCCCGCGCCGGTATCGACGGTGTGGCCGGCGTTGGCGCCGCCCTGGTAGCGGACGACGAGATCGGCGCGCTCGGCGAGCACGTCCACGATCTTCCCCTTGCCCTCGTCGCCCCACTGGGCGCCGACGACGACGACGCACTGCGTCTTCGGTCCGAACATCGCGACTCCAATAAAAACGCCCCGGGGGACGGGGCGTGGGTATCCTCTGGGAGAAGCTAGGCCAGTCGGCGGCGCGCGTCAACGCTCCTTCAGGATGGGAACATCTGGGCGAGGATCCCCGCAACCCGGTCCGCCACCTGGCGACTGCCCTCCAGCGTGAGCCGATCTGCCGTATCCCGCGGCGTGTGCACGACCCGGGCCGTGCCCCAGTCGCCGCGCATGATCGTCACGCACTCCCGCGCCGCCCTCGCGAGCGCGATCCCATCCACGAGCACCGGCCAGCGCCGACGGCGCGCGCCCAGGGCGGCCACGACGCGGTCCACGATCGGGCCGGGCCGGTGCACCAGCGCGATCGTCGCACCGCGATCGTCGAGACCGTCGAAATTGACGACGACCGTGTCCTGGAGGAGGTTCGCGCGCTCGCGCGCGAGCACCCCGGCGCCGAGCAGGCCCAGCTCTTCGGCATCGGGAAAGATCACGCCCACCGGGGCGTCGGCGGGGAGCGCATCGAGCGCGCGTAGTACCGTGACCAAGCCCACGGCGTTGTCCAGCGCGCCTGGCGAGCGCTCGGTCACGCGGCTCAACCCCAGGAACAGCGCCCCCAGGGCGGCCGCCGGCGCGAGCGCCGGGAGCGGCCCCCCCGCCGCGACGATCACGAGCCCGACGACGAGGGAGAGGGCGCAGGCCGCTGCCAGCAGCAGGCGCGCCGCCATCGACATCGGCTGGCCCTTCGAGTCGTAGTGCGCCGCGAGCCAGGCCGTGACGCGGGCGCGCGGCCGGACACCCACCAGATTGATGCCCTCCGCCACCTTGCGGCCCCACAGCGGTGCCCGAGGCGACGCCGCGAACCGCTGCTCCAGCACGACGAACCCCCGCGCCGTGAGCTCGCCCGCCAGCAAACCTCGGACCTTCGCGTGATTGGGGGAGCCGACGAGCCGGGGGACTGCGAGCTGGGCGAGGAGGGCGCGGTAATCGGTCACGCGGCGACGAGCTGCGCCA